>OODJ01000164.1_pt1 | contig 77214 bp, 85 predicted proteins | sample 1671611 | NCBI WGS metagenome assembly OODJ01 (sample SAMN06348174, study PRJEB24527) | human gut metagenome | biome: human gut; feature: ankylosing spondylitis patient; material: feces | host: Homo sapiens | place: China | collected 2015-10 | reverse complement strand
TTATGGGTACGGGGGCTGTTGTACCTGCGGCGGAGGATATGGGGATATTCTCACAGACGGCTATCGTTGCGGAAGCGGGGAGTGTTGGCAAGGTAACGGGGCTTAAATCTAAGACGCTTTCAAACAGTGAGATACAGCTCAACTGGAGCAAGGTAAAGGGTGCGAGCGGTTACACTGTTTATATGCGAAAAAACGGCAAGTACAACAAGCTTGGGGATTGCAAGGGTACGAGCTACACAGTTAAGAAGCTGCCTAATGCAACGAGAGAAAATTTTAAAGTAAGGGCATACAAGACTGTAAAGGGCAAGAAAGTTTACGGAGAATATTCCGCAAACTGGAACACGGCGACCAATCCGCAGGCTTGCAAGGGGCTAAAGGTAAGCAGTGTTGGCACTGACAGCGTTAAGCTTTCTTGGACGAAGATAGGCTGTACAAATTACCGCATTTATCAGAACATAAAAGGCGAATGGAAAGAGATAGGCAAGACCACAGGGACAAGCTACACTGTGAAGAAGCTTGCGCCTGCGACAAAGTATCAGTTCAAGATAAGGGCTTGCAAGCAGGACGACAAAAAGACGAATAATAATCACTATGGCAAGTATTCGGGGGTCGTGACGGCGACAACTAAGAAGAGCGACAAAATCACACAGGCTGATATTGATGCTATGAAGGCAGAACTTACAGCATATTCAAGAGAAAAAGCGGAGTATATAAGAGAAAATTATAAAAATTTTGACGGATATGGTGAAATGTACAATACCTTAGACGAATTTTTCGACTATTATGCAGAAGATTGTACACCCGAAGGGGCAAGTTATGATGCAGTATATGTAATTCCGTATACGCAAGAAACTCTTAACGATACTATTGACCTATATAAGAGAAAACTTGATTACCTGTATCAAAAGAGAGACGATGTATACTATGTTGTATATATAGAAAACTGCCCGAACGGTCATAGGGTAAATTCCGATCCTTGTTGGGCAACATATTTCCTTTATTAATAGCGGACAATAGCATAGGCGTAATGTGAAGGGAAGGTGCAAACAATGAGGAATAAAACATATCACGAAATGTATGATCTGTTGACACAATCTATGTCATTAAACCATAAAATGATTGACAAGATTGAAGAACTAAGATCTGAGAACGCAATTCTGTATAGGCAGATTGAGGAGTGCAGAGACACATTAAGAACGTTGATATCAAAAGATTTTGAAACTTCAAATGATAATAAGAGAGGAAAGTGATTAATATGAGAAATATGGTGAAGATAACAGCAGCGGTATTGTCATTGACAATACTTACATCATGCGGTCAGCTTGATGATACGTCAAAGGCTGAAACAAAGGCTACAAGTGCAACAGCTACAACAACTACTGTGGGAACATGGAAACCCTCATTTGAAAATGCAACTACATTTACCACAACTACAACCACGTCACAAACCACTACAACTAAGACTACTACAACGAAAAAGGCAACTACAACGAAAAAGACAACTACCACAGTTCAAAACAATGGTAATGGTGGCATTATGTATTATCCGTCACAGGATAACAATAATTATAACTACGAGGATAATCAGCCTTCATATAACGAGGATAATGGTGACAATGACTATTCTTATGAGCAACCTCAGCAGACCGAACAGACTAGGCAGACAACAACTACAAAAAAGGAAGAACAGCCGTCTAAGCCAAGTGGTAATAAGATAACACAGGCTGATATTGATGCTATGAAGGCAGAACTTACAGCATATTCAAGAAAAAAGGCAGAATACATAAGAGAAAATTACAAAAATTTTGACGGCTACGGTGAAAGATACAATACATTAGATGAATTTTTTGATTATTATGCAGGAGATTGTACACCAACTTCATCGGGATATGATACCATTGATACTATACATTTTGGAGAAACCGTTAATACACTTAATGATTTCAAAAAGCTCTATAAAGACCATATTGATTATGAGTACAATAAGAGAGAAGATGTTTACTATGTTGTGTACATAGAGTCTTGTCCGAATGGTCTTGATGTAAACCCTAACCCTTGTTGGGCTGTGTATCTGCTTTACTAACAGCAGACACATATGTCACAATTCAAACAAGATTTTGCTAGAAAGGATTGTTTAAAAATGGCTATTTCTAATCATATTGCTTCTTTGAATAATATTAATGATTGCAATAATTATGATCTAAAACCTTGCCCATTTTGCGGGAATAAAGCTGTAATTAAATCAAAACCAGATATATATGGTTTAAGATACTACGTTATGTGTGGTAAATGCGAAACTAAAACACATATTTTTGAAGAATGTGTAGATGCCGTTAAATTATGGAATAAAAGAATAAGCGATAATTAAAGCAGCGTAAAATTTTGACACATATCGCATCAAATGTGTTGACTTTTGCGCATTTCAGGTGTATAATACAGGTAACTGTTAGAAGGGAAGAACGTCAGTGCAGGAAAAACCGCCATTCATAAATTTCAATTTGTTAATCTTTATGCTCTTTGCCTATTGCTTAATACTCGCTATACTTTCGTTCAGTTGTGAACATAATCATGTTAAGTATAACAAGGTTCTTGTAATATGGTTTCTGATAAAAGCTTTGATTTTGCTTATAAATGTTCCATATATAAAAGAGACTTTTCATAGAATAGTTAAAGATGAACGAGCTGACTTAACCACCACCAAAGTCATACACAATACATACCTAATGTGTTGTGCAGTGACCGAAATGGCATTGCCGACTTTTCTTATATCCGCACTATAATCAGGGAAAATTTAACGTTTGAAAATTTGTGCTACATATGTCACAACCTATAAGGAGAGAAATTCAATTTTACTCAAATGTGTTGACTTTTGCACCTTTTAGGTGTATAATATAGGTAGCTTGTAGAAGAGAGAAGGTGAAAATAATGTCAATTTTTCTTTATTTTGTTCCCGGCATAATAGCGGCAGGAGGCGTGTTGGCTTATGATTATTTCAAACGTGTAGGCGTTGCAAAAGCTCTGCAAATCATGTCTATCATTCTATATATCATTGGTGGCATGATTATGCTTCCTCAAATCTCAGGTGCATATCAAGACTTTATGCGAATTATGAGCAGAGCAGATGAAGGCACAAGTGTAAGCTTAAAACCTTTTCTTGCTGTACTTTCATATGTTGTTATTGCAACATTTTTATTGTTTGTAGCCGATAAAATCCAAAACAAACAGAATGAAAAAAAGAGTAATGATTGAGGCAAAAGTGGATATATGTGTCACACTTGAAAGGAAAAAAATGAAATCAACAGGAATAATCAGAAGAATAGACGAACTCGGAAGGCTCGTTATACCGAAAGAGATAAGAAGAGTGTATGGACTTGATACTGGCGTTGGCGTTGATATATACACTGACGGCGATATGGTTATTTTGGAAAAGCATAAAGAAACGTGCGCCTTTTGCAACGAGCATAGAGAAGAGTTTCACGATTTTAAGGGCGTGAAGATATGTAACGAATGTTACAACGAGCTGACAAGGAAATAAGGAACAAAGCCCCTCATTTATATAAATAGGGGCTTTTTGAGTTAAGGGAGAGAATGAAATGCTTAATTATACGCCGCCGATCGGATTGACTAGAAAAAGAAAAAGACAGATAAAAAAAGCTCAGAAAAAGAATAGAAAGCCCTCAAAAATTTACTTCGCCGCCTATGTCGCTTTCTTCATAGGACTTCTTCTATATAAATACATTGGCTTTGTCGGACTTATAATGTTAGAAGCAGCTGTTATTGGTGCAGGCTTTTGGCTTAGTAGGAATGAGATACGCCTCAGAAAGCACACTGAAAAGGCAAGCGGTATGAAGGCTCTCGATATTATGTCAGATGCAGATTTTAAACTTGCGATTATAAATAAGTATTATAGTGATGATACTTATGAATGTCTCGACAAAGCAGAGGACTTTTACACGGACAGAGATATGAGCCACTTTGCACTGTATCACGATAAAGATAACGATAAAACATTTCTCCTTGCTTGCTTTCGCTCTCCTGAATATATTACCATACGCCAAATGGACGAAATACTTGATATGCGTAAACACTTTGAAACAGAAAGTGTTATGTTGTATACTAATGGCTATGTTGGTGACAGAGCAAGCGTACTTATGGACGAGAATATTAAGTACAAAGACAGAAAAGATTTACTGTATGAGTATACAAAGGAAGATGTGAAGAACGTGCAGGAGCTTATTGAGTTTAGCTATGTTAAGTCTTGCCCATACTGCGGCGGTCGCTTGACCTTAAAGCCAACGCCAATAGGGGAGTATTATTTCTGTACTTCTCCTTCTTGTAGATTTAAAGTCCGTAAAAGCACATTGCAGTAAAAAACGAACACGATTGGCTGATAGCCCATTGATAAATAGAAAAACATATGATAAAATAAGAGGAGATAGTATTGACCGTAGTAATAGTTGAAAAACAGAGCGTTGCAAAGAGAATAGCTAAAGCTCTTGGTGCAGGAAAGAAAGTGCCATATGTGTCACATTCAGATATCCATTATTGGGAAACCATTCTTAACGGTGACAATACCATGATTGCCTATGCAAAGGGAAGATTATATGAGCTTGCTCCTGCCGCTGCTTATGGCAGTGACTTCAATAAATGGAGCAGTAGAGCTTTTCCGTGTATTCCTCACCAATTTAAGTATACACCGCTGAAAGATAGTGAGAATAATATAGTTTCTGCCTATATTGAGTGCCTTGACGAAGCTTTGAGCAAGGCGGATAAAATCATATGTGCTACCGACAATGACGATAGCGGCGAGAACATTTTTTCATACATATATATAAATTTGGGACGAGGCTTGCCTGTCTACAGAGCAATCATAAATAACCTTAATGAAAGCTCCATAAGGAGCGCATTTAACCTGAGAAATCTTCAAAGCATTGAGACTAGAGCTTCTATTATAAGAGCCGCAAGGTGCAAAGATAGCACAAACTGGCTGTGGGGCATAAATCTCACAGTGCTTGCTACACAGGCGTATGGCAATAGAGAGAAAATAACCATTGGAACAGTTCAGACACCAACGCTTGCCGCTGTGGTAGGCTTGGAGAGAAGTATCAAGGAACATAAGAGTGAAAGTAGCTTTGCGATTAAAGCAACTTTTGACAGAGCAAAACTTCCTGCGGTACTCAGTGAGCGTTTTTCGGAAAAAGAAACCGCTGAGAGCGTTGTGGCTGCACTTAACAATTCTGTTCCAACAGTCACAGGATATGAGCAGACAACGGTCACAGAAAAGAAACCGTTGCTATATAATACAACGGTTTTGCAGTCTGAGATTTGCAAAAAGCTTAAAATCAAGCCCACAAAGGCGGCGGATATTCTTCAAACGCTGTATATGAAAAACCTCATAACGTACCCACGAACGGAAATGCAGTTTTTGTTTGAGTCAGATAAGGTGCAAATTAAGAGGATAAATCAGGCGTTATTTGATATGCTATATAAATCGTGCGCCGTTTCATCGGAGAACTGGTGCGAATTTACCGACCGACATTTTAACGATAAGAAACTTGAAAATGAAGCTCACAGTGCGATCGTTCCACAAATGCCGATCTTTTCAGAGATAAAAAGATTGACAGAGCAGGAGCTTGCGGTGTATGATATGATTTGTAGATCGGTGTTGAGTTTGGTCTATGATGATGCAGTATACACGAAGATCAATATGACGATAACAGTCGGAGAGTATGGGTTTATAACCTCTGATAAGGCTTGTACACTTGCAGGGTGGAAAAGTCTTTTCGGAGAAAAGACTCGTATAAGCTATCTTGCACAGTACCAAAAGGGAAGTGTTCTCAAAGGCGTTTACGGCGTTGCTGAAATAAAATCAAAGCCGCCTGCAAGGTTTAACTACAGTACGCTTATGCTGTATATGGAACGTGCAGGAAAATATATAGAGAATGAAGAAATAGCGGTGTGGGGTCGCAAACATCGAGTTATGCTCGGTACAAACGATACACGCCCGATAATAATACAAAATCTGTTGGATAATGGGTACATTATGGTTAAGAATGAAACCATATACCCTACAGAAATGGGCGAGTACGTCATAAATAACTTTCCGATACAGGAGCTTAAAAAGCCTGACCTTGTGGCTGATATGGAGCGTAGGCTCTATAAAGTCCATAATGGAGAGGAAACACCTGATAAGTATATGTCAGACGTGATAAAGAAACTTAAAGAGTGGTCTGTCATATTAAAAGGCGTACAGATAAAAGAATATGTTTCCGAAAAGGAAAGAAAATTCAACTGCCCGCTATGCGGAAGGCAGATGAAGAAAAGCCTTAACTCATGGTACTGCACAGGAAATTTTGATAAAACGTGCGATTTCATTATACCGTTAAATATAAAAAAGAAAAAGCTGACAGATAAGAATGTTTATGATCTTATCTCAAAAGGCAGAACAGAAGTCATTACAGGCTTTAGAGACGATGATGATGTTGAGTTCTCGTCAAGCTTGGCATATGATAAATATAAGCGCACAATAAGCTTTCTTTATGATGATGAAAGCTATGTATGCCCTCTCTGCGGCGGTTTAGTTCGTAAGAGCAAGTATGCTTGGTACTGTACGAATAAAGATAAGGGCTGTAAATTCAGAATTAATACAATAATAGCGCAGAAGGCAATATCAGAGGCAGATGCTGTTGACCTTATGACCAAAGGAAAAACAGATGTGATAGAAGGTTTTGTGAGCAAAAAAGGCACAACGTTTTCTTGTAGGCTTGCATATAACAGAGCCACAAACAGAATAGATTTTGTGTACGGAAAGAGGAAAAAATAATGGAATTTAGACTTAGCAACAAGGCTGTTGAGTTGCTTAATAACCAACCATTAACGAAAACAAAGGCAATCAAAAATTGCATAAGCAAAGTTCGGACAGTGAGCAATGCTAAGATATTACCACCTTATATTGTAGACGAGCTTAGAAAACATATAGAAGAGTATAAGAGAAGCAGCGAACGTGTCAGGACAAAGTATTCCTGCGTAGGCGATGCCGAAGCTCAGGGTACTTATGATTTTGCAAAGCTCATAGCGGCAACATATAGAACGAGCATAAGCTCTTTCGTAGACTTTTGTATTGTGCGAGGTTTAACTGAGAATGAGAAAAAATTTTAAAATTGATCGTCATAGTTGGGATATGCTAAAGGAATTTTGCAAGGAAGAGGGCATAACACTTTCAGAAGGGTTTGATATAGTCCTTGAAAAAATCAAGGAAAGAGCATTAGAAGAAAAGAAGTACGTTGAAGCAAAAGAAATTCGTCCTCGTATAGATATGGACGATGACACTTTTTCTATTCTGTTCAGCGAGGCAAGAAGAAAAAGAATGTCAGCTAGTAAGCTCATTGAGCTGTACATTGATGATTATATCGGTCATAGACGTTATGAACAGCTTAGAAATATTCTCGAGACTGAAAAGAACGAGATCGAAAAACTTAGAAATGTTGGGAAAGAATTGCATGAAAAGATGCTTGAAAAGGGTTGACAAACAAGCTGTAATGTGATATAATATAGTTGTCGAAAGATAACGCACCCCGTTCAGCGTTGAATAAATGTACGGCTTGTGATATATTGCAGCGAGTCTGCTGTGTTCGGACATAAGTCAGCTATCCTTTTGGCTTCCCCCGACGAAATAGACCTTTATAGCCTTGCCACTTTCGGCAAGGCTATTTTTATAAGGATAAGGAGCATAATTATGAAAAAGAGTGAGATTGTTGAAGGCTGTTGCTATACGATTGATCCAACTATTGAAGGTCTTGACTTTATAAAAGAAGAAGTTAATCAAGGACATCTTCTGAAAAATAAGGGGCGACCGTATATGGTTGTTTTTTGTAATAGAAAAGATAGTCTTGTTTGGGTAGCACCTCTATCTTCCAGATATCAAAAATACCAAAAATTTTGTGAGCAAGAAAAGCTCAAATATGGTTCTCCGAAAAGCTACCTTATAGTTAGCAACTGGAGAGACAAAAATGCGATTTTGCTTAGTAACGCTTTTCCTGTTTTGCCTAAACATATTCAGTCGCCATATGTTAATACTGGTAAAAATATTCCTATACATAGTTCTATTGTGAGAAAAGCACAGGCTATGTTATCAAAAAAAATTTATCTTACACAAAATAATAAGAAAGCCTTTTGGAGCGATGTAAATAATATTCGGAATGAATTTGAAAAACTTGATTTTAGACATTTTAATGAGCTTTCCGTTAAAGAACAACAAAGGGTCATATATCACAATTATTGGGGCTACCTAGATGCTTATAAAACGGAAAAAGGGTATAAGGCGGCATTGACGAGAATATATACATCTCTGCATGGTAGGACGGATATTAGTTTTAATCCTAACACTCTTGAAAAGAGATTATATAATTCTGTGAAATTTGGTTTGCCACTTGAAGAAATCAAGAAGGGAGATCCATTCTATAAACATTTATCATCAAGAGAGGTTTATGTTATTTCCAAAGAGTTGGAGAAAAGAAAAGTGCAATATAGCGCAGTTATCAAACAGGACGGCGAAGGTCAGATCACGGTACAGAGAAAAGACGGCAACACTCTTACACGCCTTATCAACACGAACAGAAACAATATCAGTAACATTAATCGAAAATTAGAACTCGACTCAGCGCACCCTGAAAAGTATTTGCAGATAGCTTGCAAAATGGAAGATGCGTTGATGATATGCAGTAGGTTTGACGGCTATGATGTGCCATATAGTTGTTCTTTTTATGACGGAAAAACGGCTAGACTTACAGTACGGAAGGAAAATTCAATAGACTTACAGCACGCAATGAAGAAGTTTGATGTGTTTGCTAAAATTCAGCCTATGCAACAGATGGCTTCACAGAATATGCAGTCTCTTACGTTGTGATTTTAAGGTATCAGAGGAACATTGTTTTTCTCTGATGCCTTTTTTTATATATAGAGAAAAGGGTAATTGTGAGCGGACATATGTAGCACAATTCTTTAAAATCAATAGAAATTTTCATGTTTGCTATTGACAAATACAATATAATATGATATAATATATTTATAGACATAAGGAAGGGGGCGTTCTGTTTGAATAAAAAAGAGCTGTCGGAAATTAGAAAAAATTTCAATGACGATAACGGTGTATTTCATTTTGGCTATGTTGTTACTGCCATTGTAGATAACTCTGCGACTGTAAAATATTTTTCAAAGCAGTTATGGAGCGTTCTGAGTGAAGATAATAGTGAGATAATACTCGATACGCTCAAAAACGTGCTTAAAGGCAAATTAAGCGAAAAGGTCAGCGAATATCACTTTAACGAAAGTGCATATGAAGAGAATGGCGCACAATCATTTCTGTACGATATAGCCAAGGATAGATTTGTGAGCGATGAAAAGGCAAGGTCTTTAGTCGAAAGAATTGCTGAAAAAGTGTATATTGAAGGCAGTTATTCAATAATCTCAGCTCAATGCGCCTATGACTATAAGACCAAAAACAATGATATGCAGACATATGAGTTTATCGTAACGGCTCTGTGTCCGATAGATATGAACATTGACGAGCTTGTGTACGATGATAAAAATGGCATTGTTTCCAAAAAGGAAGATGCAGAAAAGGTGATACAGAAGGCAAGCCACGGCTTCCTGTTTCCAACGTTCTCAGATAGGACAACGGACGTAAACAGCGTTCTGTACTACTCTAAAAATGCCTCAAAGCCAAATGGAACGATCATTGTACAGCTTCTTGACTGCCCATTCTTTTTAAGTGCAAAGAATGAGCGAAAGACATTTAATGAGCTTATCGGGAGTGTGATAGGAGAAGATATTGATTACGATATGCTTGTGTCGATGAACAAGAAGTTAAAGCAGGATATGGCGTTTTCTGCAAACGATACAGAACAGCCTTTTATGAACGAAGGACGTATAGAGAAGCTATTTGAAGATATGGGCGTGTCTGAGGATCGTCTTAGCAGCTTGCCGAAAATGTATAAGCAGCTTGCAGGCGGCAATGTTTTCAGAACTGCAAACCTGTGTGATGATAAAACGATAATAGAGGGTGATGGCTTTAAGCTAACGTTGGACGGCGGCTACAGTGACTTGATCGACATTGGCGTTCACAATGGTACTAATTGTATAGAAATACGATTGAACTCTTCATCGGTAAATATAAACGGAATTGATGTTCCTATAAAGTGAGGTAAAGGTGAAATGGTTAAACTTACTCGTTTGAAAGAATTTCTTTCGCTCAATGGTTTTGAAATGGAAAAGGTCAGCCGTGATGTTATTCCTTGCGACAAGACCAAAAAGGTGATAGACACATATAAGCTTACAAAAAACAATAAGGTTATGTATCTCCACGTTAAAATGTCAGGTGAGGCGCAATTTGTGTTGACAGGAATAATGCAGAATGGTGAGAGAAAACCGCTCATATCGGCAAAAGGACAAAATGAGTTTATAGACGAAATGTACACGCTTATTTATTATAAGCTCGAAATATAGTGAAAGGGAAGTGGTAAAATGAGTATTCGGAAAGTAAACATCACGGATAACATCGTGGTATACGTTGTTTATGAGGACACCGAAGTGGTTTTTGTTGGTTATACCGAACTCGGTGTATTCGGGCTTGCGCAGAAAACAGAGGACTTCACGAAAGTTCAAATCATTACAGGCTTTAAAAATTCTGCCGAGGCAAAATCATATCAAGACCGCCTGATTATCAAGTACAATCCACTTTTTAACAATAGGCTTAACGGCTCTGTGACGTTCAGAACTCTGCTGAACATCTTCAAAAAGCAAAAGCCTCTTGACGTTCGCACTTATCGAAAGATAATCAGGGAACTAGGGATAGAACTGGTGGACTATCAGAATATCAAATACATCATCAATAATGAAGATATTTTCAAGCTGTGTGACTATATAGGTGACACCACGCCGATCACTGAGCTTGACCTTACAGAAGAATACGAGACATATAAGGAAGGAAATGATAATAATGTTAGCACAGAAAACAGGTGACAGCTTCTTTGAGATAGATTTTTCACGCAAATGTTATGCGGCAAATCGTTCATCGGTCACGCTGTATAAAATCTGCGGTGAGAGCGGATATATCAATCTCGGCAAAGTCTTTCAGGGAACAATAATGGAGTGCAAGCAGTTCGTGTTTGATAATATCTCACACCTAGCCGACCCTGCTGAACACTATTTTGGCAATTATCCTGCACTTGTGCAACAATGTGGCTAGAACGCTTTGTACAGCGTTGCAATTTTAAACGACAAATTACACTATGGTAGTTCCAAAATTGATTGTAACGCATTTTAGAGGGAATACAGCGCATATCACAATAAATCTTTTATATACTGTACAAGAAGAGTAACGTAACGAGCCTTGTGCAGTATATTTTTTTATTGGCACTTTCATACGTTAAACATATCCATTTTATCATATTCAATGCTATGGAGTTTTCCATTCGCCATTTTTGCATAAAATGCAGTCTCCATACTGATGCAAAAACGTCTAGCATATACATTCCTTTGCGTTGCAAAGATATTTATTTATGTGTATCTTTCTATAATAACGATCCGTAATAATTATGAAAATTACCTCTGCATTTTTTTATATATAAAAGTAATATTGTGAAAGCAGCTTTTTGTGCTTTACAACTTGTATAGGAAGCCTGATTTTTTTATAAAAGAAAAGAAAAGAGGCACATCTCAAACGAAATGTGTCTCTTTTCCCTCTTTTTTTGTGATGTTCTATTAATTGCACGATTTTTTTTTGCGAAAATATCTTGACATAACAGTCAATTCGTGCTAAAATATTCTTATCGGAACAAGTCCGACAGCGTACTTCGGTGTTACCAGCACCTTGGTACGATTGGGAAGCTACTCTTTCAACGCAACCTTCCCTTGTCTTAAACATTATAGCATATAACGCAAGTTTTGTCAAGGATTTTGCACCAAAAAGGTGTAAAGTTTTTCACGATAAATCTTGTATATAATAAATAAAGACAAGGTGTTTTGAGTTTATTAAGAGTGTAGCTTCCAGAGAGGTTATACTCTTTTTTTTGATGTGTAAATTCCGAAAAAAATAAGTGACATGGAGATATTTAATATGAAAACTACTGAAAACACGTTGTTTGGTTTCGCAAAAATAAGCAAAGAAATCATTCTTAATCCGAAGTCAGGCTTTAGCTCTGCTATGATACACCTGTATATCATTATAAGCGAGTTTGCAAAACAGACTCTCAGAGACGGCACACCGTGGAAAATATCATATAACCACGTCCGCAAAATCTTTTTGCAAGACGGTCAAAACAGCAAGCGCAGTTTCCGCACTGCTATGGAGCAGTTAAAGAAGCGTGGTTACATATGGCAGTTTCGTATTCCTATCGGCAGCGAACGCAATAATATCAATAATTCGTGGAGATATGTGTATATCTGCAATGACACGCCTGACACTACCTTTACGAAATGTGTTTCTTGCTCAAAAAACGGTCTTATACTCGTCAACGGCAGAGTTATGAACGTTGCTAACTGCTCTCAGCACGTTCAGGAAGTGCAGAAGCATCTTATCGACTTTGCACAGCAGAATTTTGTTACTAAAAGCTCAAAAGAAACTACTGAGAGTGGCTATGTTGTCGATACAGAAACAGGAGAGGTTCTTTCAGAAAACTCCGTAAATACGCCTGTTTTTGAGGAGAAGAAAACCATTTCTCACGAAATGCTCACAACTCTTGTGCGCAAGGTGAACTGGTTACATATTACTGAAAAATATGGAATTAAGGTGAGCGACACATATCAGAATATCGTGAAAAATCTTGTGCAACAGCCTCAAATCAAGTGCAAGAACGCCGTTATATCCAATAATGATATTATAGACACTTTGCTTTCAAACCTCAACACGGACTCACTCTGCTATGTAATAGATACGGTCAATAAAAATACAACTGTAAGTGCTGTGATGTGTTCATCGGAATACCTGTTTAGCTGTGTATATAACAATTTACAGCAGTATGCCTTTAAGCATAGTAAGACTACTATGAGCGTTGAAGATGATCCTTACGGCATAGCAGATTACAGTCATTTGTTTTGATAAATCGGGTGCGATTATATGATTTTTGAAACGCCTTGAAATATTGTCTAAATTCGCCTTGTACAAAAAGTCTAAAGGTGTAGAATTTGACAAAAACACGTCCTAAAACTTAGTAACGTGTTGACTTTTGTGTATTTCGGGTGTATAATTGTACTTGTAAAAATGTTCATTTTTGTTCTTTTTCTGTGGGGGGTAAACACAGCAGTTCGTCTAGGCTGATGCCTAGAACGTAGCAAAGATTTCTTAAATATGTGACTGACGGCATTTTCTCTCCACGCTCCACTTCACCGAGAAAATATTCACTCATTTGAGCCTGCTCAGAAAGTACCGCTCGTGACATATGTAGCTCTTCACGCTTTGTGCGTATTATATACCCTATTTCCTCTTTATCGACTTTGGGCAAACTTGGTAAAAACGTATACACGTTATAGCTCCTTTCTGAACAATACCTCAGAATACATTATACATATATTTTTTATCATTTGACAATAGGCAGTCGCCCATTGCATTGTGGATATTATCTTACAAAGTGGACATTTGTGTCACACTTTTTAGATGATATCCACTTTTTTTTATAGACAAGAATTTATAGTGAAAAATCATATGCTTTTGCATATTTAATATAGATGCACGACCTCTAATTTAATTTTTTTATCAAAGGAGAAGATTTTATGAAAAATCGAAAAACGATGAATTTACAGAAACGTGTTACTGCATTTTTCTTGACTATGTTGATGTTCTTTTCTTGCTTTGGCGAGGGCATAAGCACAGTTGTAGAAGCAGCAGAGGTATCGTCCACAGAGCATCATATCTATGGCTACGGTTATGACTTTTCAAACTCAGGTCTTAGAAAAGCTTATGATCCGACTACACAGAAGAATGATGATACTGCTTTCCAGTATAAGTGGTGTACTGGTTACTGGTACTATTTCACCAATGAACGTGGCGAAATATGCTATTGTCTTGAATTGGGCGTAAAGCATTATGACTCCGTTAAGCAAATGGAAGAAACTTTTGAGAACATTGCTCAATCGCCTGTTTATAGAAAGTATTTCAACGAAACACAGCAGGATTGGTTAAGATATTCGACTGTATATGGATATAAGGGAAAGACACATTATGGCTATTCTTGGGAAGAAGAGCTTATAGCAACACAAATGTTAGTTTGGTCTGTTTCAGCAAAGTATTACGATACAACAAAGAATGAACTTGGCGTTTCTGAGACTAAAATGCTTAATTGCCTTAGAGGTTCGAGCCTTAATAAGAACCACATAAAAGATATTTGGCAAAAGATGAAGTCAAATATACGCAATCATTCAGTTATACCAAATCATACAACAAAAAATTCAAAGATTATCGGCTCGGATCAAACCATAAAGGTTGACTATAATTCAAAAAATAATAAATGGGAAAAGACGGTCAAGCTTGATAATTACCTAGATATGTTTTCTTTGAGTTCACTCTCAGGCGTGACAATGACAAAGAAGAATACCGATAGTAATTATAGAAACGATAGCCTTGTTATTTCAGCTTCAAAGACGAGTAATTTCAAGAACAAGACAGTAAAACTTACAAAAACTACATCAATGCAGGGCTTTAAAATTGATAAATGCTCACCTCTTCTTCTTATTGCTAAAGCGCAAAAAGCAACACAGATGAAGATAACATATTTTAATCAAGATGACCCAGTTTATGCTTTCTTTAAGCTTGTTCCTGACACTGGCAACATCGAACTCCATAAAAAATTCACAACAGGTCAAGGTCAGTCTTTGACAATGACCGATGATTGGAGAAACGCTGTTGAGTTCAAGCTTAAATATACTTATGGCGGAAAAAATTATTACGTTATAGCAAGCGGAAGTAACGGCAACTACACATTTACTTCTGCAAACACCACAGACGCTTCAAAGGGTACAACTTTCAAGCTCGACAGCAACGGCTACATCAAGGTAAAGGACGTTCCAACAGGTAAATATGACTGGAGCGAAATCAAAGTACCTGACGGCTTTAAACTGTCAGCAGACAACGAGATCGTTGTTAATTATAATCAGACTACAAAGCTTGACGTTACAAACAGACAGAACACCACTCAGGGCGCAAGCCTTTCAATGACAAAGGTTATTCAGGACGTAAACGGCAATACAAATTCTTATGGTCTTACTGATATTTATAACAATACAAAATTCATTGCAAGCGTGAAGCTTGACAATGGTAAAACAGTTTACTTCAAAAATTCTCGTTTAATATCAAGCGGTGTTTACCTTTATAGCGGCAACATCACAGACAGAGGAGAAAACGCTTGCCTTACAGAAAATATCGAGGAAGCTGAGAAGCTCACGGTAGGTACTTCTAGCTGCTATGGCGATATCGTAATGATATTCCCTGCTGCAACAGGCAACACTGGAATAGTTGAAGTTACAAAGCAGAAAAACCCAGTAACACTTACAGAAGTTCAGTCAGGCTATGGCGTTGGTCTCACAGGTTCTGATAAGGTATCCCTTTTCCCTGACAAAGATGTAAAGCTAAAAAATAAGGAAATTTCTTTACAGATAAACCTTAAAAAGCTTGACTCTGAGACAAACGAGTACGTTGCAGGCGCAGAGTATTCACTCTATGCAAGAGAAGATATCACAAATGTTTTTGGCACAAAAATCTATTCGGCAGGCGATGAAATTCAGACGATAACAACTACGACAAGCGGTGACGATCATTTTGACGTTGTTAGATGCGGCAAGTATTATGTCAAGGAAACAAAAGCTCCTGAAGGATATATGCTAGACACTAAGGAATATGACGTTGAGCTTGACGGAGCGCATGAGGGCGTTGCCAATGCCAAAATTCCACATCAGAAAACAGTCAAATCAATCGAAACTCCTATGAAGGGTAAAATTCACATAAATAAGATAGATAGTGAGATAAATGCTGATAATGGCTACACGGTAAGCGAAGAGTTTAAGTCAAGATTGAAAGATGTAACATTCACTCTAACACCTGATGAAAGCATAGGCGATTTTGAGATTGACGGTGTTACATACGATCACAATAACCCTATTGTTCTGAAAACGAATGAGAAGGGCGAAGCTGATTTTGCAGAGTTCCCACTTGGTACATACGAGCTGAAAGAAACAGGTACAGCCGCAGGCTACTACTTTGAGGAAAACACAACAACAGTAACATTCACAAGTGACGATTTTGATAAGGACATTGGATATTCCTTCCGTGACCTGTCAATCGGAAATACACAGCATCACGTTATAGTTGAAGTCAACAAGAAGAATAATTATGACGAGAAGGTCGCAGGCGCAGAGTTCACTATCACAGCTAATAAGGACTATCCTGATTATAACCTGAACGCAGGAGACGAAATCTGCAAGATAATCACTGATGAAAACGGCTATGCAACAACACAGTCCGCAAGTGATGAAAGCGGCGTAAACGCAAAGCTTTATGAGGGCATTGAGTACAAGATAAAGGAAACAGCAGTTCCTACGAACTATGTTGCAACGAACTGGGAGCAGACATTTACCGTTGACATTAACCCTGACACTTCAATTCAGTATCAGAAGGTATCATTTGATGTTACAAACGATTGGCAGCAGGGAACGATAAAGGTCATTAAGGTAGATAATGATAACAACGAATACGCTCTCTCAGGCGCAGAGTTTGGTATCTACGCAAATGATGATATAAAGATTTGGAACGATGAAGAAAGCAAGTATGACACATATGTCACAGGCGACCTCATTGAAACTGTAATCACAGGCGATGACGGAAGCGCAGAAACAGTTAAGCGTTATCCAGTCGCACACAGCTTCACAATCAAAGAAACTAAAGCTCCTTTTGGATATAACAAGGCAGAAGATAGAATAGTTACAATGCCATATAATCAGACCGTTGTAAATTCTGAGACTACTGCGGTGATCGGTGACGATAGACAGCAGGGCAAAATCAGAGTATATAAGGTCGATAAGGAAAATAACGAGAAGAAGCTTGCAGGCGCAGTATTCAACGTTGTAGCAAGCGAGGATATCATCGTTCACGGCGTTAAGCTTTACGATAAGGGAGCAGTAATTGAAACAATCACAACAGGTGAGGACGGAAGCGCAGACACTTCAAGCCTTTATACTGGTTTTAAGTACAACCTTGACGAAGTGAAAGCTCCTGACGGATATATTCTTTCAGGTTCAAAGGAAATTTCTCTTGATTATGACAATCAGATCGAGTATGTAGAGGCTCAAACCTCTGTTGAAAACGCTCCAACGGAAGTAACAATTACAAAGAAGGACTTCTCAACTGGCGAACTTATTCCAAATTGCGGAATAGAGATACTTGACGAGAGCAAGAACGTTCTTGTCCAGGGTAGAACAGACGATAAGGGCGAAGTCACATTTAAGAGACTGCCAATGGGTAATTACTACTACAGAGAGTATGATGCTCCCGAAGGTTACTATCTCGATACAACGCCATATGCGTTCACAATCGGCGAGGACGGCATCTTTAAGGCAGAAATGACGAACAAGTTGCAGGAACTTGTATTGAATATATACAAGACTGACGGTGAAACAAAGAAGGCTCTTGCAGGCGCAGAGTTCACAGTCTATGACAATGACGGCAACGAGCTTGGAAAGGTAACAACAGGCGAGGACGGCAACGCATCAACAAGAGGCAACATAACAATGTATGCAGGCAGAGAATACATTGTAAGAGAGACAAAAGCTCCACAGGGATATAAGGCAAGTAATTTTGAGCAGAAATTCAGCAGTGATTATAACTGCTCTATTGAATACCATGAGGTCAATATCAGCGTTGAAAATGCTCCAACAGAAGTAACGATAACAAAAACAGACTTCTCAACAGGCGAACTCATTCCTGACTGCGGAATAGAAATTCTTGACGAGGACAAGAATGTTATCGTACAGGGCAGGACAGACGAAAAGGGCGAAGTAACCTTTAAGAGATTACCAGTCGGCAAATACTATTACAGAGAGTTTGATGCTCCAAAGGGTTATTACCTTGACCCAACACCGTATGCGTTCACAATCGGCGAGGACGGCATCTTTAAGGCAGAAATGACGAACAAGTTGCAGGAACTTGTATTGAATATATACAAGACTGATGGTGAAACGAAAAAGGCTCTTGCAGGAGCTGAGTTCACTGTTTATGATAAGGACGGCAATGAGCTTGGAAAGGTAACAACAGGCGAGGACGGACAGGCAACGACAAGAGATAAAATCAAGCTGTATGCAGGCATTGAGTACAACGTCAAGGAAACCAAAGCACCTGACGGATATAGGGAGAGCAACTGGGAAAAGACATTCATTAGTGATTATGACAGCTCGATCGAATATCACGAGGTCAATCTCAGTGTAGAGAATACTAAGATGAAAGGTAAGTTTGAGCTGTATAAGGTTGACTCAGTATCAGGAAATAAGCTTGCAGGCGCAGAGTATGAGATATTCGATGAAAGCGGAAAGTCTGTATTTAAGGGTACAACAAATTCAGACGGATATCTGACTTGTGAATTGCCACTTGGTAAGTACAGCTATAAGGAAACGAAAGCACCTGAAAATTATGTACTTGACGAAAAGACTTATACGTTTGAGTTTACTGAGGACGGACAAGTATTTACAACAACTCAGAAGAACGAGTACGGCGGCGGTGTAACAGTATCACAGACCCCTGAGACACCAAATAGACAGGTCACAACGCAGGACACTCCAAATGCAAGTACAGGAACTAGCAGAAATGCCGCTCCTTTTGCACTGGCAATGACATTGTGTGTAGCAACTGCTATAGCTGCCTCAAAGAGAAAAAAGCAGACTAAGTAAGTCATAGCATTTTAGAGCCTATCATTTTTGGTAGGCTCTTTTTTTTGCGGACATATATGTTACATTTCATTTGTGATATATGTGTCACAATTATACTCTATTTTATATAAAAAATCAAATAATTATGCCTTTGCTATTGACTTATACCATTATTTATGATATAATATTTACATAAGATAAGGGGGATTATGATGAAACGATTATTGAGTTTCCTAGCGGCACTTATGCTTATGGGTGCCACTCCGCTTGCGGTTTCTGCCACAGCAAAAGCGGAAATGAATATTATAAAATCTGAACAGTTTACATCTACTGACAAAAATGAGTTGTATGATTTTGAGGAAGGTTTTACACAGAACGGTTATGAGTATCACCTTATTTCAAATACAACATCAATCATAAAAACTGATGATAATGCGAAAGTTCAGACAAAACAGCAGGAAGTTGTGACAAGCGACCTGTCAGAAAAGTCGTATGATTTTGATGATACCATAGAAACTGAGTGGGGTGGCAAGAAGTATACGGCAAAGCTCGTGAATACCTATTATACTCAGTCCAGTATCGAGGAGAAACAGATATATGCGGAAGGCTCGACTTCTTTTCCACACCAAACGAGTGAGCCGATATTTCCCAACAAGGACTATTTTGACGTAAATAATGATTACACAGGTGGTACGCAGCGAGTGCAGCTTTCTTTGCAGAGCGTTGATAAGACTGAGGAAGAATGGAGCGATGATGTGAGCTTTCCTATCGAATTTTCCTCATATTCAGCTTCTTACTATGATTTTAACGGTGTTCGCCTTAATCATGATGATAAAAATTGTCCGCTTGACGGTAGGGGAGACCTTGTACTTGAATTTCTCGGTTTGGATAAGTCGAAATACAAGATAACCTCTGTTAAGTGGGCAGGCGAGGTCAATAAATCAAATGACACACGAAAAGCAGTAGCATACGGCAAGAGACTGACAAGCACATACACGGCGCATTATGCCGACTGGGTAACGATAACAGGCGGAGCAACATGGATCGGACACGGCGTATACGAGTACGAGATATCGTCTGAGGGAAAGCCAGTATACACGATACAGGCAACAGGCGTTTATCAGAGGGGAGCGCAGATAACTCAGACCACAACCACAACAACAACTGTCATGGTAGAAAGCGAGGTTGAAGAAACCTCATCGGTAATGGAAAAAGCAAAATCGGCGAAAATATCAAAAGTGCCTGTGGCTGTTGAGATAGGCGGTACAACTGGTTTTGTAGCGATTATTGTTTGCTTAGGATTTGTGAATATCAATTCCATTGTGGTATATGATATGAAAGGCAACAGACTTTTTTCGAGAAAGTGCAAGCGTTCTGTTGACCTTACGAAAGCCTATGCAGAAAAGCACGAGCGTGTACAAGTTGTACTGAAAAGCGGCGCAAAGAAAAAGGTCAAAGGCTATGGCGGTCTTGTCTTTACGGCGAACGGCAGGCAATTGCAGATAGTTGAAAAAACAGAGAACGGATATATCGTTAAACTGAGATATGTGGGAGATAACTAAAATTCACAATGAAAGCCTCGAAATGCTTACTTCGGGGTTTTTTTTTCTTTGAGTGCTTGGTGAACTTTCGCAATATCATTGCTATATACTTTCTTATATTTTTCAGTATTTTAAATATTTTAGAAGCTTAAAAATAGCGTAAATGCGTACTTATATAACTTTTACTGTGACTTTAAGTGCGACTATTTGTGACTTGTAGTGCGAACTATTGTGACCTATGGTGCGAACTATTGTGACCTATGGTGCGAACTATTGTGACCTGTGGTGCGACTGTCTTTTAAGGCGCAATATCGTTTCGTTAAGCTGTTATCATAGTGAGATATAAGTTTTTATTGTGACTTAAAGTGCGATTTTCGAGACGATTTTCACATGGTAAGTTTTATGGTGACAATGCTTGACAACGGTCACAATAAATGCTATAATATATGTATATCAAAAGATTTTATGGGGTGAGGCTATGACGGAGCAAGAAGCAGAAATAATGGATAGTCGAGGCTATTCAGTAGTTAAAGCAAATTCTATCATACAGAAGTCCAGATACAAACTAAGTATTGCAGAGCAAAGAACGATTGCATACATTTGCAGTATGATTAAGCCGATAGAGGAAGGAGAGCAGTTTCAGCTTGAATACACTTTTAACATACGAAAGTATTGTTGGATATGCGGAATTAATTACGGAAGTGGAAAAAATTACAGTGATGTAAAGGCTATCCTTCAAAATTTGAGCGACAAGTCGATGTGGCTCAAACAGGGTGACGAAGAAATTCTCGTGCGTTGGCTTGCAAAGGTGAGGACAAATAAGCAGAAGGGAACAGTTCATATAAAGGTAGACGAAGATTTAGTACCTTATTTGTTCGGCTTAAAGCAGCAGTTTACACAGTATCAGCTTTTGGATATTCTTGCGATGAAATCAGCATATAGCATAAGAATTTATGAGTTATTGAAATCTTATGCAGGCTTTAAGAAAAAGGTCTTTGAACTTGATGATTTAAAGAAGAAGCTTATGGTTGAGGATATTTCAAGCTATAACCGCTTTCCTGATTTTCGGCGCAAGGTGCTTGATGTTGCAATCAATGAAATTAATAATTTAACAGCTTTGAATGTCAGCTATGAGCCAATATCAAAGGGAAGAAAGGTCATAAAGATCGAGTTTCATATGAACATGAAAAAGGCAAGCGAATATACAATTGCAATGGCAACGGCGGAGAATATGCTTGAAACGAAAATTTGATTAAAAGAGGGGTATATACAATGGCTAGGAGATACAGGAAAAGAAGCAAACGCAAGCAAGAAGAAAGTCTTGGTGAGCTTCTTGCAACAGCAACGGCGATCATAACCTTATTTGTTACAAAAGGAAACCTTGTGGCAACGCTGATTATGATGCTTATAGTTGGTGTGGGCGTACCACTTATCATTAAGGTCTACAAGCAGAATAAGAAAAAAGAACGATATCTTACAAGCGGTATGGCTGATATAGACCAAATGTCAGGAGAAGAATTTGAAGAGCTTTTGAAGTATCATTTTCAGGAGCAAGGGTATAAGGCACAGCTCACACCTAAGTCACACGATTATGGCGCAGATTTAGTATTAAAGAATGGATATGGTGAAACCATTGTCGTTCAGGCAAAGCGGTACGGAAGTTCCGTAGGAATAAAGGCAATACAAGAAGTGATAGGCGCAAGGTCTTATTATAACGCACAGAGAGCCATTGTATTCACTAATAACTATTTCAGCAACAGTGCTGAACAGCTTGCGGAAACGTCAGGAGTCGAGCTGTATGACCGCTCAGAGCTTACGCAGTTCATAGGCGGTAACGACATACGCTCATTCGTTTCGACGGCATATACGCAAGCACAGCCGTCTCAGCAAGCGCAAGAGCCACAATCCTGTCCTTATTGTGGTGGAACGCTTGTTAAGCGGTATGGAAAGCATGGCGCATTTTGGGGCTGTAGCAACTTTCCGACTTGTCGATATACAAAGAATATATAATGAAAAAGCTCAGAAAAAATTCTGAGCTTTTCCATATTTCTATTGACTTTCCAAAAATTTAGTGCTATAATTATCTATATAGCTTATAAAAAATTGCCATTAAGAATTTTAAAGGCTTATTGCTTTTTATTATTATTGTTTCCGAAATTATCAATTGTTCGGATCAATAATATTAAAAATATTATTGTTTGTATATCCATTATTTATCACGCTCCTTTATGTGGGGTACGGCTTATAAAGTCATAGACAAGTATGAGCCTAGTTATCGAGAGTAGCTTGTTGTATAGATAAGTACCAAATCAGGAAAGCCAATAGTCTACACCCTTTAACCTAATATTAAGTGGTGTTGCTTTTTAAGCTTTTTGCTGACAATATAATCGTTTAATGGTGCAAAAAAACAAGTTTTATTGTGAATAAATTGTAAACATTTTAGGAGTGAGATTTACGCAGACTACAAATCAGTTTTCATTTTTTGTACTGAATGTATTATTGAAATAACGATACACTTATACTCCTTAAACATATAAAACCATATGAAAGATAGACGTTGAGAGAAAATCTTGCAACGTCTATTTTTTTAGAAAAGTGTTGACATTATGCGTAATATATGATATAATATATACAATCAAAACCACTCTTGCTTAAATAAGTATGAGTTATCTTATCGGGAAAAAGACTTGCAGAAATGTGAGTCTTTTTTTCGTGTGTGCTATATGTGTCACAATTGCACTTCATTATAGAAATAAATGTATTCACTTGACAAAATACATATATTATGATATAATCTATACATAGCAAATAAAAAGAAGGTAAATAACATAAGCAGATTTTAAACCATTTAGGGTGGAGGTAAACGTGGAAAGTATGAAGTTGATTACAATGAGAACATCGAAGAAGATGTTTAATGAGATAAGTTCCTATGTCTTATCTGTTGGCAAAACGCCCTCGATCGTTGTGGAAGAGGCATTGAAAAAGCTATTATCAGCAAAAAATGTGAACATATCTAGTGAAACCCTCAGAAGAAATAATGAGGGCGACGATATGCGTACAGAAACCTTTGGAGTATATATTCCAAACGAATTATTTGAAAGAGCTGACTTGTTGGCAAAGCAGGTAGGTGTAGCAAGAAGCAAGATACTATTACAGGCAATTGCAGATTTCTTTGATGATTTAAAAAAAAGTAAAAAGGAAAGTCAGAAGAAAAATATAGAGTCTTTGTATGAGGCGTTCAATATTTACAACTCTCTTGATGATGTAACTGCTATCCCTGATACTGATCCACGCCGAAAGAAAATCGTTGACCTTGGCACATATGGTAAACTTGTTTTTCAGAAGGTGTTCCACCGTTGTGAACAAACGGACAAGGATAACGTTATCCTGACTTCTGATAAGCAGGAGCAATGGGCTGAGATAGACGAGGACGGTGTTGTGCAGAATATAAGCTGCTGCCCTTATTGCGGTCTTAACCTGAACGATCATAAAGGCACAATAGTTGTGCTTAAAGCAAATACTTCCGATGAACAGTGGCAAGCAGAGTTTGAAGGAGCTATGATGTAAGTGATAAAAATAAGAGTAGAGGGAGAGCCGAAAGAGGTTGAGAAATTTGTGCGCCTTTTAGAGAAAAAGGACGTTCGTGTATTGAGCGAGAGTGACGATTATAAAAACCGTAACTCTGTTTATGTGAGAAGATACTTAGATGTGGATATGAGCCAACAAGAGGAAAAATAAATGGAGAAGAAAAAAGTAGTGATACAAGTAATCATTTGCATATGCGTATCTGCACTTCTTTCGTTACTTATAGTAAACGGCATACAAATAGCCATGTGCGACAGCCTATATTACAAATTAAAAACTCTTGAATATGAAAAGCATCGCCTTTGCTATGTTCTTGCCGATAATACATCTTATGAAAAACAGATAGACGAAACCAAAACGAGGTATATCCTGAGTATGGATATGTCTTTTTTGAAAGAGGCAAGTTCAGACGAAGAAACGATAAGAAAGCTTGACGATGTGGACGAGCAGATACATCAATTGGGCGATGATTATATCAATGCCTTTGAGGGAATATTCGGCACAAAGAAATTGAAGTCAAGCGAATATTCCGATAAACGTGCTGTGTACAATGATTTACTGATTTTTAATGGCAGGGAAAAAGATGAATGAGATTATAATAAGTATCAAGCCTGAGTGGTGCAGAAAAATAATGACAGGGCAGAAAACGGCAGAAGTTAGACGGACAAAGCCAAAACTGAACACGCCTTTTAAATGCCTTATTTATTGCACGAAGGACGCTAAGTCAAATGAGCTTTACAAGGGCAAGGTGGTAGCTGAGTTTGTTTGCGATAAGATATTTAATATTGATGCAGGCAACAAGGCTGAGATAATCGAGAACTCCTGCCTCACCGAAGAACAGTTGGAAACGTATGGCGGAAAATATGCTTGGCATATTTCTTGCTTAAAAAAATATGTTCCAGTATTGCCGCTTGAAACCTATTTAAAAAAAGCTCCGCAATCGTGGTGCTACATAAAAATGTGACATATGTGTCCACTTTTGAGCAAGTTTTGAACTTGCTCTTTCTTTTTGCGCCGAAGCTTATAAAACGCTGCATAGCTATCACGATACAGCGTTTGTATATAAAGAAATATGATGAAGGTGGTTGGGCATGAGGCTCATTTGTTGCTTAAAATTTTACATTTACTATTGACAAAAATACTATAATATGATATAATATATATATAAGATAACCTACTTTATTAAAGGAGTGCTGATTATGGGCAACGCATTAGTTGAATTTTATCCGACACCGAAAACTCTCATTGATAAAATGCTTGACGGAATAGATTTTAATACCGTGAAAACCGTATTAGAGCCAAGCGCAGGAAACGGAGCTATCGTTGAGGGCTTGTTGGAAAGAAGTAAACAATCATATCGTGGCGAGAAAATAGACATTGACGTAGTGGAGATAGAGCCTGATTTTCAGAAGATTTTAAAAGGCAAGGGATATAAGCTTGTGTATGATGATTTTCTGACTTTTGAGGCAGATAAGCACTATGACCTTATCATTATGAACCCACCATTTTCAAACGGTGATAAACACCTTTTGAAAGCGTTGGAAATGCAGGAGAATGGCGGCGAGGTAATCGCTATTGTTAATGCTGAAACTATTCGCAATCCATTCAGTAATCGCCGCAAGGAACTTGTGAAGTTGCTTGAAGAATATAACGCTGAGATAAACTATCTGCCTTCTGAGTTTACAAGTGCCGATCGCACAACAAACGTTGAGGTCGCAATGATTAAAGTTAAAGTGCCTTGTGTATATAAAAGTGATATTCTGAAAAATCTTGAACGTTCAGAACTGGAGCAAGAGGACAGAAACTTTGAGCCAACTGACGTTGCAAGCGGTAATTACTTTCAAAATCTCATTGACTCATACAATCTTGAAGTTGCCGCAGGCAAGAAACTTATAACCGAATACTTCGCTCTAAAGCCTAGATTTTCAAGCAGTTTTAAAAAAGGCTCTTACCAAAGAGATATTATAAAGCTTGAAGTCAATGAACATTCATATAAAGAGAATTATGGTGAAATGATTAACCGTTTCATTTATTCAATGAGATATAAGTATTGGAACGCTTTGTTCCATTCTGACGAGTTTATGAAGCTGTTCACAAGCAAGCTTAGACAAGACTTTATGTCAAAACTTTCTGAAATGAAATACTATGATTTTAACCTTTTCAATGTTCTCCAAATGAGAATAGAGCTATCAAGACATTTGCTTTCTGCTCTCGAGGACAACATCTTGCAGTGCTTTGAAGAGTTTAGTACGAAATATTCGTGGTATTCTGAGTGTGCTAACAATATTCACTATTATAACGGTTGGGCGCATAACAAGGCACACTATGTAAACAAAAAGGTTATCATACCGCTTTCGGCGTGGAATGATATTTTTAAGAGATTTTCTTATTACAGAGTGGAAGAAAAGCTCAAAGATATCGAAAGGGTCTTTGAGTATCTTGACGGCAGCGACCGCATTAATTATCACGATCTTTCTTCGATACTCAAAGTGGCTGAAAACATGGGAGAAAGTCGAAATATTGAGCTGAAATATTTCAATGTTTCATTCTACAAAAAAGGAACTTGTCATATTGAGTTTACTGACGAAAAACTTCTGAAAAAATTCAACATTTACGCAGGCAGACAGAAAAACTGGTTGCCGCCACATTACGGTAAGAAGGCGTACAATGAAATGACCGATGATGAAAAAGCCGTCATTGATGAATTTGAGAGAGAACAGGCATATGAAGAGGTGTATGAACATTCAGAACAGTATCTTATTGAGAATAATGAACTTTTGAAACTTTGTGGATAGGGGCGAAAAACATGAGCAGAATGACAAAGAAACAGCGTGAAGAATTAAGGAAAAAAGAAATCGAACGTAAAAGAGAAAACTTAAAAAGGACGTATAATGCTTATCTTTTATATCACCGTTATAAAAATATAACGTGGATAGCAGAAAATGATATTCGCAGAAAGAGTGCAAAAATCATTGTAAATAATTATTTTTTCACAGTGTTTAGTGGAATTGAGCATCGTTGTAAAGAAAAGCCAACGGGATATAAAATATGGTGCAATACGATAGCGAGCTTTGGAGATAATGAATACTGGGTGTTGAGTAAACCGCAATGCGTTCAGGGTCATTTTATAGAAACGTGTTCTTTTTGTGGTGCAGATTTAAAACACCGAAAGGGAAGTGTTGTTCTCATTAAGACGAAGAGAAGCGAAGAAGAATGGCAAAGAGCTTTTGACCGTTCGTTGTGATATTATGTATCATCGAAGCAGAGTTGAGAAGCTATTCAAAGTAAAGGAGAAATAATATGGACGTATCAAAAATCAGCATGGAGAAAATCGAAATTGCAGTTAAAGATTTTAATCAGGAAGTATATTGGCGGAACGAAAATATAAAGAAATATGGAGAACCGTTCGGTATGTTTATAAAAATAGTTTATGACAAAGAGATAAACGACCTGTATGTTTCTTTTATCACGCACGAACTTTGCGAGTTATATTTCGGAAAAGATGACAGATATGTTGACCTAACAGAAAATATGGAACGAAAGGTAACAGTTGAAGAAATTACAAAAGCCTTGACGAACATCTAAAAATAACCCCAAATGCTTACGAACGGCGGTGCTGAAAAATCAGTGTCGCCGTTCGTGCTATATGTGTCACAATTGTTCCTTTCCGAGTGTCAAACGCCTCACGCCTAACTGCTATAACATTTGCAAATATACGGCTTATGGTGAATGTGGTCGGGGCAGACCCATAATATAAATTCTCATTTCGCTATTGACAAAACGCATATAATATGATATAATATATTTATAAGATAATTCGTAATTAATTTTAGTGAGGAGTGGTTTTATGCCAACAGCAACAGCATTTGACTGGACTGGAAATCAAACGTCCATATTTTCCACGCTTGCCGCAAGTAATCATTCAAAGACCGAGAGGCAGGCTGATGATTACTATGCTACCGACCCGATAGCGGTTGAAAAGCTATTGGAAAAAGAACATTTCAACCATTATGTGTGGGAGTGCGCCGCAGGCGGTCTGCATATCTCTAATGTGTTGACTGCTCACGGATATAAGGTAAGAAATTCTGATATAACAAGTCGAGAAAACAGAAGCATAGAAGAGCTTGACTTCTTTAAAGCCGAGAAGGATAAAATGTCACCTGATATCATTACAAACCCACCATACAAGTATGCAAGCGAGTTTGTTGAACACGCCTTGGATATTTCAATGGATAGTGTTAAGGTTGCTATGTTCTTAAAAATTCAGTTTTTGGAGAGCAAAAAAAGGCGAGAACTGTTTAAAAAATATCCACCTAAGAAAATCTATGTTTTTACAAATCGAATGAACTGCGGTAAAAACGGCGTGTTTGGCAAAGAAAGTTCGGCGGTGTGCTATGCGTGGTTCATTTGGGAAAAGGGATATACAGGACTTCCAAAGGTGGATTGGATAGATTAAAATGTAAGAGAGCTGACATTTCGGCTCTCTTTTTTTTTGTGAGCTACATATGGCGCAGAGAGGCATACAAAACGCCTCACGCCTATCACGATACAGCTTTTATATATGCAAGCCATATGGTGATAGTGGTCGGAAATGCAGAGCTGAGAAAAAATATTTATTTAGCTATTGACAAATTACATATAATATGATATAATATATGTATAAGATAGCTTGAACTTAAAGGAGCGTTGAGTATGGAAGAGAAAGAATATCTTACCAAAGAGAAAATTTTTGCTATGATTGAGAGAGGCATGAAAAAAGTTGACTTTCAAGAGCAGATAGGTTTTTTCTACAGCGAACAAGGCTACATCTATAAGTCTGATAAGAGCTTTGAAGAGCTGAAAGACGATGAAGTCTGTTACATACCTGAGTATTATGCTGAGGTCAATGACGAGGGCTTGCTTGAAGATGTTGATATTTATACGAAAACTGATTTTATGGAAATCTGCGGAAATATCAAATGGCAGGCTTCTGCGTTGTATGAGTGCGTGGATTGGCAGCACCCTGAAACCCTTTATGATGAAACAGACTGGGAAGAAGAAGCAGAATACTATGTGGAAAGTGCAATGTAATGTAGATTAAAGGAGAGTTAAAGTTATGAGCTATGATATCGTATTTCAGAGAGCGTTTGTAAGAGTTAATGAAAAGGAATGTATACCTATGGTGCTTATGGGTTGCAATAATCTGACGGAGCTTTGCTATGACCGTAATGGCAGACCATATGAAAGACGTGTGAGAAACTGGGGAACGTTGCACTATGTAAAATCGCCTGACGATAAGTACGATGCGTGCGTGACAGAGGAAGCGTTCTGCAAGGCTATTCCTGACGTTGAACACGAGTTCTTTCTGTTCAATAGCAGATTTCTGTTCAAGAAAAATATGAGAGCTTTTATAAGAAACGGCTTTAAACAGGCTTATACGGCAGAGGACTTTTCAATTTCAGGCAACAATCTGAGGTTAGAAGTGATAGAGTACAAAAGAGATAAGAACTATACTCAAAATCTCATTTACGGAAAAGTGGTTGAAACAACCGCAGATTTGCAAAAAGCCGTAGAGGAAGCAAGAGACGTGATGAAAGAGTACAACGGCGGAGAAATGCTTGTTATGGACGTTACAACATTTTATGATGAACAGGTAAGTAGGTGGAGTGCGTGATGAAGCCGATAGCAATGCTTGATGTATCAGGGCAGGGCAGAATAAAAATAGTGGATAGCAATGGCGAATATGTGACATATGTGTCAACTATGGATATGAGTAAGGAAGAAGTTCTCTCGTTTTTCAAAGATTTTCACAAGGCAATTAAGTCCGATAAAGATATGTGCAAGTTTTTGAAAAACATAAGTGACGATATCGTAGAGATTTCCCCTTGCGGAGATTATGCTAAGCTTTGTGAAAAGTATGGTGCTGAGTATGTGAATGTTATCGGCTCATACTGTTTGAGAATGTCAGAATAGGAGGTAAAAATGCAAAATAGTATTGCAACGTTGTGTTGGAATTGCAAACACGCCGTTCCAAAGATCAACAGGGAAACAGGTGGTTACATTACAGGGTGTGATTGGTCAATACGCCGTAAGCCTATACTGGGTTGGGAAACGTGCTGCCATAGGACGTATGCAGGCACGAACGGTATACTTGAAACATACACTGTTACATTTTGCCCGAAGTTCAAAGAGGGATAAGATATAAGAGGACTGAACATCGGTCCTCTTATATTTTTTTGTGACACATATAGCACAGCAGCTAGGTGTGAAAATTATAAAACGCCTCACAACTAGCAGCTATGGCATTTGTATATAAGGCTTATGGTGATAGTGGTCGAGGGAAGTGATATTTATAGCACAAATATTTCTCTGAGAAATTTGCGAAATACTATTGACAAACGTTTTATAATATGATATAATATATACATAAGGATAAAAGGAGTTGAGCGTTATGACAATCAAGGTTAAAATCTATGATAAGGTCAAGTACGATCCGACAAGCAGAAAGACGGCAGAAACCATTTTTGAAAATGTAAAAGGTTTTGAAATGAGAGAACTTTCGGACGAAGAAATTCGCCAAAATGGTTTTGACGAGTTTGATGAAAACAAGGAGTACGTCAAGCTTACTTTTGACAATGGAGACGTGGCAACATACAGAAGCTCTCACGCAGACTTCTTTAAGATTGATTAATTGAAAGGATTGATTAAAATGACAGGAAAAACAGCAAAGATAATCACTCCACAGGCAACAATCATTAATGCAAAAGCAATAAGCACAATCGCAGAAATGATTGAACAGTCGAAAAGAATGTCACTTCTTTGTAGTGATGATAGAACGGAAAATATGTGGGTTGATGATGAACTTGTACTGCACTACACAACAGAGGGTGAAGAAAAGCAAACTATAATGTCACGTTGGTCGCTTTCTCAGCTCTGCACTAAAATCGGCATACCAGTCAAGTATGTGTACAAGTGCATTGATGAACAGCACGTCAAGCTTGCTCAGACCAATATAAACGAGTGGCTGACGGAGTTTAATAATAGCAGGGCAGGCGCAGTTGTCAGAAAATGCTACTCTGAAAACACAGAGTATAGCAGGGGAATAGTTTCGGAAAGATATTCACTTTATGATAACTCACAAATTTTGACGGCGATAAACAAGTCTGTTGATTTTGATAACTATGATATCAGAGGACAAATATTGACCCCTGAAAGGTTTCATTTGAGATGGACTAACAAAAAGAAGCTCAATGTAAAAGACGTCGGCGATCTGTTTTCGGGTATAATGATAGACAATTCAGAGGTAGGACAGGGAGCGTTGAAAATAACCTTTATGATGTACCGTTTGCAATGTACGAATGGAATGGTTATGAACACACAGGCACCGCTTGTATACTGCAAGCACTATGGCGGTACAATAGAAAAGTTTTCGGAAAGACTTCACACGCTTCCAAGACTGTTGAGCGAGACAGAGGAGTATATGACTACACTCATAGATAGAAATATAAAAAAGAAAATGAGCATGAAAGAGGTCGAGGAGTGCTTTAAAAAAATAAAGAAAGCACTTAAAATGTCAGAAGACGGAATTGAAAAGCTCGGCATACTGAGAGAAATCTATGCGGACGAAATGGGCGAGAACAGCTTTGCTATTGTGAACGCCTTGACCGACTACAGCAAGGACTTTGCAATTGACAGGCGCATAGAGATAGAGACATATGCAGGCAAGCTCTTCAAGGCAGCTTAAAGAAGTAGGACGTGTCATTGTGGCACGTCCTGTTTTTTGCGCTCTGCCGCATACAAAACGCTTAACATCTATCACGAGACTGCCTATATATATAAAGGGAATTATGGCGATAGTGGTCGGCGTGACACATATAGCACAAAATCAAAATTTTTTTGAAAAATTCTCAAAATACTATTGACAAATGTACTATAATATGATATAATGTATACATACCGATAAGATGATTAATACTTCTTGAAAGGGGTTTTGAAAATGGCAAAATTTTTAGTAGCATACAACAAAAAAGGTGGTGTTGGTAAGAGTACCACTTGCATTAATCTTGCGTTTAACCTTGCTGTTCTGAGGGGCAAAAAAACACTTCTGATTGACATTGATAATCAGGGCGACAGCTCACGTTTTCTTGATAATGTGGACGAGGACAAGAACCTGTATAATGTGCTTAACGGCAAGTATGAGATAGAGGACGTTATAAAGAACACACGTTATGAAAATCTTGATTGTGTGACGTTCGGCAAGGTTGAGTATCTTAATACAGACGTAAACAACATTGAGGAAAGGCTGATGAAGCCGTGGAATGTACTTGATGAAAGATACGATTTTATCATCATCGACTTGCCCCCTGCTATAAGCTCCCTTAACAGAGCTATATTTGCTATGACGGACGGCATTATCGTTCCTGTTGATTTATCAGAGTACAGTCTGAATGGCTTAGAAGCTGTTGTGGGAGAGGTCAAGAAGTACGGCGGAAAAATTGAGGGAATACTCATTACAAAGTACAAGAAGAAAAATGCACTTCACACAAAGCTTGCAGGACTTATAAAATCATCGGGAATGGGAAAGGTTTTTGAGTTCGTTCCTGAGAGCAACGCTATTCAGAACTCGCCAAGCTATGGCGTAACGGTATACGAGTATTTCAAGCGTGCAAACGCAGTTTATGAAAAGCTCACAGACGAAATAATTTAATATACAAAAAGGAGATTTTGAAAATGGGAAGATTTAATACGGACAGACTTGAAAGCAAGGTAAACAACATCAAGACGGCAAACGAACAGTTTGAGAAAATCAACATCAATGACATTATCGACTGCTCAGACAATCATTTTCCGCTGACGGAAATTGAAGAACTTGCATACGATATCGCCGAAAGAGGTCTTGACGATAACCTTGTTGTCGGACGTTGCAACAAGGAAGTTGCTGAACATTACGGCGTGAAAGAAGGGCAGTATCTTCTTATCAGCGGTCACAGACGTAAAACAGCTATTATGTACGCAAATGAGCATATTGACAACTTCAATATGCAGGAGATTATGTGCAAAATAAAGCCGTTCAATTCTGTTGCAAATGCCAAGTATCAGCTCAATATGGCGAATTTGCAGAGCCGTAGACTTACAAGCAGTGACCTTATGAGAGCCTTTACAGAACTGAAAAATCTGTTGCCTGACCTTGAAAAAGAGGGTATGAAGATATCAGGCAGAACGAGAGATTTTATTGCAAAAACTTTGAACATTTCTTCTGCGCAGGTCGGCAAAATGGAGAACGTGTATAATAATGCTGTTGACGAAGTAAAAACAGAAGTCGAGCAGGGAACACTTTCTATCAACGCCGCAAATGTTATCGCAAGACTTGACGATAACGAGCAGAAGGACATTATCAACAACTATTCTGAAACAGACCGTTATGACGAAGCAAAAAAAAGGGTAGAGGAGATAAGAGCGAGGAAAGAAGCTGAGACAACAGCCGAGCCTGACGAGCCGATCGAAGAAGAGCCTGAAAACGTTCCAAGTGCAACACCGAACATCACAGTCGCAACGAGAAATGACGTTGAAAAGGCTGTCACAGTTGAGAAGAACACCGAAACAGAAAATTCAATGATATGGGATAACGAGCTTGTCCTTAAATCTGTTGATTATGTATTCAACAAATTTTCACTGAACGTTTCAGAAGAAACGAAAAATCAGCTCAAAGGCATTGAGATGATGTTGAAATCAATGCTCAAAAAGACGGCAGAACAGGCAAGAGAATTTATCGGCGAATGAAAAGCAAGAGAGTTCCAAAAAGGAACTCTCTTTTTTGCTCTTTTGCCCACCGTGATAGAACGTTTTACACCTAATAGCTACGATGTTCGTATATAAGGTTTATGGTGAGGGTGGTCGGAAGCGGACACTTATAGCACAAAAAAATTACGATAGGCATTGACAAATTCGGCTAAATATGATATAATATATACATAGATTATTATAAGGAGAAAGTTAAAAATGTCACGAAAGAAAAGCATTGAAAATGAGCCGCTGCCTTTTACTGAACTTAAACGGTTTACCAAAACATATCCAAACGTGTGGAGTACCTGCGATATGTTTCACAATGATAACGGTAAAAACGGATTGCCGCCTTGGAATAAACTTTGTGAAGTGCAGATATCGGCAACGCTGTCGATAATGACGAAATATCCTCGTACAACTATAGACAAAATGTTTCCTGCTGAATGTGCCGCTCTGTACGCTTGGCGCAAACACAAGATAATATTCAAATTTGACAAAGACTTGGCGAAAATGCTTATGGAGCAAGCGGAAGATTTAGAAGTTCCTTTAGACGTGCTTTATTCCTTGCCATATCCTTGTATATACATAGAGTTGGACGAAAATGTAGGCTTTTTGGTGTGGTTTGAGGACGATTATTATACACACGTTATGGAATTGCGTATGTTGATACTTAGACGTAATGCGGACGGAACAGTCTCACACAATGAAAACATCATACTTCACCTTAAAGAGGGTTGGAGCATATCTGACGGCGTAAGAGATATGATTAAGACTATTCAGCATAATCTTAATGACAAAGAAATTCAAAAGCAAGTCAAAGAATTTGGCTTTACCTCAGATAAGTCTGATCCTGATAAGCAGTTTGAGGTTCAATATATAATGGCGAGTAGCTTGATACAGCTCGTTTTGTATATTTGTGCGGAAAATAAAGACGTGCAGGAAAACGAAGAACAAAAAAGCATTTCAAAACCATTCAACAAGGAAAAGCCAAAGGACGTTTTCAGAGAGATACGGAAGTGGGACGTTGGATATAGAGTTGGAAATGTGATCCGCAAGGCTAACAAAACCAGTGAAAGCAGCTCTGCTTCTGAACATAGTAATGTAAGTCACGGAAGCAGCGTTGGCAAACGTCCTCATAGTAGACGAGGACATTATCATCATTACTGGGTAGGCTCGAAAAAAGACGGAACACGGCGTATTATTTTGAAATGGGTCGCACCGATGTTTATAAACGGAGATATTGATGATATAATACCGACAACATATGAACTGAAATGAAAGGACATTCGATGAAAAAAGAAAAGGAAGATTGGATAGTTGAGAAATTTGTAAATGACGTTTCTTTGTTTTTATGGCAAGAAAAGCATTTGAAGGCAAGATTTAATGTGACAACGGAAGAACTTAGACGTTGTGAGGGATTGGCTCGTATAAAAGTGTGGGAAGGACACAAAGGTATTCTTACAAACAAACACATTTTAACTGCTATATGCTCACTGGATCTTGATGATCCAGTATGGGTAAAGATAATCAAAGAAGATATAGCAGAGGAAATGTATTGAAAAAACTGCGATCATAGGGTGTGCGCCTTGTGACCGCAGTTTTCTTTGCGGCATATAGGAAACGCTTTACAACTAGCAGTGTTGGCATTTGTATATTCAAGACCTGTAGTGAATGTGGTCGGTGCGGACACAAATGTCACAAATTTTTTTGCTAAAAATTCACGCATTACTATTGACAAATACGCTATAATATGATATAATATATAAGTAAGCTAATATAAATATCTTTGAAAGGAACTTTTTTATGAGCAAGAAAATTGTAATTGACACCGAAACAACAGGTCTTAATGCTAAGACAGACGAACTATTGCAAGTATCAATCATTGATACGGACGGAAACGTGCTGTTTGACAGCTATTTTAAACCAACAAGACACAGCGAATGGAAAGAAGCGGAGAATGTCAACGGCATATCTCCTGAAATGGTCGCAAATTCACCGACTATTGATGAAAAGATAGCGGTAATTAATGATATTTTGCATTCGGCTGATGAAGTCATAGGATATAACACTGGCTTTGATGTTGGTTTTCTCGAAAGCAACGGCGCAACATTTAAAGCGGATTATAAAGTTGTGGACGTGATGAAATTATTTGCACCTGTCTATGGCGTATGGTCTGAGGAGCGAAATGATTACAAGTGGCAGAAGCTCACTACTGCCGCAGAGTATTACGGCTATGACTGGAGCAAGAGGGCTGAAACCGCCCACAACAGTTTAGGCGATTGCTTTGCAACGTTGTTCGTATACGAAAACATCAACCGCTTGTAATACCGATACAGGGGAAAGGGTAAACGCTCTTTCCCCTGATTTTTTTGCACCCTTAGAAAACGCTTAATAGCTATCACGATATTGCCTTTTATATATAAAGAAAATATTGTGATAGTTGTTGAGAAGCTGTGACACATATAGCTCAAAAAAATCTGCTAAACTTGCAATTATCTATTGACAAATGTGATATAATATGCTATAATATATACATAAGATAATTGATGCTTATGAAAGAGGTTTTGACTATGTTACTAAGCGAATTTGTTGAAATGACAGGCTTTGAGCCAACGGCTGACGATTACGAGCGGATCGAGCAGGAATACTATAATTTTAACGGAGACAAGAGCGAGTTCTGCCGTAATTGGCTTGAAACACACGGCGTACAAAAGCTCTACTGTGATACTGCAAGAAAGCTTGAAGCTTCTCAGTCAAGAGTCAAACTCCTTGAAGAAGAGGCTGAACGTCTAAAAGAAGAACTCGACAAGGAATTTGAGTGGAAGCCAACAACAAGCTGTGGCACTCAGTTGAGCAATGAGAAGTACAATGAATTGATGAACTGCGGTTTTGCAGAAGAAATGACGGACGAGGAAGCAAAGAAACTGCTGTACAACTTGTTTGGCTTTGCAAAGGAACGTATTTCAATCATAGCGACTGTTGATAAATACGAGATAAACAGACATAATCAGCTCAGGATATCAGAAACGATTTTGAGGAAGCCGCTATATGCTTCTTCTGACTATAACTACATACGCTTCGACTGTGGCTGTATGAGCTATGAGTACATCAATGATGAACTTGTGAAATACGAAAGCTAGGGGTGCAAAGAATGAGTAAGTATGGTATTTTCAAAGCAAACATTTTTGTAAAAAGACCGCCTCTGAAAATGTTGGATATAATCGAGAGCGACAACTATATCGGAAAACCTTTAGAAGTTTTTGATACGGCGGAGCAAGCCGTATCAAAAATGAATGAGGAGTATTTTTCAAGTATTAAGAAAGTACACCAATATCCACGAGGTCACTTTTACGATTGCACCGCTTACTTTGTGAGCGAGTGCGTATCTATCTATGGTGATGATGTTGTTTCTGATGTGTTCGATATTGACGAGCTTGAAAGCACAGGCAACAGCCTTTTCTTTAAGGGCGTTTCTCAGCTTAAAAGAGAGCTGAGAATTGAGCCTAAAAGATTTTGCATAAAAGAGAAGAATATTGACGGTAGCAAGGTTACAGCCTGCGGCGAGACTTTGTATTTCAAGTGCGATGTAAAAAGGCTGAAATGGTATGTGCAGGAGTGTATCTCGGACAGAGAAGCGTTTGAGGATATGCAATGTGAAGAACATTACACTTCTGATGAAGTCAAGGAATGTGATACATATATCCACGTTGTTTCGTAAAGACTCTTGGCAAACGAACTGAAATGTGGTATTATGAAAGGGAAAATGATAAATATGAAAGGAATGATTAGTATGATAAACGAAAGATTTGATAGCAGCATAGGTGAACATTATAGCCCCACCTACATTGCAGGGCTGAGTGACAAGGAACTTGCGGACGAAATCAATAAGCTTGATTTTTATGACGGTGATCTTCTACGAGATTTGTGTTATAGAGCAGACTTGCTTGACGAATACTGTGAAACGAATGACGTTGGCGAGGCTGCCGAAATTTGCGAAAAAGCCGCCAAAATTCTTGGAGTTGAGATTGACGTATAAAGAGAATAATTAAATCAGCCGATAAAATAATGTCGGCTGATTTTTTTGTGAGCTGATAAGGTTTATAAAACGGCTCACTCCTATCATGATATGGCTTATATATAAGTAGATTATAGTGATAGAGGTCGGGAATGTGCTATATGTGTCCGCTTGAAGTACCGAAATTGGTACTTCAAAAAATAAAAAAACCTCAAATAACTATTGACAAATGCTTTGAAATATGCTATAATATAGTCATACCGATAAGGTAATATTTTTTGAAAGAGGTTTTGATTATGGCAAAGATAGCTATTTTAGATGAAGAGTTTGAGGGAGGACAATATATTATTGATCTTGATAGATCATTTACTGAGGGTTATGAGCGTGGCGATCTAATCTGTTTTATTAGACCATTCATCGGTGTTCCATTGACCTTGAATATAGCTATACGAAAAAATGGCAATGTAATTTTTCGTAGTTGGGAATGGAAACTTGGTGGCTATAATCCCTATTTGCACACTAATGAAAAACCAGAAAACTTTACGGCTACAGAGGAACAATGTGATACAGTAAACGGATTGTTTTCAGGACGTATTAAGTTTGAGGGCTTGAAACTTCCAATAGGTGCAACAGTTCAGGAAATTTGTCCGATTGATGTAGAAAAAGAGGAAAGACGAATAAATCATAAGATTTATTTGTGCTAACTGAATTGCTAAAGGCTAAAAGTGCAAATGTAAACAAATAATATACAAAAGCTCATTGGGAATGTGTTCTCAATGAGCTTTTTTGCATATTCAGCTTTTTTCTGATTGCAGGCATACAAAACGTCCTATGCCTAACAGTTATGACGTTTATATATGCACGAGTTATGGTGATAGTGGTCAGAAATGTGATATATGTGTCCGCTTGAAGTACCAAAATTGGTACTTCATAAAATAAAAAAATTTCAAATAACTATTGACAAATGCTTTGAAATATGATATAATATAGTCATACCGATAAGATAATACTTTTTTTGAAAGAGGTTTTGATTATGGCAAAATATGAAGTTAAATTCTCTTGCGGACACACTCAGATCATCGAGTTGTTCGGCAAGGACAAAGACAGGCAAAGGAAAATCGAATACTTTGAAGAACATGGCTTGTGTAAAAACTGCTATAAGGCAATGATGCAGGAGATTGAAGCGCACACACCGCTCGGCTTAACAGCTCAACTAAACCCCTTGGAAACCTATCCGTTTCGTGCGTACTTTACAGGCGATACGGAGTCTGTAGAGGATAAAGTGGAAACTTTAGGCTTCTTTTGGACGGACATTGGTGACAGCGATATTTTGTCAACCAGTGAATTTATGGGTTGGAGTTGTGAATGTAAAAGTTCAGAAGAACTTGGAAAAGTCTTTAAAGAAGTTAAAAAGGTTTTCCCTGAAATAGAGATAAAGTTTGATTTTACAGAGATCGACATGGCTCTCTACAAAAGATTACAAGAAGCTCAAAATGATGGAAAAAAGCAGGCGGCTGAATTGCAGAAGAAAATAGACGAGCTTGAAAAACCACAAAGACCTGACTGCTATCCTGAAGGAAATTGGAACGGACGGTTTTATACGGCTAAAAAAGGGTATCGCCGTATATACGTTAATAACAAGGAGATGCTGATAACAGAAGAGAACGGACAGGCTATCGAAAGATTTGATAAACAGGTCGAAAATTACAAGTTGCAAGTTGCCGCCATAAAGGGCGATGAAAATGCGGCAAAACAGCTCGAAAAGGAAGCAGAAATCAAGGAACTTAAAGAGCCTGAAAAGCCTGACTGTTACCCTAAAGGACGTTGGAACGGACGGTTTTATAAAGCTGAAAAGGGCTATCGCCGTATATACGTTGACGGCAAGGAGCTGCTGATAACAGAAGAGAACGGACAGGCTATTGACGATTATTTGACAGCACTTTCGAGATACGAAGATACTGTTGCGAAACTTAAAGAAGGAGTGTAGTGTTATGAAATACGGAATTTTTTTATCACATCACGAAATGAAAAAAAGACCTGAAAAACTTGCAAATGTTGTTGAAACCGATGAATGGATTGAAACACCCGAAGAAATGTTTGAAACCAGAGAAGCTGCTCTTGCAAAGCTCAAAGAGGATAAAGAGAAATATTCTCCTTGCATTCGTGAAATGAGAGGTAATGGTGGAGTCTATTATGATTGCAAGGTCTATTTTGTTGCGGCTTGCGAATATCGCTATGAAGAAGATGAAGATGATGTAACGGCAACAGATAGTGACGATACAGCGGACTATGTTATGAGTTATGAGGACGGCTTTGAAGTTGCTCCTTTTGAGCGACACTTAAAAATAGAGCCGAAAAAGTTCAAAGTTAAGGACGTTGACGAAGAACTTATCGTGGACGGTTGTAAGGTCACAACTGAGTATGATGAAGTATATTTCAAGTGCAAAGCAGAAAAACTTGAAAGCTATGTCGGTGAGTGTTATTCTGACGAGGACGCTCTTGATGAAATGGCAGACAATGAAGAATGGTACAGCCACTCATATCGTCAGAATGGCAATGAGGTAGAAGAAATTTAATAAACAGGTTAAAAGCAAAAGGCAGCTCATTGGGAAGTTTTTTTCAATGAGCTGCCTTTATATATCCAGTGAATTTGCTTACAGGCATACAAAACGTCTTATGCCTAACAGTTATGGCGTTTATATAAACACGATTTATAGTGAAAGTGGTCGGGGAGTTGTGCTACATATAGCACATTTTTTCTTTGAAAAACTTTGTGAAATTTGCGTTTTGCTATTGACAAACGTATTATAATATGCTATAATATATACATAAGATAAATTAATACTTATGAAAGAGGTTTTAACTATGACAAATCGTGAACTTGGTAACGCAATCAGAAAGAAGATTAAGGCTCTCGGCTACACTTCAAGAGATGTATCGGTGAGGGTGAGCGATGCAGGCTATGAAACAGCGGTACACATCTATATAAAAAATATGGCTGTGAATGAACAGGCTGTAAAAGGAGTTGCAAAGTCTTTCGAGTATATCGACCGTGATGAAAGAAGTTACGAGATACTTTCAGGCGGTAACACTTTCGTTTTTGTCGAGTATGACTATGACACAAGAAAGGAAGCTGTAAATAAGTATCTTGAAGCCGCAGAAGAAATAATGCAAAAATATAAGGAGCTGACAATTAACAATATTGCACAGCGTGGTGATAAGGTGCTTAAATTCTACCACGGCGACAACGCAGACAGCTTTGTATATATCGACAATTTGCACAGATTATACACAAGAGACACATACGGTCTTGCTTTCGCCTTGGCAAAGTTCAACGCTTGTGACTGCATATAATGCAGTCACAAATATAAGGGGGCGTAATAATGAATTTTGACAAAGACGGCTTTATGCGTTGGCTGAGAGAAACATTTAACTTTGAGCTTTGCGCACAGCAAATAACTGTTGAGCTGATTTTAAATCTGTTGGAATATGCAGAGAAAAACAACAATCATTCAAAAAATCAAATGGCTTACTTTTTGAGCGACATAATTCCTGATGTTTCGGTTGAAGATATTGCAAGGTTTGAACGAAAGGAGCTTGAAAATGTTCTGTAATTCATTTTGCGGCAAGCGTGAGGATAGCTTTTCTTGGGTAGAGGGCGGCTATATCTGCTTGCACAGCTCGTCTGACTTGCATATTATCGTTGATGATGAAGGCGTGTATCATAGGTGTTCACCCGAAACAATCGGCGTTTTTACGCAGGAGCTTGACAGGGAGAGACAAAAAATCTATGAGGGCGATATTATCGAATTTAGAGCAGAAAACGGCAACGATTATTTTGCAGTAATTAAGTACGGCGAATATGAGCAGGGAAGCAGCGGCACAACAAACGTGGGCTTCTATGCTGAAACCTTGAAACCTTGTCTTGAACTATTCGCCTGTGCAGAGATAACAAGTGATTTTAGACAGCAGAGTGTTTCACAAATTGCTTGCCGTTGTAGGGTAGTTGCTAAGTCGAGCGAGTGGGAAGGTTAGATACATTCCCACTCGCTTTTTTTGATGCTTAGAAAACGCCTCACAACTAGCAGCTATGGCGTATATATATAAGTCTTATAGTGATAGTGGTCGGATTGATGTGCCACATATAGCACAATATTTTCTTTGAAAAAACTTTGTAAAATTCTCAATTTGCTATTGACAAATGTATTATAATATGCTATAATATATACATAAGATAAATTAATACTTTGAAAAAGGAGCGTTTATTATGAAAGAAGAAGCAACTCTTGAAAATTACGATGCTAAGTTTGAGCAAGCGATAAGAGGACTTGCAAAGGAACTGGCGGAGTATGCAGACGTAACATATGAACAGGTCATGAGACTTGGTGAGCAGACGATTTATCTGCTGTGGCATGAACTTCACGGTTATGACCCTGTATGTGATGAACCACCATTTGAGAAAATAAGACGGTATGTTGCAGATGATGAAAAAAGGCTACAGGAAAAAGAGAACGCTAACAAGCTCAGAGTTCTAGTTGCAGAGCCACATAAAAGGGCATATGTCAAAACTATTGTGAACAGTCTTGAAGAAATGCAAAAGCTTGTAGACGGTCTGATAGAGCCGATCTATTTTGACCCGACCAATAAGGCGATAGCCTTTTGCAATGAGGAGTTTCTTATAAACGGCTCTGAGCCAAACCGCTTCTTTGCACATACTATCATTCACGGTACTTTCTTTATTGTCGGCAACGAAACCGATGAAAACGGTGAACAGAGAGTTTGCTCTCTGACTGATGAACAGGTTGAGCTTTTTGATAACTTCCTTAATAGATTGTTGATGTTATAGCAGAACTGAGAACGTGTGAGTAAATCTTGCACGTTCTCTTTTTTTGTGTTGTCGCCATTATAAAACGCCTCACGCCTATCACGATACAGCTTTTGTATATACAAGCCATATGGTGATAGTGGTCGGAAATTCAGAGTTGAGAAAAAATATTCATTTGGCTATTGACAAATTACATATAATATGATATAATATATACATAAGATAATTTGATGATACTTATGAAAGAGGGCTTTGGTTATGAATAAGATAGTTGCGGCTGTAAAGAGAAAGGGTTTACCATTTGAATTTGTCGAGTATATGGGTATGAATGGTGTTATAAAAGCTGTTCGTGTCAATTATACAGGACTTAGACCACCATTGATAAAAGGTGCTGTTGTAATTAATCATAATGTCTATAATGAAAGTATGACACTTGTGACAGAGGAGCAGGCGGAAAGCTTAAAAGCGTACTCAAAAGCACTAGAAATTTTATCACTAGCCTTTTGGAATACTCTCAGAGAAACGAGAGATAAAGATAGGGCGGTAGCAGCACAGCGAGCCACCGCTGAAAAGCATAATTGCTTGAACGTTTTTGAAGGTATCTATGCTTAGAGAGGGGATTGACTATGTTTTTTGTTGACAGAGATTTAGTGAAAAACTTAAAAGAACGCTATCCAAAGGGTACAAAAATATGCGTTGACTCGATGAATGACGATCCAAACCCAGTTGAGCAAGGCTCAATAGGAGAGGTGCTTATGGTTGACGATATCGGCACGATACATTGTCGCTTTGAGAGTGGACGTATGCTTGGTGTTATACCTAACGTAGATAGTTTTCACAAAGTAGAATGATTTGAGCGGACGTGTGAGCAAGTCTTATACGTCCGCTTTTTTTGTTGTCAGCATTATAAAACGTCTTACACCTATCCGCTATGACGTTCACATATAAATAGCGATCATGGTGATAGTGGTCGGAATTGTGCTACATATAGCACAATTTTTCTTTGAAAAAACTTTGCGAAATTTGCATTTTACTATTGACAAACGTGCTATAATATGATATAATATATGTATAAGATAACTTGATAATACTTGTGAAAGAGGTAGATTTATATGTTTAATTTCAAACTCAGAGGCGGCAACACAATCAAAAACGGTATAATCATTAATACCGATACAAATTCAATAGGAGAGTTTAAGACCGTTGCAAAATACGAGAACGGTGCTATACTGCAAGAGCTGACAGCTCAGACCGCAAACGAGGCGGCGAGAAATATTCATAAGGTATTTAATGACTACGCTGAGCCACGTCAGAAAGCTTTCTTCAATGCAGGGCTTGTTGAGGGTGAGAAGTACACGATAATGTGTATGAGTGATTTTGGTTTCCCTGTCACTATAAAATGCAAGATAATAGGTGTTGAGTATACAACGTATGCACAGCATAGCGATGTTGTTAAGGTATGTTGCATACCATATAAAAGCCGCAAGGCTCGTGCGTATCTCTTTTATAGCGGCTCGGTGATAATTTTCAAGGGTTGGCAAGAGCTTAAAGAAGAAGATACATACAACACTGAGGAAGTAAGAGAAAACTGCATAATGAGGCGTTCAAAGTATGGCTGCTTTGATCCTAGATACTTCGAGGACGTTTTAGGGAAGCTCAAAAACCCTGTTGTAGTGTATAAGGAATATAAGAGCGGCGCAAATGGTAAGGCGTATGCTTAAACCTCTGGAGCAAGTTCAAAGCTTGCTCCTTTTTTTGCGCACTTCTGAAAGCTTACAAAACGCTTGACAGCTATCACGATATTGCGTTTATATATAAATGACTTATGATGAACGTGGTATGAAACGTGACACATATGTCACGAAATAATTTTAATGAAATTTTCACTTTTGTATTGACAAACATAATATAATATGATATAATATATATATAAGATAACTTGAAAACGCTTATGAAAGAGGTTGAAAAAAATGAAAAAACAGTATTTTGGCAAAGATACAAAGAACGGTCTTAGAGCTATCTATGCAGTCGCCTTCACAAATGACGAGGAAATGAGCTTGTTCACTCGGCTCATTGCTGACGAGTATGGTTATGAAAAGTATAGCAGTATACCTGAGTTGTTTGTTGATGATGATAGTAAGTATACATGGGCAATAGCGTATGATATTGAGGGCGGCAACGACAAAAAAGAATTTGAACAAGCGTACAAAGATGTTAAAAAAACTTTGAAAATGGTGGGATAAAGATATGAAAGTTGATAAAGGTATGACGTGCTGCTTTGAAGAAAACATTAGAAGAATTTTGACTGATGCGGAACGAAAGCTGATAGTCGATCCGAAAGAGAATTTGATGCCTGCGAAGAACATTCAGATGGAAGAACGTGAAAAGGAGTGTAACACAGACAAGGGCAATGATGATTGATTAAAGACATTATGTGATTGGTGAGAAATTTGAAAAGACAGAGAAGATGCGTTCTTCTCTGTCTTTTTTTGTATAAATGTTGCAATAGGGTGTGAATGTGGTATAATGGAATAGAAGTGTTTCACAAGAACACAAAAAGACCCTATTGAAACGTATTTCCGCAAGCGGCGTGGTATGTCAATGGTGTACGCCCATAGTGGATATATGTAGCACAATTAGAACGGAGTGATTTTTTGAAAATAGGCTATGTCAGAGTGTCAACAGTTGAACAAAACGAAATACGTCAAGAAGTTCTAATGAAGGAACTTGGCGTGGAACGGATATATATTGACAAAGCTTCGGGAAGAAATATGAAAAGACCTCAGCTCGAAGAAATGATGAATTTTATGAGAGAGGGCGATGTTATCGTAGTCGAGAGCATAAGCCGCCTGAGCCGTTCTATACGAGACTTTCTATACTTGCTTGACAAGTTTCAGCAAGAGGGTGTAAGGCTCGTGTCACAGAAGGAACAGCTCGATACAGACACACCACAGGGAAGATTTATGTTGAACATATTTGCCTCTTTGGGCGAATTTGAGGCGGATCAAAACAAGCAGAGACAGCGAGAGGGAATTGAACTTGCAAAGGCAGCAGGAAAGTATAAGGGCAGGAAACCTATTCAGATAGACGAACAGCTATTCAGGTCGGTGTATAAGAACGTCCGTGAGGGCAAGTGTACCAATACCTATGCAATGAAGGTGCTGGGGCTGAAATCAAGCACTTATTACAGGACGGTGAAACGACTTTTTAATGGTTAGTATATATCAGATATATTGTGATGAAGCTCTTTGAAAGTGAAAAAATTTATATTTTTTTGCAAAAATCACTTGACAAATAAGCTATAATATGCTATAATATAGTCATAGGATAACTTATAATTTTGACTTTTAAGGAGTTGTTTTTATGTTTCGTAAGATTATTGACTCGGTTTATGATGTAATGGTTGGGTTTAGGGAACACCCTCTGCTGCTTTGCTTGTTTATCTTTCAGATTTTCTCAGGCGTGGTATATGCAGTAAGCTGTGCAACAGAAACCAAGACGGTTGTTGACAAGGAGTACATCGACGGTTATGGATATTCACACCATAGCTATGAGATAAGGGTGTGTACTGAAACATATTTTGAAGAACATTACAATTGGGTAGAAGTTACACCGACTGAGTATAATAACTATGAGATCGGCGATGAATACATAGAGGAACGATGAAAATGAAGGTAAAGCACTACCATAGAGAATATGATAACTACAAAACCGAACGCCAGTGGGCGCACGAGGGGTTTATCGTAGTGGAAAATGCTGAGGGCATAGAACTTTTGCCGAGCAAACAAAGCAAACAGCCTTGCAAATACTATAAGCCTGACGAGGTAAGAAAAGCGACAAAGGAACAGCTTGACACGTTTTTTAAACCTGAGAGAGAAAAAGCAAAGGCTTATCGTGAAAGGAAAAAGGCGGAGAAGGAGCAGGAACGTCAAGTGATAGAAGAAAAGCTGAACTATTATCAAGAGTTGGTCGAAAGATTAACAAAGCTCACAAAAGAGCTATATCCTAAGAAAGAATATCCAAAGGAAATAGTTATTGATACGGAAACAACTGGTCTTGATATGTTCGAGGACGAGCTTCTGCAAGTATCAATAATTGATACAGACGGAAATGTGGTGTTTGACAGCTACTTCAAGCCTATAAGGCATAGCGAATGGTATGAGGCTCAAAATGTCAACCACATATCTCCTGAAATGGTAGCCGATGCGCCGTCGATCTATGAGAAGGCGGCTGAAATAAACGCAATCATATCACAGGCAGATTTGGTGATCGGTTATAATGTGGGCTTTGATTTGATGATGCTTGCAAACAACGGCGTAATATCAATCAAAGACATTAAAAGCTATGACGTTATGGAACGCTTTGCAGAAATTTACGGAGAATGGTCTGAATGGTATCAGAATTACAAGTGGCAAAGTCTTGCGAGAGCCGCTGAGTATTGTGGCTATGACTGGAGCAGACAAAATGGCAAAGAACATAACAGCTTGGCTGATTGTTTTGCTACTCTTTTTGTGAAACAAAATATGGAGCTTTGCAAAAAGGAAAGGGAACGAGAGGAGCAAGAAGAGAGAAAAAAGATTTACGAGGAGATAAAAGAGTTCATATGTGATGATGAAAATTTGAAAAATGCAGAACGCATGAAGGTTTCTTTTATCCGTGTAATGGATAAATATAAGGCAAAAGAGCAATGGCAAGAGTATTTGAAAAAGTTTTTTTCTTCGGAAGATTACAAAGAAAAAACTAAAGATTGCCGCTATACTAACGTTCACGATTTTGTACTTTTTAAAATGGAAGAAGCAAGCCACTTGCTTTCAGAACTTGGAGATTACTATAATGGTTACTTGTTTGGAGGACGTTACGATAATTATTTTTATGACCCAGATAATTATTTTTATGACGTGCGTGACTCAGAGTTGGAATGGTGTGAAGAATACTTTGGCGGACTTATGACAAGCGACTTTATAAAACTTTTAAAAGATTAATTTGTGAAAGGGGTGAGATTTATGGCAAGCAAAAAGAAGAAAATCAGGATAACAATTTGCATTGCAATTATTCTGTGCTTTTTCATTGCAACGATCGTATTCTGCATACTGTTGAAAAGGGCAGGTACAGGTATAACCGACTTTTTTAAAATCGGCATGGGTTGGAGCATAGTTTGGGCGATGATTATACATTTTTCCCTTCAAAAACTTGTGTTCAAGAAAAGGCAAAGCAAATGATAGTTAAAGAAAATCATTATCAAAAAAAGAAAGCCCCTGCAATCGGGCAGGGCTGAAAGGTAGAAATATGAAAAACGAGAATGACGTAAAAACTTACGAAGAACAGCAGATCGAAACAATCAGAGAGAGAAAAATCACAGTAAAATTGTCGGACGAAGATTGTGACCGACTGGCGAGATTATGCGGAACTCATGGTCTGACTATCGGAGAGCTGATAGAGAATTTTATCGGCGATCTTTGCGGAACATATAGTAATGGTTCTGATGAAAGAATGTGTGCGGAACAGTGGTTCGATCGTTGTTGGTTTGGAATGTTTCCAGAACCTACACTTCTGAGCTGCTTATTGTCTTGGGGAAATGAACCGAAGGACTATCTGAAATTGTTAGATGATCTCGAAACTGCCAAGGACGATAAGAAGTACCTAGAGGAACACCCTGATGAAGCAGACGATGAAGAAGTGAGCTATTTTGATGATTATATAGCGGAACGGGAAAAAGGACTGAAAGAAATAAGAGAGAACTGGAAACCTGAGAAAGAACCGAACATGGACGAGGAAATCGAACTCATTAAGAACTGGGTAAAAGAAAGAGAGGACTTCATAAATAATTAGGAAAGGATAGGTGCAAGATATGATAAAAGGAATTTTGGGCTATAACGAAGAAAATGACAGATATGGGCTGTTGGTTATGGACTTGTGGAAAGTGAAGGGCTTTCATTGTGGCGAAACTCTCGAAGTGTGGGATAATGAAAACGAGCGGTGGGTTTCTACAAGAATGGAAATGCACTATCAGGAAAATTCTTTTCCGAAAAAACGTAATGACGGTTGGTATCTTGTAGGAACTTCATTCAGCGGAAGAGACTTGGAAGGGTTGACAGTCAGAGTGAAAAAAATTGGAGCGAAAGGGCGGTAATTAAAATGTTAAAGACAACAGGTATCGGCAGACTTGCCACAGATGTGAGATTTAGCAAATTTCAGTCGGGAAAGGTAAACGCAGAGTTTAGTGTTGCGTTTGATAATCCAAACGTAAAAGAAGATACAACGTTTGTGAAATGCGTTGTATGGGGAAAGAAAGCAGAGTTTGTAAATAAGTATTTCCACAAAGGAAAGCCTATTATAGTTTCAGGCAGACTCAGAAATAACAACTATACTGACAGAAACGGAGTTAATCGTTATGAACTGATTTTGGTTTGTGATGAAGTTTCATTTGTGCCAAGCGAAAAAAGAGATCACGTTCAGGACGGCGGACAGACATACGAGCAGAGCGTACAGGCATTTGAAAATGACTTTAATGCTTATAGCGAGGAGTATTTGAATGAGCCGCCTTATGTGCCAAATGAAAACGATGTGGTCTTTGATGAAATTGCAGATTTCTTTGACAAAGTTTCAAAGGAATAAGGCATAAACCTTGCGAGTTCAGTCGATTAGTTTTCGGCTGAACTTAGAAAGGTTAAAGTTAAGGCGGACATATGTAGCACATTTTTTATATAAGGAGAGATTAAAATGATCGAGTGTAAGGAAAAACTTGAAATACTGAAAAAGCTTAACTTTCTGAAACACGGTGTATACTCAGCGGAAGATATTAAGAAAATCTGTCACATTAAGTATCAGACGGAATTTGTGAAAATGATGCTTTTTGAAATAGCCGTCAAACACCCTGATCGTTTCAGATACACAGCATACGTTGATAAGTCGATAGACAAGTTTGTTGTCTATTGACTTATTTCTTCATTTGTGGTAAAATCGGAATGAAAAGGAGTGATGCTAAAATGGCAAAAATATCAAGTGCCGAAAAAATCGCAAAACTAGAAATGCAGTTGGCTGATAAAAAAGCGAAATGTGAGAAGTTACAGCAGGAAATCAAAACGCTTGAACAGAAGATAAATGACGAGAGGTATAAAACTGTCAAGGGTAAGACGGACGAGATCGCCGACATTCTTGTAAAAGCAGGAATTTCCGATCCAATGCAAATGGACTTCCTTATTCAGAAAATGCAGGAAAGCATAAGCACGATGAAAAGTGAAGAAAAGGTTGAGACTGAGGACAGCGGAAACGGCGAACAAACACCACCTTCACTTTAATTTCTTTTTTATATAAAAAGCGAAAAGTGAGCGGCGTTCTCTCAGCTCTGCCGCCCACGCTTTTGCCGCTTGCCCTTGCGCCTTGACCCCTACAATTTTCATAATAATACGTTTTGTAATGCAAAAAAGTTTGAGTAAAAGCCGATAAAAAAGCCACCGTAAAGGGGGCTTTTTTTAGTATAAAAATTTCTGAATGAAATGCTATCGAAGTCGCAAGACGAAAAATGTGCCTAATTCGGTGCAAACCGAAAATGCGCCGTGCGCCGCACGTCTTGGGTCTGCCATAGCAAGCACAGATAATGTATAGCGTCCGCTATACATTATCGCTTGTTAGGGAGAACCCTAATACCCCTAAAAAGTCAAAAAAACATTGACTTTTTTACTTGTTTGTGGTATAATAAAACCACAAATAAGTAAATCACTTCGTTCAATTAATTTATATAGAAAAGGTCTAAAATGGGAGATACGAGAAATACTCAAATTAATTTCAGAGTAACGGAACAAGAAAAAATAGAATTAAAGAAAAGAGCTGACGATGCAAGGCTCTCAATGTCGGACTTTCTTCTTGCTCTTGCCAGAAATAAGAAGATATATAGTGTTGACGGCATTGAAGATTTTATGCAATATTTTGCAATGGCTGTATATGAGTTAGACCGTGTGAAAAGTCAGATAATTAAGTGTGGCACAAACATCAATCAGATAGCTCACACCGCCAATGCAACGCATAGTTTAAATGACAATGAAGTTAAATACGTTAATATGAACGCAAAAGAAGTGAAAGACCTTGCTCTTAAAGTTGCCAGTATAGGAAACGCTTTGGTCGAGATCGTAAATGATATGAGTGAAATGTTTGATAAGACAGAAGGAAAGTTCCCGAAGGTTTAATTTACATTTGTATATATTCAGAAAGAAGGTGAGAGTATGGCAACAGTTTCGTCAATTAAAACTAAAATGACTTCTGATAGATATATAACCGCAACTCTTGATTATGTTACAAAGAAGTTTGTTGAGCTTGATAAAAGTGAAGGAGAGGAAATATATAAGTATTACCTGTCATTGACCGAAAAAGAGCATGGATCTGTTACTAATGAAATTCTTAACAGCGATGCCGCAAAAGGTATGGCGGAACTTGAAAATGCAAATTTATATTTTTCACCTTCATATATCAATGTTTTAAAAAGCCATACTAAGCTCACACCTAAGTGTTTTGCTATGACAGCGATAAACTGTTCAGAACAAAATATGGTTGAGGAATGGAAGAACGTTCGTAAGATGTGGAAACAGGACAAAGGTATTTTGGCACATCACTTTTATCAGAGCTTTCCAAAAGAAGATAATATCTCTCCTGAGCTTGCTCATAAGATAGGTGTGCAATGGGCTGAAAGATGTTTTGATGGTTTTCAGGTGTGTGTAGTAACACACGTTGGAGCAAATTTTGTACATAACCATGTTGTAGTAAATTCCTGCAATATTGCCACAGGCAAGAAGTGGCTTGATAATAAATCATCAATAAAGTTTTTGAGAAATCAAAGCGATCTTATATGCGCAACGAATAATCTGAACATTCTTGATGATGATTATAAAACGAGCCGTGATAATGTATCGGTTGACAGTTATCATATTGAAGAACATAAAAAAGTCGCATCGTGGAAATATCCAATTGTTGAGGCTCTTGATATTGCACTGAAAACTGCAAAGACAAAAGAGGACTTCATACGAGTTATGAACCAGTATGGCTTTGATGTTAAGTATCGTGATACATATATCACGATCTCAGATAGCAAAGAACATAAAGTCCGTACTAATACTCTTGCACGTCAGTTTGGCGAAAAGTATTATAAGGAGAACATTGATAAAGTCCTTGGCGTAACTGTTGAGGGCAAATATACACCGCACGATACAAGAAGCAAATCAATCGAAAATGTTGTTAATGATGCAACAAAGAAATTACGTCCGTACTATGGAATTGGCTTTGAACAGAAGGACGGAAATAATGAATTTTATGCGCAACTTGCCAAAAAGCAGCTTGATACATCGACAAGATTAGATGCGGAAATAACAACAGCCGCTTTTCAGAAAAAACTTGCAATGAGAAGTATGACATCGACAGCGGTTATATCAACTCGTTCTGCTAGGTTCGCCGCAAAGATGTTCCTCTACTTTTCACTTTCTGTCAAGCTTGCGCTCTTGCGAGCAATGAAGCCTTTGGCAAAACTCAATGAAAAGTATAAGGTGTTCACGAAGGATAAGAATGAAAAAATCTATTCGTACAAGATGTATCGCAATCCTGTTACATCGAATACAAACAAAAACCCACGAGTTATAGGTAATATAAATAAGAATGTGCTTATGCAGTCTCTTGGTGAAAACTATGCCGTAAAGATAGATGCTCGTTTGTTGCCGAAGCTTATGAACGCTCCTATCTATTATTCTGCAAATATTCTTAATGACGGCAGAGCAACAGTTTTCATAAAGAAGGAGAATAAAGATAAACTGCAAGAGATACTTGGAACTAAAATACTCACGGATAACAGATCGGCTGAACAGCGCAAGAGAGATGCACAACTCAGCAGACAGCGCAAGCTTGAATATGATAGGAATAAGTCAAAGTACGCAGAGCTTAAAGAGTATGAGGGTAGACTTCGTTCAGATGTTGTTACTGGGCGAGAGGTTGAGTTTGTCAAAAAGAGCGAACTTGTTGTGTCATATTCCAAAATCAAAAATACAGAAAAGTACCGCCTGCTGTATAAGGCGGCTGATGCCGAAAAGCTGTATAATGAAATCTATCCTAATAAGTCATTTGTGAACTCTAATATTGGTGCAAAAGACAGTTCAGAGGTTAGAGAAATTGCTCAAAAGTGTGGTACAATACCATTGTACAAAATGATAACAGGTGACGAGCTGATGAAGCTGAGAGGCAGCATTGATAATATTATTTCCGCTGTATACTATAAACCTGATGCAGACAAGTATAACCTTGTTTATCTGAAAACAGATAAAGATAAGGTCGATGATATTCTGTATTATAATGATATGGTTGACGAGAGAGCCTTTGAAACAGCTTCACAAATAAAGTCATTTGCAGAGCTTATACAGAAATCTAATTCTCAGCCAATGTACCTAAAGAACGTTTCAAGAAATCAGATAAAAGCCATTGTGAAGTCGAAGGTGAACGTTGGATATATCAAAGGTAGAAGCGATAAATACTATCTTGTCTATGACAAAGCAGACCAGTATAAGATGAACACAATTTTGAATAAAAACAGAACTACCACGTTTAATCAAAGTCCTCCGTACACTCCTACGATGTAAAGATGCAAAAAATATGTTGCATTTTGTGCTTTCCTGCTATTGACAATAGCAGGACGGAGAATTATAATATTGGTATGAAGCGATAGCTTTATATATAGTAGTTGAGGCACAGCCTCACGTTAGTTGTGACACTTGTGTCACAATTTTTAGAAAGGATATGAGACTATGAATTTTGAGGGTAAAAGGAAATTTTATGACCTCGATACTTTGAGGGCAATTCCAGTTGTAGAAGTCTTGCAGAGATATGGCGTTGACGTTAAGGTAAGGTACAAGGACGGTTGGTGCAGAATACGTTCCGATGATAACCACCCTTCTTGCCATATCAATCTGAATAAAAACAGTTGGTTTGACCACGGTATTCAGCTTGGCGGAGGACCGATACAGGTCGTTCAGTATTTTGAAAACTGCTCGAATTATGATGCCATTCAAATACTTGCAGAAATGTTTGACGTTCCTGCTATGAAAAATGAGACAGGTGAAACGGTTTTGACCGATGCTCAGTTTGCTCAAATTGGCATACAAGCGGATATGGTGACGAAAAACATTGACTGGGATTTTGAACACTTCACAATGGAACAGGCAACTAAGCTGAGAGACAGATATAAGGATATGTCAATGCAGCAGCTTGCTAGGACAGACAGAAGAGCCTATGTGAATTTTATACGCTTCAAGTCTATACCTTATGTATACGAAATGAAAAAATTCTATCTACAGGCGATCGCTGACCTTGCAGAGTGTAAGCCGAATACTACGGAATATCTCATGGTTCGTGCAAGAGCAGAAGAGAACGAAAAAGAATATAAGCGTATATATAACATTCTTAAAAAGGCAGTTACAAAGGACGAGGTTGCGGTCGCAAAATATAATATCAATTCCGTTGACACGGACTTGCAGAATTATCGTGACGGCAAGCTGTCTGTCGAGTGTGGCATAGTACCCTACATAGATATGAAGAGCAAAGCGAAGGCATTGAACTCTGTTCTTGTAAAACTTGAAAATCTCTCAAAGAAAGACATTGAACTTCTGAATAATGAGGGTATTAATTATTCCGCTTTTGCTCGTCAGGGCAAGTATAACGTTGTGGTTGAAAAGAGCGATGCGGAAAGGACATACATTGCTCTTGGCAAAACAAATGCGCTTGCTTCTTTTAGACAAGCCCAGTATTCCAATACGCTTGGTTTCACAGAATTTGGAGTCTGGGCAAAAAATAAAATGACTGAAAGCGGAATAAAGGAAAGCCAAATGGCTCAAAAGCTTGGCGTTGCTAATCAGCGATTATCTGATGCACTCAGAGGCAAGAATACGAATGTTGAAGAGGCTTTGAAGAAGGAACTTGGCTATGTTGAGCCGAAACAAGTGTTGACAGAAGTCATAACGCCTGAACAGCTCAATAGTCAGAATGGTAAAAGGAAGTTTACACAGCTTTCTCCTGAAGAACAGGATAGGCTGATAACGTCAAGGTATAATCACCCGAAGAACAGAATGACGGAAGATCCAAACAAGAGATACTATACCAAAGAGCAATTGAGAGAGACATACCTGAGAAACAATAATAAGTGGCTGTATGATAGCGAACTTAAATCGGAAAGAATAGTTCCAAAAGTTTCAAAGGTCGGTACAATGGACTATAAAGAGGTAGTCGCTACCTCTGCGGACGTGCCTTTCTATACCAATAAGATAGATGCAAAAACGGCAGAGCCTATTATAAAAATTATGAATGAGAATAATATTCCGTATTCAAGCATAACCACAAGAGCAACACAGCAAACACAGTTTACAGTAAGGTCGCAGGAAGCCGATTTGTTTAAACGTGTACTTGATAAGTGCGGTCTGAGAATTGAAGGAGAAAATCACACTATTCTGCCAAAAGTTACATTCGATAAAGATGCGATACTTGCGGCGAATAATCAGGCACAGCAGGCAGTTCAGGCACAGCAAACCGCCGTTCCTACGGTTTAATAGACAGGCGGTGATATTATGGGGTTGAAAAAGAATATCATTGTTATCTCAACTTTTACAACTGGCATATCCAACAGAGATTACATTTTGGAGATAGCACTAAAAACGCTATCTAAAACGCCGTCAAGTATGCACCTTAAAATCTCATATGACGATCCGAACTTTGCTAAAAGGGTAAAGACGGCAGGACTGTCAGAGGCGTATGAGAAATGCACTGCAAAAAGAGAAGATGTTCAGAAAGCGATCACTTCACTTTTAACGTATATATATAAAGAGTGCAATGGTGAGAAGGTTTATCTTATTGGCTTAGACACAAACAAAGACGTAGCTTTTTTAAAAAAGATGTTTCGTGAGTACCCTGTGGCTTACGAAAAGCTGAAACTTGTTATAGCACAGCCACTCCTTGACCTTTCGCAGATGATTATATTTAGAGCAATGGAAGGCAAGATAAGCCTTGACACTCTGAGCTTGTTTGCGATAGAGGAGTATTTTGATATAGAGCCTGATGATACAAATGGTGTTGCAGCGATATACTGCGACACCATTTATCAGACAATCAGGAAGCTATATCCACATATGCTTAATGCGGCAAAAAAACACGCTGAAAATACAGTTAAAGATAGCGCACACCACATATAGGGTGATTTTTAGTTGTGCTATATGTAGCACAATTTTTTGAAAGGATTGAATTGAATATGAGTACAATGACAACTAAGTCAAGGCTGTTTATTGACCTTGACGGTACAGTCGCACGTTTTTACGATGCTTCACCAAACTATCTTGAACAAATGTATGAAAAGGGTTATTTCCGTAACCTTCAACCATACGAGGAAATGACGGAAGGCATCAAGTTATTTATGGAGCAACACAAAGATGTAGAGGTCTTTGCGCTGTCAGCCAAAGTCAACGGAGAACCGCCGTACTGTGAAGCTGAAAAGCAGGAGTGGCTTGACGAATATCTTCCTGAGATAGACAGAGAACATCGGTTGTTCACAGAAATAGGACATAATAAGGCTGAATATATCCCGAATGGTATAAGTAATACTGACGTTTTGTATGACGATTATAACAAGAACCTTATTGACTGGGAGAACAGCGGCGGCGTAGCACTCAAATGCCATAATAACATTAATATGAAGGGTCTTGGCGCATATGGCGGCGATAAGGTAATGTGGGAAGGACAGGTCTTAAAGAATGACATAGAGCCGCAGGAGATAGCGAATAGTCTTTACGAAACTGTAAGTGCGGCGCAGAGTATGTCAAATGTGAATGGAAAGCCTTTGAACGAGACGGTACGAACTGCATTGAAACTTATAAATGATTATTCGGTAGCAGAGTTTGGTGATACAAGTGCATTTGATGATGTGCAAGACCTGTCAGATGTGCCGCTTGCATACACCACGGACTCTGACGAGGAGCTTCCTATACAAGTATCGGCTGACCTTGAAAATTTCCGCATCATAACTGAGTATGACAACGTTGCAGTACATATAGACAGCTATGAAAGTTTGGAAGAAATGAACGAGTTGTGTTTTGAAAATCTCAATTTTGATGATTTGATATATCTTAGTGAGGCGGAAAAGCAGAGTGCGATCGACAAGACGATAATCTATTCCACAGAGTATAATGGTGAGATAGATTATTTTAAGGCAGTGGATAAGAGACTTTCGGTACTTTTTGAGAAACTCTCTGCGGATAACACTTATGCTGAACTTTCCAAAGCTGAAAAAATATCAGCTATTGAGTTTGCTGAAATCGAACAAAGCAAAAATCTAATTGCATCTATAACGTTTGACCTTGACAACGATAACGTGGGTATATATCGTCTGAGGAGAGCTGTCTCCGAAGGAAACAGAACACCGAATGATTTTATTTCTGAGGAACATAGCATAGCTGAAATAAAGCAGTTGGTGTCAGAAGCAAAACTTAATTCTCTGAATATAGAAAAGGACTTTCTTAGTCGCTTAGACCAACGCATTTCAGAACGTTCCGAAAAGAATGTGGTTGATATAATCGACCAGTACAATTCGTCAGGAAAGCCATTTTACGAGTTCTTTGAGGAAAATAAGGACAAAGTAATGGCAACGTATACGGATAGCATAGATACGCCGTATTATAGCAGGCACATTAACCGTCACTGGCTGTCTGAGAATTTCTACATAGAAAATAGAATGGGCTCTGATACGTTTGGATCAGAAACTGCTAAAAGTGAAAGTACCGTTTTAGTTAATGTTTATGACCCTAGCAAGGGAAGCATCTCAAACAAAAAAATAGACGGTATGAGTTGGGAAGAACGTTTGAATTTGCCTGTTGAAACCAAAACCATTGGGAAGTATCTTCTTGAAGATTTAAAACCCTCGGAAAGTCCTTTTATACTTTCAGCATATTCAGATTTGTTTGGTGAGGAACACATAAAGAAGGCATATCTCAAAAGCTGTGTTGAAGAAGCTGAAAACGAGATAGCTGAATTAAGATCATATGAAGATATATCCCCATATGGCGGAGAAGATGTTACTGTTGGCACATTTGAGTCTCATTTATACGAAACTCTTATTGATGCTAGAGAAATGGGCTATGATAGTATTGGAGAGGTGGCATTAAGGTGTGTTGAGCTTGGTCTAATAGACGAGAAAAAAAGAAAAGATGTTATTTATGGTGTCTATCATAGTGTAGCTAGCATTAAACAGGGCTACGCCAAAGGTCTTTTATCAAAGAGTGATGTGAAATATCTTATAGATCGCAACGAGCCTGCACTCTATGAGTCAAAGGATATTGTTGATAGTCTACTTAAAACCAAAGAAATGTCCAAAATGAGGGATAAGTTGTTAGTAGCAATAAAGCTTTACTCTGCAAAGAGTGAAAATTACAGAAATCATGGCGATTTAAAAGAGTCCAAAATTCTTGATGACAGAGTTGCGGCGTGCATAAAGGGATATGATTATTATTCTCAGCAAATTATAGACACATATAACAGTGTTTTTTTGTATGTTCGTCCTGAAAATGGATTGGTTAAGTTGGAAACAGAGGATATACCTGTTTCAATAAACTTAAATGGTAAACAAACAGAGTTTTATGAACACAGAATAACTACTGACAAAAATATAATTCAAAAAGCGTATTGGGAATGTATGGATAAATGTCCTAATATGTACGTTCCAGAAGATTATAACCCATTTACGGAGGAAGCGTGTGATGAATTGTGTAGGCTTATCGGTGAAAATCCGCCGCAAAGGTATGAAGGTATTCAGACGATAAAGTTACCATTTGAAATAGCAGATAAAATAGATTTAACACTAAAGCTTGTTGATACGGAGCTATACAAAATAGCTTGCATAGAAAATCAAAAAGATCTGTTAGAAGGCGCAAATCTTGAAACAGCCATAGACTCGATGAAAGAAAAGTACGAGTCAAGTATGAAGGTTATAAGCAAGATTGATGAAATCAAGAGCAAAATTAATGCTAATGAGGCTGATGTAGAAAGTTTAAAAGGTATAAAGCCTAATTTTGTAAATAAAGTTTTTAGACATTCTGAAATTAAGAAAAGAGAAATCGCCTCAGCCAATTTGAAAAATAACAAGGCTGAGTTAGAACAAGCATATAGTGAATTAGACAGGATATCACATAGTATGGAATATGTGCGTGAGAAGTTTGCAGACTATTATTCAGAAAATCTTTCAAGCTGTAAGCCAAGCATCAAAATACATTTTCCCGATGATGAAAAATCATATGAAATCTATAGTCTATCAGATATTGAGAAAATTAGTCAGACTAGCAAGGAGTTAAATAATGTACTCAAAAATGGTTTTAATGAAAGAGTAGAAGATGTCAACATTGCTTTTTATTCCATTTACGATAACAAGTTTGATTTGTTGGAACGTGAACGAGTATCGGCTTATCTTGCCTACAAAATGCCATTAGAATATCTCAACGTGGATAAAATGATACAACTTGAAAATATGGTCATTGATACGAAGGGATTAGACTATAAATATATCAAAGTTCCAAAAGAATGCTTGTTAGCGTTTGAAGGAAGCTGTCATAGGCAAGATATTGATTATGCAATGTCGTCAGGTGAGAACACGGGTAACTACTGCATCGCAAGATACAGAAGTTTGCAAGAAAAGGCTGTTATAAAAACCTTAAAGACAGTTGAACGTGCATATAGTGAACACACGGCAGCTTTGGCAGCGGCGCAACAAAACAATAGTATGTCAAGTGCGGCAACAATGATGTAGATTTATATAACGCATACCGAATTTTTTTCGGTGTGCGTTATAGCGTTATTTGTGACATATGTAGCACAAATCAGACGTGCTATCTCATAAGTTTAATTTTTTATATTTTTTACAAGAAATATCTTTAATGTGTTGACTTTTGTGTATTTCAGGTGTATAATTATAATCGGATATTGTAGATAATGTGCGAATAAAATACATAAAATGTTATAGGTTATAAAGGTGTGGATAAATGGCAGATTACGCTCTGAAAAAAGAAAAAAAGAAAAGCAAAGCTCCCTGTGTGGTTTGCATGGTGCTATACCTGATTGTAGCACTTGCGATATGTGCATCATATGCCGCAAGAGGCGGTACAGCAGGAAACCTGAAATATAAGGTGCTGATTAAGGCGGCAAGGGGATTGCTACACGGAGAGTTCTTCTATGGACTTAAAAGCTTGCAGAATATTAAGACTGGAATAATAATGTTAGCTCAAACGTGGTATGTACACGTTATAGTTGTTGGTGCGATGCTAGTGGCGTTTATGGGAAAAGTCGAATATGCCTTCAAGGGAGTTGAACAAGGCTCTGCTCATTGGGCAAGTGACGATGAAAAGAAAAAATTCGCAGATCCCGAAGGAGTTCCAGTTGCAAAGGGAATATATGTTTCTCTTAAAGCAGGCAAGAAGATAGACAAGGTAAAGCAGGCGGCAGTAGCAAACACGAATAAGGTTGTAATAGCTACAACAGGTGCAGGTAAGACCGAAGGTGTTATTAAACCTGATGTAATGCAGATGTTAGGTAATTATTTTATTATTGATCCGAAAGGCTCGGTCTATCAGGACTGTGCATATCTTTTGAAAAAGTATGGCTATAATGTACGAGTTCTTAATTTTTATAATGTAGAATTGTCTTATCACTATAATCCTTATGCGTATATAAACAGCGAACTTGATGTTTTAAACCTTGGTGCAGATTTTATGAACGCAACGAAAGAGGACGGCGAGAAAAATGATTATTGGACGGGCGCAGCAGAAGATTTCTTTACCTCGTTGATTTTGTACATATATAAGTCAAAAGATGAAACGAATAAGAGTTTTGAGCGTGTTGTGCAGATACTCACAAGCATTGATTATCAAGATAGGAAGCTCAGCCCTGTTTGTGAATACTCGTTGTTAATGGAAAAGTATGCAATAGATCGTGAAAATGAAGGTTTAGACGAGGACAAAGTTGTACTCAACTATAAGGGAATGAAAGGACTTCCACAAGAGACCCTTGGCGGCGTTGTCGCAAATTTGCAAAAGAGGTTAGGACTGTGGTATACCGAAGTTGTTTCAAAATTCACAGCAGAAGATGAAATGGAATTTGACAATTTTACAAAGCCAAATTCAAAAGAGGCTATTTTCGTTATTTATCCGATAGGCTCGACAACATTTAAGCCTATAATTTCAATGTTCTATCAACAGTTCATTTCAAGAATGAAGTATATGGCATCGCAGAAATGCGGCGGCAGTTTACCTGTTATGCTTAACATTGAAGCTGATGAAATTTGTAATATTTCTAAAATACCGACACTAAAAGACGATATTGCAACAATACGTTCTATGAACATTAGAATGACATTTGTTATACAATCACTTACTCAGTTACAGGCAAAATACGACAAAGAAGCAGAAGATATATTATCTAACTGTGGTATTGTATGTTTTTTTGGTTCGAGAGATAATAAGATACGCAAGTGGCTATGTGAAGAACAGATAGGTTATACCACATTCAAGAAGGAAAATAAGTCTTACAGCAAGAATGGTACGAGCGAAAGCGAACAGGATCAAAGAAGATTGCTTATTTCTCCTGACGAAATTGATGCGCTATGCGATGAAAAAGGCGATCATACAGGTATGGGTATTTTTCTTATTGGTTTTCGCCGACCTTTTAAAGCTTTAAAATTGAGGGCTTGTGATTTTCGCCATTCAGAAGATGTATATTTTCCGTGGCAGAAAGAAAAAAAAGAACGATGCTTTACAAGCATTGATAAATCGTTATTACCTGTGAAAGAAGCAAGAGAAAAACGAAAGGCAGAGGCACAGGCAGAAAAAGAAAGAGCTGTCAACACACAACTCGGAGAACAGTTTGAACGAGATTTTAACGATGCCGATTTGGTATCAGTTACCGATGAAGATTTCTTCGAGGAAGTCTATGGTGAGGCGACTGTTCAATATGTTAAGCAGGACAAGAAAGAAAAGAAAAAGAAGGGGGCTGTCAAAGTTGAATTTGACAAAGATGCTCTCTTTCAGGAAGTTGCAAGCGAGATAGAAAAAAGAGATTAATATATGAAAGGGGAATGTGAAAATGTCAGACCAGTCAGAGAGTTTGGGTGGTGTTTGGAGAGTTCTTCAAACTGCAATACAGTTCTATTTTCAGTTTCAAATGAACAGGAGACTATCGGGCAAACAAAACAAGTCAGAACAAAGAAGGTTAAGACAAGTTCAAAATCAATTATATAGAGCTAGAAGCAATGCGGCAGAAGAACTGTTCTCAAAACAGCCTTTTCAGTTTACTGGAACAGAAAATGATATATATTATTTCTTGCCGAATGACAGATTAAGCCTTGAATATGTGAAAAGTATAGAAAACGAGGAACTCAGAAACAAAGTGTTAGAGGGTCTTAAAAGCTTTGAAAAGGAAGAACTTATTAAATATGACCCACGCTTTGACGATTTTTATGTTACTGAGGAAGGCTTGAGCTGGATATGCGATAGAGAAAACATAGAAACGTACAAAGAGTATATGAGTGCATACACAAAGCACGAGGGCGTGACACATATGTCACGCACCGAAGGAGTTGCAGAAGAAGCTGTAAAGGCTGAAAGCGGAGTTGCTAAAGTCAATGGGGCAACAAGCGCAAAAGCTGTACAAGGCACAACGGCGCAAGCTTCTCAGGTAGGTGCTTCACAGGCTGTATCAGGTGCTACAGTAGCGACAGCGCAAACTACGGCACAAGCAGCGGCAGGGGCGGCGACTGGCGGTGCTTCTGCTGCTGCCACAGCTGCTGCATCGGTAGCTAAGGGTATTGTAAGTTCAGCGGCTCAATCTTCTGCGCCTTCTCCTGCGCCAACAATGACAATGACGATGAAGTAAGGTGAGATTTATGCAGTTATCCGTACAAGGAGTAGGAAGGCTCGGACAAGATGTTCGACTCACAGAAACGATTATGGGCGGCAAACCAATGAGGGTGGTCTATAATTCACTTGCTATTTTTCAAAATGCAAGTGAGCCGTTTTGGATAGACATAAAAATAATGCCGCCGTACTCTTTGAAGTTTCCTGACTTCTTTAAGAAAGGCGACAGAATATCTTTTACAGGTGTTCTTGAGAACCGTGATAAAATGGTCGGGCTTATGAGAATTAAAGACGTGATTTTAAATGTTCAAAAGTGTGAACATTTGAAATAGTAGATTACTTGAAAGGAAGTGAAAAAATGCTGAATAGTGCAATTATGGCATTGATGCCACGAATTACGAAGACTGCAAGCGATATAACCCTTTTGGTTACAGCGGAAGATGCTAACGGCTACATAGCTGATATCGCAACACTCATATTTTGGGCAATAAGAATATACATAATCGTAACACTTGTTGAGCCACTTAAAGACTGGTGGCAAGGTGAGAACGAAGAAGAAGAAAGAAAGTCCAAAGGAGCTAAGAGAAAGCTCATTATGGGTGTAATTATTGTTGCCGCAACAGTAATGCTTGAAGTAGGCGTTAAGTCTATGCTGTCGGGCGAAGGTATGCCGAGTCTGTTCGGATCAGGCTCTTAAAAATCAAAGAAGCCCCTTGCAAGGGGCTTTCTTATTATAGGAGGGCGATATGAATTGAAGAAAATACTGTGCATTTTTCTTGTGTTTGCCGTGTGCTTATTTAGCTGTACAGCAGGAAAGGTGCTTAATTATAACGGCGTAGGAGTAATACAGGTGTATGCTGACGATGAAAGCAACAACGATAGTGAAGAAGATGATGAGGGCTTTTTTGAGGGGATAAGTAATGCACTGAGTAACATCGCTAATACGATAGAGCAAGTTATAGATGCAATGGTGAGTCTTGTCAACTCTGACAAAAACGTTGCCGCACCGTTGCTTATAAGCTGTTTGAAATCAATGTTTGAAACATTGGCGGCTCTCTGGAACGGTTTAATGGACGCTGTTGTTGCAGATGATTTGTTTAATTCAAATACGCTATTTGGAAACGGACATATGATTGCTAATATAGCGACTTCACTTGCAACTTTCTCTGTTGGCATATGGTCGATGGGTCTTGCCTTAGAATTAAAAGGGGAGATACGGCGGTCTGAGGACGGTGAGCTTACTCTCAAACGGTTCACAAACTGCCTTGCAAGGTCATTTCCATCGTTGATCCTTATTATCTGTAGTTATTGGATATGTAAGTGTATAGTTTACATAAATGAGGGAATGGTGAGCGTTGTTGCTGACAACTTTCCAAACATAGACGAACTTTTTGAAACGCTTGATATTGACGAGGATAGTTTTGGTGAAGGAATGGGTATCGGATTGATAGGGTATTTGTTCGACTTGATTGACGGAATTATTAAAGTTTTGCCGATGTACGTTGCAATGTTAGTGCTTATCATTATAGGTTGGTGTGTGGATATCAAACTTAAAATGAGACAGATAGAGGTATGTTGTATGATAGCAATATCTCCTTTGTTCTTTGCATGTGCAGGCTATGAGTCGATGCAGGAGTATTTTAAAAAGTTTATTATGACCTTTCTTTCGGTTGTGGCTCAGACTTTGTTTATGGCAATAGTCATATTAGTGGGTATGACGTGGTTCAACGATGAAGTTCTTTCGATAACAGGCGATACAGGATTTTTATTCTTAGGCGGTGACAGGTCACTAGCGGACTATCTCAGTGATGTGTTTATCATAATAGCTATGGGAATAATGTTGCTCAAACCGCCTGCGGTGTTGCAGAACTTAGTAAAAGCATAATGTACTACATATAGCACATTGAGAGGGGGAATTAAATGAAGAAGTTAATGGTGAGTGCTATATTTATCATACTCATAACATTGCTTTTTCCTCAGCTATCTGTTTATGCCGACAATGCTGACAACGAGCCGATACAGGGTATAACACAGACTACGGACGAGCCTGTGTATATTGATGATAGGTGCTATCCCTTGACCGCTAACAAGGAAGAAAAAAATGACGAGGACGGAGTATTTTATGCCTTTAAATTCGCCGCCGATCGTGGAGGAACAAGAAACATTTATGCTGTTATGGACGGCTACATTCTTGATATCCAGTCTGATTATCTGTGGCTAGAGGATAATGAAGGGGAGATACAGACCGTATACAGCCCACAGATAAGTGGCTCGATCGAATGGCTTGTGTCGCCTGATGATGATGTAGAGGCAGGCGATGTTATAGGTAGGATATCATCACAAGGAATGGACTATCAAAATCTTTATGTGCGATTTTTGAGAGAGGATATTGGCGATGATGAACAGCCATACTTTACTTGGAACGAGATTTTCAATGGTGAGGCTGATAATATCGGCGAGGAAATATCCATATATGACCGTTGGAGAGTTTATACAGAACAGTTTGACCGTGATAATTGGAATAGTATTATAGACGGTTTCAATTATATAATCGGCGTGTTTACTGGTGATGTAGACTTGGCGGCAGATGCCCTTGATTGGCTGAACGGCATAATTGATAAAATAATTGAAATAACCTCATTTGGATTTAATGCCATTCGCTCTGCCTTGAAGGAAGAACGTCTGCTTAAAGATAACTCAGTTACTATGGTGAGAAATATATATTTTTCACTATATCCCTTTGTAGTGTTTATTTCAATAATGATATGGTACATAGATGTATATAAGCAAATAGCATCATCAAATTTTGATGGTTTTAGCAAGAGTGAGTTTAAACAGCTTGCGTGGTCTTTCTTTGGTGTGGTCTTTTGGATAACAAATGCCTTCGGTATCTGTATGCTCATATTAAAAATGGAGGCAGGCTTGCTGTCAAACATTATTTTTAATGATGATTTAGTCATAAAACCGTTTGAACTTGCGGTTGAAGAAACCACTTCGGGAAATGTGTTTTATAACTTCATATATACGCTGTGTGCGTGGCTATCAAATGCGTTGTCATTTCTTGCGTTAAATGTTATTGCGTTTGTCATTTCAATGTGCGTTGTCTGCAAGCTGACTGTTAGACAGATAGAACTATGTTGTATGGTTTCAATATCATCTATCTTTTTTGCTTGCAGTCAAATGAAGAAGATGAAATGGATTTTTAAGAAGTTTTTTAAATCGTATCTGTTTGTTGTGTTTCAAACTATACCTATGGCTATTATATACAAAATAGGCGAGGCGTGGGTAAGTGAGGAAATGAGCAAGATCACGGCTGTAAACCTTGACTGTTTTATCATAATAATAGGCATAGGCTGTTTAATGCTGAAAAAATCGTTTCTATATAGGATATTTGAATAAGGGGGAAGAAACTTGGCTGAGATAAAAGCAAAAGTAATCAACATAAAGTATGTGAGGTCTGAGGGTGAAAAGAATAAAGAGGGCTTTACAACTAAAGATTTATTTGTTGCCGTCATAGCAACGGCGATAGTTATCACAGAAATGCTTACGTTTGGTAAACTTTTTGGAATGGGATTAGTAACGAGATCCATAATGGGTGGATTAATCTTTGTTGCCGCTTATTTCGGTTTTATGATTGAGAAGGACAATGAGGTATTAGTAGTGTATTTAATAAAAGTGATGAAAAAAAGGGTAGATGTGCGACCATATTGCAAGAGAGGCACGTTTGACGTGCCGGTTGGTGAAGAGGCATCTATCGCTGACAACAAAAAGGTCGAAGGCATATTCATTGTAGGAGAGGACGAAACGGAAATGAAGAAGAAGAAAAGCAAGTACGAGGGCAAGTCAATTTGTGTTCCAAAGACTGCGCAAGATACTCTACCTTTTGAGGAAGTTTACGAGGGCGGAATTGTGAAGGTGCGTGAGAATGTGTATGCTTTGGTATTTGCATATACGGATATCGAGTACAATAAGCTGACACTCGACAGCAAACGAAGAATGGTAAACCAGTACCACGAACTACTGAACTCTCTGCCACAGAATGTAACGTATCAGGAGCTTATAGTGAATAAGCCTGTTGACCCTAAACGCTATGACAGGGAAATGATGCTTAGAACTAAGGGTAATCAGGATCAAGAAGAACTCGTTGACAGTATGAACGATATCATTTCATACTATGTTTCACAGTCTGCAAAGTCAACGGCTGAACATCTAACATACATGGCTCTTTCATATGAGCTGCTTAACAGCAAGGACGATTTGACAACTTTGCATAACACCTATGAGGATATCAGCAACGTGCTTGAAGCACTAGGCTCAAAGACAAGAGTCCTAGAGCCAGAAGAAACATTTAAGCTAATGCACGATATCTATTATCCTTATGAGGAGTTCAAGCTTGCAAAGGATATCTATGCAAGGGGAGAAAATATCAGAGATTACATTGCACCAAATGGCTTCAAGTTTACGAGAAAATACATAGAACTAGGCGATAATCACTTTATGAGAGTGTTGGCAATGAGACTTTCTTATGATGTGAACGAGCTGACTGATAGCTTCATAGCAAAGCTCCTCGACAATCCTTACAGGGTATGTGTATCAAAAATTGTTACAAGATTAGATAAAAATTACGCTTTGAAACAGATTAGAAACGATTATGGTGATGCAGTTGATCGGCAAGATCAAATTGAAAAAGAAAACAATCGAAAAGGAATAACTGGAATGTCATATACTGTATCAGCAAGAATTAAAAACCTCAGAAATGTTCTTGACGAGGTTAATAAAACTGAAAACGAACTTTTCAGAATTGCACTGTTTGTAACCATAAGCGCAGAGAGCCTTGAAGAGCTTGACAGTCTTACAGACTACATCAAGCAGAAAGCAAGAAGCAGTCTGGTCGCTTTGAATGTAATAGCAGGCGGACAAGAGAAGGGAATACATTCTGTTATGCCGTTTGCAGTCAATCATTTTAACGGAAGTAAAACGAGCTATACTACAAACCTTCTTACTGAGGCGGCATCGGTGCTTATACCTTTTTCAACGAGAGTATTCTACAATCCAAAGGGGGTATGTTACGGCTTTGAAAAGGTCAATAGAAATCTTATCGCTATTGATAAGGACGAAGGAATGAACGCTAACACTATGATGTTCGGTGCATCGGGTTCAGGAAAGTCTATGCTTGAAAAGCTGACATTTATTCAGATGTACCTGAAACACCCTGATTATAGGTCAATATTCATCGACCCTGACGGAGAGTATACACATCTTCTTGAAGAAATGGGCGGCGTTCAGATAAACATTACTCCTTCCTCGAAAACGAAAATCAATATATTCGATATAGATTTGAATTATGTTGATAAGGACACTCAGCAAGACCCTATTTCAATGAAAATAGACTTTATGCTTATGGTTGTCGAGCTTGCAAAGAAATCTCCTCTTACCTCTTCGGAAACAAGTATACTGAATAGGTGTATCAAGCATCTATATCAGCCGTATATAAAGAGTGGTGACGAGAAGGACAAGCCAGTATTCAGCGACCTGTACAAAATGCTAAAAGGACAAGACGAGGACGAGGCGAAAAAGCTTGCTCTTGACCTCGAATTTTATGCAGATAGTGATTACTTCTTTGACGGTCATACAAACATTGATATGAATAATAAGCTTATCCAGTTCAATGTTAAGAATATCGAAAAGGACAAAACAATGTCATTGCAGATAATTCTTGAATTGATTTGGCAGACTGTAAATAAGAACAGCAAAAATGGCTACAGAACGATATTTGTAAACGATGAAGTTCAGACAATGCTCACAGACTATACAGGACAAGAGGCAACGAGAAGCAGTAAATATTACGAGGAAACTTATCGCCGTATTCGTAAACTTGGCGGTATACCGACAGCTATCGTTCAGAACATTTCAACGTTCTCAAAGTCCACGGTCGGCAATGCGATGATGGACAACGCAAGTATGACGATACTTTGTCAGCAGGGAGAGGCTGATATTGAAGTAGCGGCGGCAAGATTTAAGCTTACCCCCGAAGAAACTAAATGGGTATCATCAGGCGTTCTTGGAACAGGTATCATAAAGGTTGGTCAAAAAAAGGTTATGTATGATATGCGCATACCTCGAAAAGTCAGAGACAATTCATTGGTTTATGAGCTTTGTGCAACTGACCCTAGCAAATAGAATGATGAAGATAGCAGAGGAGTTTAAGACCTCTGCTATTTTTTTGTGTGCTACATATGTCACGTCAAGTATTTTCACAATTTTCTTATACATTTGCAAAAAAGCACTTGACAAATTGCTTATAATATGATATAATGTATTCATAGAACACAATACGAAAGAGGTTTTATTTTATGAAAATCATAAAAAACATCAATGACCTTGTATCGAGAACTCCTGCGGAAAAGGCAGAACTGGATAAGGTCATTTCCAAAAAGATAAACATAGGCAGTACACTCGAATATAAGAGTGCTTACTATATCTTAGACAATGCCTTTTTCACAAAAGAGAGAGGCGGCAGTAGAAGAATAGTAATGGGCGTTCTTGTAGGCGTGAATGGCGCAACACTGAATATTAACCTCAATGATAGCTCAGTCAAGTATGCGGACGTTCTGATGCAGACCTGTAGTGATAGTTATGATATCCTTGCTATGATCGGCGCAAAGTGCTTGAAATGTGGCGACAAAACAGTATACGATAAGGTTTATTCGGTTGCTACACCTTATCATAGTACGGCTAACATCTTTTATTATATAAAGGAGCATTATGTTGAATGGACTTCTGATAAGTCTGAGCTTGACTTCATTGAAGCGTGGATAACAGACCACGAAAGCCGATATCCTGACGTTCTTCGTTCTCGTCTCGATGCTAAGAAAATGAGCGATATGATCGCAGAGGGTAAACGGTATGCGGATATAGGACGTATGTATAATACGTCAAGAGAGTTCGTGAGAGTCCTTGCAAAATCATATGCTGAAAAATATCCCGACCTTATCTTGTCGCCGATAAAGAAGAAAAAGTCTATAACCAAGGAAGTTTTCAATAACGTCCTTGTGAGAATAGCGGTTTCTGAGAAAATGAAGAAAGCAATTGATGATTACTTTGCAGATAATGAGATAATCGGTCATACACAGTATGTGGGCTTTTGGCAGCCTGTTCTCGAAAGCTTCCTGAACAATCCAACGGAAATAAAGGGAGAGTATCTTGTAAAAAGCGACTCAGGTATGTTGTCTGAGGAACGAAAAAGACCGATAAAGGTGCATTTCTATATCACTCAGGAAATGAAAGAACGCCTTGACGATTATGTGAAGGTATACAATGAAACTCACTCACAGCATATCCGTGGTAAGGGAAGAGTTGTTTTGCAGGCACTTGATGATTTTCTGATGTGACACGTATAGCACATTTGCTCAAATGTGTTGACTTTTGCGCATTTTAAGTGTAAAATTTATAATGAGGTGAGTGTATTGAAATCAGAAGAAAGCAGACTGTTGTTTTTCGATAAAAAGGACAGTGAAGAAGCTGCCGAGAAAGAAAAAAGAACGATAGACCATTCCGTAAAGTTCAAGAATAATTTGAAAGCCGTTGGCGAGTGGATAGTTAAGATACTCAGCTCGTTTGTTGTTTGTCTTGTGGCATCACTTCTTGTTACTATCATTTTTAATTCGGTACAGGAAGATGTTTCATTGGCGAGTTCCTTTGATATGGTTATAGGCAAGATAAAGGAATGGGTCGAAATATACTTATAGACATAGGAAGGAAAGTATACAATGAATGTAGTTGTTGTCTGCAATAAGCTTAATAAAAAGACAATGAAAGAATATCTGCCCAGTAAGAAACATAACATCAATGTTTTGGGCATCATCATTTCAGTAAAAAATAAAGACGAACTCATTCGCCAAATCACAGAGGTTTATAATCCTCACGCCTTGTTTTGGGTGAACGGTGTTCCTTGCGGCTCGAAGAATAAAGAGATAAGCGAGTTGGAAATACTCACAGATTTAAAAAAGGCTGACCCTAATCTTAAAATTTTCTATAGCGTTGTGAACAGGGTCGAGATAGACAATTACGACGAATTTGTGACTGAGCTTATCCGCAATGGTATTTATAACATCATTACTGGTGTAAGGACGGTTGACGATTATCATAGGCATTTGCTGTCACCGATAACAAACGCTGAGGCGGCGTTTAAGCTTGCGAAGGTAGAAATGCCTGAGAACTTTAAAAATGAGGATATGGAGCGTGAGGAACAGGAACAGCTTTCGGCAGAGTTCGAGGAAACTTTTGATGAAAATGAGTTCTATCAAAATTCTCCTTCTGTTGCGGCAATAGCCCCTGTTAATATAGAGCAGGGATATGGTGATAATGGCTTAAATGAGTATGGCAAAACAGAGGAACTGAGCCACCCTGAGAGCGTTGCGCCTGACGAAGAAGTTCCTGACTTTATCAATGAGAATGTTGACGAGCTTATCGCCAACTCAAAGAGCGAAGAATACTTTGCGAATAAGGAAGAGACAACAGAGGAAACACCTGATACAGCGGACACAGACGAAGCAGAGGACGTTCCGATCGTAAGCTTTGATGATAAGCCGCAAGACTTAGAAGAACTCGTTACAGAGGAGCAGAGCAGTGCTGAGAACGTTGTACCTGATGAAGAAGTTCCTGACTTTATCAATGAGAATATTGACGAGCTTATCGCCAACTCCAACAGCGAGGAATACTTTGCAGATAAAGAAGAAGCCACAGAGGAAACGCCTGATACAGAGGACACAGACGAGGCAGAGGACGTTCCAATCGTAAGCTTTGACGATAAGCCGCAAGACTTTGAAGAACTCGTTACAGAGGCGCAGGGTGGAACTGAGAACGTTGTGCCTGATGAAGATGTTCCTGACTTTATAGGTGAGGACGTTGACGAGCTTATCGCCAATTCCAACAGCGAGGAATACTTTGCGGATAAGGAAGAGGCAACAGAGGAAACACCTGATACAGAGGACACAGACGAGGCAGAGGACGTTCCAGTTGTAAGCTTTGATGATAAGCCGCAGGACTTTGAAGAAAGCATTACGGAAGAATTGAGCCGCCCTGAGAACAATGCTTCTCACCATACTCCTCTTGTATATGAACAGCCGAAGGCAGTTTTTGAAAACGCCACGGTAAATACAGTGGCAGAGCAGAGCAGATTTAACCCTGCAATGCTGACGGCACATATCACTGTGGCGGTAAGTCAGCTTATACGGCGCACAGGCTGTACGCACGTTTCCGTAGAACTTGCTTCGTTTCTGAAACAGAAGTATTCAGTCGGCGTGGTTTTCTCAGACAATGAAACATATCTGAACTTTGCAGATTATCTCAACGTTGAGTGCAGTATCAATGACGGCTTTAAGTATAACGGCGTTTCGTATTATTCTCCTGCTTGCCTGAGTATATCTCAGGGAAATCACGAGATAACCATTAAAGACTTTGGTATAGTTTCTGATGATGAACTGACAGAGTATGAAAAATGTCCATATAAGCTTCTTGTAGCTGACTTTGGCTTTTGGAATGTTTCAGTTATAGAAAAGTATATCGTTGACAGTGCTATGTCATATGTGCCTCAAACGTATTTTCTCTTCAATCTCATTGGTGAAAACAGATTTACAGATAAGATACTTCCTTTGGCGCAGAAGGGATATAAGGTGTTCAGGCTGTCTGCATCGGAGAGTTGCTTTGAATACTCGGCGCATAATGCAGAGGTGTACGGTAGAATTTTTAATCTTGCTGATGCGCCACAGTCTAAGAAAAAGCAAGGCTTATTTAAAAGACGTAAGAATAATTAGCGTGATATATGTGTCACAATTGAAAGGAGAAAAAATGACAAACTGTGTTATCATAGATGTGGAGAAGCCCATAAGGTGTAGGGAGTGCGGTGAGATTATACGTTGGGAACGTTCGAGGACAAATCGAACTGTTGTATGTGGTTATGTGATGTCTATTCGCAGCTTGATAGATTGCGGTGAAGAAGTTGAAAATGGGTCGGAAAGCAAAATTCTTTCGGATAACGATGTTCAAAAGCTAACTCGGCTTTTGGGTGACAAATCAATACCGAAACATAGCGGAGAAGAAAGATTATCTCTCAGTTTTTCAGAGTACAAGTATCACTCAGTTTTGAAAACAAGAGCTTTTTGGGCTTTGCTTAGAACGATTTCCGTAATTATAGCATATGTTCTTGCCGCTGTGTTTTCAATGATTACAATTGGTAGAACATTACACGATGAAGCAACGGTTTTAAAGCTAAAATCGTTGCTGACATTGCCAAATCTATCTCTCGCATTTATAATTGCTCTTGTGTTTAATTTGCTCATGCTTCTTCCTATAAGAAAGAAACAACGGCTTGACTTGTCATTGGTGACAGACCATATGGACGAATGTCAACATTGCGGAAATAAGCAGAATGAGAAATTAAATATTCCTAGACTTGCTCTTGAAACAGATAGTAGACTTTGTGAAATGCTTAAAAGCTTCAAAGCTTTTAAGGATAATAAGGCGGAGCTTAGTGGAGAAGATTTAGATTTTTTTTGCGATTGGTTTATGAAATACAATAAGTATGATGATGCTGAAAATGTTTCACATATAGTGGAAAAAATACGGAGTATTCAATACTTTGCCGAGCTTGGTAATACGCCAATACTTGTGGAAATCGGTAATGAAATATGTACCGAAAAGAGAAGAAGAAATATCTTAATATACGATAAAGTTTAATTATGGTGAACAAGACGTATCTAATAGAGGAGAGAAGAAAAATGGAAATGCAAGCAATAATAGAAGTTAAAAAGCCTGTAAGATGTGAGTCCTGCGGAGAAATTTTGGCGTGGGAACGTGTGAAATCATATCAAGTGCAATATTTGAGAGGAGCGGTTGTAAATAATATATTATCGCTGCTTAGTGATCCACGGTCAGCTTGGTGCAAATCTATGACTATGTTATCCGATGATGAACTGGATTGCATATATGAAATGTTGGACGAGGACACTTTGAGTAGAATAGGAAGAGTCATTTACCGTGGAGAAGAAAGACCTTTTTTGAGGTTTGAAAAAGTGGCATCAAGTAATGACAGCGGTATTAACAGAGAGGGAGTTCTTATTGCAATATCTCTTATATCTCTTTTGTGCCTTATCGTTTCGGCGTTCCAACTTTTTTTATCGGAATTTGATTTTACGGCATCAACAATAAATGTTTTGGTGCTGTTGCTGTCGGCATTTATATACATTTCATCACAAAATGCAAGATGGAAAATCAATTCTTTGCGCAGTGAAGTAATTTTTAATCTTGCCTCATATGCGCATATGAAATGTTCTAACTGCGGTAATGTTTCAAACGAAAAAATCGAAGATAAAATTCTTTCATTTGAAATTAAGCCTTATGTTTTTGCTCGTTTCAATAAAGAAAAAAGGTTTGATGTTAATATGGCTGAATTAACAGCCAACGATCTTAGCAAGCTTTCAGAGATTATAAGGAAAGGCGAAGGTGCTGAGTCTGAACGTTCCAAGTATATAACGAGGAAAATCAAAGAATTTACGGAAGATATGACAGCTTATGATGCACAGATAGTTATGGAGATTGTTGATATGTTCTAAGTGGATATATGTAGCACAATTAGGAGTGATACAATGAAAGGAAACGTCAAAATCGAGCTGAAAAAGCCCATAAAATGTGAACAATGCGGTGAGATAATTATGTGGGATACGGTCTTTAGCGTTGCATTTTATGACGAAGAAACTGTAGAAAAGTTGTATGAAAAATTTGATTTCACCAAAGAAACTAGGTTGGGGTACGGTACAACTGATCTTACACTTAACGATTTGAAAGAAATTTATAATTGGAAAAGGTTTGGCTTAAAGAACTCTGATTTTTTTGATGTGCTTCAAGATGTGATAAAAAACTTGGAGGACGGCAGCGAAAATAAAGCTGTAATTACAATTGAGGATATTGACAGCTTTCTGCCAAATGATAGTAAAAAAGCGGACAACATCGTAGCTGCAATAATGACTTTGGTGGTCAGTTCGTTCCTCGTTGCAAATGTGACAGCCGAAAGAGTAACTGAGAAATTGAACTTTATTACTGCTATGGGAATAATAACGCAAGTATTAATTTTAGCTGTTGTCTTATTTCTCTCGTCAATGGTGATAAACCTTACTAAAGCGCAGAAAGAAGTTTCAATGTATCTTATGATGCCTTTGGAATGTAAAAAGTGCGGCTATCATTTGAGCATTTATCCTAAAAGTGTAGATGTAGCAAACGTGATTGTCAATTCAAAAGCATTACGAAAATCAGATATTCAAAACGTAAGATATGGTCTTTCGGTTTGTGATATAAACAGGCTTTACGAAAACGTAAAAAAATATGTACCGCCATACATAGAAAGCAGGACGTATACTCTTGTGACGATCGAACGGTTTATAACTGCAATGGAAAATGATAAAAGTTTAAGTGTTAAGTTAAGAGTTGCAAAGTAGGAAAGGGGAGAATAACGAATGAACTTTGATATAACTACAGTGCTAACGGTGATAGTTGCCATAGGAGCAATATTTGCATTTGTTATAGTTGCGATTATGACGATAGAACTGTTTGAAAGGCACAAAAAGACAAAGGTGAAGGTTATGAGAAGGAAAAGCAGCAGTAACGGAAAGCGGACACATATAGCACAGTCGGAAAGGAACTAAGATGCAGATAGGCTTGATAAACTCTTTGGAGTCGGTCGAAATAAGCTTTAAGTCACTAAGACCTCGTTATGGAACAGGCGTGACTACAACAAGCGTAGGCGCATACGGCGAGAAGAAATATTCGTATAGAAATGGCGTAATGACAAATCAAGGTGATATACTTGAAACTGTATGGGTAGCAGCCGTTGAGCTTTTAGCTGAGAAAAATGGTGAAACAGCCTTGCTTGAAAAGCTTAAAGAGGAGCAGTTTTCAGGCTGTGCAAATCATACCGAGTATCTGATAACCAGAGAGGCGTGTCGGCTTTATTCTTACCGAATGTTTGATAACAAAGGGTGGGTCGAGTACGTTCGGTTTAATAAGCTTGTCAGACCTAACGTTTTGGCAAACGATAAGGACATTATAAAAGTTCTTCCGAAGTGCTGTAAAGAGTTGTGTGAGACAACGAAACAGATCATATCTGCTTCTTATGATGATAAGATACCGTGTCCGATATGCGGTAGGAGAACGGAATATATCGGAGCTTATGAATGATAAAAAGGGAGAGATACCATGAAGAACAGCGTTAAAAGAACAACAGCGGCTATACTGGCGGCAATGATGATAGGAACAGGAATATATGCTCCGACTGCCGATCACTATAACCTTTTTTCAGAAACCTCGATAACCGCAGAGGCGGCAAGTGTCGGGAAGGTGACAGGTCTCAAATCAAATACTTTGAGTAACAGCAAAATAAAGCTTAAATGGAAAAAGGTCAAGGGCGCAAGCGGCTATACCGTGTATATGCGTAAGAATGGAAAGTATAATAAGGTAGCTGATGCCAAAAGCACAACATACACCGTAAAGAAGCTTCCAAATGCCACAAGAGAGAATTTCAAGGTCAGAGCATATAAGAAGGTAAAGGGTAAAAAGATGTATGGCTCATACTCTTCCAATTGGAACACCGCCACAAACCCTCAGCCTTGCAAGGGCTTAAAAGTATCTTCTGTAAATTCGGACAGCATAAAGCTTTCGTGGACGAAAATCGGCTGTACAAACTATCGTGTTTTTCAGTACATAAGCGGTGAGTGGAAGGAGATAGGCAAGACCACAGGAACGTCATATACCGTTAAGAAACTCACACCACAGACAGAGTATCAGTTTAAAATAAGGGCTTGCAAGAAGGACGATAAGAAGAAACGCTATAACCATTATGGTAAACATTCAAAAGTTGTTACTGTAACAACGAGCGTTGCAAAGGTAACAGGTGTACAGTCCAATACTCTGAATAACAGCGAGATAAGCTTATCGTGGAACAGTGTAAGCGGAGCTGACGGTTATTCAGTTGGAATGAGAAAGAACGGCGTGTATAACGAGGTCGCAGACGTAACAGAAACAAATGCGGTAGTTTCAGGTCTGCCAAATGCCACGAGAGAGAGCTTTAAAATTCGTGCTTATTCTATCGTGGACGGATCAAAGCAGTATGGTAATTGGTCTGACAGTGTGGCAACAGCCACCGCACCTCAAAAGGCAAAAGGACTTAATGTATCTTCCGTTACCGAAAGCAGCGTTACCCTCTCGTGGGATAAGATCGGCTGTAATGAGTATGTGGTATATGAGGATAATGGTGAAAGTTGGTCTGAGATAGGCAGAACCGCAGACACTCAGTTTACTGTGAAAAATCTTGATGCTGAAATTTCATATAACTTCAAAATTCAGGCTGTCAAGATTGACGATGCAAAGGTTGAGCATTATGGCGAAGAAAGTGATTTTGTTACAGGCACTACAAGCAGAAGTGACAAAATCACACAGGCTGATATTGATGCTATGAAGGCAGAACTTACAGCGTATTCAAGAGAAAAGGCAGAGTATATAAAAGAAAACTACAAAAATTTCAACGGATATGGTGAAAAATATAATACCTTAGACGAGTTTTTCGATTATTATGCAGAAGATTGTACACCAACTTCATCGGGATATGATACCATTGATACTATACATTTTGGA
>OODJ01000158.1_pt1 | contig 79424 bp, 79 predicted proteins | sample 1671611 | NCBI WGS metagenome assembly OODJ01 (sample SAMN06348174, study PRJEB24527) | human gut metagenome | biome: human gut; feature: ankylosing spondylitis patient; material: feces | host: Homo sapiens | place: China | collected 2015-10 | reverse complement strand
TATCCCTAAAGATACACGAAAACCGTATCTCTCTGCATTGCTATATTTAACTAATCAAAGGTGAAAGAATATATTTTTACCGATGGTATCCCCTTCAAAAAGTTCTTAAAACATGTAATATACATAATTTTATCATAAAATGAAAAATATGTCAACTGTTCCACTTTTTTCTTGTAAACATCCCAATAAAAACATTTTATATTTAATGGACGTTTATCCTGAAAAAAGGCAGCTTGCCACGCTCACCTCAACCAAGCTCCCGCCTGCACAAGAACGTAAAATGCTTAACCGAATATAAATCAAAAATGGTAACCACCGCTACGGCAGCTTTGGTTTGGGCCATTATATTTTCGTGAAAAAATATCTGTAATAAAAAAGCGAGGTTATTCCTCGCTTTTTTATTCTGCCATTTTTAGATATTCAATTTTTCCGTCAACGGCAAATATCAGCACATGGTCACCCTCTCCGATTTTACCGTCCAGCATCCAAAGAGAAAAAGCATCCTCGATTTTTGAAGAAATTTCACGGCGAAGCGGACGTGCTCCATACATTCCTACGGAGTCACATGAAGCCAACATTTCCGGTACGGAAGAATCAAAACGAGCCGTAATTCCCAGCGCCGCAATTCTGGATTCCACTGCTTTGAGCATCATTTGCGCGATAGAAACAAGGCTTTCATGACGCAATTTGTCAAACACGATAATCTCGTCAATCCGATTAATCAGCTCCGGACGAAAGCTTTCCCGCAAACGCTTCATGTGCTCCGTCCGTTCAGTCAAATGCTTTTCTTCGGACGAATTTCCGCCGGAAAATCCAAGCTCACGCGCATCGGAAGCCGGCGTCCCGATATTGGTTGTCATGATAACGATTGCATTTTTAAAGCTTGCCGTTCTGCCCGTGGAATCCGTCAAAATTCCATCATCAAGAATCTGCAAAAGCAAATTAAAAATATCGGGATGCGCTTTTTCAATCTCATCAAAAAGAATAACGGAATATGGGCGCCGTCTGACCTTTTCCGTCAGTCCCCCACCCTCGTCATATCCAATATATCCCGGAGGCGAGCCGATAATTTTAGAAACACTGTGCTTCTCCATATATTCACTCATATCAAGCCGAATCAAAGCATTTTCCGAACCAAATACGATATCGGCAACCGCTTTGGCAAGCTCTGTTTTTCCGACGCCGGTCGGTCCCATAAAAAGGAGCGAGCAAATCGGGCGGGTTGGATTGCCAAGTCCGACTCTGCCGCGGCGGATGGCACGGGCAACGGCAGAAGTGGCATCATCCTGACCGATAATACGTTCACGCAGAAGCTCTTCCAAACGAAGCAGCCGTTCCCCCTCGGTAGATGCCAGCTTTTTTACCGGAATCCCCGTCCATGCGGTAACGACGTCGGCAATATCACCAGCATCTATCTTTTCCGGATGCTTTTCACGCTCTTTTTTGATGGCTTCCTTTTCAGCGCGATATTGTTTTTCAAGTGTTGCCGCGCGATCCCGCAGCTTTGCTGCGAGTTCAAATTTCTGGTCGTGAATCGCATTTTCCTTTTTCTCAAGTAACAGCTTGATCTCATTTTCATATTCTGAAAGTTTTGGTGCACTTCCATAACTTTCAATCCGTTTTTTCGAGGCTGCTTCGTCTACAAGATCGATCGCTTTATCCGGTAAAAAGCGATCGGGAATATATCTTGCCGAAAGTGTCACTGCCGCCGAAAGCGCCTCGTCCGTAATCACAATATGATGATGATTTTCATACTTGGAACGCAATCCTTTTAATATTTCCAATGTTTGTTCCTCATCGGGTTCCGATACCAGAACCGACTGAAAACGCCTTTCCAGCGCCGCGTCTTTCTCAATATGCTTGCGGTATTCCGCAATCGTCGTCGCGCCAATAACCTGAATTTCCCCTCTGGCAAGCACAGGCTTCAGAATATTGGCCGCATCCACGGCGCCTTCCGCAGCACCGGCTCCCACAATAGTATGGATTTCATCGATAAAAAGGATGATATTTTTGTTTTTCATCACCTCATCCATAACTTTTTTGAGCCTGTCTTCAAATTCACCGCGATATTTTGCCCCGGCAATCATCGCACCAATATCCAACGTGATGACAACCTTATCGGCAAGATTGTCCGGCACTGCACCCGACGCGATTCTGGAAGCCAGCCCTTCTACAACAGCGGTTTTCCCTACCCCTGGCTCTCCGATGAGGCAGGGATTGTTTTTTGTACGGCGAGAAAGAATCTGAATCACACGCTCCGTTTCCGTTTCTCTGCCGATAATCGGGTCAAGCATGCCGCATACGGCGAGCGTTGTAAGATCTCTTCCGTACTGTCCTATCGCAGATACGGAGGAACTCCCGCTCGTTGCTTTGATAGGCTTTCCCTGCGAGGTTTCCACCTCGGCGCCCATATCTCCGAAAAAAGCAATGATATCATTTTGCAATTCGCTGAGACTTACATTCTGAGCCACAATCAGCTTCACTGCAACGGATTCCCGCTCTGTTACCAAAGAAAACAGCAAATCCTCTGTCCCGATCAGAGTGTGTCCGTATCTTGCTGCAACCGAAGAAGAAGCTTCAATCACACGGCGAAGTCCCGGCGTCATATCACTGGCATCCAGAACGGTTTCCTCTCCTACCCCTGAAAGCTCTTCGATCAGCTCACGTGTTGGCGCGTAGTAAATTCCTCTTGCCGAAAGAAGATTCCCGGCAACACTGTCACGTTCGGCAAGCATTGCCAGCAAAAGATGCTCTGTTCCAATATAAGTGTGTCCAAGTCTGCCGGCCTCGTTTGCCGCTTGTTTCAGGATATTTTTCGCCGTTGCCGTAAATTTATTCTGCATGAATCGGATTCCTCCATCATAGATTCTCAAAATTAAAACAATACAAATATTCTTATTGTTTTATTCAAAACACAAGAAAAATATTTACAAAACGCCGGAATATGTTGTATAATATTCAAAAAAAGCATCCACTGCTGAACAATGTCCGGAGGTATTTATGTTATCTAAAATATTCGGCGCGGGAATTTCAGGAATTGAAGGCTATTCCGTTACCGTGGAATGCAACGTCAATGACAGACTTCCGACATTCCAGATTGTAGGACTCCCCGATGCTGCCATCAAGGAATCCAAGGAACGGATTAAGGCGGCGCTCATTAACAGCGGATTTTTCTTTCCCGACGCGGAAATCACCGTGAATCTTGCGCCTGCCGACAAGAAAAAAGAGGGTTCTTCCTATGACCTTGCGATTCTTATCGCCATTATGAAATGCTCCGGCGCAATCCCCGCCGAGCTTTGTCTGGATGATAAGTGCTTTATCGGAGAACTTTCCCTTTCCGGAGAGCTGCGCGCAGTCAAAGGCGCACTTTCTATGTGTATGGCCGCAGCGGAGAGTGGAAAAACAGAAATCTATATCTCCGCCGAGAATGCCGCTGAAGCTGCTATTACAGAAAACATACGGGTTTTTCCCGTACGTCATGTAAAAGAACTTATTGCGCACCTTAAGGGAGGTCCTTATCAAATAGAACCCGCTGTATTTGATAAAAGTATATTGGAAAAAAAGAAAATATATGCCGGACTGGATTTTTCCGATGTCAAAGGCCAGCGAAAAGCCAAACGGGCACTGGAAATTGCCGCAGCAGGCGGACATCATGTTCTACTCATCGGCCCTCCCGGTACCGGAAAAAGCATGCTTGCCAAACGTATCCCTACTATTTTACCCGAAATGACGCTGGATGAATCAATTGAAGTCACAAAAATTCACTCGGTTTCCGGGACACTTCCGGCAGGGACCGCCCTTCTGACCGAGCGTCCCTTTCGCTCGCCGCATCATACCATGTCCGCCGCAGGACTTGCCGGCGGGGGTAAAATTCCCGAGCCCGGAGAAATTTCTCTCGCGCACGGCGGCGTATTGTTTCTGGACGAGCTGCCCGAATTCTCGGGACAAGCGGTGGAAGCTCTGCGTCAGCCACTGGAGGACGGGAAAATTACCATCACACGTGTAAACGGAAAAGTAACATTTCCAGCACGCTTTATGCTGGTATGTGCTATGAACCCATGTAAATGCGGTTACTTCGGTCATCCGACAAAAAAATGCACTTGTTCGACAAACGATATCCGCAGGTACCTTTCCAAAATCAGTGGTCCTCTGCTAGACCGAATCGATATTCAGGTAGAAATGCCCTCGCTTTCTTACGGAGAAGTATCAGGCGAAATACCGGAGCCTGCCGAATCCTCCGCTGCCATCCGAGACAGAGTAAACCGTGCCCGAGAATTTGCCCATATGCGATATGCCGGTGAGGACAAGCTCTATTGCAATGCCGCACTGTCCCCTTCCCAAATCCGCAAATATTGTAAAACAGACAAAGCCGCAGCGGAGCTTCTTAAAAAAGCCTTTGATAAACTCGGACTTTCCGCCCGTGGATATGACCGGATTCTGCGCGTTGCCCGTACTGTTGCAGACCTTGCCGGAAGCGAATCCATCCTCTCGTCTCACATTGCAGAAGCCATACAGTTTCGTTCTCTCGACCGCAAATACTGGATATCATGAATATATGGTTGATTTCATGCGTTTATCTTCCGTTTTTTTGATAATATTAATTTTATAAAAAATTCTGTCATCAAAAATCGAAATGCCACACTATATGAGTAAAAGGAAGTGAGAAAATGCAACAGGCAAATCCCATGTGCGACTGTTTGATACAGGAATTCATCAAAAATCATATGGAAAAGATGTTTTATTTCTGTCTGAAAAAGACGGGAAACAATTCAGAAGCTGACGACTTGGTACAAGACATCACATTGAATATCATATCTGCTCTGAAAAAAGGTATGATTCCGACAAGCTTCTCGGCATGGGTATGGCAAATTGCGCGCAATCGTTATTCTGTATGGGCAGACAAAAAGCGTAGACGAAACGAGTCGGTAACCGGTTCCGATATCGGCGACTATGAAATCGAAGACGAAAATAAGAATCTCCCTGATGAAATGATACGCAGTGAACAAATGTCACTGCTCCGGCGAGAACTGGCTTTCATCAAAAATGAGTATCGTAACATCGTTATTGCTTATTATATAGAGAACAGGAGCGTCCGTGAAATTGCATTGTCTCAGTCTCTTTCGACCAGCACAGTACAACAACGCTTGTACCGTGCAAGAATTATTTTGAAAGAAGGTATGGATATGGCAAGAGAATTTGGAAAACGTAGCTATCATCCCGAAGACGTTACTTTTGCAGCAAGCGGCTCTCAACCGAGCGGGTTACCATGGTGCGTCGTGCAAAGAAAGATTCCGAAAAATATTTTGCTTCATGCAAGCAACAATCCTTCGACACTTGAAGAACTCTCTATGGAACTCGGAGTAGCTCTCCCTTATATGGAAGAGGAAGTTAAAATCCTACATCGCGCCACTCTGCTTAAAAAGTGCGGGAACAAATATATTACCAATTTCGTTATATTGGATAGAGAATGCCGCTTAGATATTTATCATGCATTAAGATCCAGTTCAAAAGAAAGAAGCCGTTTGATTCAGGAATTTATTTGTGACAAACAAGCAGATATTCGTCATCTTGGCATTGCCGGTGAACACATAGATGATAATACGATCCGGTGGTGGTTAGTACCTAAGATCTTTGACTATTTTATTGAGCATGTGGGGAAAGATGCTGCCGATCCGCCAATACGTGAAAATGGTGAGTCTTGGGGTTTTGTCGGTTACGAATCGGTTGAGCTTCCTGAAAAAATCATAATGGGACATAATGGCGCCGGAAATCCCGATAATATGTTTTGGACATATAAATATGATGATTATTCGCTGTGGAATCAGTGCGGAGAGCCCGACTATGAAGAAGTAATGCTGATGTGCGAATGCCTCCGAAAAAATCGGCTTATCACATCGTTTTCAGACAATGAAAAGAGGCTTTGGCGCAATATTGACGGTAAATATGTCCATGCCGATAAAGCCGGAGAAATGATTTCGGATATTCTTGTGATTACAGTCGAAAAATTAGAAAAGATATTCCAATTCCTAAAAGAGTATAAAAATTATGAGCCGCTGACACAAAATTTTAAAAGCGCATATGAGAAAGTTAAAGAAATACTCAAGAAAAGCAACAATAAAATCTTACATGATACAATCGAGTACAATATAAGAATGGAGTTATGCAGCATGAGAATGATGGCAGTGCATGATTGCGTGGACAACGGATTTTTGCAACTTCCTGATGAACCGTGCAAATCTTCCTTGGGAATGCATCTACTTCTAACATAAAGCTATCGCCGGAAATCATCCTGATTTCCGGCGATAGTTCTCTGCTATTGGAGAAACAAAACAAATCCGGTCTGCTTCGTTATACGAAACAGACCGGATTTGTTTTATTTGGTGATCCATCGGAGAGTCGAACTCCGGACACCATGATTAAAAGTTACTTGTTTAGTTGTCTTTAAAATTGTAATATTCCTTGATGATGTAGCTGATTTGTGCAGAAATGCTTCTTTCGTTTTTTTCTGCCTCTTTTTTTATGCGTTCCATTATTTCGGGAGCAAGATTTATAGAAGTCGGATGACCTTTTCGCTTATATTTTTCTTTAAATTTGTTTTCGTTATTCATTTTGATTTCCTTTCACTAATTATTGATTATTATTGTATTTTGTTTTTATGAATTTTTCAATTTTTTCGTTAGTGGTATTGACTTATTTTCACTAACGTTATATAATGGTGTTAGTGAGAAAAAATTATTTTCACTAACACCATTTTTATTTTATAACATTCCCAACACGGGAGAAAGGACGCCTCGAGAGGGGCAAAGGTGAACACATGACAAATTTTGCAGGATTTAGGCACAAACCCGTTGATGTAACGGACGAGAAAACCGGAGAGGTTAAACATTATGACCGTGTGGATGCGGTTTTTGTAACCGACAAACAACCTGATTATTGCGGATTGTATGCGTTTGAACACAAAATCGAATTTGAGGATTTGTTCAAGGTTATGGACGCAACGATTGAGGAGCTTCAAGAACGGCTTTCGACAGGCAAAACAAGATGTATTGTTGAAACCGTTCCGATGAAAAACGGTAAATTGCAGGTGACAGAGGTTCATTGGTTGGATGCTCTTGACCCTGTGAAAAAATAGAGAGGAGGAATAAAGTATGGAAACAACCACGTTGTCTAAAGCTGGCGCGCTTGTTGGAGAAGTAATGAACGGTGTTGATCAGGCACTTCCCGGTGTTGCAAAAACTTCGGTTACCACATTTGATACGTTGTTTTGGAATGCTGACGGCACTCTCACTTCTGTTGCAGTATTGATTATCGGCGCTATTGTTGTCGGCTGCGCGTTCGGTCTTTGGAAGCTTTTGAAAAGACGTGCTTCCCGTATCTGATGCTTTATTTGAAAATGCCCGGAATTTTATCTGGGCATTTTTGCTCAAAATGAAATGTCATACAAAAATTACGCTGCAGCTCGCAGATCAGATCTGCAGCTGAAAAAAATTGTATGACAGAAAGGAGATTGAATGAAAAAACTCTATATGTTTCTTTGTGTGCTTGTTTTGTTTTTGTCTTTGTCGGTATCTATTTTTGCCGAGGAAACGGAAACAATACCATCCGGTATTACGGCGGAGACGGATATATCAAACGATGATCATTCTCTTTATACATGGGTGGAATCGTTGTGGTCGTATATCTTCCCTGCCGATGTAATTGCAGATAATGCCGGCTTGATTTCACTGTTTACCATGTCGGCTGTTGCTCTCGTGGTCTTTGCTCCTTTGTTTCTGATTTTTGTTTGTGTGACCTTATCGATTCTATCTTCGTTTAAAAGGCGGTGACTCTTATGATGAACGTATTTAAGTCTATTTTTTTACAGTTGCCGGTGAAGCTTGCCGGTGATCTTGTTGTTATCGTGGAAGCTGCACCGATCATCGAAATTTTAACATACATTGTCTGCGTAGCGATGGCTGTGCTTTTGCTTTGGGCTGTATCTTCCATCTTTGTTATAAAGGCACGATGAGAGGAAGTGATAAAAAATGATAAAACGGGTAACTGCTATTTTGCTTGCGGTGTTTTTGATATTTGCGTTATCGATTCCGGTATTTGCGGAATCCTCGGTAACAATTCCGGTCAGCGGTGCATGGCATTTTAATGATACATTGGACTTCTCTTCTCTTTCCTCAAATCTTACTGAAACAGTCAATTTTTTGTCGGATGGCGTTCCATACACAAGTATGTTGGTTACTTCCAGCTCATTGAGTTATTCACGTTCTGCCGGATCCGTGACGGTTTATGGTGACGATTCCGTCGTGCTTTATTCTCCAAGTGCGGACAGGACAGATTATGCGATTTTACCATATGTAACTATCTCGGGAACTTCTGTTTCATATAAATACTATGTTATTTGGTACAAATCACTTTCTACATTACGCGAAGATTATGGTTTTAGTAATGTAAAATTTTATTATAGTTCTGCTAGTAAAATTTATTATTGTTTGTTTGATACATTAGAAGCTGCTGTTTCCGGCATTAAATCTTCAGATACTGTTTATTTATCTTCCACAATTGGTGTTTCTTTTATAGACGGGAATTCGATGACTTCGAGTTCGTATACGATAGACTGGTCAAATTATTATAGTAGCATGCAATTATCTAGTATTGTGAGACAAGTAACTAAAAAAGATGGTGCTTATGCTGGTGTATCATATCAAAACTTAACGGTTAAAAAAATCGATTCTAATGAATCTATCTTGTTTATAGGTGAAAGCAACAATGAAAACAGTATCGGTTTTGCTGATCCTTCATATAAGACCATCCAGTTTGGCGATACGCCGCAGGAAGTCTCTGCCGAGTTTTATTCCTGGCTTATCCGGAATGCTTCTCCTGTAGTGAATAGTATTGAAGATGCTAATGGCGATGGATATGATGATGAATCTTATGCGGCCGGAGAGCAAGCTGGATATACAATTGGTTATGCGGATGGTCAGGCTTCGACAGATTCCTATGATCTCGGCTATTCTGTCGGGTATAGTGACGGATATAACGTCGGCAAGGATTTTTCTCAAAATCAAGAGTCCGATTCTGATACGGTAAGCAATTTTTTTGTTAGATTTTTAGGTGCTGTTACCTCTTTCTTGCTATACCTCGGTATCAATATTTCATACCGTGGCGTTACAATTTTAACGATTTTATTTTTTGTCATTATCGCCGTTTTGGTATATTTTCTTATTCGGAAGTTAGGAGGTAAAGACTGATGATAGGCAAAATCGTTGTTGGTTTTCTTGTATTTTGTTTAACTTTGGTATGTATTTTCAGCTTTGATAGTGCCTTTGATTATACCTATGAATCATCGGGACTGGATGATTACGTTAAAGTAGATATGAAAACTCCTACCGATATCAATGAGCAGCTCCTTGATCAATCGTTAGGTCAGACATTTTCATTTGTTGGTACGGTTGGCTCTTGGCTTCGTGATGTGTGGAATCGTGGTATCACCATGTTTTCTTATATTTCCGGCAGTTTTGATTACAGAGTGGAAAATGAACTATATTTTGACTCTCTCGAGGAATTTACTTCCGGAATTGAAGCGCTCCGCGATGAATTATACGGTGTATGGATTGCTAAGATCGATGAAGATGGCGGCATATTGATAAATTGGCGAAAAGAAGCTGCATACGATGATGTTTATGGTGATGATTTCTGTATGGTAAATATGATCGCTAATACCTCAACGGAATATTCTTTCTTTGCTGATTGTCATCCTCTCGATTATGGTGAGTATTCTCTCTTTTATGCGGAAAGCTGGGCTGAAGTTACGGGTTTAACCGCCGAAGCTGTTCATACAAAATTTGCCGCGGCAGGACTTAGTCACTATTATAACGGTACCTATTGGAAGTATATCATTCAATGTCCCCCTGTTGTCTATGGTCCGCCTGCGCCGGAAGATCTCTCGACGAATTGATTGTCATACAAAAATTACGCTGCAGCTCGCAGATCAGATCTGCAGCTGAAAAAAATTGTATGACAGAAAGGAAGAAAGAAGCATGAAAAAACAGGTTTGTATCAGGCTTTCCGAGAATTGCATTGCAATGATCGAAAAGCAAAAAGGAGAAAACTTTTCTCAAAAGCTTGAAAACATGATTTGTTTTTGTAATCGGGAAATGCCTCGGATTGAAAAGGATATCGAGGCAGCGAAAAAGCGTCTCGAATATCTGAAAAGTGATATTTCCGATGCTGTTCAAACATATAACCGGATTCAAACAATTGATCGGAGTCTCCGATCAGTCGAGGGAATTCTCGGTAATCTGGTAGGTGAAATTCAATGAAAACTTGGTTGATTATTGCCGGCATAGTATTTTTGATATGGCTTATCTATGAGCTTGTCACCTCAAAGCCGATTCCGAAAGAATATCTCGGTGTGTTTATCGGTGGTCTTGGTTCCGGTAAAACTTATCTTGCCCAAAAACGTGCCATCGCTTGGTATCGGTCGGAATACCGGTCTTATATACGGTCGTGCATGTTTCATCCGTTCAAGAAAACGAAACGCCGTGAAAAGCCGCATCTATATTCCAACATTCCTTTACGGCTTGGCAATCGTTTGAATAAACGGATGTCTGAAGTACTGACAAAGGAAATTTTGTTTCTTGAAGATATGGCAGCGGACTGTTCGGCATTTCTTTTTGATGAGCTCGGACAGATAGCGAATCAATACGATTATGACTTGCAAGCGGTAAAATTTAATGTACAGTCTCATATTCGTTTTATGCGTCAATTCTACAGGAACGGAGATTTTGAAGCGACGGAGCAATGCACGGATTTCATTGCGAAACCGATTCGCGGCCGCTTTAATATCGTGATCAATTTGCGGAAGCTTCACCGCGTGGGTTTTTTGCCGTTTGGAATTGTCAAATGGCAAATGATATCTATGACACAGGATATCACGAATATTTCCGATGTTACCGGCGCAGACTGGAACAAATATTTCTTTTGGATGCCCTACGGCAGGCGGTATGACAGTAAACCGTATTCCGAGGCGCGGAAGTATGGCTTCACCCATACACCGCCGGAGAAGTGGGATTGGAACAATCTCAAAACGAATTACATTATCGATGTCCGCCAGCCTTGCAAACGGAATATCTATAAACCGGCTCGAGGATATGAGCCGAAGCCCTGCACCGTGGAGAGCGCGAGAGGGGGGCACGACGCCCCCTCTCGCGCCTCCGGTAGGCTCGAGGGCGCAGCAGAGAATCCCCGAGGGGATTCTCTGCAAGCCATTTTGAAGCGTTCTGAGGGCTCTTGACGCGCTTCCGGGTGTGCACAGCACTTCCCCCCCTCGTCAGAAACTTTTCCTTTCCAAGCCCGCGCGAAGCGCTCGAACGGATGCCGTTCTTGGAAAGTACATACTTACGTCTGTGTATAAGATTCGAAAGGATGTTTATGCTTCCCGCAGTACCCGCCGGCTTCCGGCCTGCACTTGCTTCCGGGATGCGGTCCTTTAAAATTCAGTTTGAAAAAACATGGATGATGTTTTGTAGTGTAATGATAAGCGTGCGCCGGTTTGATGTGGTAATGCGATGAATGCCGCAGAGTTATCGGAACGCACGGTATATGTTTCTTCGTTCTCCTCGTTCTTTTCTCTTTTCTTTTTTAGGCGTGACTGGGGGTGAGATGTTGATTGTGTGTAAACTCGCTTTTCTTGCTCTGCTTTTGCGATGAGCTTCTTTGCGAGTTTTCCATCAATCAACATTGAGGGGGATGTCACGCCCAAGGGAAGCCCCCTACCGTTTCCTCGTTCTCCTCGTTCCTTCCCATTTCGGTGCCGTTTTCTGCGTTCCTGATAACTCTGCGGCATGATTTTGCATTATAGATGGATCCGGCGCACGCTTCTGAATGAAATGAAAAAATGTCATACATGATATTTCAAAGCTTATATTTTATGGAAACAACGTCTTTGTTTTGTGTAATACACAAAACAATACATTTCATGTTTCAAATATGCGCCCATTTTTTACATATGTATAAAATACGTTTTTACCCCCCATTATATATTAAATTATATATATACTTTAATATTACTTGATATTATCGACAGAACTTAGGCAGCCGACCTGAAAGGTAGGAGTAAAAAATGCCCGATTTTTTCAATGAAAAAATTAAGACTTATCCGAACGGAAAACGGATTGTAATATACTGCAATAAGTCCATATTCTCACCGCAGAAAGACGAAGAGGATGGAGCAACGGAATTTGCTTTTGACAATTCGGACAATATTGTTGATGACAATGATTCTGAGAATGAAGAAGCTCAGGAGAAACAGCCCGACATTTCGGATATTCGCCGGTCGATGGCACGTGCAAAGGCTCGGATATTCGATATTGCGTTTTGTAACGACTGGTCGTACTTCCTGACGATCACATGGGATGACAGTATAATAGACAGTCACAACGTCAAGGACGTTATGAAAAAGTTATCAACGTGGTTAAATGACCGAAGCAAGCGCGATGGTTTGACCTATATGATTATTCCCGAATATCACAAGAGCGGCAGAGTACATATGCACGGACTTATTAACGATGCCTTGGATGTGACGGATTCCGGCGCCCGTACTGTTAAAGGATTTGATAAGCCGGTAAAGCTTTCGACGATTCGCTCAATGGGACTATCAAAGAATGTGCAGGACATTGTGTATAACGTTCCGGCTTGGAAGTATGGCTTTTCTACGGCTGTAAAGGTACACGGAGATCCCGGAGCCCTTGCGACTTATGTCACGAAGTACATGACAAAGGCAACAACGAAGATTTTCGGTAAATATTATTGGAGCTCTGCCGGACTGATCAGGGAGCCGGAAATATCATACGGATTTTTTCCGTGGTTTGACAGTATCTGCCTTGAAGAATTTTGTGTGCCGGATACTGATATACGTTTGAAGTATAGAACGGAGATGACATTTGAACGGTGAATCTTACCGAAGCGATAGAGGAATTTTTGCTTGACCAAAGAATGAAAGGCAATTCTAAGCTGACAAGAGAATATTACATACGATCCTTGAAATTATTTCTTGCGTTCATGGGAAATATGGATGTTCGACAGATTTCTTTACTTGACTGCAAAAAATACGTTGTTTCCCTACAAGATGACACACGTAAGAACACTGTTTCTGTGCAATCTTACGTCCGTGCGCTCCGCGCTTTTCTGACATGGCTCTATAACAATGAGTATACTGAAATGAACATTCCGGCAAAGTTGAAATTGCCGAAAGCTCAAAACACGGTCAAAGACGTGCTGACTGCCGCCGAAGTGGATCGGTTGTTTTCTTCTTTCAATGAAAATACATTTACAGGGCTTCGCGATCTGTGCATGATTTCTTTTATGCTCGGCTCTGGCTTGCGTCGTGCCGAGGTTATCACTATGAAAGCGGATTCTTTGCATATCGATGCAGGATATGCGCTGGTAACCGGCAAAGGCAACAAACAGCGTAATGTACCAATCGGAGAATATGCTGCGAAGAAGCTGCGTCTCTATATGAGGGTCAGACCTGAAGCGGAATACCTGTTTACTCTTGCAGACGGTAAACCGCTTTCTGATGTCACCGTCAAAGACCTATTTCGGAAACTGAAACGTCGGACAGGAATCAAACGGCTTCATCCTCATTTGCTCCGGCATACCTTTGCAACGATGTATTTAACTAACGGCGGCAACATTTATACCTTGCAGACGATTCTCGGACATACGTCTCTTGAGATGGTAAAAAAATATCTGCATATTGCCCCCGGATATGTGATCGCAAACTTCGGAAAATACTCTCCGATCGACGTCAAAAATGGACACCATGATTCTTGACACCTTTAAAAAATGGATATCATGACATACAAAACAAAAACGAGATACCTTGAGGGTATCTCGTTTATTTGGTGATCCATCGGAGAGTCGAACTCCGGACACCATGATTAAAAGTCATGTGCTCTACCTTCTGAGCTAATGGATCATATCCAAAGCTTAAATAGCATATCATATCTTGGAGAATTTGTCAATATTTTTTTTAATTTTTCATAAAAAAATATATCAAAAGATAGTTTGTGTAGGCATGATTTTTTTATTCATCTTTTTACAAATGCTTAATTTTCAAAGTTCCTCTGAAAATTATTCTTGAAAAAAGACGATTTAAGGTATATACTAATGTTGTAATAATGTGGAGCACCGAAAAGGAGCCGCCTATGATATTTCTTCATTCTGACGGAAAAATAGATATTTATGAAGTAACCTCAACAAGCGATTTAAAGCGCTTTATTTCATTTCCAGACCGCCTTTATATCGGGAATCCCAATTATGTTCCCTCACTCATGATGGATGAAATAGAAAATCTCCGGAAAGACAAAAATCCTGCTTTTGAATATTGTGACGCACGATATTTTATGGCATTCCGCGGAAAAGAGCCTGTTGGCAGAATCGCTGCGATTCATAACCGAAGATTCAATGAAGTCTGGCACAAAAATTGTGTTCGGTTCTCGCGATACGATGTCATTGACGATCTCGAGGTCTCCCGTGTCCTGCTTGCCGAAGTAGAAAATTGGGCTAAATCCCTCGGCATGGAAGAAATCCAAGGACCGATGGGCTTCTGTGATCTCGATCATCAGGGACTGCTTGTCGATGGTTTCGATCAAATGGGACTTTTTATCACCAGTTACAATCATCCATATTACATGCAGCATTTGGAAGCGCTTGGTTATCAGAAGCTGACGGACTGGGTGGAAATGAAAATGGAAAAGCCCGAGATACTGGATCCCAGAATCAAAAAAATCGCAGAATATTCTTTGGAAAAATTAAATCTTCATGAAATCCGCCTGAAAAAAACAAAAGATGTTTTGCCTTATGCGAAAGGAATTTTTGAGCTTCTGTATGAAGCCTATCAACACATATACGGCGTCATACCGCTGAACGACAGGCAGATAGAACTTTATATCGGACAGTTCATCACGCTTGTCAAGCCGGAATTTTTGACCCTTATTGCAGATGAGAACGACAAACCCGTTTCTTTCGGTGTCGTCATTCCCTCTCTTGCCGAAACCGTGCGCAAATGCAAAGGACGTCTCTTTCCTTTCGGCTGGATTCATATGCTCCGGTATCTCACTTCAAAAAAGCATGAGACATTGGAATTCCTTTTAATTGCCACCGACCCGAAATACTGGAACAGTGCGCTCGGAGCCGAAATCATCGTACATACCTTTGAAGGCGCTGAAAAATATGGCATTCGGTATGCGGAAACAGGACCGATGCTCGAAACCAATCTTCGTATCCAATCCATGTGGAGCCGTTTTCATGCCATCATTCATAAACGGCGCCGGTGTTATGTAAAACCACTTGACAAAACAGAAAAAGAATAAAAATAATCTTTTATCCGTTCCGGATTATCTTCAGAAGATAATCCGGATTTTTCATGATATTATATCGTAGCATGATAAACAAAAAATTTTCAGAATATGATTTTATTTTACTCAAAGTCATGCCTTATTTCAGCAAATTGAGAAATGCTAATCCAGCCCTTCTCGCTCATGGGTATCGTTTGTCCGAGCAAAAACAACAAATTCCTTAGTGATATATATGGATATACAGACATGTTTCTTCTGACACTCAGCATAGCAGTGCGAAAACGATCATATATATTTGAATATCAGAAAAATCCGGAGGATACGCTATGATGATAAAACATGACGGATATCAAAGCAGGTCCTCACGCATTCTAATCGGCGTTTTGGCAGTCATTTTGGTCATTGCATTCTGCCTGCTTTCTCTTTCCGGGAAAGATGCATTCTATGTATCCGCCGACGGTGTTTCGTATATCAAATGGGTGGATTACGGCGTCACCGCAACCGCAATGACCGATGCGATGAAACTTGATATTGAATCTTACGGTACAGAAGAACATGTAAATTGGATCGATTTGCTTGCTTATCTCGGCGCCAAATACGGCGGAAATTTTAAAGCCTATAAAAAATCCGACTTATCTTATGCGGCGGAATGTTTAAAAAATGATCCCTCCTGTTTTGACACGATGAAATACTATTCCTACTATAAAGAAGCATACGGCGCCGTGCTGGACGGATTTCTCGGCACTTATGCGACATATGAAAATATCGACGGAAGATATGTGTACAAAGAAACATACGGATTAAAAGCGTTTTCTCCCATTGCCCGCGGCTACTATTACAGCGATTTTGATGATTTCGGTGTAGCACGAAGTTACGGATATCGGCGGCAGCATCTCGGTCATGACATGATGGGATCGGTCGGAACACCGGTCATCGCCGTAGAATCCGGCTATGTGGAAGCAGTAGGATGGAACCAGTACGGCGGCTGGCGTATCGGAATCCGTAGCTTTGACGGTAAACGATATTACTATTACGCACATCTGCGCAAGGACCATCCATACAACGATATCTATGAAGGAAAAATCGTTACGGCGGGAGAAGTAATCGGATATCTCGGCATGACGGGATACAGTGCGCGTGAAAATACCAACAACATTAATACACCACATCTTCATTTCGGAATTCAGCTCATTTTTCATCCCTCTCAAAAAGACGGGACCAACCAAATTTGGATTGATTGTTATGAAATTACAAAATTCCTTCTGCAAAATAAAAGCGCCGTTTACAAGGAAAGCGGCGAATATTACGCGGTCAATCCGATTACGGATTTTTCTATTCCGGATTAAGTTAAGCGCATCTTCTGAAAAAACGACAAATGAAATTACTTCTAATAGGAGATTATCCGGTATTTTTATAAAAAATCCTTTTGACTGCCATTATGGTACCGAGTCCTGCGAATAAAGCGAGTGCCCCAGTGTACGTTTGGAGTAATTTTAAATTCTCGATTTATTTTCCGCATCAATTTCAATAAACTTTTTTCGTTTTGTATTTTTTCAGCAACGGGTTCTGCCGGAAATTTTTGTGTACTGTCAAAAAAGGATGCCGCAGAGAGTTCTTTCTCTGCGGCGTTTCCTCTTTCGGGTATTATTTGTCAAGATTCTTTGGTGTATATAGATTCGTATAGGGCTCGTTTTCACTCATACTTCTATCCGTAATCGTATGATAAATTCCTCTTACAACAGCAAGAAACACATAAAAGATAAGGAATCCCAAAATGCCAAACAGACCGGTCTTGCCACGTTCTACAAGTCCTGAAAGTGCAACAAAGGATACCCCGAACGCTACCGTACATAAGATGCCATGAATGGCCAGCTTTACAAAATAAGAATCCAAAAACCTTACATGGAACACATAATCCGCAACACCAACCAATGCAGAAAATAAAAGAGACGTCCATACAAGAGGCGTGTTAAAGGTATCAGAAGGCAAACCCATTGCCATCGAAAAAAGAATAAAAACGAGCATGGTAAACATAAAATAGGCGCCTACATGCCCAAGATAAGAGCGCAAAAAGGAAATCAGTTTTTTCATAACATCCTCCATTTATTCTTTTTTTATTTTATCACAGCAAAGTGAAGAAAGCAAGAGAGAAAATGAAAAACGATGCTACTCACTGCGGAACCTTCCGAGAAAATAAAAAATTCAAATGAATTCGTTCACTAAAAATAAAATATCATTCGCATTTTTATATTCAAATCCGTTATTGATACATTTTATCCATAAAACTACATATATCTCCGTTATTTTAAAATAAAATGATTGCCGCAAAAAACCGGACTTTATAAAAAGTCCGGTTTTGTTTTTTCTTTATTTTGCAATTACGCTTACACGCTTTTTGTTGTCGCCGAAACGTTCAAATTTTACCGTTCCGTCAGCCAAAGCGTAAAGTGTATCATCGGAACCAATACCAACATTTGTACCGGGATGCACGTTCGTGCCTCTCTGGCGAACAATAATGTTGCCCGCAATCACCGGCTGTCCGTCCGATTTCTTGACACCGAGTCTCTGGGCTCGGCTATCCCGTCCGTTTTTGGTAGAACCGACACCTTTTTTATGTGCAAAAAACTGCAAGCCAAGCTTCAACATACTGTGATACCTCCATTTTTTCTTATTGTAACTGCGGAAGTTTCCCACGGCGGCCATAGAAAACCATTTCCCGTCCGCTCAAATCTCCCGTTCCTCTGCATCGACATCCAGGTAGTCGCTGTAATCCTCCAGCATATCCATGAGCTGATAATAATATCCCTCGATAAGCCCTGACGCTGCATATCGCTTTTCGTCAGAGGAGGCATAATCCGGCAATGCTTCTTTCACCGTAACCGTGATATCCGCGGTTTCATCGTCAATTTCATAAGACACGTCCATTCCCCATACCGTCTCAACGGTATTGATGATAAGCATGGTCATCGCAGAAAGCGCTGAGCACACGATATCGGTTCCGAATTCTCCGTATCCGACATGACCGATTTCATGAAATCCGTAAAAAATGCCGTTCTTTTTATAGAAAACTACCTTCGTCATAGCCTATCAGCCAAAAATCTTTTCGATCTGAACCTTGGTATAAGGTTGTCTGTGACCGATTTTCTTTTTCTCGTTTTTCTTAGATTTGTACTTGAAAACGTGAATCTTTTTACCCTTGCCGTTCTTAAGGACGTTTGCAGTTACATAAGCACCCTCAACGTTGGGCTTGCCTGTAACAAAGCTCTCTCCGGATACCGCGAGAACTTCGCTGAATTTAACGGTATCGCCTTCGGCGGCATCAAGCTTTTCAACGAAAAGAACGTCGCCTTCCTGAACCTTGTACTGCTTTCCGCCTGTTACGATAATTGCGAACATCGGAAAACACCTCTCTTTCGTTATGACTCGCTAAGTAAGGCAACATCTTGTGTTTTTTAAGCCTTGACATTATGCGGCATATTATTTTACCATATAAAACCTATGCTTGTCAAGTATTTTTTCATTTTTGCGTCTTTTTTTGCCTCAGAATGCAAAAATTTTGTCTTAAACTTTTTTTCTTTAAAAATATCGACAAAAATATTGATTTTTTTAAAAAAACATGTTATAATTTTTATTAAAGTATAATTTTACAGATGATTTTTGAAAATTCAAAGGAAAGGAAAGCAAAATTTATGAAATACACTGAACGTATTCTCTCAGAACTCCAATCCAAATATCCGTATCAACCGGAATTTTTACAGGCAGCAAGAGAAGTTCTCGAATCTATCGTTCCGGCGGTAGAAAAAAATGAACTTCTTTACGAAAAGGAAGCGCTTCTGGAACGCATGGTAGAACCCGACCGCCAGATCCAATTCCGTGTTCCGTGGGTAGACGATCAAGGACAAGCCCGTGTCAACATCGGTTACCGTATTCAGTTCAACAACGCCATCGGACCATACAAAGGCGGGCTGCGTTTGCATCCGTCCGTCAATCTCAGCATTCTGAAATTTCTCGGCTTTGAACAGGTATTCAAAAACTCTCTCACGGGATTGCCGATCGGAGGCGCCAAGGGAGGTTCCGATTTTGATCCGAAAGGAAAATCCGATCGGGAGATCATGGCATTCTGCCAAAGCTTTATGACGGAACTTTATAAATATATCGGAGCCGACACAGACGTACCCGCTGGTGATATCGGAACCGGAGCCAGAGAAATCGGATATTTATTCGGGCAGTACAAGCGTATCCGCGGACTTTATGAGGGCGTACTGACCGGAAAAGGACTTTCCTACGGCGGTTCTCTTGTTCGCAAGGAAGCGACCGGTTACGGACTTCTCTATATCACGGAAGAACTTCTGAAAGATCACGCGGACACCATTTCCGGCAAAACGGCTGCTATTTCCGGCGCCGGAAACGTTGCCATTTATGCTGCGGAAAAAGCGGCACAGCTTGGTGCGAAAGTTGTCACCATGAGCGACTCCTCCGGCTGGATTTATGACAAAAACGGAATCGATCTCGCGCTCATCAAGGAAATCAAAGAAGTCAAGCGCGGACGTCTTACGGAATATACCGAAAAACATCCCGATGCTGTTTATACAGCAGGACGCGGCGTTTGGAGCATTCCGTGCGATGTCGCTCTTCCCTGCGCCACACAGAATGAACTGACGCTGGAAGATGCAAAATTGCTTGTGAAAAACGGCTGCAAAGCCGTATGCGAAGGCGCGAATATGCCCACAACCATCGAGGCCACACAATACCTTATGGAAAACGGTGTGCTTTTTGTTCCCGGCAAAGCCGCGAACGCAGGGGGGGTCGCCACTTCCGCTCTCGAAATGTCACAAAACAGTGAGCGTTTAAGCTGGAGCTTTGAGGAAGTCGACGCCAAACTGCGTGCCATCATGAGCAATATTTACCGGAATATCGCAGATGCAGCTAAAAAATACGGAATGGAAGGCAATTATGTTGCCGGAGCTAACATTGCCGGATTCGAAAAAGTTGCTGATGCCATGCTCGCTCATGGAATCTGTTAAAAAAATCGATACTTGTATAAAAAAAGCCGCACGATTTTCGTGCGGCTTTTTTACGGACGGATTTTTTCGGCGTTATGTCTGCTTCATGTTTCATACGCAAAAATCTCATCATAACTCACTTTCAGAATTTCCTTTATCAGTATAATTTCATCAGGATAAAGATGACGCTGCCCTACCTCGATTTTTGCGACGGCGCTTCGGGTGATATCACAGCCGCGCAGCTGCAACTGCTCCGCAAGGAATTCTTGTGTCATATCTGCTCTCTCTAAGGCTTCTGATATTTTTCCGATTTTCTTTTCGATTTCCTGATTCATGGTTTCTCCCCAAGGCGCTCTGTGTTTTTGCTACATAAAAGAATAAAGAAAGAATGAGACGCTGTCAGGCAGGACAGCGTCTCATTCTTTTGAGGAGTATATATAAAAAGGAGTATAAGCGTCTTTTACGAAGAAGTGCCAAGCCTTTCTAAAAAGCGGGAAAACGTCGCATCTATCAGTTCATGTCCTTTTTCCGTCGGGTGCATACCGTCAGCACATAAAAGCTTGTCATAATCGTGTCTTACCAAAAAAGGTGTGCGCAGATCAATCATCAGACAACCTTTTTCACGCGCAAGCCGTTCGCAAAGTCCGGAATAATATTCCTGCCAACGATAAATCATTTCCGTACTGCCGAGCCAGTGAAGAATATTTTCCCTTGACAATCCCTTCCGGCAAATCCAAGTAAGAAACTTTTCGGAATCAATCGGCGTCGGTAAAACAACAACCGGCATAGAATCGCACTCATACACATAGTCAATAAGTTCCGAATATATCTTCAAAAATTTTTCCGCCGGCGTTACCGGATCATGCTCGGAATCCGGTTCTTCCGCAACTTTTGCCCAATCGAAATTACAATCATTGCTTCCGTATTCCAGAAAAACAAACTCGGGATGGTTTTCTTTGGTGACGGTTTCCCGAATCAGCTCAGATCCGCGTTCGACAGTAAAGCCAAACCGGGAATTGTTTTTAATGTCCAGATGAAATCGTTCCTGTATCCCTGAAAATCTTCCCCGATGCATGCGGTATCCGCCTGCTTTTTCGTCAAAAATCACACCGCGCAATACGCTGTCACCGAACACAGCGGCACAAAAACGACGTCCCGTTCCGGTAAGGGAATCTTTTATTTTCGTAAAGTCAAAATTTTTCGGCAGCTTAATATATTTATTTTTCAGAATCGCTTCCATCTCACACCTCCAAATTTCTACGAACAAAAAAATCACTTCATCTGGTTTCCAAAACTATTATATACGGTAATTTTAATAATGTCAATGGTTTTCCCAAAAAATATTATCTGTTTTTTTCGACACGCTTGCAATTTTGCCAAAGATATGGTATACTGTCCATAACTAAATATAGGATACCCTGAAAATGTGAACCATAATCTTAAATTTTGCGTCCGCAGCGTAAATTTTTAAAAAAATCTGTATGACGCGACCGACCTTTATATTATCCACATGGAGGTAACCATGGAAAAAAAGATATTTCTAAGCACGATCGCCGCCGTTTCCGCCATTCATATTCCAAGGTGGAACGAACTTCCGGAATTTGAGCTTTATATGGATCAGGTTATCGGACTCGCAGAAAAAAATCTCGGCGCTCTGTATATTGACGGAAAAGGTTTGCTGACACCATCGATGATCAATAATTACGTGAAAAGCGGTGTGCTCCCTCCTCCGAAAAATAAAAAATACAATCGGACACACCTTGCTATCCTTATGATTGTCTGTGCGATGAAGCCTGTCATGGAAATTTCCGCCGTTTCCGATATCATTAAACGCAGCATTGCGGCAGGCAGTATTGAAGATGTGCTTGACGAATTTGCAAGAATGTATGAAAACGAGCTTTCTTCTTCCATTAAAAAAGCAAATATCGCGGTAGAAGCTTCCCATAACGATGAAATCCTAAGCTATATCGCCATTGAGAACACATTAAAAGCAAGCGCGGCAAGAACAGTTGCCATGCATGCTTATAATTCCATCCAAACAGATACACAAATGGATAAAAAGAAAGAGCCTGCCCCGCAAAAGAAGACAGTCTCTCCGGCAAAAGGAAAAAAGAAAGAATCCAGTGAAGAAGAAATTTCTGAAAGCACAGAAAATTCTGACGATACTCATGAAGAAAATGATTAAAAAGTCATAGAAAAAGAATCCTCCGAATAAATATTTCATAAATGAAAATATGAATTCGGAGGATATTTTTTATGTTTGTATATTCGATTCGTTCGGCAACGATTAAATTTATATGTGCCATTGTACTTTCCGTTGTCGTACTCATCACGCTGGTGGCGCTGATCCCCACCTATGCGGACGATGCCGAACCAACGTCCAGCATTTCATATTCCAAAATTTATGAAAACAGTGACCGTATCGATTTTATCTCACAATTCGGCTGGGAAGTAGAAGAAACACCCGTTGAAGAGGTAGAAGTTGTAGTTCCGGAATCATTCGATAAAATTTATCTCGGCTACAACGAAATGCAGAAAGAACAAGGTCTCAATCTTTCCAAATATAAAGGAAAAACCGTTACAAGATATACATATAAGGTAACCAATTACCCTGACTATGACGGTACTGTTTATATCAGCCTGCTCGTTTACAAGGATAAAGTTGTTGGGGGAGATGTCTGTTCTGCCGATGTAAACGGCTTTGTTCATGGCTTTTCCGCACCGGGCGCGGCAAGCTGACGTTAGTCCGGAATATAGCGGCGAAACTCCTGTCTATGCTGTTTAACCCATAAAACAAACGAATCAAGCGTCTCATCGGATACCATACGAAGGTCAAACAATGTGGCAAAAAAGCTGGTAAAGGATCCGCCGTGATACTTTTCCATAAATTCGTTGGTTACAAATTCCAAATAATCATGCTTTTTGATAAGCGGGTAATAGTATCGCATTTTTCCTTTTTTCTCGGAATAAATAAACCCTTTTTCATTCAGGCGGTTAAGCATCGTAATAAGCGCCGGAACAGCCCATCCGCGTTCACGCCCCAGCTTTTCCATGATGACCGTCGTCGTAATCGGAGAAGGATTGGTCCAAATTACCCTCATCACATCATATTCTGTGTCCGGAAGTCTTTTCATTTCAGATATCCTCTTTCTCTCAAGAATCGTTATCAAGCAAGATTTATACGTCTGTATACTTGATATTATACAGAAGGCTTAAAATCTTGTCAACTATATTTTGCATAATTCTGCATGCAAATTCCGGCTATGTCCAATAAAAAGCCTTCTCTATCAAAAAATCGATAAAAGCGATTATGACATTTCTGATTTTTCCTTCCCGGATAAATTAACATAGGGAGACAAGTAAATACTTGTCTCCCCATGTTTTTCATACAGGGAAAATCCCATCATCACACCCAGTTTTTCAACGAATGATAGACAATTTTATAAACATTTCTAATACCTTATACCAAAAACTTATGAGCCGCAGGATTCACACAGTTCCATCATCAGAATAAAACTCCGCATGATATGGAAGGGGTCTTTCACCGGCAAAGCCACCACACGATTCTCCGGTTTTCCGGTACGATCCCGGATCTGAATCCATTCGCCTCTGTCATTTTCACGGTTGGGGAAGGTAGAAAAAGCATATTCCTTTACTTTGCGATACCAGCCCAAAATGTTATCATCCCTGCTGAAAAGCATCGTAGAATACAGCGCCTCCGCATGCGGCCACCAGAGCTTGCTCATGCCATCTTCTGTTACTTTTTTTATCATGGGTTCCGAAGAATCCGGGATATCTCCGCACGGCGCCCCACCGGTCAAGTCGACAAACAAGCGGATCCCGCCATATTCGCTGTCCCAACCGAGAGAAAGCGTTTTCGACAGCAAATCCGATGTTTTTTCTGTGCGCTCTGTATCTCCCGCAAGCGTCCATTCTGTCTGCATGAACCAGCAATCCTCAATCGTATGCCCGGGATTGATATATCTGCCAAGCATCGTTTTATTGTCGAATCCGCCGTCCACTGGGATCATCTCATGCAAGACCCCGTTTTCATCTATGAAATGTTCGAATACGTCACAGGCAAATGTATATGCCAGATGAGAAATATCAGAAAAAGAAGGATCGCCGAGTTTTTTCATTGCATCGGCAAGCGTGCGTGACGTATTCGTAAAAATCATAGGAAGCCCGTGTGTCCGATAGCCGCGCGGAACTGGATAGGGATCAGTACGATATTCCCCACGGCGGTACCGCCGCAGTGCCGTTTCATATAAATGACCGGCAAAACGGAGAGCATCTCTGTTATCCTCAGCCGCCGCATACTCGGCAAGTCCGATGATCACAAAGCAATCCGCATAAAGACTGGTATCATAAACGCCTCCGATTGCCTTGGGCGTCCCGTCACGTTGTGTTAAGAAAACGCAGTTGCCAGAGGGCAAGAGCGAATGATCCATAAGGAAGCGCGCCGTCTTTGCTGCGCCGCACCGAAGTGCTTCCCGTCTTGCTCCTGTCACTTCCTCCCTTCCAAGCAGGCGTGAAAGAATCCAAAGCATGCGTCCCTGTGACCATATGTATTTGTCTTTAGAAAGAAGTTCTCCTCCGTTTCCGGAAAAACAAGTAAAATAGCCGCCATATTCGTTATCCGGCGCGTATTTCTCCCAAAAAGGAAGGATGTTTTCATACAGTTCCGTCAGGTAAAATTCCCTTTCTTTTACAAGTTCTTTGTTCATCACGGTTCCGCTTTTCCCTTCTGTTTTAAATAAATAATACCCGGTTTTATCATATTCGCGTAAGCAATACCGGCAAAGCCTGTCGCGGCAACAGCGCATCCTGTCCATGATTGAATGCTGTGCAACCGAAACGGCGGATTTCCTTTCGGATCCTCTGCCATCACGCCGATTTGTGCAGCATATTCCGGTGTACAAAGGAATTTTCCGCACTGCTCATAGAGAACGGCACATGTTTCAAGCTCCTTCCCACTCGCGCCGAACTCTTTACCGTATTCAAGAAAATCTTGAAGCAAAATCGGATTGCCGGCGCTTTTGGAGTTGTTCCAGACATTTTGAATCGGCCACCACGGCGCCTCTTTCAAAAATCTGAGAATTCCGGCAGAACCAAACAAATAACGCCGCAGCGCCTCAAACAACTTTTTCCTTAAAGCAGCGTTATCTGAGACGGCAAGTGCCGCACTGATTGCCTCCATCGTATAAAATCCGTCGCCAAACTCCAATACATTCTGATAATGATCATGTCCCGGATAAGTTCCGTCAAAAATGAAATTCCAATTTTCACCGTTTTCTCCCCACCGATCGGCAAGAAGAGATACCGCCGCGTCCGCAATCTCCCGATATTTTCGAATTCCCGCCGCCTGACCGATTAACATCATGGAAAGTGCTGTCGAGGCAGTGGACACGCTGTAAACCTTTTTGGCGGGTCCGTGAACCCATCCGTTGTCAAAGCCGCCGTTTTCCCTGCGGTAACGCATCGCCCAGTCATCCAGATAATGCTGTACCGCACCGATATAATCGGTTCTCTCCGGCTCCTTTGCATATCGGCACATAACAGCAAGCGCTGCAACCATGCTGCCGATATCCGCAAGATTCATCCAATTGCCGTGGCGTACCCGTTCCAGTTCTTCTTCCGTCAGCCCCTTTGTCGGCGTGCCGCGGTATGCCTGCGTAAAGCTTCCCTCCGGCAGCTGTTCTCCGACAAAACGATCGAAAATCGTTTTTGCCGCGTCATAATACTCTTGTTTTCCGAAAATTTCATATCCGGCAAGCAAGGTACGAAGCGGATAGGAAGAGGTATACCAAAGACGCTTGTTCATTTCATAATCGCCGAGAAAACCATCGACAGTCCGATGTGCCATCAGCCATTCACAAGAGCGGGAAAGCGCGCCCTCAGGATCAAACACGCCGTTTGTTAGAACTTCGGCTTTGGGCGGAAGTGTCTGTTCCGGCGCATCCGCGAACAGCTTGCCCGGGCTGACGTCTCCACAAGCGAGAACATCCATGCCATTGATAAAAAATCCGCCATTCTCCTGTCCGTAGAAATCTACCGCAACCTGTCCCGTCTCATGCGATAAAAGAAGATCGACGGTAACCTTCTCTCCCTTTGGAATATCGATTTTTGTTTCTGAATATACCTTGCCTGCAAATAACGGCGTATCAGAGACAACACTGCACAGTCGAACCGAAAAAGGCTCACGCTTTTCGTCAGGATCATAAAAATATAGCCGCAAACGATAATTGGAAGGCGGCAGTGCCATTCGGAATTCGGATTTTTCCGCAAATACGAAATCCCGGAAAGGCGATACTTCCGTTTCTCTTCTCCACCTGTTTTTCAGTTCCGTCATCCACATAAAATGACAAGAGGTATAGAGCCGTTCCATTTTGAGGAACCCATCATCCGCACGAACGGTACTGTTTCCAAAATCAAAGCGCATGATTTCTTTCATAGTATCTTTACCTCCCCAAGCAAAGGGGCACCTTTCTATATTTTTCCGCATCGTTCCGGAAGCGCTGTCTTTGCCGCCAGAATATGGTTCACCAAAGTCTTTTCGCACCAGTAATCCGGTTCTCTGTCATGACGGCAAAATGGAAGAAACTAGACCTCCAGGCATTTCCATTGGTGCGCCGCCGCAAGATTTTTCTGTAAAGAATCCCAGAAATACAGTTCATTCTATTTGCCGAACCTCACAAGACGCAAAGGAAAATACGCGTGGCATCCTTTTTAGAGATATCCGTCTCCAAAAGGATGCCAGTAATCAGTTTTAACCATCATGCACGAGACCGCCATGCTCCCGATTTGACTGAGCCTCCGGATATTTTCTTTTTGGGTGTTTTTAATTACCTGTGCCGACTGACATATCCATCACGCCACCCCTGACATGGCACCGAAAGCGCAACGGGAAACAATTCTCACAACGCTTAAAGCGACATATCACCAAATTCTTTTGTCATAGCACTCAAAGTTCAGAAGCACTCTCGCGGTCAAGATACAGCGTCATGTTGTCACATGTCCTGAGAGCGGTCGCGGGACATGTTTCCGAAAGCGCGCCATATACCGCACCGCGTACCGCCGCCGCCTTACGGGCCGTGGGAACGATACAAAAATGATACGCTGCCGAAGTCAGCATCGGAACGGTCAGTGTCACAGCATGCGTTGGGACCTCAGACAGCGAGGAAAAACAGCCGTCATTGACCTGCTGCTGCCTGCAAACGGCGTCAAGTTCCACAATTTTAACTTTTTTCTTGTCATGGAAATCAGCAACCGCGGGATCATTGAATGCAATATGTCCATTCTCCCCGATCCCGAGACACACGATGTCAATGGGCTCCTCTTCCAGAAGTGCGGCGTACCGCCGGCATTCGGCATCCATATCGGGAGCGCCACCGTTAAGATAAGACACACTGGCAAAGCAAACCTTGGAAAACAGCGATTCCCGCAGAAAGTTGCCAAACCCCTGCGGCGCGTCGGGATTAAGTCCGATATATTCATCCATATGGAACGCGTGGATTCTGGAGAAATCAACGCTTTTATCCGAGGTAAAAGCGTCAAGGAAGTCGGATTGCGAGGGTGCCGCCGCAAAAATCATGCGGATGCTTTTCTTCACCTCAAATAACTTCCGAATCACCGCCGCAACATCCCGAGCCGCAGCCCGTCCCATTTCCCCCCTTGTTTCAAACGCTTTTATCGTATAAGTTTTCTCCATTTTCATTCCTCCGTTTATCATAAACCATTTTACTATGTCAGCCGGTGCTTAACAAAAAACGAATCTCACAAGCCGGGTTCTTTTACAGCAGATTCTCCGGTTTCCTCACCGTCAAGATGGAAGGTTCTCACCATCCAATCACCGAGCGACGGAGAAAACGCATCCGCCAAAACCAGTAGTTTTGTAGAAAAGCCCGGAACAAGAATCTCTTTTTTCTTTTGATAGACACATTTCAGCACCGCTTTCGCAACCAAAGCCGGATCCGCCTTCGGTGTAATTTTCGGGCAATCCACATGCGCGATCTGCGGTGTATCCGTCCGGCTCGGGAACACCGCACCGACATGGATACCAAGAGGAAGCAATTCTTGTCTTGCCACTTGCAAAAATCCGTTCAAAGCAAATTTTGACGCGACATATGCCGCATCAGGCGGCACACCCTTTTTGCCGTCCATGGAAACGGTAACAACGATGCTTCCGCTTTTTTTCTCAAGAAAATGCGGCAGTATGGCGTAAAAAGTATGCAGCGTTCCGTAAAAATTGGTATTCATAATACGCTCGATCTGTGAGGGTGTCAGCTCTTTTGCCGGCATACGAAGATAAATACCGGCATTGGCATGCACAATATCCATTCCTCCCAAAGCCTCAACAGCACGACTGACAGCCGCTTGTATTTCATCCTTGACCGAAACGTCAGCAAGAAATGTCTCCGTCTGCACGCCAAATGCCCGGCATTCTCCGGCAACGGAAGAAAGACGCTCCTCATTCCTTGCCACAAGCGCAAGAGATGCCCCCTCTCTGGCAAAAGCCAGTGCACATGCTCTGCCGATCCCGCTTGACGCACCGGTAATCAGTACTTTTTTCCCGGAAAATCTCGGCTTCAAACGATATTCCCCCTTCCATTTTCGATGTTAACTTGAGTATATATTCTTTTCGCGCCAAAGTCAAGGCGTCATTCAAGAAATATTGACAAAACACAATGTCTCATATATCATAATAAAAAAGCATAGCCGCCGATATTCAGAGAACATAGACGGAAGCTTATCAATTTTTCGTCCGTTCGGACGGATAGGGAGGGCAAATGAAAACCTGCTTCATTCATTCCCGCGTCATTTTGGGACGGGAAATTTCCGACTGTGCCGTCATTGTCGAGAACGGAAAAATTATATACACCGGCAACCATCCGGGTGCTCTTCACACCATGCGCGTAATAGATGGCAAAGGCCTTTACCTTTCTCCCGGCTTTATTGATATTCATGTGCATGGAGGCGGAGGAAAAGGTGTTATGGACTGTGACCCTGACAGCATCCTTCAAATGTGCGACGCGCATCTTGCACATGGGACAACGTCGATTCTTCCGACAACGCTCGCGTCCCCTGTGCCGCGATTGCAGCTTGCCATTCTCGCTGTCAAAGAGGCTTCCGGACAGCAACGTCACCGAACAATTCTCGGTGTTCATTTGGAAGGACCGTTTCTCTCTCCCACCCAAAAAGGCGCTCAAAGCGAGGGCAGCATTCTTCCTATTACCAAAGAGTCCGTCACAGCGCTGCTCGATACCTGGGACGGTATCCGTATGATGGGAGCCGCCCCCGAGCTGGAAGATATTTCCTATTTGGCGGAAGAACTGCGCCGCCGCAAAATTACTGCGTCCATTGCACATTCAGATGCTTCCTTCGATGACGTCAAACAAGCGGTCGCCCTCGGATTTACTGACGTTACACACATCTATTCAGGCTGTTCCTCTGTAACAAGAAAAAACGGCTACCGAATCGCCGGCGTTGTGGAAGCGGGACTTTTGCTAAGCGAATTGTCCGTAACCGTTATCGCGGATTTAAAACATCTTCCTTCTGCGTTGCTTTCCTTGATTTATAAATGTAAAGGGCCCTCTAAAATTTCTCTGATTACAGACGCGCTGGAACCTGCCGGAACGGAAATGGCAGACGGGACCGTTTATATGCAAAAAAACGGCGTACCCGCCGTTTACGAAGATGGCGTTATGAAGCTGATGGACAGAAAAGCGTTTGCCGGAAGCGTTGCCACCATGGATATGCTTGTGCGCAACATGCGGCGGACACTTGGAATCTCTATCCCGGAAGCTGTGGAAATGGCATCCAAAACACCGGCATCCGTGATTGGTGTCAGTGAAAAAGGCAGTATTCAGGAAGGATACGATGCGGACTTGCTGCTGTTTGATGAGAATGTAGACATCCGATACTGCATGTGCGGCGGTAATGAGGTCTTTTCCCGAATTTAAAAATCAAATACCCTCTCTTTTTTTGTAGAATCTGAACGGATGACACCGAAAAAGAGAGGGTGTTTTATTGTAAAAATCTTATGGAAAAAGATTTTGCAATAGATAACAAGCCCTTCCCTGTTTGAAATATTATTTTTGGTATTGATATCTTTTTATACACGACAAATCAAGTCTTTTCTACTAGAAAAACTTTTCATTTTCTCCTTTTTGTTTCGACATTTTTTCTATATATCATCTATCATATGATATAATTCACATAAAAAACCACCAAAATTTCAAAAATCTATTGCTATTTATGGTAAATCATGGTACAATAAAAAATGCCAGAAGTTGAAAATGTTTCCATTTCAACTTAGAGACATGAAGGTGGTTTCTATATGGAAGAAGATATTCGCTTTGTTCTTGATTTGGTGACAAGCCATAAATCGGATCTTGTAAAAATCATCACATCTAAGCTCGGACAATATAAGACCAATGATGTTGAAGATTGCCTTCAAGATCTTTTTGTGCTGGCTTTCATTCACCGGAAAAAATTGTCCCGCCACCCGAACCCTGTCGGATGGCTTTTTGTAACAGCACGCAATCTCGCACATGACACTTTTCGAAAAAATAAAAAAAACGAAAGATATACCGTTTCATTTGAAGATGCCATAGAGATTTTCGGGACGGATGAAATGGAAGAAACCATGCTTGCAAACGGAACTGCCCCAAAAGAAGAGCCGGAAACCACCAAAGAAAAAATACTGGAAGAACTCAGTTGCCGGGAAAAAAAGCTATATCGATTAAAATACATTGAAAAAAAAGACACAAAATATCTTGCGCGGTATTTTTCCACAACAGAGGGATGCATACGTGCATGGCTTTCTCAAATGAGAAAACATATAAGAAAAATTGTAGAAAATCAGATGAAATGAGAAAATTTAGGGATTTTTAGAAAATATTGTAATTTTCCCGTTGCGTTTTGACGTTTTTTACATTATATAGTAGAAGGAGGTGATTTTTATCAACAGCGCTATTAAAAAAATCCCGGCGGGCGAGGTAAAAAAGATGCTGCTTTCCGGTCAACTCGATTTTGATTCACTGGATGAAGAAACCGTTCTCAGGCTGCTAGACTATGAGATCACATTTTTTGTGGATAATATTGGCGAAACCAAATTTTATAAAATGTGCCTGAAAGCGCTTTCTCGGTTTATTGATTTTGAGGTAACGGAGGAAAATGCCCTTGAAGTTGCTGAATCGGCTTATTCCCTTTGTTACAGTAAAAGACAGAGACGCAAATGGGACAAGATGCTGAGAGCCCGTGAGGAAGGAGAATACCGCCGCAGAGAACGCAAAACAAAAAGATTAAGGCTGATTCGCCGGTTATCGGTTTTTACCCTAGTCATGTTCTGCTTATTTATCGGACGGAATATTGCCCTTTCAGGATATAATCCTTTCTCAGACAAGCTTGCCAGTATTCGTGAACTATTGGATGCTCCGCAGGTTTCCATTTTAAAAAAGGGAGAGGACGGTATCCGTTTTAACGGTGAAATAAAAAAATATTCTTCCTATGAAGACCTCTGCAGAGATCTAAAGACCGTTATTTTATTTCCCGATTCGGCAAATTCAAATTTAACGGCGAACTACATCTGGTATGTAGATGATTTTGAAAATGATTACGTAAGAATCAAATGGGACGGCATTGATATGCGTGTTTATTTGGAGTATTCCCCTTTTAACAGAGACAGCTTTTTAGTGGCTCCCGAGGAAATCGGAGGCAGAAAATATTACAAGCTTCAAAACAAAGGGGGATCGGTTCAGATGATTCTTTTTTCAGATGAAGTCACCTATTCTTTTGTTTCATCAGATGAAGCATTGCTGAAAAACTTTTTGCTTAATTTAAAATAAAAAATACGTGAGGTTAAAAATGAAAAAGATTATATCGGTCGTATTGCTGCTTGCGGCATGTCTATCATTTACCATCAGTGCAGAAGGGACCCTTCAAACGTATACATATATAGACGGCAATATTGAAATTCAAATACAACATACAGATTTTACGGAAGAGGAGCTTGCGCGTATCATTGATTATCTGATAAATGGCGATTCCGGAGTCACAACATACAATCTGCTTTGCACGCTTTTTGGCCATAAGATCAAAGAAGGCATGATGTCCATGACGCAGCATCATGTATATGATACATATCCATACTGCGAAATTACCTATTATCATGTCGAGACATGCGAACGTTGCGATTATGAAAATGTAACCATTGATGCTGTTGAGCGCATCGGGTGCTGTTTAGAATAAAAGAAGGTTTTTATTTATTATGAGGATGAAAAAATTTCTGACAGTTGTGGCAGCCGTTTTTCTGGTCTCACTTCTTGCCGTCATTACCGGCAGCACTGCGGTAATTGTCAGCCGCAATATTAAAAACACAAGCAAAACAAGCACGAAAATCGGCGTAGATGAAATCGCTGAGTTGCTAAAGCAGGAAGCCATTGTAGAAGCGAAAGATGTCCGCCCCAGTTGTTTGTTGTTCGGGCATCAATTCAAAGAAGGAATGATATGCTTAAATTCTCACAAGGAATACGATATCTATCCGGACAGTGAAAGCAATTATTATGAATTCATCTACTGCGAACACTGCGGATATTTTTACATCGTTTTTGTTACCTCCAATCGCCTTGGCTCTTAATTCCAGTCATAATTCCCTCCTTCTAAATAAATCCGTCCGAAATGCAGAAAATCCGCATAAGCCGCGTCTATATCAGCCGTGCTTTCCGGAGCTAGCTTTCGGACGGATTTTTTTGTCGAAAAGCGATGGTTTCACTTTCTTTTTCCCCCGCCCGCAAACGGAACAAAGGCAAGCCTTTGTTCCGTTTTTTTCGCCGCATGCAAAGAATACTTGACCTAAACTCTGCAAAAATCGAAACGGCAGCGTCAATCAGAAGGCGCCGCTGCGAATGCAGATTTCACCTGCCGCGGGCGGGGAAAACAAATAAAAAAATCTCTCATTTGTTTTTTGACAGCCAAACGTCAAAACTCTATCGAATTCTCCCAAGTGATATTGACAAAAAAACAATTTCCATATATAATCAAATAAGATAAGTTAAAACCTACCAGCTGAAATTATGGAATAAACAGCACCAATTTATCATACTACAGGAGGATCAATTTTTCATGGAACAAGCAAAGCTTGCATTGCTGACAGAAAAGGCGCGCGAAATCCGTCTTGGCGCCGTCGAAGCTGTCTACAGCGCCTCATCCGGTCATCCGGGAGGCTCACTCTCCATTGCGGATATTCTCTCCTATCTTTACTTCTCTGAGATGAACGTAGATCCGAAAAATCCCAAGAAAGCAGACCGCGACAGGCTGGTCCTTTCCAAGGGACATACAGCCCCCGCTCTTTATGCCGCCCTTGCCGCACGCGGATATTTCGATAAGGAACTGCTTCGTACATTCCGGCAGGCCGACAGCTTTCTCCAGGGACATCCGGACATGAAACACACTCCCGGTGTCGATATGACAACCGGTTCGCTCGGACTCGGCTTTTCCGCAGCAAACGGTATGGCGCTTTCCGCAAAGATCTCCGGTGACACTTATCGTGTTTATGCCATTCTCGGCGACGGAGAAACAGAAGAAGGACAAGTATGGGAAGCCGCTATGTTCGGGGCGCACTACAAACTTGACAATTTGATGGCATTTATTGATTTCAACGGACTTCAGATTGACGGAAAAATCACAGAGGTTATGAATCCCACGCCTCTCGACGAAAAATTCGCGGCATTCGGCTGGAATGTGATTACCATTGACGCGCATGATTTTGACCAGATTGAGGCAGCATGCCGCGCAGCACGGGAATGTAAAGGCAAGCCGACCGCCGTTATTTGCAAAAGCATCAAAGGACACGGCGTATCCTATATGGAAAATCAGGTCGGCTGGCACGGCAAGGCACCCAATAAAGAACAATATGATCTTGCAGTTGCCGAGCTTACCGCGTCGGTATAAAGGAAGGGAGGAATTGTCATGGCAGATAAAATCGCAACCAGAGAAGCTTACGGCAATGCGCTTGCCGAATTCGGCGCAAAATATGATATTGTGGTTCTCGACGCAGACCTTTCCGAAGCGACGAAGACCTGTGTATTCAAAAAACAGTTCCCCGATCGGTTCTTTGACTGTGGCATTGCGGAAGGCAACATGATGGCAGTCGCCGCAGGAATTGCGGCAACGGGAAAAATTCCCTTTGCTTCCAGTTTTGCCATGTTTGCGGCAGGACGCGCGTTTGAGCAGATCCGCAATTCTATTGGTTATCCTCATCTCAATGTGAAAATCGGTGCAACGCACGCCGGAATTTCCGTCGGAGAGGACGGAGCAACCCATCAGTGCAACGAAGATATTGCTCTGATGCGCACCATTCCCGGAATGACCATTATCAATCCTGCGGACGGAACGGAAGCAAGAGCTGCCGTAGAAGCCGCTATTCTGCACGAAGGGCCTGTTTATCTGCGCTTCGGAAGATATGCCGTTCCTTATCTTTATGATGAGAGTACCTATCAATTCAAGCTGGGACAGGGTGTGAAACTTGCCGACGGCAACGATGTCACCATTGTTGCGACCGGTCTTATGGTTCATCTCGCGCTGGAAGCAAAAGAACTTTTGAAATCTGAGGGAATCTCAGCCGAAGTAATCAACATTCACACCATCAAGCCGCTTGACACGGAACTGCTTGCCGCTTCCGCTTCCAAGACAGGTGCAGTTGTCACCGCGGAGGAACACAATATTATAGGAGGACTCGGCGGTGCCGTTTGTGAGGCTCTCGCAGGTATTTGTCCGGTACCGGTTCTCCGCGTCGGAGTCGAGGATACCTATGGAAGATCCGGCAAGGTTCCCGCTCTGCTTGAAATTTACGGACTTACCGCGGCCAATATTGCAGCAAAGGCAAAGGTAGCCGTCGGAATGAAAAAATAATCTTGTCTCAATGCAAAAACACTCCCGCGGTCACGGCTTCGGGAGTGAATTTGTATCAAAACTGCCATAATATATCTAAACCGATTCCGGAAAGGAGGTGCTTTGCATGAAAATTCTGATGGTCACGATGGGCATGAATATCGGCGGCGCGGAAACACATATCGTTGAATTGTCGGCAGCCCTTGTCTCGCAGGGGATTACTGTTTTTGTTGCTTCTGCCGGCGGCGTATATGAAGCGGAGCTGCAAAAGCATGGCATTCCCCATATCACACTGCCGCTTGACCGAAAATCTCCCGGTGCTCTGCTTGCCGCCCGACGTGGTCTTATGGCTCTTATGAAAAAAGAAGCATTCGATATTGTTCACGCCCATGCAAGAATTCCTGCATTTGTCTGCGGCTCCCTGCAAAAAAAATTCGGCTTTCGTTTTGTAACAACCGACCATGGCGTTTTTCGTCTGGATCCCGTTTTGAAACGCCTTTCTAACTGGGGAGAATATACCTTTGCGGTAAGCGAGGACATTCGTAATTATCTTATGGATAATTACGATCTCAATCCCGCACACATCATTTCCACTGTTAACGGTATCAACACGGACACCTTTTCACCGGGGCGGGACGGCTCCGCTGTCAGAGCATCGCTTCACGATGACGGACGTCCTTTGATTCTGCATGTCAGCCGTCTGGAAAAAGAAAGCTCCGTCTGTGCCGATGCACTAATCGGCGCTGTGAAAAACCTTATCGGCAAAGCACGTCTCGTTATCGTCGGAGATGGTTCATATATCGAAGTCCTTCGGCGGCATGCGGCGGCAGTAAACAATCAGTTCGGCGAAAACACCGTTATGCTCGTCGGTGCCAAGACAAATGTGGCGGAGTATATTGCTGCGTGTGATATCTTTGTCGGTCCTTCCCGGGCGGCAATGGAGGCCATGGCAAGCGCCAAGCCTACCATCATATCCGGCTCTCAGGGGCACGGCGGTATTTTTGACGAATCGATTGCGCAAGCAGCTGTGGCAAGCAACTTTTGTTTCAGAGGATCCGCACTTCCAACAGCTGACGTGCTCGCTCATGATATCGATACACTTCTTTCCTATGGAAAAACGGAGAGAAAAAATCTCGGCAGTTTTGCGCGTGAATTTATTCTGCGCCACTACTCGGTAGAACGTATGACGGCTTCTCATCTCGCTGTATATAAAAAGATTTCCGCCTATCAAACATCCGGTGCGCCGGATATCGTTATCTGCGGCTATTATGGTTACGGCAATGCCGGAGACGATTCCCTGCTCTCCTGCATCGTTGACGGACTTCGTGCCATGGATCCCGCCGTACGGCTCTGCGTCATGTCGGCACATCCCAAAAAAACACGAACCTTTTATCTTGTGGATGCCGTAGGAAGATTTCATCTCTTTGCCGTACGTCGGAAACTTAAGCAAGCCAAACTGTTTTTGTTTGGAGGAGGAAATCTTCTTCAGGATAAAACCAGCACGCATTCTCTTCTTTACTATTCAAACATGATAAGAGAAGCAAAGCGCTGCGGCACGAGTATCATGATTTTTGCAAATGGAATCGGTCCCGTTTCAAAAAAGAGAAATATCCGCCGCGTAAAAGAATGTCTCGAACAGGCAGACAGCATCTCCCTGCGCGATGCGGCCTCATTTGATCTGGCAAAGCAGCTCTTACCGGAAAGAAATATCCGGCTGACCTTTGATCCTGCGGTTCATGTCATGCCGGGGACATATCCAATTCCGGAAAAGCCATATTTTTTGATTCTCCCGAAAAAAATTGCGCCGGATGCCGCAGACAAGCTCTCTTATGTCATCGAACATCTGAAAAGCCGCCACGGACTTATGCCGTTTTTAATTTCCATGTATGATGATGAGGATTTGGAATATTGCCGCAGACTATCCGAAAAATCGGGAGCGCAGCTGCTTTATCCAAGATCGGATACGGAAATTGTTGCTCTGCTCTCCGGCGCCGAACTCGTACTTTCCTCACGGCTGCACGGTTTAATTTTCGCAACGTCAGCAGCATGTCCGATGATGAGCTTTTCCGATGACGGAAAACTCGAAGCTTATCTTGATTATATCGGCCTTGGCAGGCATTCCGGAATGCTCTGTGCAGCAGATATTTATTCGGATGCGGAATATCTTTGCATGACAGCAGACCATATTCTCGCCGATGGAGAAGAAATCCGAAAAATCCTGCACGAGGGACTTCCGATGTGGCGGACGCTTGCGGACTATGAATTTTCCGAGGCAATCAAAACCGTAAGGGAAAAAAGTGCCTCTCAAAAAACAACCGAAAGGAATAACCCCTATGTTTGAAATATTTGCCTATGTGGAAAGGATGAAATACATCAAGCGCTGGGCATTGATGCGTTCCCTGCGTGAAGAAAACGATATGGAACATTCCTTTCAGACAGCCTATGTGGCACATGCACTGGCCGTGATCCGAAACGAATACTTTGGCGGTCATGCCGATGTCGGACGTGTGCTGGAAATTGCGTTATATCATGACCTTTCGGAAACCATCACAGGAGATATGCCGACGCCGGTCAAGCATTTCAACCCGGAAATGCGGAATCTCTATGGCGGATTTGAAAAAAAAGCAAAACAGAGGCTGCTCGCCACACTGCCTCAAGAGATGAAAAAAAGCTATTCCGATTTTGTGGATCCGGATACGGACTCTTGCGAATATAAAATTGTCAAAGCGGCAGATAAAATCAGCGCCTATCTGAAATGTCTGGAGGAAACCAAAAGCGGGAATTCGGAATTTCGCCGTGCAATGGAAGGAAAAAAAGAAGAGCTTTTTTCCTGCGATATGGAAGAAGTACGCTTTTTTATGGAAAAAATTATCCCCGTATACATGCTGACATTAGACGATCTTGATATCACCGCGGGCTGAAATTCAAAAGGCAATGAGCATAAAAAAAGCGGCAGTGCCGCTTTTTTTTATGCCCCCAAGTATGCGATTTCAATCTTTTTGTTTCTTCCGTGTCCAAAATATCCCTCTCCGCATATGATAGGGTAGGATGTATAGCATCCGAATGACAGCACGAAAGGAAGCAATTGAAATATATGGCAACTCAAATCACAAATCAAGCAAACATTGCCTATAATTACGGAAATGCATCCGGAGTCGCGGTTTCTAATATCGCGACGACAACACTTGTCGATCCGATATCCGTTGATAAAAAATCGGTTGGCAGCACATACCGCTTGGGGGAGACCGTTACCTATGTAATTTCTGTTCAAAACAACGGAAACGTTCCTTTGACAGGCATTACCGTAACGGATAATCTCGGTTCCTACTCCGTAGGAGGCTGCACAATGGTTACTCCTTTAACCTATGTAAACAATGCCAGCCTTTATATCAATGGCACCTATACAGGACCTATCGCGGGAGTCCCGGACACAAACAGTGTGGCATTCACCATTCCGTCACTTGCGGCAGGCTCCAATGCGCTGATTATCTTCAACGCGAAAGTCAACAACTTTGCACCGCTTTCCGCAGGATCGACCATTGTCAATACGGTCATGTTTTCCGGCACCGGCATTTCCTCGCCGGTTATGGCATACAGCACCATTATGGTAGAAAATTACGCGAACCTCTCCATTTTGAAGGAGATGAGTCCCAATCCGATTTCCGACGGCGATACCATCACCTATACCTTCACCATCAATAACTATGGCAACACACCGGCAACAGATGTCGTTTTGACCGACCAATTCAATCCGGAGCCGGGTTCTATCACCGTCATGGTCGGCGGACAGGTCGTTCCGTCCTCCAACTACATGTATACAGACGGACTTCTGACACTTCCCAGTGGTTCGGGTTATTCTCTCACGGTGCCTTCCGCAACCATTTCACAAAATCCTACCACAGGCGTTGTCACCGTTTCCCCTGGCACGCTTGTCATTACGGTAAGCGGAACCATTTGAATCGGCAATCCGAAACAACACTGAAAAAACATCAGAAAAAAGGAAACGGTACTGTATCTTATGAAAGATACAGTACCGTTTTTTGATTTCGGTTTGACAGGAGAAATCCGCTTTGAATGAATCTTTGTTTAAGGCTTAGCAGCAGGCTCAGAATCTTCTGCGCTCTTGGTTTCCGTTTCTGCCGCTTCCTGCGCGTTCTTCTTACCTGAACACATAAGGTTGACAAGAATACCGAGAATCAAAGCAATAGCAATGCTGGTAATGGTAATTTTCCCAAATGTCAGCGTAAGCTGTCCGATACCGATGATAAAAATCGTTGAGACTACAAACAGATTGCGGTTATCCCCAAGATCGACTTTTTGAATCATTTTCAGTCCGGACACCGCGATAAACCCGTAAAGCGCAACACAAACGCCGCCCATTACACAGGATGGAATAGAATTAACAAATGCCACAAAAGGAGACAAGAACGCAATAATAATCGCTCCGAATGCTGCCGTGATAATCGTCATAACCGATGCGTTTCCGGTAATGGCAACACAACCGACTGACTCTCCATATGTTGTATTGGGGCAACCTCCGAAAAAGCCTCCTACCATAGAGCCGACACCATCGCCAAGCAGCGTGCGGGAAAGGCCGGGATCTTCCAGCAGATCCTTTTCGATAATGGAGGAAATATTTTTATGATCCGCAATATGTTCTGCAAATACAACAAAAGCAACCGGAACATAAGCAACGGCGATGGAAGCGATATAGCTACCGGAAAGCTCTTCAAAAGCGCCAAACGCCGACAAAAAAGTAAAATCCGGCACCGCAAAGAACGTAGACAGTGCAACCTTACCGTCCTTCAAAAGACTTTCAAATACACTGAAATTGATGACTTTCAGCGCCTCATTGTCTGTTACATTGCCGATTACCGTAAAAATCGCGCTGACGGCATAGCCCGCAAGAATCCCCATGATGAACGGAATGAGCTTCATCATCTTTTTTCCGTATACGGAACAAAGAATGGTAACTGCCAAGGTGACAAGACCGCACACGAGCGCAATATACTGATTTCCGCCGGCATTGGCCGTCTGAAGATCGCCTACCGCGTTTTTGGCAAGAGAAAGTCCGATAATAGACACCGTCGGACCGATTACCACTGCCGGCATCAGACGATTGATCCATTTTACGCCGACAATTTTGACAATAATCGCAATTACGACATAGACAAGTCCTGCGAATACAGCACCGAGAATCAAGCCAAGATATCCGAGGGACATAGAGACTCCACCGGCAAACGCTGCTGCCATCGATCCTAGAAAAGCAAAAGAAGAGCCGAGAAATACCGGACTTTTGGCTTTTGTAAACAAAATGTACACAAGCGTTCCGACGCCGGCACCGAACAGTGCCGCGGCAGGACTCATGTTGCTTCCGGTTGTATTGTTTGTGATTACCGGAACGACAAGGGTTGCAGCCATAATTGCGAGCAGCTGCTGTATCGCAAAAACGATAAGCTGTCCGAATTTTGGCTTGTCCTTTACATCATAGACAAGTTTCATAGTGATTTTTTCCTCCAGAATTTTTTATATCAAATGCATTCGCATCCAATATTTCCGATTTCATAAAGATCGACGGCAAGCTCTTCGTCGCACGGTGGAATCAAGACTCCTACCATCTCATTTTTCGAAGTTGGAATATTTTTACCCACAAAGTCCGCACGAATAGGCAGTTCTCTGTGTCCTCGGTCAATTAAAACCGCAAGATAAACCCTCGACGGACGTCCAAGTTTCATAACGGCATCCAATGCACACCGTGCAGTCCGGGCTGTATAGATCACATCATCCACCAAAACCACAACTTTATCGGTCACAGGAAACGGAACGTCCGTGCCGCTGATCTGCGGCTCCCTTGCAATATCCGTCAAATCATCCCGGTATAACGTGATATCCAGTGTTCCGACAGGCGGTGCATCATTCTCAATTTTCCGGATATTCTCCTGAAGCCTGTAAGCAAGCGGCACCCCGCGTGTTTTGATCCCGATCAGACAAATGCCTTCTGTACCATGATTTTTTTCTATAATTTGATGAGAAATACGCATTAAAGCGCGTTCCACATCATCACCGTTCATCAGTCTTGTTTTTCGTTTCATATCGACCGTTTCCTCCGCCAAATACATCTGCATAGCGCAAAAAAGGCTTTCTGTCAAGACAGAAAGCCTTTGATTTTGACCGCAATGAACCCGCCGCATACCGGAATCAAAATCTTGACGGCATCTCTGTACCGACTTAAAAATTTTATTCTATCCGTAAAATATGTTCTTCAACTATCTATTTTTTCCTCAGAAAAAAGGATACCACAAAAATCGATATTTTGCAACGGTTTTTTCACAAATAATTCAAATTTTTTTCAAACTTTTATTGTCCAGCCATAAGGATCCGGAAGCTTTCCCCATTGAATGCCGGTCAGTGTATCATAGAGCTTTTGCGTTACCTCTCCGATTTTTCCGCCGTTTACAATATGATCCACGCCTGCAAAAGAAAGCTGTCCGATCGGAGAAACCACAGCCGCTGTTCCGCAGCCCCATGCTTCCTCAAGTCGGCCGGATTCTGCCGCACCGATCAGCTCATCGACAGAAAGCAGACGTTCCTCAACCGGAATATTCATATCCCGCAGAAGCTGAATGCAGGATTTGCGCGTCACACCCGGCAGAATAGACCCTGTCAAGGCAGGCGTCACAACTACTCCATCAATTTTAAACATCACGTTCATCGCGCCGACTTCCTCGACATATTTCCGTTCTACGCCGTCAAGCCAAAGTACCTGAGAAAATCCTTTTTTCTCTGCAATTTCCCCGGCACGGTTGCTTGCTGCATAATTGCCTCCGCATTTGGCATAACCGGTACCGCCGCGCACCGCACGCACATCTTCCGTTTCAATCATGATTTTAACGGGATTGATTCCCTCGGGATAATAGCTTCCGACAGGAGAAGCAATAACAACATACATGGCATTACGAATCGAATGAACACCCAGTGTCTCGTCATTGCCAAATAAGAACGGACGAAGATAAAGCGAAGTTCCCTCCGTATCCGGCACCCAATCGCGCTCTAAATCCACAAATTTCAATAGTGCCGACAGAGCAAAATCCTCATCCAACTGAGGCAGACGGATTCTTTCCGCAGAATTGTTCATTCTCTTGAAATTTTCAGCCGGACGGAACAACTGGACCTCCCCGCTTGGCGTTTTATACGCTTTCAGTCCCTCAAAGATTTCCGCCCCATAGTGGAATACCGTTGAAGCCGGACTTAATGAAAGATTGGCAAACGGCACAATCCTTGCGTCATGCCACCCTTTTTCCGGCGTATAATCCATGATAAACATATGATCCGTAAAATACTTTCCGAATCCAAGCATCGCGGGATCCGGTTTCTTTTTCGGCTCCATATTTTTTTCGATTCTGATAGACTGCATATAATCCTCCCTCTGCCGTCTTTCCGGTATCTCAATGCGGCAATTTCCTAAATAGGAATTATAATATATTTATTTATTATAGACGTCCCTGCGTTATTTGTCAAGAGAAACCCCAAAATCCAATCATTCCTATCTTTTTGTCTTTCCGGATATAAACAAGTCTTTTGAAATCATGATATGCCGCTACCTCACAATATTGTCAAAAGAACAGTCAATTTTAGCACTCTCATATCTAGAGTGCTAAAATTAACGAAATGTTCATAAAAAAATTGTTGCAATTTCATAATCCCGGCTATAATAAAGAGTGTAAAGGAAATCAAGAGATTTTCCTGAAAAGGAGATGGTTGCAATGTTTCATTCTAACCGTCCGGGTGTAGCTTAATCCCAACCGAACGCGTATCATAACAATCGGATTAAGATAGAATTGTGATAAACAAAACTGAAAATCGGAGGTAATGAATATGTTTGATTTGAAACCTTATGAACACAAAAATCAAGTTTCTTCTTATAACCCTTTCCGTGATATAGATGCTTTTGAACGGAATTTCTTTTCCAATCCGTTTGGATTCTTCGGTTCCAACATGCTTGCCGAATTTAAAACCGATATTACCGATAACGGTAATGAGTATCTGTTGGAAGCCGATCTGCCGGGATTTAAAAAAGAGGATATCAAACTGGATATCAACGGTGATGTCCTCACGGTACAGGCAGAACGTCATTCCGAGCATGAAGACAAAGATAAGAAAAACAAATATGTTCGCTGTGAACGCTCCTATGGACTTTATTCAAGACAGTTCGACGTATCGGAAATTGATACAGAGAACATCAAGGCAAAATATGAAAACGGCGTCCTGAAACTGACACTGCCAAAGAAATCGGAGGTTTCGTCCTCACCGAAGCGGGTAGAAATTGAATAACATCAAAAAAATTCCATGCGGAGAAAATCCGCATGGAATTTTTTCTATTTTAAAAGTGCGCAAGTTAACGATTTGGCGACAGTAACTCTTTCAGATTTCAACCTTTTCCGTTTCCCTTTCTGCGGATTCCTTTTGGCAATCCGATTTCTTTTTTCGCGGTTTCCAAAAATACACCAGCGGATAAACCACAGCACAAACTACAATGCCTGCCAAAACATCGATGATAGAGTGCTGCTTTAGAAATACGGTTGAAAGACTGATCAAGACCGTTAAAATACCAATCGGAATCAGCCAATACCATTTACCAAACCGTGTACTGTGACAGGAAGCAAAAAATACAGCAAAAGAACCGATTACATGCAGTGACGGACAGACATTGGTATTCGTATCAAAATCATATAGGAGAAAAGCAATGTCCACAAGAATATTATCCCGCCCTATATCAGACGCGGTGGGACGAAGCTCCTGCATATTCGGAAAAACCATATATACAAGACACGTAATGCTATATGTAATGATAATGAACCACATATATTTTTTGAACAGAGGGACTTCAAACAGCAAGGAATAAAGAAGCATGCCGGCAAGAAATGCAAACCATATATAATACGGAATGATAAACCATTCACAAAATGGGATCCATTCATCCAAGGGACACCAAATCGGATAATAAGTAATTTCATGTCCCAAAAGTCCGGCAACCCACGGAAGCCCTCTTTCCAAAAACGTAAATATGACAAAATAGATTGGCCAAAAAAGCAAAAGCCATAAATGTGAAAACTCCGGCGTTTTCAGCTTGGAAAAACGAAATTTGCGATAATCTACCATTCAGATCTGAACCCTCCGAGAATATAACTGCCTATTTTTTCCGCCGCATATCCCGCAAAGGATTCATAAAGCGCGAGAGACATTTTTTGTGCCCGCTCCTTATCCTGCAGCAATTCATTTACTTTAGAGACAAGCCCCTCCACCGTATCGTCCGTCACGGCAAACCCGTTTCGTATAAAAAAATCCATATTTTTACTTTCGCAGCCCGGCACCGCATCAATTAAGACCATAGGCAAGCCCTTGGTTGCAGCCTCCGTTGAGCTGAGTCCGCCCGGTTTTGTCAAGATGACAGAAGCAGCATCCATATATAAACTGATTTTACGGGTAAAACCAATGACAAAAACATTCGGCAGTCCGCGGAATTTCTGGAACTTTTCATATAAACGTTCATTGTTGCCGCAAATGACAACAAGCGCCGTATCCTCCGGGATACTTTGTGAAAGCGCAAAAGCAAGCTCACGCAGAGGACCGCAGCCCATACTGCCGCACATCATTAGCACAATACGCTTATTTTTCGGCAGCCCAAGCGCTTCCTTTGCCGTATCGGCATCCGTCTTGTCATAAAAAGTACGCTTCACCGGAATGCCGGTCGGAACGATTTTCTCCTCCGGAATCCCGTTTCCCGTAAAATCAGAAATCAGTGCCTTATGCGGAATAAACATGGCATCGGCATCAATTTCATCAACCCCGGGGCTACACGTATAATCTGTTGCAATAAAATAGGTTTTAAATTTTGTAAAATACTTTCTTTTGACCTCTGTTAAGAGCATGGAAGCAAAAATATGCGTGCTGACAATAATATCAAAATCTTCTTTTGCATCCGCTAAAAATTCATGAAGACTTTCCGCACCTTTTTTTACAATATTGTAAATGATGGAGCTTTTACCCGGCTTCGGTGGATGGTTTTCCGTATATTTATATCCCATTCCGAACAAACGCGGCACCCGTTTATAAACAAAAACATGACCCCAGCTGATAAAATTCGATTTTATCTGAGAATCAAACGCCAAAGCATCCTTAATTTCACATGAAATACCACGTGTTTCAAAATATTCCTTGACCGCTGCTGCCGCTGAATTATGTCCTCCGCCGGTATTACATGACAAGATCAAGATTCGCATTTTTCAGCCTTTCCTCCCGCGCAAGCATCCTTAGCCGTAATTTTTTCAAATGAGGCCGATTGTAACGCTGAATCAGAATAAACGGCACATTTCCAAGCGCAAAAATCAAATAAAAAACCACACCATACGCTTTATCGGAAATAAAAACCACACCGATAGAAATTATACAAAGTGCCACATGGACAAACTCGGCAACACAGGTTTCTCTTAAAAGAATATCCAAATCGGAAGACGTCATATCGGCTGTAATCCGTTTCGGTACCATATATTTCGCCACCCGACTGAGATCCGGCACCTTGGTTTTCCATTTTTTAATTTTTATTTTGTCATAAACCGCACCTTCATGCTCCCAACGAAAGGACGCATACGGAAATTTATCGTAGTTAAACCATTTTCTGGGAAGGAGCTCGCCAATATAATGTGATAAAATACCAATCAAAGCAATATAGGTAATGCTCCATATCATTTTCATAGATGCCTCTCCATAAACCTGACCTGCACGCCGAACAGCAAAATAAAATGATGCATTCGGGCACCGATTATTTTTAGATTATATCACAAACAATTACGAAAATCAAGTTGTTTGCCGTCAAACATATTAAATCACTCTTTAATATTTCATTAAGAAGCAAAACTCGACGGTTACCGCCTTTTTATTGACAAATTCAGCATTTTATGATAAAATTCGTTTTTATTCTTTTAAATGAAAGGATATCCATACTATGGAATTATGGGATATTTACGTTAAAAACAGAGTGTTAACCGGCAGACTTCACCGTCGCGGATTGCCGCTGGCAGAAGGCGATTATCATCTTGTCGTTCATATCTGGGTGCAAAACAGCAACGGCGATTTTTTTATTACACGGCGAGCCCATGACAAAATACCGTTTCCGGGAAAATGGGAATGTACGGGAGGGTCTGCTCTTGCTGGAGAAAGCAGCGAAACAGCTGCACTTCGTGAAACGCTTGAGGAAACCGGAATCGATCATTCTCTTTCCAAGCGGCATCGCATGCTGACTTATCGAAAATCCGACTGGTTCGGAGATATATGGCTTTTTCAAGCAGATTTTCCGCTTGACCGTGTTCGACTTCAAAAAGGAGAAACCGTCGATGCCGCATGGGTGAGTAAAAACACCCTTTTACGTATGATAAAAGACGGAATTTTCTGTGATTATGATTATATTGAAAAATTTCTTTCTCTCTGTTAAGTTCGGATCACACGCCATGCTTCGGTCAGCCTTTCCAGCGTCCAGGCAGCATTGGCTGGACTCGTAGACGGAAGACATACCGCATTCTGACCTATATATTTCCGGTATAGCTTATCCGCTGTTTTTCCGTTGGTAAAAACAGCATGGATATCTGCCTTTGAAAAAATGACATCCAAAGGATTTGCGCTGGCATTTCGGATACTGCTGTCCGCCGAATTTCGGATTTCACAGGAAGCGATCACATCCCAAAGAGCGATACCGTTTTCCAAAAGAAACACGCGTTTTTCTTCGGTGGTTTGCGGTACCGGACATTCAAACACAGCCGCAACAACTTTCCAAAAACGATTTTGCGGATGTCCATAAAAAAAGCCCTGTTCCCGCGACTTGACGGACGGAAAGCTTCCAAGAATCAAAATATGAGAATACCGGTCATAAACCGGCTCAAACGGATGACTGACAAGCATATCTATACTCCATATATAAGCTGATTTTCATCTGAATATACCATTTTCCTTTATAAATCCCACGTAGAAAAAGAAGAAAAGCCTTTACCAAAAAACAGAATTTTTCCGAGGAGGTGCTGTCCGCATCCTTTTTTGTCTGCATAAATGGAGATCTATCGCATTTGACAATCATTATATCATAAACATAAAAAAATTTCAAAAAAATCTTTACAACAGAATTGGCTTATGATATAATACAAACACTTGGGGTTGTAGCTCAGATGGGAGAGCGGTGCGTTCGCAACGCACAGGTCAAGGGTTCGAGTCCCTCCAGCTCCACCAAGTCAAAATAGTCCGAACCTTTTGGTAACAACCGATTGGTTCGGATTTACTTTTTTCTTTTCAGAGTTAGAATAAAAGTGACCGGGCTTGCGAAATCTTCTCAAGCCCGGTTGCCCTTTCTTAACTTCTTTTATCTTGCTGCTGTAAAAGGAACCATCGACAAAACGAGATTACTGTGATATAATACTATTGTTACAAATAATACATGATAACTTTTAAAGAAAGATGGAGATTATGGAACAAGTAAAGCAAAATTATTATGGCAGCTTATGTACGGAAATGTATGAAATTTTACACAAGGTTGCCCCGAAGGACGAACTTGACTTTTACCTTTCCTATGCAAAAAAAAGACAAAAAATTTTAGAGCCCCTATGCGGCAGCGGACGATTTCTTGTTCCGTTTTTAGAATACGGCTTTGATATTTGTGGAATGGATTTGTCTGATGAAATGCTGAAAAAGTTAAAACAGAAAGCACCCAATGCAAAAACTGTCCATGCAGATATAACGGAATATTTACCAAACGAAAAGTACGATTATATTTTTATTTCGTCTGGCTCCGTTTCGCTGTTTACGGATTTAAATGAGTGCAAAAAGATTTTGAGAAAATTAAAAGATTTACTGTCACAGAACGGTAAATTTGTATTTGCCGTTGATACGATTGCCGACCGATGCAAAGATGACGGCGACTATCAGGTTACCGTTTCTGTAAAAACAGAGCAAGGATATGATTTATTGCTGAAAACCAAAAATTATTACGACGAGCAAACTCAAACACAGTTTTCTCCTTCCGTTTATGAACTTTACAACGGAACGCAATTATTGCAAAGTGAAACAATGGATTTTCAAACACACTTATATAAATTAGGCGAAATGGAAAAATTGTTGAAAGAAATCGGATTTTCGTCTATAAAAGTGTATTCATCTTTTAACAAGGAATTTGCGATTGACAATAAAAGTGAAACACTATTGTATGAATGCACTTTATAAAATTCGTTTTACGTTACTATTTCTCCACTAGAAGCAGAGCTTGGAGCCATTTTGCGCTCCGGGCTTTTTCCTTTTTCCATGGCTTAGATGCCGCATCGTAAAGCATATTTTTTATATGCGTTTTTTGCCGTATGCGTCTTTTAGTCAATCGAAAATATAGCAGTCGGAAAATACTTTCCTACCAAGAAAGCCAGCATCCTTTGGTGCTGGCTTTCTTTATTTTTTATTCAAGCTACGCCACTATACTCAAGAGGCGATGCGAAGCAGCACTCAAAATTTCAATTCATTATGGCTCTTCTGTCTGCTCCTGCTCGGGTTTTTCTTTCTTCTGTACAACCGTACTTTCAATCCGATGATCTTCCACCGCATCGACACGGATTTTCAGGTCGTCAGTTTCCAGCTCAAACGTGCTGCCGTCATCCGGCACAGCGCCGAGCAGACCGAAAATATAGCCGCCGAACGTATCACAATCTTCTGTATCAAAGGTAAGATCAAGCTCTTCACCCACCTTTTCCAAAGAAGCGGAACCGGCGATACGCCATTCATTTTCGCCTGTCTTTTGAATTTCCTCCACATATTCGTCTTCCTTGTCAGCAAGATCTCCTACCAAAAGCTCCAACAAATCGTGAATCGTCACAACGCCGCTCATGCCGCCGTATTCATCAATGACGATAGCAAAATAATTCCGCGTTTCCTTCATGTTTTGGAAAAGCACATCGGCTTTCATATTTTCCGGCACAAAATATGGTTTCTCCGCAGCAGCCCGGATAGCAGCCTCAACGGATGAGGCTTCAATACGGAAAAATTTCTTACTGTCTAAAACGCCAATCACATCATCGGAGTCTTCCCCACAGATCGGATAAAAACCGTGTCTGGTCTCAGCCATTGTTTTTTTCCACTCGGCAATAGGGTCTTCTTTATATAAAATAGCGACATCACGACGGTGAGTACATACCTCGGAAATTGAAACATCATCAAATTCAAAAACATTTTGAATCATTTCGTTCTCCATGCTGTCAATGGTACCCTTTTCGCTTCCGGTATCCAGCATCATACGAATTTCTTCTTCCGTTACGGCGTCATCTTGTTCATCCGGATTGATATGAAGAAGACGAAGCAGTCCATTGGTGGATTTCGTAAGAACCCATACAAACGGAGCAAATACACAAGAAACAAATTTCAGCATTCCCGACATTCCAAGCGCCATTTTTTCCGCATTTCTCATGGCAAGACGCTTCGGCACCAGTTCACCGAAGACAATGCTGAAATAAGAAAGAATCAGTGTAATGACAAATACACAAATGGAATTCAGTGTATCCGCCGGAATCTTGACTCCCCAACTTACAATCCATTCAACAAGTGGTCCTGCAAAATTATCGGCAGCGTATGCGCTTCCCAGTAATCCTGCCAGGGTAATTGCAACCTGAATAGTAGATAAAAATTTCGACGGATTTTTTGTTAATGAAAACAGTTTTTTGGCTTTTTTGTCTCCATCCTCCGCCATTTTTTCAAGCTTTGCGCTGTTTGTGGACACAACCGCAATTTCCGCAGCCGCAAACACCGCATTCAAAAATATAAGTACAATCTGTAATATAATCGCGCCTATCATGTTTCTCCTCAGTTCTGACATTTCATCAACAAGATGCCCTATGTCTTACAATACAATTTTCATCAAAATTCTATAAAAATATGCAAAAAAGCACAGCCTATGCCGATTTCCGCCCATAGACTATGCTTCTTAATCTTTATAGAATTAAATGGAATGTATGTACAGCGAAGCAATTATCCGTATTGTCCGTACTACCGCCGTCATCCATTTCCGTTCACCATCCTTTAAAATCATTTTGATCTATTGTATCATGAAAACAGCAAATTGTCAAGATGTCGATTAATTATTTATATTTTATTTCGTACAGATCCCATTTATTCCGGATTTTTTCGGTCTTGACCAGAATTCCGTGATTTGATTCATAAAAATCAAAAAAACAGGTTGAATTTGCTGAAAATCTATGATAATATAGAAACGTTATAGAGATAACAAATGAAATCAAGATATGTCGAACGGCATCTGCAAAAGGAAAGGCCGGCATTCTTTGTCGGAAAGGGCTACGTGTTTTGGAAATTGAATTTACCTGGTTTATCGAACAACTCATTTCAAGTCCCGTTCTTCTCATCACAGTACTGCTTACGCTCGGCGTAATTTTCGTGAACGGATGGACTGATGCACCCAATGCCATTGCGACATGTGTCGCAACACGGGCGATGCCGCCGAGAGCGGCGGTTTTCATGTCCGCTGTATTTAATTTTCTCGGTGTCTTTGTTATGACGCTTATCAATGCAACCGTTGCCACAACCATTCAGAAAATGGTGGATTTCAACGGGAACAGCGAAGAAGCGATCACAGCGCTCTGCGCAGCGCTTTTCGCTATTATCGTCTGGGCAACACTTGCATGGTATTTCGGAATTCCGACCAGCGAGAGTCATGCGCTTATCGCAGGACTTTCCGGTGCCGCTATCGCTTTTCATGGCAACTTTAACGGAATCAACGGTTCCGAATGGGTAAAAGTACTTTATGGATTGGTGCTCGCGACCGTTCTCGGATTTTGTAGTGGTTTCCTGTTCACCAAGCTTACCGAAGCAATTTTCCGGAAAACCGACCGGAGAAAAACAACGGGATTTTTCAGAGGCGCTCAAATCTTCGGGGGCGCAGCAATGTCTTTTATGCACGGTGCTCAGGACGGTCAGAAATTCATGGGCGTTATGATTCTCAGTGTTTTTCTTGCCAATGGTCAAGCGACAGACGGACAATTTACACTCCCGATTTGGATGATGATTCTTTGTTCGGTTGTCATGGCGCTCGGCACATCGCTCGGAGGATATAAAATCATCAAATCCGTTGGCATGGACATGGTCAAGCTGCAAAGCTATCAGGGCTTCTCTGCCGACATCGGTGCCGCAGTTACCTTGCTTATCGCATCTGTTTTCGGAATCCCTCTCAGCACAACACACACGAAAACGACTGCCATTATGGGTGTCGGCGCCACCAAACGGCTGTCTGCCATCAATTTCGGAGTCGTCAAAGATATGGTTCTCACGTGGGTTCTCACTTTCCCGGGTTGCGGACTTATCAGTTTTCTGATGGCAAAGCTCTTTATGGCAATTTTTTGATTCCCGCCATATTGTAATCGGTGAATATCTTTTCTCTTTTGCGGTGAAGATACATTGAAAGAAAAGCAACAATATCTCTCATATTCATTCTGTATTTTTATTCTTGGAGGTCAAATTCATGGCTGCAAAAAGCGATTCCTTTTATTTTAACACCTTTGCGGAATGTGCCGCTCTCGCAGGGGAAGCCGCACAGGTGCTTCATTCTGTTCTTACTCAGTTCAATTCTGATGAGATTGACGACATTATGTGGAAGCTTCATGAAGTGGAACATAAAGCGGATGAAAAGAAACACGATATGCTCTCCGCACTCGTAAAAGCATTCATCACGCCGATTGAACGGGATGACATTATCAAACTCAGCCAGGCAATCGATGACATCACCGACTCCGTCGAAGATGTCGTCATTCAGATTAACATGGATCAGGTCAAGTTTATTCGGCCTGACAGTATCGAATTTTCCAATCTTCTGATTCGCTGCTGCAACAAGGTCGGAGAACTTCTGGAAGAATTCCGAAATTTCAAAAAATCCAAAACCATTAAGGATATTATTATAGAAATCAATCGGCTTGAGGAAGAAGGAGATCAACTCTACATATCTGTCATGAAAAATTTACACGCGACAAGCAAAGACCCGATTGAAATCATTGTTTGGCGCGATATTTATAAAGCTTTTGAAAATGTTTGTGACTATTGTGAGGACGTTGCCAATATTGTGGAAAGCATCGTAATCGGCAATTTGTAATTCCACTTGAAATCCGGGAGAAGGAGGAAAAGCGATGAAGCCACAATGGAATAAAAAATATACCACAATCGCCGTTTATACCGCGATTGTGCTTCTTGCCGGCGTTTTGTTCGTATTCTTCTTTCTGAAATTTGATGAAATCGGCGGCGCGCTTTCCAAAGTATTGAAGATTTGCGCGCCTTTGATTTACGGAGCTTTTCTCGCCTATATTCTCAAACCTCTTGTGAAGCTGTATGAAGAAAAAGTTTTCCGTTCCGATCCAAACAAGCCCGGGCTTTCCAGAACTTCCCGCAGAATATTGTCCGTATCAGCGGCAATGTTGACATTTTTTCTGTTTCTAGTTCTTTTCATTTGGATGATCCTGCCGCATTTGGTCGACAGCGTAAAAGAGCTTGGCGCAAAGCTTCCCTCTTATATAGAATCCCTTCAGGAATTTGCAGATTCTATCGCAGCAAACGGAGGCATATTCGCAACTGCCGTCAATACGATTCTAACCTATATCAATGATTTTGTCGACCGCTCCTATGATCTGCTTTCCGAATATCTTCCGAAACTGACAGAACAGCTGCAATCGGTTGCTTCCGCCGTATTTGATATCGTGCTCGGAGTCATCTTCGCGGTTTACTTTCTTGCCGCCAAGGAACGAATCTCTTCACAGGCAAAAAAATTTATCCGTGCGTTCCTTCCTGACAGATATTATCAGTCCATACTGGAAACGGTATCGCTTGCGGACAGAACCTTTGGCAGATACTTCACAGGCGCCATTCTGGATTCCATTCTTGTCGGTGTAATCTGCTTCATTATGATGCAAATACTCCGCATGCCTTATTCTCCTCTTATCAGTGTCATCATCGGAGTCACCAATATTATCCCTATTTTTGGTCCTTTTATCGGAGCGGTACCAAGCGCTATCATCTTATTTGTACACCAGCCGGTATTAGCCATTTATTTCATTTTGATGATTTTAGTGCTTCAACAGATTGACGGCAACATCATCGCCCCGAGAATTCATGGCGCTTCTACCGGACTTGCGCCTGTTTGGGTCATTGTATCCATTACACTGATGTCAGGACTTTTCGGCGTTGTGGGAATGTTTATCGGCGTACCTGTATTCTCAGTCATTTATGTGATTGTAAAAAGAAAAATTGAAGAAAAGCTCATGAAAAAATCAATGCCGGTTGACACACTCGCTTATATGAGTGAAACAAACCGACGCTTGTATGAGTCAAAAGGCGCCGATACCGGCAAAAGTAAAAAAGAAAAATTCAGAGAATTCTTTTCTAACTTTTGGAGCAGAACCAAAAACTTCTTTTCCAATCTCACGAATAAAATCAAAAAAAATCATAAAAAATAAATGTTTTTATCACAAAACAGCAGCCATTTCAGTAAATTTACCTTTGATCTGCCGGCATACGGCAGATCTTTTCTTTTTTCAGGCACCAACAAAGAAAGATTTACCGGTATCATGAAATTTTCGCAGTTTTCCCCTTGACATCCCTTTTCCGGAATGATAGAATAATAGCACATAAGGGAGTAGTCGACGCATAGCCGTAATAAAGTCAACACCTTGAGCGGAAGCTGTCCGTTCTGGCTTTATTTGAAACGATGAGACTTATCTGTAAGGGGCAGATAAGTCCTTTTTAATATGGTAATTCCAAGCAAAAAGGACTTTCACGCCTTAAAATTTATCTCAAAGGAGTAACTTGTCAATGAAAGAGTACCTGAAAGGCTCGGCAGATGTTCTTGCAGAGCTTACTTCGTCTCCCGATGGACTTACGGAAACCGAAGCGGAAAAAAGGCTTGCACAAAACGGTAAAAACAAGCTGGTCGAAGGTAAAAAAGAATCCCTTTTGCACCGTTTTTTAAAACAGCTTGCCGAACCAATGACGATCATCCTGATTGTCGCTGCCGTCATTTCCGGCATTATGGCAATCATGGAAAATGAATTCCCGTCAGATGTCATCATCATCATGGCAGTCGTTATCATCAATGCCGTACTCGGTGTGGTTCAGGAGAGCAAAGCGGAAAAAGCGATTGCAGCGCTCCAGGAAATTGCAGCCGCCACTTCGAAGGTGATTCGCGGAGGGCGCCAAATTACCATCCGCAGCGAAGACTTGGTTGTGGGCGATGTCATTGTATTGGAAGCAGGAGACGCCATACCTGCTGATGCACGTATTCTTGAATGTGCCAGTCTGAAAATTGAAGAAGCTGCCTTGACAGGAGAATCCGTTCCTGTCACCAAAACCGCAGATATCCTTGCCCCCGGAGCAAACGGTGATATTTCGCTCGGAGACCGAAAAAATATGGTCTTTATGGGCAGTACGGTTGTTTATGGACGCGGAAAAGCCATTGTAACAGCAACCGGCATGGATACGGAAATGGGCAAGATTGCCGACGCCCTTTCCAAAGCAGAAGACGGGAAAACGCCTTTGCAAAAAAAACTTGCTCAGCTCAGCAAAATTTTAACGTATCTTGTTGTCGGTATTTGTGTCGTTATTTTTGCTATTAATCTGATTCGTTCTGCGGTAACAGGTGAGTTCTCCGGCGGAATCGTACTGGACACGTTCATGGTTGCCGTGTCTCTTGCTGTCGCGGCGATTCCGGAAGGGCTTGCGACAGTCGTCACCATCGTGCTTTCTATCGGTGTCACCAACATGTCCAAAAGAAATGCCATTATCCGAAAGCTGACGGCAGTAGAAACACTGGGATGCACGCAAATCATTTGTTCGGATAAAACCGGTACGTTGACACAAAATAAAATGACCGTCGTGGATCACTACGGCGATAATGAAAATCTTCTGGCAACTGCGATGTCGCTGTGTTCCGATGCTCAGCTTGACACACAGACCGGAGAGGCGGTTGGAGAACCGACGGAATGTGCGCTCGTCAATTATGCGGCAAAGCTCGGTCTCGACAAAAATACACAGAAATCGGAATTTGTCAGAATCGGCGAGGTTCCTTTCGACTCCATGCGCAAAATGATGACCACCGTCCATAAAACAGAAAACGGAAGTCTTGTGCAATTTACAAAGGGCGCCCCGGATGAAATTCTGAAACGATGCACCAAAGCGCTTATCAACGGTACCCCGGTCGACATGACGCCGGAAATCCAAGCCTCTATTCTCAATCAAAATAAAGCCATGGCAGATAAAGCGCTGCGAGTGCTTGCCGCTGCCATGAAAAAGCTCTCGGAAGAACCTTCCGTCTATGAATCGGAAACCGTTGAAAACGATCTTTGCTTTATCGGTCTTTGCGGTATGATTGATCCGGTGCGTCCTGAGGTAAAACCCGCTATTGACGAATGCCGGTCAGCCGGTATTCGACCAATCATGATCACCGGCGACCACAAGGACACCGCCATTGCGATTGCCATGCAGCTCGGTATCATATCCGATCCGAAAGAAGCGATTACCGGAGCGGAGCTTGACAACATCTCTGATGAAGATTTCGAATCTGCCGTGGAAAAATATTCGGTTTATGCTCGCGTGCAGCCAGAGCATAAAACCCGCATTGTCAATGCATGGCGCAAAAAAGGAAAAGTTACCGCCATGACAGGAGACGGTGTCAATGACGCACCTTCCATCAAAAATGCTGATATCGGCGTCGGAATGGGCATTACAGGAACAGATGTCACCAAAAATGTTGCCGATATGATTCTCACAGACGACAACTTTGCGACTATCGTTTCCGCCGTCGGCGAAGGCAGACGAATTTACGACAATATCCGTAAATCCATTCAGTTCCTGCTGGCGTCAAACCTATCCGAAGTGCTGTCCATTTTCATCGCGACGCTCTTTGGCTTCTCCATCTTTCAGCCCGTCCATCTGCTGTGGATCAATCTCATTACCGACTGCTTCCCTGCACTCGCACTCGGTATGGAAAAACCTGAAGCTGATATTATGAAGCGTGCGCCGCGTGATTCCAAAGAAGGTGTATTTGCAGGCGGGATGGGCTTTGCCATCGCTTATCAGGGCTTCCTTGTAACTCTTATCACCATCGCTTCTTATCTCATAGGCCGTTTCGTTCTCGCCGACGCACATCATGCGCAGGCAATCGCAGACGGACTCTACTCCGCCGAAAAGCTCGGAACTTCTATGGCTTTTCTGACGCTTTCTATGGCGGAAATCTGCCATTCCTTTAACATGCGTTCTCTTCACGGTTCTATTTTTAAAATCAAAAATCAGAATCCGTGGCTCTGGGGCGCAGCCATTCTTTCCCTTATCTTAACAACCGTTGTCATCGAGGTTCCGTTCCTTGCAGGTGCCTTCGAGCTTGCCAAACTCGACCTCATGGAATATGCGATTGCCTTCGGACTTGCGATCTCCATTATCCCGATTGTGGAAATCATTAAAATTTTCGTTCGAATGAATGACAAAAAGAAAGCGAAGCACAAATCATAAGCTTCAGCAAATAACTGCGATAATACCCTAATTTGCAACACCTTATCATCTTAGGCAGTCGCATAAAAAAGGCGGCTGCCTTCTTTGTGGAACAAGAACACAAATGGAGAAAAAACGCACCGGATTTTTCCGGTGCGATTTTCAATCGTTTCTTTAACAAAAGAGGCGGAGAATTTGCTTTCAACAAATCCTCCGCCTCTTGATTTCTTCATTTTTGTTTTATCAGTCACTGATAAACGGAAGCAGCGCAACATGACGCGCTCTTTTAATGGCCTCCGTCAGTTCTCTTTGATGTTTCGCACATGTGCCTGTAACTCTGCGGGGCAGAATTTTCGCACGCTCCGACGTGAACTTTCTCAGTCTTGCGACATCTTTATAATCAATTTTTTCAACCTTTTCCTCGCAGAACACGCAAACCTTTTTTCTTCTGCGGTTTCCGCCTTGGCGAGCCGGTTTTTGCTCTCTATCCATTGTGATGAAACCTCCTACTTTTGTATTTTGTGATAACACCGTCAAAACGGAAGGTCATCGTCTCCCGCAATCTCCTCAAACTTCGGAGTCTCGGCATCTCCCGCCGTAAATGCAGGAACCTGATAATCATCCGTCCTTACAGAGTCATTTTTGCGCTCCACGAAACTTGCTTCATCCGCAACAACCTCCGTAGCATAGCGCTTTGTGCCGTCGTTTGCAGTCCAGCTTCTCGTCTGCAGAGAACCGCATATGCAGATTGCACTGCCTTTTCTGAAATATTTCGCAATAAATTCTGCGGTAGTTCTCCACGCGACAATATTGATAAAATCACTTTGCGGCTGCTCTCCGGCTTTTGTGTATCTGCGGCTCACTCCTATTGAAAATGAACAAACACTGACACCACTTGGTGTCTGCTTCAGTTCCGGATCTGCGGTCATATGACCGATCAAAATCACTTTGTTAAGGCTTGCCATACAAGATACCTCCCTTTTTTAAACTCTGATTGTCATGGAACGCATGATACCTTCTGTAATGTTGAAGATACGTTCAAGCTCAGAAACAAAGCTGGGTTCTGCTTTGTAATTGACAAGGACATAATATCCTTCCGTCAAATCGTTGATCGGATAAGCAAGCTTACGTTTGCCCCATTCATCAAAAGATTCAACGGTTCCGTTCTCTTCAATCAGTGTTTTGAACTTATTTACAAGAGCGGTCGTGGCTTCTTCCGTGCCCGTACAATCCACGATATACATCGTTTCATAAGATACGAGTTTCTTTTCCATCTGATTTGCACCTCCTTTTGGACATAAGGCCGCGGACAGTTTTTTAGATTTACCCGCAGCAAGGAGAAAAAACTATAAAAAGTTCTTTTCCATCTTTTGTATTATATCATTCACTTTTTCATTTGTCAATCCATTTTTTCAAGGAAAACACGGTTTTTTTATTTCAAAGCAGAGTAAAATACGACAAGAGACGGCAATCTTAAACAAATCCTGTGTTTTTCTATTGATTTTCGTTCATTTGATTGCTATAATACAAAGAGAGAGAGAACAAAATGTACGTCTCTTATGGCGATAGCAACCATGTGCAGACAGAATCGGAGGGCATATTTGAAAAAAAGGTCAAAATGGTTCCGTACCCTTGTACGGCAGCGTTTTTTCATTATTCTGCTGCTGTTTTTACAGCTCGTTTTCATCATATTTTTTCTGGCAGATCAAAGTCAAGCCTCCGTTATTATCAAATGGACGCTTCAGGTAATCAGCTTTTTTGTAGCTCTGCATATTATTGCCAAGCGGGATAAGGGAGCGTATAAGCTGACATGGGTTTTTACCATATTGGTTTTCCCTATTTTCGGTGGACTTCTTTATCTTTTGTTCCGATATCAAACCAGATCAAAAAAGCTCCGCATCCGAATGAATCGTATTACAAATATAACAAGACCGGCAGCGCTCCTGCCCGGAGACAAATATGAGCTTGCCATAAAATCGCCCGCATCTTCCGATGCGGGAACATATGGTCCGGAAACGCCAGCATCTTTTGCAGGTAAGCAAACATCGGATTTCGCACCGGAAGCACTCTCCCCATACTATGAGGTTTGGCAAATCGGCGACCGGTATGAACATGCGACGGCAAACACCCCGTCCCATGCAAGACAGATTCAATATCTGGATAAATTCGCCGGATTTCCTGTTTATGAAAATACACGAACAAAATATATTTCCCCCGGAGAGAAAATTTGGGAAATGCTTCTATCAGAACTGGAAAAGGCAAAATCCTATATCTTTGTTGAATTTTTTATCATTGAAGAAGGTGTGATGTGGAACAGTATTCTTGATATTTTGAAGCGAAAGGTAGCGCAAGGCGTTGACGTTCGTATCATTTATGACGATATCGGATGCTTCTTAAGACTGCCGAAGGACTATCCGAAAACCTTAAAACAATATGGCATCCAGTGCATTGTATTCAATAAATTCAAGCCACTGCTTACCGCAACACAAAACTGCCGCGATCACCGCAAAATCATCTCCATTGACGGGAAAGTCGCTTTTACAGGAGGCTTTAATCTGGCAGACGAATATATCAATGCTATCCACCCGTTCGGACACTGGAAGGATGCCGGTGTTCTGCTCGAAGGAGAAGCCGCATGGAGTATGACTTTGATTTTTCTCCAAATGTGGATGATGAACGGAAATGCGGAAGATGATATCACAAAATATTACCCCTGGAAGGATTCTCCCTGCCCCATCGTCAAAAACGACAGCTGGGTTCAGCCTTATGCGGATGCGCCATATGATGCGGAAAATGTCAGTGAACATGTTTATCTTCAAATTATCAATACCGCAAAGCATTACCTTTACATCAATACACCGTATCTGATCGTTGACGACAGCATGATATCCGCGCTTTCTCTCGCTGCGAAAAGCGGAGTAGACGTTCGGATTGTCACACCGTTTCGTTGGGATAAACGCGTTGTTCATTTCACAACACGTTCCTATTACCGCGAATTAATCCGTGCAGGTGTAAAAATTTATGAATATTCCAAAGGCTTCATTCATTCCAAAACGTTTGTTTCAGACGATACTGTTGCAACCATTGGAACGGCGAATCTGGACTTTCGAAGTCTTTATCTGCAATTTGAATGCGGCGTTTGGATGTATAAAAGCGAGGCGGTAACAGAGCTGCGCGATGACTTCTTGAAAACACTTGAGATGTGTCATGAAATCCGTGAGGAAGAATGTCATGGAAATATGGTCACACGATTCCTTCAAGATTTGCTTCGTTTATTTGCACCGCTCATGTAATGCGATAAAATTTCATCAAGATACCGAATAAAACAAAACAAGAAGCAAACAAATTGTTTGCTTCTTGTTTTTTTGAATCATAGAAATGACATTTTGCTTCCGCCATTTTACCCTTATCGGCAGAATAAACCCCAATCATCTCCGAGTATTTTTCATTTTTAAAATTCGGAATTGAGATAAGAAACAGTTTTACACGGTTTTCCGTTCCGAAAATATACTCTCGGTACACGGCGGGCAATGCCGCAGACAAATTCATAATGAAAAGAATAGGCAAGTTCTGCGACTTGTTCAACAGGAAGCCATTCTTCTTCGTCACGTCCGAAAAGAACAACCTTATCCTCGATTTTCGCATCCGGAACACTGCTCACATCCACCATCATCTGATCCATACATATCCTGCCTAAAATCGGACAGCGCTTCCCATGGATCAAGACTTCACCGCGGCCTGACAGGGCACGCGGATATCCATCGGCATATCCGACAGGTATGGTCGCCACACGGATCGTATGATCGGTCACATAGGTGGAACCATAGCTGATTCCGTGATTCGACGCAAGCGTTTTGATATGGGAAATATGAGTAATAAGCTCCATAGCAGGACGCAGCAAAAAGCGTTCTCCAAGTTCTTCACATACCTCTTCTGACGGATACAAGCCATAAAGAATAATACCCGCGCGAACCATATCATAATATCGATCGAACTCTAAAATTCCTGCGCTGTTATTGATATGTTTTACGGGAATTTTTACACCGCGTGCAGCCAGCATCGAAAGAAAGCGGTCAAATTCCGCACGCTGCTCCATAGAAGGAGCCTTGTTCATTTCATCTGCAGTAGCAAAATGACTGAAAATTCCTTCTACATAGATGCCGGGCAGCTTTGCCGCAGCAGCAGCCTCATCGGCGCTTTTTTCAGAAACGTTCCAGCCGATACGCGACATGCCGGTATCCACTGCAAAATGTACTCTCGCAGTCTGTCCTCTCGACACAGCAAGATCGGAAAGCATCTGAATCCGATCAGGCTGAAATACTGTAAGCGTAATATCATAATCCAAAGCCTGCCCGTAAAGACTCGGCGAAGTATAACCAAGAATCAGTATCGGGGTCCGAATGCCGCTTTTTCTAAGTTCAATTGCCTCTTCCATCTCGGCAACCGCAAAATAATCCGCAAAACGCTCGAATTCATGTGCAAGCATAACGGCTCCATGGCCATAGGCATCTGCTTTGATAACCAAAGCAAGCTTTGTTGATGTCGGAATTTTCTTGCGCACAAGAGAAATATTATGTTCAATCGCATCCAGATCGATTTTCGCATATACTCTGTAATATTCCATTTCTCAGCCTCACAAAACAATATCTTTCAGCGGAGCCGCTTCTATTCCCGCAGCCGAAAACGAAGCTCTCAGCTTTTTCGCGAATTCAAGCGCATGTATGCTGTCTCCGTGGATACAAACGGAGTCCGCTTCTATATCCAGATCCGTGCCATCCACAGCACGGACTTTTTTCTCCTGAATCATTCGAATGACACGGAAAGCCGCTTCATTCTCATCCGCAATCACCGCTCCCGGTTTTGTCCTTGCGACAAGAGACCCATCCGGCTCATAGGCACGGTCTGCGAAAACTTCTCTTGCTGCACGCAGTCCTTTTCTCTTGGCTGCTTCAATCATAGCCGATCCGGAAAGCGCCAAAAGAATCAAAGATTCATCCAGCTCGGCGATTCCTTCACATATTGCTTCGGCAAGACGCATATCCTTGCCTGCCATATTATATAGCGCACCGTGCGGCTTGACATGAGAAAGCCGTACTCCGCACGATTTCGCAAAGGCAGAAAGCGCTCCTATCTGATATTGTATATAGGCTTTCGCCTCCGACGGGGAAACATTCATGTTCCGTCTGCCAAAGCCAAGAAGGTCAGGAAAGCCGGGATGCGCTCCTATAGAGACACCGCGGTCTGCTGCCAGCCGCACGGTTTTTGCCATAGTCACAGGATCGGATGCATGAAAACCGCAGGCGATATTTGCCGATGTAATCAAGGGAAGAACGTCTTCGTCCATTCCGATCGTATAAACGCCAAAGCTTTCTCCAAGATCGCAATTAAGATCGATTTTAAGCATAATATCCTCCGAACATCGCTTCACTATCAATTTTTCAATGCGCTGTTTTTTATATCCGTAATAAACATATGTCCCGGTGCGTGCGTAATGGCAAGAGAAGGTCTTGCCGCCATCACCGCCGCCTGCGGCGTGACGCCGCAGGGCCAAAATACCGGAATTTCTCCATCCCGAACGGTGACAAAGTCGCCGAAATCCGGTTTGGAAAGATCGGAAATCCCAATTGCCGCAGGATCGCCGAAATGGATAGGCGCACCGTGTACACGCGGCATGCCGGCCGTAATAATCGACGCGCGGATAGCATTCTCAGGCGTCATCGGACGCATGCTGACTACCATATTCCCATGAAAAATCCCGGCAGGAACACAGGAAATATTGGTAAGATACATCGGGACATTGCATCCCTCTTCTATATGCCTTACCGGGATATCCGCCTCTAAAAGCGCTGCCTCAAAAGAAAAGCTGCATCCGATAAAAAAGCTGACAAAGTCATCCTGCCAAATCCCGGAAATATCTGTGGTTTCTTCTTCCAGAATGCCGTTCCGGTAAATCCGGTATTTAGGAAAATCCGTTGCGATATCGGCATTTTGGGCAATGACGCGCAGCATGCGGGAGCCGACATCCGAAACTTCAAGAACCGGACATGCCCTTGGATTTCGCATGGTAAACAACAGAAAATCATACGCATATTCGCGGGGAAGCACACAGAGATTCGCCTGCGCATAGCCCTCGCACATACCGGACGTCTGCCCTGCAAGCTTTCCTTCTCGGATCAAAGCCCGCACAAGCTCAGGGTGTTCCTTGGCATAAGGATTCATCTTCACATCCATATTTTCCTCCGTTCACCGGAAATGAATTCCGGATAACTGTTTTTCTTCTCTGCGCGCAGCATTTTGGGCTTCTTTCAGCGAACACCGGATAAATGATATTTTATCTCCCGGCTTTGTCTGCGCTAAAATCGGAATATCGGCAGTAATCACTGTTGCGATTTTCGCATAACCACCCGTTGTCTGTCGGTCTGCAAGCAAAATAATCGGCTTGCCGTTCGGCGGAATCTGAACACTTCCCGCCGCAATGCCGCCGGAAATGATATCGACACCGCGCTCTGAAAGGACCGGTGCTCCGTCAAGGCGCATGCCCATTCGATCAGACGCAGGCGTTACGGTATATTCTTCCGTAAAAAAGATATGCTGCGCATCCGCGGAAAAACGAGTATCCTCCGGTCCGGGGACCGCACGCACGGAACATCTGCCGTTTTCAAAATACGGCAGATAGGATAGCTTACGGCATGGAAGTTCCTTTTCAGAGAACGAACTGACCGGTATGACCGGCAAAATGTCACCAGCCGCAAGCTTGCGTCCCTCAAAACCTCCGAGGCGGCATTTGATATTGGTGCTTCGGCTGCCCATCACAACAGGCACATCAAATCCGCCACGCACTGCAAGATAGCACCGACAGCCGGATACGGCAAAGCCAACTGAGATTTCATCTCCCGGTAAAACGGAAAGCGCACAAAGCATCGGCACCGGAACACCATTGATTTTCGGAGCAAAATCCCCTCCGGCGAAAGCAATGACCGCACGATCCATTACCCTTGCGGTAATCCCCATCCATGTCATCTCAAGAACAGCAGAATTTCTGTCGTTTCCCACAAGCAGATTGGCAATGGATGCAGCACGGGCATCCATCACTCCGGAAGCACCAAAGCCATCCTTCATATAACCATATCGTCCGAGATCCTGAACGGTCGTCAAAGGTCCCGGAGAAAGAATTTGTATACTCATACCGTTTCCTCCGTAATGGAATGCTGATATGTTCCGCTATCGACGGCACGGGCAATTTCATCATACCTTGCGCGGTCAATCGGTTCAAACCGGATATAGTCGCCGGCAGCATACAGTACCGGCGGCGTGCGCGAAGGATCGTATAGACGCAAAGGGGTTCTGCCGATTAAACGCCATCCGCCGGGAGATTCCATCGGATAAATTCCTGTTTGTGAGCCGCCGATGCCGACCGAGCCGCATGGAATAACCTGCCTTGGGCTATCAAGCCTCGGAGCCGCAATCGACATGTCAAGTCCGCCGAGATACGGAAAACCGGGTAAGAATCCAAGCATATAAATCAGATAATCGCGCGTACTGTGACGTATCACGACCTCTTTTTCCGAAATGCCGGCCATAGACGCGACATCCGAGAGATCGGGACCAAATTCTCCGCCGTAGCAGACAGGAATCCGATGGATCCTGCGCATGGAAATCACATTCTGCCGTGCCTGATTCATTGCTCTCCGGATATATCGGCAAAGCTTCTCATAAGAAATGTCCGATGGCCGGTAACATATGGTCAGCGAGCAGAACGCAGGAATGATATCGACAATTCCCCGCGTTCTTGCCTTTGTCAACGCAGAAACAAGCGCACGTACACGTCCGCCCGTCTCCTCCGAGATCTCGTCCCCCAATACCACAGTGAGCGCCGCATCCCCGCACGGCAGAATCCGATAATCCGACATCACGTAGACTCCTTTTTCTCAAAATAGCCCTTTTCAATGGTTTTTTCAAACCACTTTGCACAAGTTTTTTCAAGACACATAGAATAACGCACACATTCCCGCATGGATGTGACAATGGAACAATTCAGTTCTTTTCCGATTCCGTCAATCGCAGGAACCGTCCAGCCGTACATATCGATCATCCCACAGTCAGCAGCACGCTGCATTGCCTCGACCTGAAGCGCGGCATCATGAAAAATATCAAGATCACCGCAAAGGAAAGCGATCATGGCGCAAAGTCCATAGCAACCCCAATCCGAGGTAGTAGCGGTAATAATATTGTCCGCGCTTGTACGAACGGCAAGCCCTCCTCCACAGCCGCATGCACATTCTCCTTCGCCTGCATAGGGAATATAACAGCGAAGCGACTCTCCAATCGTTCCCATTCCGATTTCATTTCCAAGGTCTCCAATGGAAAGATTAAGTACACCCGCCTTTATCAGTTTCTCAAACAAAACATCCATTTTAGCTTCCAAAGGCGTAATATCCTGCCCTATCGCATTATGGTAATATCCTTTTTCGTTCGCACCGGGTGCCTCCACTGTAATCACCGCTTTGGGCATACAGGAGCGAAGAAGCGCTTCCGCTTCAGCATCTGCTTTGCTGCTGTCTTTTGTAAAAGCGTAATACGCAAGAGATGCCGGTATATCTCCCATTTTTTCAACAGAATCAAAAAAATGCAGTCCCACAAGCCTTGATAAGCCTTTGACAGCCGGAATGTTTTCTTCCTGGCAAACAATAACCGGTCTTACGTCAAATGCCTTGACAAGAGAACGCGCGAGCAGGATAGAACCGATAATACCGTCTGTTTCAGCCGATGCAAACGGACGAAGAACGAAACCCGTTATTATATATACATAATCTCCCGGTATCAGCGCCGCTTTCAGCTTTTTTGCGGCATTTGCCGTGAGAGGCTCACCGGTATAACGGCGTGAAGCATCATATAGAATCTTACAGACGCCGTACCCCCGCGGATCCAGATTCATTAAGTCATCGAGACTTTGCCCAAGATTTTGAATGGTAAGCTCTTTTTGTGTCATTGTCTTTTTCTCCCTGATTTCACAGCCAATTTTTACAAATGAGATTTTCATACTGAAAATGACCCCGGCATCCGCGGGATACCGAGGTCAGACCCGCACAGAATTCAAAGAGCGGTTTTCGTCAGAAAATCTTCGACCAGTGCATCCTGAAGCTTTTTTAAAAGCTCCGGCGCTTTTCCTCCGACGGGTTTTCCGTCAATTTCAGATGCGGCAAGGCAAAAAGAACCGGAACTCGAAACAATCACCTCGTCTGCCGCCATCATCTCGGAAACGGTAAACGGTGTTTCGTCAACAGGAATTCCAAAGCGTCTGCACATTTCAATCAGATGAGCGCGGGCAATTCCCGGCAGGATATATTCATCCGTCGGTGCCGTTTTGAAAACGCCGTCCTTTAAGATAGACACATTGCTATGCGCGCATTCCGTCACACGCTCACCGCGATGCAGAACTGCCTCTCCGCAGCCAGCCTCTTCTGTCTGATTTGCATACAGTACACTCGGAATCAAATTCAGCGTCTTGATATTACAGTAAAGAAACCTTTTATCCTCAAGGGTAATCAACTTTATTTTCTCATATGTATTTTTGACATTTGCAGGTCTGAGCATGATCCAGATATTCGCCTTTTCATTCTTATCATACACATGATTCCGAATTCCGGTACCGCGCGTTGCTTGAATATAAACAAACTGCGAACCGTCATCGACCTTTTTCACCATCTCGCAGAGGATCGCTTTCATTTCCTCTTTCGTATGCGGGATATGGATATCCAGCAAGGCCGCGCTGTTATAAAAGCGGTCAATATGCTCATCCAATGCATAAATAATGTGATTCCTGCTGTAGGTTGCATCATAGATTCCGTCTCCGAAATAGCAGACGCGGTCTAGCATAGGCACAGTCATCTTTTCCAGCTCATCAAATTTCCCGTTGTAATATCCGAGAGTTTTCATAAGTTCCTCCTAAGTCTATTCAAATAAAATAAATCCCGGACAAAAAGGCGCAGGAAAACTCCCTTTTCGAACGCCGTTGTCCGAGATTTTGAATTTCCGTTTCTTATCAAACTATCAATCAGTATATCGCTTCTTTTAGAATCTGTCAATACTTATTTCGAATTTTATTTTTACTCTTCTCTTTTTTAAGGGAGACTTGACTTCAAATAAGGGATATGATATATTAATGAAAAATGTTTTAAACAATATCTGTTCAAAAAGGAGAAAATTTCGTGCTGGAAAATGATTGGAAATTCAGGAAAGACAGTCTCCTTTTGCGTGACGCACTATGTGAATTTTTTGAATGCCGGTACGGAAAAATCCGATTTCTCGAAGAAAAAAATATCGGGAAGGTCCGTGCCGACATAATTGCGGTTCGTCCCGACGGGCTTCTCGGAATAGAAATCAAAAGTCACAGTGACAGCTATGACCGCCTGAAAAATCAGATTCAAGGATACGACACCTTTTGTGATTATAATTTTCTGTGTGCCGGAAGCACGCATATCCGTGCCGCAGAGCATGTGCCGACGTATTGGGGAATTCTTTCCATGACAGTACGGGACGGAGTCCGTTTTGAAGTGCTTCGGGAACCGTCTGAAAATCCAAAATGTCGGATTCTGCGTCAGGCAGAACTTCTCTGGTACGATGAACTTGCTTATATTTTAAAAACACAAAATCTTCCGAAATACACAGGCAAAAGCAAAAAATTCATCTGTACAAAGCTCTGTGAAAAGCTTTCCCCGGAAATTCTGAAGCCGCTTCTTTGCGATCGGCTGTTTGAACGGGATTATACCCGGTATCAGAACATCACAAAATCAAAAAGGCATCCGCATTCAGGAGGATAATATGGAACAGAAAATCATAGAAGTAAATGGACTCCGCAAGGCATACGGCAACGTGGAAGCGGTATGCGGATTGGATTTTTATGTAGAAGAGGGACAGCTTTTCGCGTTTCTCGGTCCAAACGGCGCCGGAAAATCCACAACAATCGACATTCTTTGTACCCTTCAGCGTGCAGATGCCGGCCATGTAACCGTTGACGGATATGTACTGGGACGCGAAGATGATTCCATACGGTCAACCATCGGCGCAGTCTTTCAGGACGGGGTACTGGACGGACTTCTCACAGTAGAAGATAACCTGAAAATCCGCGGAAGCTTTTACGGATTACACGGAAAATCACTGGTTCTGGCAGTGGAACGCGCCGCGGAGATTACCGAAATCGGAGAGCTTCTGAAACGTCCGTACGGAAAGCTGTCAGGAGGGCAAAAACGCCGGTGCGACATTGCTCGCGCATTGATTCATACCCCGAAAATTCTGTTTCTTGATGAGCCGACAACAGGGCTTGATCCCAAAACAAGACGCATGATCTGGAAAACCATTGAACAGCTCCGACAGCAAAACGGCATGACCGTTTTCCTGACAACCCACTATATGGAAGAAGCAGCGGAATCGGATTTTGTCGTTGTCATTGATAAAGGAAAAATCACTGCCAAGGGAACGCCCTCTGAGTTCAGGGAAAAATATGCAAAAGACCGGCTGATCTTATCATCAAAGGAGCCGGAGCATCTCTCAAAATTTCTGGAAGAAAACGGCTTCTCATGCCGCAGAATTGCCGATACGGTTTCCATTGAGCTTCCCTCAACACTAGATGCCTTGCCGATTCTCGATATATGCCGAGAACGGCTCACAAGTGTGGAAATTATCGGCGGGACCATGGACGATGCATTTCTCGCTGTAACAGGAAAGGAGCTTCAGGAATGATACGATTTTCCCTCAGAAACCTGAAATTGTTTTTTAAAGATAAAGCCGCAGTGTTTTTTTCCTTGTTGGCAGTATTTATCATCATCGGACTTTACGCGCTTTTTCTCGGCGATGTTTGGACGGACAGTTTTCAGAATGTCAACGGAGCCCGCCAGCTTATGGATACCTGGATGATGGCAGGTCTGCTCGCCGTTACCTCTGTTACCACAACGCTGGGTGCCTATGGCATTATGATCGATGACAAAGTGAAAAAAATCGAAAAAGATTTTATCGCCTCCCCGGTCAAGGGAAGAAGTCTGCTCGGCGGATATGTCATCAGCGCCGTTCTGATCGGAATTTTGATGAGTCTTATCACATTTTTTCTTGCTGAACTTTATATTCTTGCAAACGCCGGCACACTGCCCGATATCGGCACACTTATCAAGACCTTCGGTCTTATTTTACTTTGCACCATTACCAATTCCTCTATGGTATTTTTTCTCGTTTCCTTTTTCAAAAGCACAAATGCATTCGCCACGGCAAGTACGATAATCGGTACGCTGATCGGCTTTCTGACAGGAATCTATCTGCCGGTTGGCTCACTGCCGGAATCCGTTCAGCTTGTCGTAAAATGCTTCCCAGTGTCTCATGCCGCAGTACTGTTCCGTCAAACGCTGATGGAACAGACAATGGAGACTTCTTTTGCCGGTGCTCCGGAACAAGCGATTTCGGAATTCAAGGAGATGATGGGTGTATCCTTCCGCTTTGGCGATACTGTTCTTTCATCGTCGGGAAGCTTCCTTGTGTTAGTCGGAACAGCGATTCTTTTCTATGGGCTTTCCCTTCTGCGTTTTGCAAGGAAAAAAATCCGCTGAAAACATATTTCTTCCAAGAAATGCTTTCAATAAAATTGTTCATTCTTACCGAATCCTTTTTCGATATGTTTTCAAACAAAAAAGACAGCTGCAAAGTTAGCAGCTGTCTTTTTGTTTTTGTGAAAATTATGTTATATATGCTCTTCTTTTCAAAAATGCTTATTATCTGCATGGGCAAAAATCTTAAAATAAAATCTTACTTGTCAGATAGCTTAAATACATCTGCGGCTTTGCCGATCACCACCATGTGATCCGCATTGGTAAAGCGATAATCCGCTCCCGGCAGAAGTTTCAAGTCATTGTTCACTTTCATGGCAATGATATTGATTTTATATTTTGCCCGAATATTGATTTCCGATATCGTCTTTCCAAGCCATGCGTCCGGCACAGGAATCTCATAAATGGCATATTCCTTCGTCAACTCAATAAAATCAAAAATATTGGACGCATTATAACGAACGGCAAGCTTTTCCGCCATTTCCCTCTCGGGATAAACGACCTCATCCGCGCCGATCCGGATTAAAAGATTTGCCTGAATATCCTGCTTTGCTTTGGCTACAACAAATTTGGCTTTCATCTCCTTAAGCAGCGCCGTAATCACAAGAGATGACTGAAAATCATCTCCGATGGCTACAAAGCAAATATCAAAATGATTTACGCCAAGTGCCCGCAGAACATTTTCATTTGTGCAGTCGGCAATCTGAGAATCCGTGAACACGGTTGAATACTGATCGATAACAGATGCATCTTTATCCACGATCATAACGTCGTTTCCAAGCTCAAGGAGCTTTTTTGCAAGATGGCGACCAAATCTTCCCATTCCAATGACCAGTATGGATTTCATATACTTGTATACCCTCCGCTTACGCGATTGAATTTTTCTTTATCCAACCAAAACCTTTTCCGTCGGTCTCTGAATATCAGGATCTACCCGCTCCGTTGAAAACGCCAAAGCGAGAGAAAGCCCTCCGACACGTCCCGCATACATCAAAAACGCAAGAATAATTTTGGATGCCGCGCCGATAGAAGGCGTGATACCCATCGTTAGTCCGACAGTTCCAATAGCAGAACTTGTTTCAAACAGAGCGCATTCCAGCTCGATGGATTCCAGTGCCATAATGGCAACAGCGGATACCAGCGCCAGTATAATATAAATTGTCGTAATTGAACAAGCCTGTTTGACCGTGTCGTCTGAAATTCTTTTTTTGAAAACGGTAATGCTGTCCTTATTGCGAACTGACGCCACCACGTTCAAAAGCACAATAAAAATCGTAGCCGTCTTAATTCCGCCCGCCGTAGACCCGGGGCTTCCGCCGATTAACATCAGTACGATAGAGAGAATTCCGCCTCCATCCGTCAGCGCCGCCTGATCAATGGTATTAAACCCCGCTGTTCTGGTTGTCACGGATTGAAACAAAGCGCCAAGAAGCTTTTCTCCCTCATTGAGTCCGGCGAGTGCACCCTCTTGTTCCAATAGATAAAATCCGATCCATCCGGACAAAATCAAAAAGAGCGTTGTTGTAAGAACGATTTTGGTGTGAAGCGCATACCGTTTAAAATGCAGTTTGCATTTGACAAGATCCGCCCAAACAAAAAATCCAATGCCGCCAATCACAATCAATCCCATCACAGTCAGCTGAACGACGATATCGGATTGAAAGGTTGTCAGTGAAGAAAATTTACCGTATTTTCCCATCAAATCGAAACCGGCATTGCAAAATGCCGATACAGAATGAAAAAGCGCATTCCAAAGTCCTTCCCAAAAGCCCATTTTCGGACAAAAACGGGTAGCAAGAAGAAGTGTCCCTGCGCCTTCAAACAGAATCGTTCCCCGAATGATTTTCCGTATCAGTGTCGTTACGCCGTTGAGCTGCAGATATCCGGCGGACTGCATAAGAAGCCGTCTTTTATGCAAGCTGATCCGTTTATGCATAAATATCGTAAACATTGTCATAACGGTCATAAATCCAAGACCGCCGATCTGAATCAGCGCAAGAATAACCAGCTGTCCGAAAAAGCTCCAATGCATATAGGTATCCACGACAACGAGTCCTGTTACACAGGTAGCGCTTGTCGCCGTAAAAAACGAGTCCAAAAACGGCGTCCATTCATGGACGGATGAGGAAACCGGCAAGCACAACAGCAGCGCACCGGCAAAAATAACCAAAAGAAAGCTGCCCGCAATGATTTGGGTATAGGTCAGTTTATGTCTTTTGAATTTCAAAATAAAGCCTCCGGCGAAATACGACAACCGTCATATAATCGGCTCAAAAATGTTTCATTATTATATCACGTAAGCCTACTGTTGTCAAGGGATTCCCAAGAGAAAGCAGAAAAGATTGACAAAAACATCCATTCATGATAAAATCAACAAAAAAATGATTCTTTTATAAACGAAAGTGAATCCGATATGAAAAGAAAAGAACAAAAACAGACCAACTGTGAAACATGTGTCTTTTATGATTGGGATGAGAATTACGATGCTTATATCTGTACGGCGGCACTCGATGAGGACGAACTGGAACGGTTCGTACGAGGAAATGCCGACCGATGTCCGTATTATCGTTTTTATGATGAATATAAAAGCGTTCAAAAACAAAACTAATAACAAGACGCCGGTTACAAACGATATTTTTTATCCGGCGGCAGGAGGTTTTTTTGATTAAAATCGCAGTTTTCGATGTCAAGCCATATGATATTGTCGGATTTGACCGATATGGTTCGGATGGCGGAATTGAATTTAAATATTTTGAAACCAAGCTGAATCCCGACACAGTGGGGCTCGCCGCCGGAGCAGACGGCGTATGTGTGTTTGTAAACGACGACCTATCGGAGTCGGTCATCGACAAACTCTGTGAATACGGGATCCAATTAATTGCGCTGCGCTGCGCGGGATTCAACAACGTAGATCTGCGCGCCGCAGCAGGAAAAATCTGTGTCGTCCGTGTTCCGGGTTATTCCCCTCACGCAGTGGCAGAACACGCGCTTGCCATGCTTCTCACACTTCTTAGGAAAACCCATAAAGCCTATTTAAGGACAAGAGACTTTAATTTCAGTCTAACCGGACTTGTAGGAACCAATCTATACGAAAAAACGGTCGGCGTCATCGGCACCGGCCGAATCGGGAGAGTCTTTATCGATATTTGTCGCGGATTTGGGATGCGTATCATTGCCTATGACGTATACCCAGCTGACGGAACGGATATTGAATATGTGTCACTTGACCGGCTTTTCTCGGAAGCTGACGTTATCTCTCTTCACTGTCCCCTGACGCCGGAAACCACCCATATGATTAACAGCGAAAGTCTTAGTCAAATGAAAGACGGCGTGATTTTAATCAACACCTCGCGCGGCGCTTTAATCGATGCGGAAGCGCTCCTCGAGTATATCAAGAAAAAGAAAGTCGGGGGCGCATGTCTTGACGTATATGAAGAGGAATCCGATATTTTCTTTGAGGATCTATCCGATCACATTATGGACGATGATGTTCTTGCAAGGCTGATCTCCATGCCCAATGTACTGGTAACCTCCCATCAGGCGTTTCTGACGGATGACGCGCTTGAAAGCATTGCCAAAACAACGGTTGAAAACATCTTATCGTTTTTCCGCGGAGAACCGGTAAAAAATGAAATCAAACAATAAAAAGAGATGACAGAAAAATTTCTATATTGCAAAACAATCGAGGAGTACACAGCAGGCGTACTCCTCGATTGTCTATATATGACTTTACCTATATTCACCGTTTTGCGGGCGTTCCGCCGCTAATTTCTGCTTGTAGCGGATTTTCGTTTTGTCCGGAAGACTGCGCTTCCGAGCAAGTCTCTGCAGACTGTGAAGAACCGGATAAGAGGATAGAAGACTTTTGGCAAGACGCCTCGTCCTCTTGCCCGTTTGTCACGGTACGGGTGGAATTCGTTTTATTTTTTTGATCGGAATTCAGTAGCTTTGGGACAAGCCACTCCTTATTGTGCTTCAAAGACAGATATCCGATAACGGAAGCAACAAAGCCCCCGAACGCATCGATCATCAGATCTTCCATCGTATCAACAAGCGCCGCATGTCCGGAAAGCACCGTCCCGTCCGGCGTTGTGAATTTCTGCATGTTAAGTCCAAGCAGTCCGTCAAAAATATATTCATAGATTTCCCACAAAGCTCCAATCATGACCGCAAAGCAAAAGGCAAACAGAGAAACAAAGAGTGGAGAAAGACGAAACATGACTTTCTCACTTTTATTGAGAATCGCAACAAACATAAAGCCTAAGAATCCAGTCACAAGACTGCTTGAACAATGCAGGATAACATCCCAAAATGGAACACGGTTGAACATGTCATAAAATTCACCGAGAAAAATGGCACAATAGAGAAACACAAGATAAAAAACATACAAGAGCGACGGAATTTCAAAGCGCAGCTTTTCGGAAAGAAATTCCGGCACATGCAAAACAAAAAGTCCCAACGTACATTGAAGCATCGTGAGAAGATTCACGGTATCGAAAACGCCGAGCACCATTTGAATCAAATAGTACAGCAAAGGAGCAGCAAAGCTGATAAGCACAATCCAATATGCGATTTTTTGAGATTTGGTACGCGACCGTTTCTTTTCCATGTTTCTTCCTCCGTCTTTTCTGTATATCAAAATTTATGAAAATTTATCGCGGGATATTCGGGAATACGCAGAATGTGCGAAAAAGGAAGCGTTTATTCTGTTCTTAAAGCGACAACAGGATCCTTTCTTGCCGCAATTTTTGACGGAATCAGTCCGGCAATCAAAGTCAGGCAAATGCTGATAACAACCAGAATCAAAGCGCCGAGGACCGGAAGCGAGGCACCGAGTGAGCCGATTCCAGTCAGTGCATGAAGAATCAAATTGACCGGAATGGTAATCAGCAGTGTAATACCGATTCCAAGTGCACCGGAAATAAAACCGACTGTCGCCGTTTCCGCATTGAATACGCGGGAAATATCCCGCTTTGACGCGCCGATAGCGCGCAGAATCCCAATTTCCTTTGTTCTTTCTAAGACGGAAATATACGTGATAATTCCAATCATAATAGAGGAAACAATAAGCGAGATCGCCACAAATGCAATCAGCACATAAGAAATCGCATTGATAATGGTGGTAATGGAGCTCATAAGAAGCTTCACATAGTCCGTATAGGAAATTTTATCCGTTTCCGATACACCCGCATTGTATTTGGCAATCAAATCCGCTATTCTATCCTTATCTTCAAAGGTAGCCGCATACATACTGATAGCCGCAGGGCTTTCTGTATCGATATAACCAAGTCTCTCAAGGTTTTCTTCCAGTGTAGCATCTGATACGGTTGCCGGCATGTATTCATCATACAATGCCGCATATTCTTTTTCGGTAAAGGTTTCCGCATCCAATAACGCAGCAAGCGCGTCCGATGTCATCGAACCGAGCTTTTCGGATACGGCAGCCGCATATTGTTCCGCAATCACCGTTTTTACAGAATCGGAAACCGCAGCATATAATTCTTCGGCGTCCATAGACTCGATATACTTCCGTATTTCCGTAGTATCGGTCACACCCATTTGTTCCGCATAGGCAGTAACTGCCATCTCTACCATTTCCTCATAGGTATATTGCGACAGATAAGCTTCTACCGCCGCCTCTAACTCCGCCTCAGGCATTTTCATTTTGATAGAAGTATAAATAGCCGCTTTTTCCGCATTGGTAAGCCCTGCGAAATAAGCCTTAATCTTCTCTGCTTTTTCCGCATCGGTGAAATCCTCCTCCGTTTCCCCCTGAAAAGGAAGTCCCGTAATGATATCCAAGGAAGGATTTGCAAGCTGTTCTTTTACAATATCGCTTTCCGCAGCGCGGGAAATCGCATATTCCGTAAGCGCGCCGGTATAACCGATAGTACCGCTCATCATGGAAGAAACGGCATCACTGTTCGGACGTATAATTCCGGATACTTTGAGGGAAATCGGTTTTTCAGACTGATATAAAAAAGATAGTCCTGCCTCACTCTGCGAAAGGTCAGTATACGTCCCGTCCGCATTTTTTAAATAAAAATCAGGCGAGAGAATCAATTTAAAAGTCATCCCGCAGATCTGCTCGTATGACCAGCTCTCAACTTTATCCGTATCCGTGTTTCCTTGCATGGAATCTATCAATTCCTGCTTGACTTCTTCCGTCGTTTTCAGTCCGAGAGCATAAAGTGCAAGATCGCTGATCTCATTGTTTTCATCCACGATCAAAACAATTTCATCATAAGACGCAGGCCAGCTTCCATAAAGAACATCATACTGCTCCTTCAGTAAATCATTGATCAGTTCTCCGTCCTTACCGGGAAGCATCTCCTGCCATACCTGATAAGAAGAAAAAGACATCATCTCATCTGCGTTTTGCGGCATAAAAGACAGTTCTTTCATCAACTCTTCCAAATCAGATTTTACAATAGTGCCGTTTTTGTCTTCTACATAAATGTTAAAATCAATTCCGTATGTGTATTGAATTGCGCTGATATATTCTGCAAACTCGGGCGTTTGTTCGATATACTTTTTAAATGCCTTAAGATTATTATGCTGCACACTTGTATTGGAAAGCGAACTCAACAATTCATACATCACACGATTCGCATAAACGGCATCCAATTCATGCTTGATTTCCGTCTGGGAGGTGTTTGCGTTCATAATGGTGGTAATAAGACCCGTCATATCGACGGATTCCGCTTGTATGGTAATCGGATAGCTGGAAAGCGTATCCTCTTGAACACGATTGATATATCCCTGTACTCCATTGGAAACGGCAAGAATCAGCGCGATGCCGATAATTCCGATTGAGCCTGCAAAGCTGGTAAGAAAGGTTCTTCCTTTTTTGGTTTTCAAATTGTTTAACGACAAAGAAAGAGCGGTAGCAAACGACATAGAACGATTCTTAAGCCGTTTTTCCTTTTTCTTTGAAGTCTCTCTTATCGGTGTACTCTCCTTTTTAGAAGCAGCCTTTTCGGCGTTATCATAAGGATTGCTGTCACCTGTAATTTTTCCGTCAAGGATACGCACAATCCTTGTGGAATAGGTTTCCGCAAGCTCTGGATTATGCGTTACCATAATCACAAGCCTATCCTTCGCAACCTCGCTTAAAAGCTCCATAATCTGAACACTGGTTTCGGAGTCCAGTGCCCCTGTCGGCTCATCTGCGAGTAAAATTTCCGGATTATTGACCAGTGCTCGCGCGATGGCAACACGCTGCATTTGACCGCCGGAAAGCTGATTCGGCTTTTTGTAGATCTCACTCGCGAGTCCAACCTCTTCCAGCGCACGTTTTGCCCTTTCTTTTCGCTCTGACCTCGATACACCGGAAATGGTCAGCGCCAGCTCGACATTGGCAAGCACGGACTGATGCGGAATCAAATTGTAACTCTGAAAAACAAAGCCAACGGAATGATTCCGATAAGCATCCCAATCCGCATCGTGAAAATCCTTGGTAGACTTTCCGTTTATGATAAGATCGCCGCTCGTATATCCATCAAGTCCGCCAATAATATTGAGCAGCGTGGTTTTGCCGCAGCCAGACGGACCGAGAACCGAAACAAATTCACTTTTTCGAAATCCAATATCGATTCCGCGCAGCGCTGTGACTCTCATATCCCCTGCGGGATATTCTTTATATATATTTTTGAGCACCAGCATACAAGCAATCGTCCTTCCTAAAATCATTTTATAAAATTCATTGGAAATAAAATATTTACTATTTAGTATAAATGAAATTTATGAATAGCTTATGAATGACGTGTATATTTTCCTCTCAAATAGTGATGAAGCATAAAACCGTCGTTACCATGACCGACAGCTCCTCTACTCTGACAGTGAAACTCCTTATTAAGAACTTTTCTATGAACATCTCCTGTCAACAAAAAAGCGCCGCCCGCAAGCTTTGATGCGGGGGCGCTTTTATTTTGGAACTGCCTGTTACAGATCCGGTCGGAAAGGATTTTCTCCCTCTTTTGCCTTTGCTTCTTCCTCACGGCGACGAGCCGCTTCCTCATCGCGACGGCGGGCTTCCTTTTCCGCTTCCTCACGAAGCCTATTCTCCTCCTCGGAACGACGCCGTTTCTCTTCGCCGATCTTGACGACATCTTCCATTGTCGCATCTGTTTCCATTGCCGTCTTAAATTGCTCATCATCCATGATCTCATTTTCAACAAGGAACTGTGCAATAAAGTCAAGCTTCTCACGATGTTCGGAAAGAATATTTTTCGCACGAGTATAAGCCTCGTCGATAATCTTTTTGATTTCATTGTCAATGACAGCGGCGGTTTGTTCGGAATAATCCTTTGCCGTATTAAAGTCACGACCAAGGAAGACTTCATCGTCGCTGTGTTCGTTTCCGAGATGAATCGTGCCGACCGCATCGCTCATTCCGTAAACGGTGACCATTTTTCTCGCAATTTGCGTTGCTCTTTGAATATCATTGGAAGCACCGCCGGAAATATCTCCGAACACAATTTCCTCTGCGGCGCGTCCGCCGAGCAGCATCGCAATATTTTCCTTCAGCTCATTCTTATACACGCTGTATTTATCCTCAACCGGAGGATTCAGCGTATAACCAAGCGCTCTTCCGGACGGAATAATCGAAATCTGACGCACCGGATCCTGTGTCGGCAGAAAATAAGCAAGAATCGCATGCCCCGCCTCATGATAAGCCGTTTTGCGCTTTTCTTCCTGTTTGATCTTATAATTGCGTTTTTGCGTTCCGACCGTAATTTTAATTAAGGATTCTTCGATATCGACCATGCCGATCAAAGCCTTATTCTTTCTTGCCGCAAGCAACGCTGCCTCATTTAACAGATTGGCAAGGTCTGCGCCGGTAAAGCCGACTGTTGTCTGAGCAATCTTTTTCAGATCCACATCATTTTCAAACGGCTTTCCTTTCGCATGCACCTTCAGGATATCTTCTCTTCCCTTAATATCGGGATAATTCACCGTAATCTGCCTGTCAAAGCGTCCCGGACGTAAAAGCGCCGGATCCAAAATATCCGGGCGGTTGGTCGCGGCAATGACGATAACACCGTCATGTCCGCCAAAGCCGTCCATTTCCACAAGGAGCTGGTTCAGGGTCTGTTCGCGTTCGTCATGCCCCCCGCCGAGGCCAGCGCCACGCTGACGGCCCACGGCGTCGATTTCGTCGATAAAGATAAGGCAAGGAGCGTTTTTCTTGCCCTGCACAAACAGGTCACGGACACGCGAAGCGCCCACGCCCACGAACATTTCCACAAAGTCGGAGCCGGAGATGGAGAAGAACGGCACGTTGGACTCACCCAGCTACGGCGCGGGCCAGCAGGGTCTTACCGGTACCGGGAGGGCCGACGAGCAGGACGCCCTTGGGAATGCGCCCGCCAAGACGGGTGAACTTGCGCGGATTGGAGAGGAAGTCGACGACTTCGGAAAGTTCTTCCTTGGCTTCGTCCACACCGGCCACGTCATCGAACGTGACCTTGCCCTGCTCCTGATTGAGCATACGGGCCCGGGAACGGCCAAAGGACATGGCCCGGCCCGCTCCGCCCTGCATCTGGCGCATGAAGAAAATCCACACGCCGATAAGCAGCAGCATGGGGAACCACGACACCAACAGGGTCATGTACCACGGGGAGTCCTCGACAGGCTCGGCCCGGACTTCGACCTTCTCGGCAATGAGTTTATCCACGAGGCCGGGATCGTTGGGGACGTAAATCTGGAACGATTTGCCGTCGGTCGTTTTCCCGGTAAGGGTATTCCCCTGAATAACCACCTCGGACACTTCACCCTTGGCGGCCTGACGCAGGAATTCACTGTACGTCACGCTCGGCTGGGCCGAATGCTGAGGCTGGCTAAACAGGTTGAACACAATGACCATAGCCAGGGAGATGACCCCCCAGAGCATGAGATTCCGCGTAAACTGATTCAAAAGTTACCTCCGTATGGCCCGGCAGCGCCAAACCCCGCCAAGCCTCGGGCACAGTGTAAGTTCTCTTTGAGCGTTTGACAACGGCAGACGGGTTATTCAGGAAAAGCTTTCCTTATGG
>OODJ01000146.1_pt1 | contig 83180 bp, 95 predicted proteins | sample 1671611 | NCBI WGS metagenome assembly OODJ01 (sample SAMN06348174, study PRJEB24527) | human gut metagenome | biome: human gut; feature: ankylosing spondylitis patient; material: feces | host: Homo sapiens | place: China | collected 2015-10 | reverse complement strand
GCACATCGCTGGCATCAATGATATCACAGGTGGTCTTTTGGGTAAAACATCTGAACAGGTGTTGGACGCTTACTTCGGTGACGTTTCTGTGCTGAACGCAAACGGTTCTGTACTGAACGACGCTTTGGTTGAGGACGCTGCTCAGGCAGTTGTAAACGACCGAAATGGTATCATCGACCGTATCGTTTCTTCTCCTATCGTGTTCAACAACTACGTGAAACTCTTCCACGAGTCAAAACGTGTTGTGGTCGGTATGGCTGGTGGCGTCGTTGGTGCTACTATGGGTCAGTCGGTAAACGATATCACTACTCAATTCGGTAAAGTGAACATCAAGGCAGACAAGTTCTTCGACTTTGCGAAACCGATTAAGTTGGGCGGTGGTAAGACTTCCGACAAAGCTCCTAATGCTCCTATCAAGGATGTAACTCCGGTTGCTGTGGCTACTGATGCTAAGGGAGTATTCGGCTCTGTTCACGCTGGTAACTACTTCTATGCTGTTACAGCAAAGAACCGTTACGGAGAGTCTGAACCCGTTTTGCTGAACGACACTGCACAGGCTGTTGGCGCAATTCAGTCTGTGACTCTGAAGTTCAAAGGTGCGCAGTCTTCTGCTTATCCTGAAACTTGCTACGTCATCTATCGTACTGAGAAAGACCCTGTTGATAAGGGTACTGCGGATTTCTATCCTATCTTCGAAGTTAGCACAACTGAGTTGGCTGCTGGATGGGACGGTGCTGCTCCGGGAGAGGTTCACGACCGCAACCGTTGGATTGCCGGAACCAAATCTGCTCTTGTTTACTTCAACGGAAGTGAAATGATTGAGTATCTGGAACTGGGTGGAACCATGAAACTGGATTACGCTATTGTTGGTCCGAGACGTTCATTCTCTGTATTGAACTACGGAACTCCGGTAGAGTATATGCCTGGAAAGATTGCTCGTATTATCAACATCGGTAAGATTGGTCTGCCGACTACCTAATAACGAGGACAATTACGTTATAATGATGGGGATGGGGTGTATGTCCCATCCCCATTAATTTTATAATCATAAATAAATTCAAAGAATTATGAAACTGTTTAACAGAAAAGCGGGAAACAAAACCATCAATTACAATGGTAAGAACGTGAAGTTCGTGAATTGTGTTGCTGAGGTCGAAGACGACTTTGGTAAGGAAGTCCTCAAGTTAGGAATCCCCGACCTGTACGAACACGGCAAACAGCCTGTATTCGAAACCCCGAAAGAGGTTCAGATGAAGTCAGACTTCAAAGACCGTGAAGAGTGGTACAAGAAAGAAATTGCTCGCCTGACAAATATCAATACAGCGAACAAAAAGAAGATTGAGGAACTCGAGCAAGAGGTTGAAAACTGGAAGAACGAATACAATCGTGAACACGAGGCTCGTATTCAACTCGCTGCGGGAACCGTTCCCCCAGCCGAGACAGTTACACCCCCTGCACCTGAAGCTATCGTAGAGAACCCAACAGAGGGTACAGGCGAGGAAACTCAGGGAGACGCTGACCCCGAAGTAACAGGTGGCGAGGGAACCCCTACTCCTGAAGAGGAAGAGGCTACTCTACGCAAGGAATTGGGTGTAATGAAGAAAGATGAACTGATTGCTTTCGGTCAGGAGGGTGGTATTGACATGACCGCTGTTGCTGAAAAAACCAAAGCCGAAATCATCGAATTTTTGGTAAACGCTTCTAAAGAGTAATGCGAGATGGGACAACTTGTTTTGACAATGAAGTATAGAAAGAACACGGGGATGATATTTAATCCCACGGAGATTTTTTCTTTGTACCTGTATGGGATAACCATACAGGGAGGCGACGGGACTTCTTTCAGCTCTGAGAGCATGAGGTTCTACATTCAGGCAGCACAGAAAGAGGTGGAGAACTTCTTCAACCTTAAACTGATGCGCCAGTTCATTGACCAAGAGAAGTTGACATTCTACCGAGCCGACTATTGGCAGGAGTTTCCTATTCTGTTCACGAACTATCCCGTCAACAAGCCAATTTCGTTGACGGGACGGTTCAATAATCTTGAGCAAATTTCCTATCCGACACAATGGCTTACAACTCACCAGAACAGTTATGGTCTATATAAGCGAAGAGTTTCAATCGTTCCCACGGGTTCGGCTGTTGCTACTGCCAATGCTGAGGTCATCTTGAGTGGTCTGACAACCCAATTGGGAAGCCAGCACTTCAGGATGATTCCGGATTATTGGGACTTCCAGTATATTACAGGCTTTGACCTCGACCATATGCCTATGGACTTAATCAATCTGACGGGGAAATTGGCTACGTTCGGGCCACTTGGAATTGCTGGTGACTTGATATTGGGTGCGGGTATCGCTAATCAATCAATTGGGGTAGATGGTTTAAGCCAGTCGATTGGTTCGACGAGTTCCCCCACTAATGCCGGATATGGAGCTCGTATTCTTCAGTATTCTCGTGAAATTAAAGAAACTGTTTCTCGTATTAGATTGATATATGACGAAATTAAATCAGTTGTAATATAATGGAGAATTTTGTTTATATATATGCGCTTGAATTTCCGTTTGGAAATATACGATACGTTGGAAAATCAAAGAATCCAAATCGTAGGTTCAAACGGCATATTCAGGACGCAAGAAAATATTCAAAAAGTCATAAGTTGGCATGGATACGTTCTTTGTTAAATATTGGCAAACTTCCATTTTTGTATATTATTGATAAAGTTCCAGAAAATGAATGGGAATATTGGGAACAGTATTATATTCGTGAATGTGAGTTAATTGGATTTAAATTGACGAATGGAACTGTGGGAGGTGATGGAAATCATAATCCTTCGGCAGAGGTTCGAGAAAAAATTTCTTCTTCTTTGAAGAGTTATTTTTCTGAAAATAATGTTTGGAATAAGGGGACAGTTGGGATATCTTCTGGATATCCAAAAGGTAAGAAACGTTCAATTCAAGATTCCTTTTTAAATTCAGAAAGAAAGAGAAACCTTGCTAAGGTTCAGAAACCTTGGAATTTTGGAAAAAGAATGAGTAATGAGCAACGTGAGAAGCTGAGAAAGGCTCGTTCCGGAATAGCAGCTTTTCGTACAGAAATCATTCAATATGATTTAAATGGAAATAAACTTTGCGAATGGGAAAGTATGAGAAGTGCAATTAAAACTCTTGGTTTAAGCAGAAAAACATTGAAGAAGTGTTTAATAGGGCATTTCCCAAATGATGGAAAATTTATTTGGAAATATAAGGAGGGTAAATATGAATAATAGACCAATCACTCAGGCTCCCGAGCAGTCCTTATATGGACAGCCTCAAGTGAGTTTTCGCCCGAATGACTTCAATTCAGTTATTTGGGCGCACGGATATGATATAATCTGTGAAAAGGCAATACGCTGTCCGTGTCAGGGAAACTCGGGCAGTCCGTTACCTGATTGTCAGAACTGTCACGGCTTTGGATACTTCTTCGTAAATCCAAGGAGAACCAAAGCACTTGTAACAGGTCTGAACAGGAATACACAGTACGTTCAATGGGCTCCGGAATTGATGGGTACGGCTGCGATAACCGTTCGGGATGAAGATAAAGACTTCCTTTCCTACTTTGATAGAGTGACGGTAGAGGATGAATATGCTTCGTTTACGGAAATGTTGGTGGCGAGGGAGATGATAGGTGACGAGGTTGCTGTTTTTCTCTCTTATGCCCCAATAGAGGATGGTATCGTGGCAGTGTACACCTTTAAGGATTCCGAGTCCCCGTTAATCAAGTTAGACCCATCAGTCTACGAGATAGTTCCCGAGAACCCGTATTGCTTGAGATTTGCTCCAGGGAACGTTCCTCCAGAGACAGGTGTTTCAGTCCTGTACAAACACAGGGTGGAATACCACATCATTGATATGCCTCACGAAATCCGAGCCTCGTTAGGTAAGGATAAGAAGAGCGGACAGTTTCAAATCCTCAAGATGCCGATACAGGGTGTGGGACGGAGAACTCACCTAATAGACATGCAGCGTCCTAATTACGATGGAAGTGGAATAATATATAACGACGACAATGATTCCGATACACGTTGATTTGAGTGAAATCGTAGCGGAGTTTGCTCTTACAGGTTCGCAGGCTCAGGAACTCGGTGGTGAGATTATCAATCGGGTGGTGACTGAGTATGTAAACAAGTGGGAGAACCTTGTCAATAGAGAGTTAAAGAAGACCCGAAAACTGTATAAGAATGCCATGTACGTTGATAGGGTGAGTCCGACGGAAGTGGTGTTTGGGCTTGCTCCCGGACAGGACGGGTTGGCTTTGGCTCTTGAAGAGGGGAAGGCTCCCTTTGACATGAAGCCAGGATTTTCCAACTCCTCAAAGAAGAAGACATCTGCGAGTGGGGGTTGGTATCTGACAATTCCGTTTCGGTACGCTACTCCTGATGCTGTGGCGGAATCAATGATGTTTCAAAATCGGCTGCCGAAAGAGATTTACGATATTGCTAAGAGTAACGGTGGACAGCCTGTAAAGAAGAATCAGCTTCCTATACAGTACGCACAACTCGGGCAGCGTAAACCTATTCAAACAGCCGAAGGAATCATTCCGGCTTATACTCACAAAGCACCTCAATATCAAGGACTCGTACGAATTGATATCGCTTCTACTGATAAGGAGAATCGTGGGGGATACTTCACATTCCGAAGAGTGAGTGATAAGAGCGACCCGTTAAGTTGGATAAATCCGGGATTTGAACCTCGGAAGTTCATGGACAGGGCACTCGACGAGGCACAGGTGTTTGAGGTTGCGGACATGGCGATTGATGAATTTTTAAATCAATTATAAAGATGATTTTAATTGCGAGAATAAAACAGATAGTCGATGGGTTACTCCAGTACATTCAGTATGATTACGAAAGTGTTCCGGAGCATGAGACTTTCCTCTACCATATGTTCTATGGGACGAGGGACGGCTCTTTCGACTTCTATGAGCAAGCAAAGAAACTGTTCCTGAGAACTAATACGAGTCCCAGAAAGATACAGGTAAAGATGGAGTATCCGAAGGATAAAAGTCATCTTCCATGTATTATCGTAAGGGAGCCAGGACGTTCTACGGATAAGCCAGCACCGCTTGGAGGTTATGGCGCACCCGTATTAGACACGTTTGGTGGAACGGAATATGAACGTGAGGGGTTCCGCCAACCAGCCTTGTCGAAGATTGATTTGATGTGCTTCAGTGAGAATATGCTTGAATCAATTCTGATGGGGGAGGTTATATATGCGTTGCTCATTGGAGCCAGAAATACATTTGAAGAGGAGTTTGCTTACTTCGATTTCAGCACGAATGAATTGATAGCAGAAAACGCTCTGTTCCCGCAGCCGATATTAGTCAAGAACGTATCAATAGAGGTTGAGGACATTGGTGACTATGCTTCTATCATTCGACCTGAAATCGTGAGAAGATTTATCATTGAGGATGCGATACCTGTTGGGTCAGACCCAGGATGGGTTCCGCCTCCTTTGGACAAATATTTTGAATTTTCAAATCCGTATGTATGGCTGGATTCACTGTTAGCAACAGGTGAGAACACTATCTATTCGAATACTGATTGGGTGTTATCAGTTGGTGACGAACTGTTCAAGTTTGGTTCGGGATATGTATGGCTTGATGAGATGAACAACAAAGGTGAACAGGAGATTGAAGCGAAGACTCCTTGGAGGTTGGAGTAGGGAATTCGCTCTAATATTACTATCTTTGTTGGTGGAAAAAATTTTGTTTAACGTTTAAAATAGTAAATTTATGGCAAAAGCAGCATGGTTGACCGTCAATCCCGCTTCGGGAAACGGTAATGCGACAGTTCAGAACACGGGTACAGTTCACACAGGTCGTGAAAAACGTGAGACGACTGTAACAGGTGTGGCGGTTGGAGTTTCGCCGAATAAAACTTACAAGGTTATCCAGAAAGGAAAACCTGAGTTCGTTTCATTTACGAATGGAGCAGAAACAACTGTTGGAAAAGCAGGTGGAACTCTGACGATTACAGGTAAAACCAACTCTTCGAAGTTGAACTTCGAATTGGTTGACCTTAAGACTCGTGCGGTGGTTGAAGGAGGTCTTAAATTGACTCTTCCTTCGAAGTACACCGCTGGTGGAGTAGAAACCACCAATAATGTGGCTATCACTGGCGACCCTGGAGCACAGCAGGAGTTTGAGTTCAGTATCACTTTCACTGGAATTGCAGCAAATACGACAATTGACGAATTGACTGCAGCAATGAAAGTAACGACCGCTGGAGGTCAGGTGGCTCAGATTCAAATCAGGCAATCTGCTGGTGACCCTGTATTCTCATTCGGTCTGGATACAATTACTCTCGAAGCCAGTGGTGCTGCCGTATCTCAGACTATCGTTTCTAATACTTCTTGGGAATTGTCCTAACACGTTTAGAAATAATGGGAAAGAAACGGTTAAAGAAAAGCAAAGTAGAGGCACAGCCGTCAGTTATGACGGCTGCTGTCCCTCTTTCAGTTGAAACGAATGAGGGGTTCGACAGGAGAATGACTGTAACAGGTAAAATCACCGAAGGGACTATCCCCTTGACATCTTCCTTTACGATTACTCAACTGGGTCTTCGGGAACCGTTCATTCCTTTTGATAGTGACGAGCCGTTCCAGGATAGTACTGGGGAGGACTTTGGTGTATTGAAAGAATAACCATTAAAATAAGAAAGATATGGCGTACAAATCGAAATTTACAGGAGCAAAGGTCGACGAACTGCTGACAGCGGTTCAGACTCAGCAAGACAATCCGTCAAGCATTTTGAACGGTCTGACGGAAAAGAACATTCTTGATAAACTCACTGGGCAAGGAATTATCGACAAGATTAATTCCGTATCAGGAAATATCGTTTTCAAGAAATATGTAGATTGCCAGTCAGGTGCTGGAAAAACTTCTTAATCATGGCAAATAATCCGTATGCGACATCGAAACAGGCTGCCGACAGCGTTGGGATAACTCCTGGCAATATTGGCGTGGCTGCTAACGATTACGTCCGCAAGAAGGAACTTATCGCGACCAATAAATTTGACGCTGATTCTTTGGCTTCCTACGGAAATAATGACTATGTGATGTTGAAAGACATTGCGAAGGGTGTGTTCCAAGTTACTCTTTCAGTTAATTCCGATGTCACAAGCCGAGGAACGGTTCAAATCAATAATGGTACTGCGGGAGCGACAGCAACAGCGGAAGTGAACGTTGGAGACCAAGTTACTGTGAAATGTAACTTGTTGAAGAGTGGTGACGTATTTGACGGATGGTACAGTGGTTCATCTAAGGTGAGTTCGAATGCGACCCATACATTTACGGCTCAGGAAGCAGTGAGTCTGGTTGCTAAGATTAATTATCTTGATGTTACACCGACCTCGTTGGATTACGACGCTGCTGGTGGAAGTAAGACATTCCAAGTCAGCACGAATGTGCCTTGGACTGTTAGTTAGTAACTATTTAAAAAGAATTTAAGGTATGGCGAAAGATTCTTGGCTGACCGTTAATCCAATGACCGGAGAGGGAAACGCTACTCTGACCAATTCAGGCACGATACATAAAGGTCGCCTTGAACGTCAGACAGTTGTTACGGCTGTGGTCAAAGGAATTGAAGCGGCAAAATCTTACCAAGTTAAGCAAGAGCCAACTGCTGAATACATTACTTTGGACAAGACTTCATTTGAGGTAGGCGAAGGAGCTTCGACGATAACTGTTTCTGGAAAGAGTAACTCACCGAAGATTACTTTCGCTCTTGGTTCGGGGAATGATATCCCTATTGTTTTGCCTGCTAATTATACTGCGAATGGCTTATTGACGGTGAATGGGACATCAATTCCTGATGACCCAGGAGCCGTTGATGAGTTTATATTCAGTGTCCAAATCCCCATTCCTAAGAACACAGTTGGGCAGCGTACAGGGAAGATAACTGTTACGGGTTCAATTGCTTCTGTCGTGGGGACGGTAACGGTTACTCAAGCGACTTCGACTTGGACTGTTACCTATTCGAAAGGAGATTATATCAATACGATTAATAAGACTTCTGAGAAGATTAATTGGGGAAATACCGCAACTGCGGTTGCAACACTGCTCGCGAATACGGCTCAATACTCTTATTCATTCTTAGGATGGTATGAGGGCGACACGAAGATTTCTTCGTCGTTGTCATTGAGCGTGGAAAATATAACAGCAAACAGAACCTTTGAGGCTCGTGGTACGAGAACTACCAAGTCATATACAATTTCAGTCAGTCTTGACAGTTCTGCTGCGGGACGTGGTTCTGTATCTGGCGGTGGCTCTTATGCTTATGGTGCTTCAGCAACGGTGAAATGTACTAAGGCCAACAGTCAAGATGTATTTGACGGATGGTACGAGGGCAGTACCCGTGTCAGCACGAGTCTTTCGTACACGTTCACAGTAACAGGTGCGAGAACATTGGTAGCGAAGATTCTGTATCTTGACGTCACTCCTACCAGTTTGTTCTATGGGGCAACGGGTGGTTCTCAGACATTCAAGATTACGACCAACATTACTTGGAAGATTTCTTAATGAGTTTGAGCAGGAGTTTCGGCTCCTGCCCTTCCTCAAAAAGATTTGTGATTATTGATGTTTTGGAAAAATTTTATACCTTTATTCCGAAATAAATTCGTAAACTCTTTAATAATGATAATATGGCAACGAGTGTCTATTTTAATGGAAAATTGAGAACTCTTCCTGGTGTGTATTCTACAATCACGTCGGGCGAGAGTAGTGCTTCCCGAAATTTGGACTATGGAACCGTGCTCTTGATTGACACAGGTGTTTATGGTGCTGGCTTCGGTGGTGGTTCTGGTGTGAACGGAACTGACAAGCAAGGCAAGGACGCTGTCTACGAGTTCGAAACATTATCGGATTTCCGGGATTTCGTGAAAGGCGGAATGTTCTGGAAATGTGCAGAGGCTCTGTTTACCCCCGACCCGTATAATGCGGATGCGGTTGGTATCAGCAAGTTACTGTATGCCCGTGCATGTACGACAACTCCGGCAACGATGACTTTCGCTCCTACGGGTGGTGGGTCGAAAGGTGGTACGCTGGTAGTGAAAACTATCGACGAAGGATTGAATGCAAATGGTGGGGTTGAGGGCGATTTCCTGAAAACAGGTTATGCGTGGACAATTGAAGCCGGAACGGAAGACACAAATGCGTTCATTCTGAAATTCTGGAGAGGAACCTTTACAGGTCTTTACAAAGACCCGATTACAGGGGTTGAACTTTCCTATGATGAATTGACGGTTGAACAGGCTGACCCGTATCTGATTTGTCAGACTCCGGAATGTACTAATTTGGCTCAGGTTATTCAGTGGTGCCAAACCGATGAGAACTTTGGGTCAAGATTCATTCTTGATGATTCAAGCAAGATTACAGGTGACGGAACGGTTGATGCGTCAGATATCACGGATAACGCAGGATATCAGGTTGCGACAGGTGGTACGGAACAGTACAAACCGACTGACCTCGATGACCTGTTGGCTCAAATCACCGATGTTGAATATAACATCGTATTCACTGACCAAATCGGTGCGTCGGGTGCTGGTGCTACGAATAACAAGGTTATCGCACACCGCAATACTCAGGCGAAATTCGATAAATTCGTGTACGTTGGGGCATACGACTCGAAAGTGAAGTTCAACGACTCACTGGATATGGCGAAACAGTTCAACAATGCATACGTGGTTTGCGTTCATGGTGGTATCGGTACTGCGAGCGATTTTGTTGCTTCAAAGGTACGTTGGTGGGGTGTATTCTACAATCTGTGTCAGGTTATTGGACGTGTCAGCGGAAAGCCTCCCTATATCCCCGTTACCAACAAGACAATCGGTGGCGATAAACTTCAACACATTCCTGACGAGAAGGAAATGGAAAAGGCTGTTAAGGCTGGTTTGGTTGTGGTTTATCCGAATCCGTATCTCGGTCGTTTCGTTGTCTTACAGGGTGTTACAACTTTGCAAGATAACAAAACATTATTCAACAAAAAAGGTCTCTCATTCAGCATCCAGTTCATGCGTGTTATCGCACAGTTGAACAAAGAGTGTGTGGTGAATGCAGAAATTGACTTGTTGGGCGATGAAAACGGTGTAAACTTGAATACCTTGTCAAAAGGTGCTCTTGAGACTTGGACAATCAATTTCTTGCAATCACGTGTGGCAACCGCTAATCAAGACAACTTGATACAGCGTTTCCAGAATGTAGTTGCAACCCGAATTGAGGACTACTACGATGTCACCTATGAGGTGGTGGTGAACAGCGAAATCACTAAGATTTTCTTCACTGGATTCTTACTTAAAAATTAAAAGATATGGCAAGAGGAAGAGTTTTTACAGCACCGAAAGCGTTTATCAAAATAGATAACGAGGTTGCAGGATACGTCCGCAATCTGACATTCTCGGAAAACGTACAGCGTGCCAACGTTCAGGGGTTGGGAAGCCTGACTTATCAGGAAGCACCCCCTGTGGCGTACACTTGTCAATGGAGTGTATCACAATACTTCATTTCATTCAATACTCCGATTATGAAGAAGATGCTCAAGAAGTTTGGAAGCATAGCGGAGATAAAGAATAGCCTCGTATTGGGGGACATTGCTTTTGACATTACGGTGTATGCGAAAACGGTATCAAGCGAAGACGCAGCGACGAAACTTGTTACCGAAGTTGATAACACGGGTGAAACCATTGCTCGCTTGCAAGGCTGTTTACTGAATACTCAGTCATTCAGCATCCAGGAAGCTGGGCTTGCAGGAACCGACATCAGTGGTATTTATCTTGAACCAATCAGCATGGCAGGATAATCCTGCCTTGCTTTAAATAAAAGAAGATTATGATAAAAGATGAAGTAACAATTGAAATCAAGGGGCATAGTTACCCTGTGAAGTTCCCTAATGTGGGTCAGTTCTACCAAATTGAGGCGATGAAGCAAAGCCTGTCCAGAGGATTCTATAACTCAATGGTAATGAGTCCTTCAGCAATGGCTCAGCACGCTCTTGACATGATTGATATCGAGGCTGCGATTGCTGTTTTGTGCCCGAAATTGATTGAGGATTTGAAAGTGAAGAATTTTTCAGAACTTGATGTCAGGGACTATAAACTTATCCGTGATGAATACTTCAAGACGGTTGCTCCGTTCTTTAAAGAAATTACTGACCTCCTGAAAGGTGGTGAAAGTGATGACGTAAAGAAGGAGGAGTAATATGAAACATTCCGAGCTGATACAGGGTATGGTCAGCTGGAACAACAGATTCCCGTTGGACAGGTGGTGGCGAATAAAGCATAATGTTTCATTTATGTCCCCTGCTCATCGGGAATCTTCTTTTTTATATCAGCTAATAGAATTTGAAGAAGACAAGCTGTATTTGAAAGAGTTTCAGACTGAACGTGAGAAAGATGAAGATAAGTATATTCCCGGAATTGGGGATATCTTTAAAGCTCCGACTACGATTGAGGACTTCTCTACTGAGGCTGAAAGAGAAATTGAAGAAATGCTTAAATTAGAACAAAATGGCGGAAGACAAGAGAATACGGGTATCGGCTGATGCGTCACCTCTTCAGGAGCTCCGGCAAAACGCTCAAGCCTTGTGGAACGACTTCAATAAGATGGAAAGTACGTTCAAGGGCATCGCTGAGCAAACTGTTGGAGTCATCCAAAAGCAAATCGACCTATTAAAGGAGCGAAACGCTCTATCAGGGGGAATGCAGGGTGGCTTCCCTAATGATACCCCGACAAAAAGACGACCGACACTTATAGACCCGTATACTGGACGACCTTTAAATCCAACTTACAATAGAACGAGTGATTTTAGGGGCACGAATAGAGCGGAACAAAATCAAGTGTTTGAACTTCAAAATGGAATTTTTGAACGAATACTCACTGAAGTTACACGTATAGCCGACGGTCTTGAAAAAGAAGGACGTGATGATGAAAATCAAGGCGATTTAGGCGGAATTGGAGGAAACGGAAGCGGAATTGGAGGAAACGGAAGCGGAATTGGAGGAAACCGTAGAGGTTCAAGTCAGTTGACGCTTCCTACGAGTCTCATGGGTGCTTTGAAAATGTTACCTTATGGGGCAGCGTTGGCTGCTATTATAGGTGCTGGTGACCAAGCCTATGGAAAAATGTTGGGGTATGAGGTTCGTCAGGCTACTGCGGAAAACAGGTTTCAGCGTGCAAATATTGCGGATTGGTGGTCTTCTTACATACCTTTCTATGGAACCTATCAAAAGGCTAAAGAAGATGAAAGTGAAGCTTATCGTCGTTCCGTTGAAAGATTTAATCAAAGTGTAAACAAATATACTTCCTTGCATGGGGTGTCTTATGAACAGGGTGTCCGGGATATTGTTAGTACTCAAACTGGAAGGACTGGTGCTGATATTCAATGGGCTGAAAAATGGGTTGCTGATGAGGTTGAAAGGCGTTTAAAACAGGCTTCTGATAAGGAAGAGCCAAAAACATCTTCTTTGTCATTAAAAGAGTTTCGTGAGTTGACTCCTGAAAAAAGAAGTAAGAGGTTTCGTCAAATTGTTAAAGATAAAGAAGAACAAAATACCGTTTCACGTCAGGATGCAATTCAACCTCAATCACCTTATGTTAAAGACCCTTTGTTAGCAGCAACTGATAATTTAAATCGGAAAAGAGCTTCATATAATTCTGGTCAAACAGGTTCAGAATATGAACTCCCCACATTTTCATCTGAATATTTAGGTATGGATATGGGTGAACACGCTGCTAAGTTTGCTGAATTTAGTCGTGTGGGGGTCAGAAATACTGGAGGAATAACAGAAAAGACGGGGGCTGTTAATCAGTTATTGTTTGCTCAACGAATGAGAGGGCTGTCGGACAGTGATGCTGAAACTGTGTTGAGATTAGGTAGGTATGATAGAAACAATCTTCCAGCTTCTAACATTGTTTCAACGTTTGATACCAACTTACAACGTTTAGGAAAGGATAATCAATATATTGCTTCGACGCTTTCAGAGCATATAGGCTCGTTTGAAAGAATTGCTAATAACATATTGAGCAGAGGTGGCGAGATTAATTCTAAGGCGATTTTGCGAAGCATGACCAGCATACAGAATGCTACTGGGACAGAGGGTCGCCAATTAGAACGATTACAGAATGCTTTTACTGGAGGTAGTATAAGTCAAGACGATACGACTCAAGCACTTTTATTGAGGACTGCAAGAGAGCTTAACCCGAATGGAAACTTGTCAGACTTACAAGCCGACATTGAAATGATGCAAAACAATCCTAAACTTCAGCAACAGTTTGCTGAGAAACTTGAAACACTGACTGGCGGTGGGGAGATGTTTAAACAGGCTCTTCACACGGTATTTGGGTTGAGTTTTACCGATATCAAAAAGGCTGTTGGGAAAGATGGGAAGCTGAAAAAGGGATTCTTTGAAAGCGGTATTTCTGAAGGAGGTGGGTATAATGCTGAAGACGTGAAAAGGATAATTCCAGAGGCAGAACGTTCAGAGGCAGCTTCTGAAAATAAACGAATTTATCAGGGTGTTGAACGAACAGTTCCTTCTGAAGGGAAAACTATGGCTGATTTGCTTTCGAGGCTTGACCGACCCTTAACAATTACTATTGATGAGGCAAGTATGAATGACTTGGATGCTATTTTTAAAAAACGCTTGAATATTACTTTAAAAACTCGGTGATATGAAATTACAACTTAATAGAACGAAATTTTCAGAAGTTGGGACCGAAGGGAAACTTATTGTTGATGGCGAAGAATTTTGTGATACGCTTGAACAGGTCGCAAGACCTGTTGGTGAAAAAGTTCCAAATAAGACTTGTATTCCTCCAGGGACGTATCCTATTGAGTTAGGGCATTCTCGTAGGAATGGAAGAACAATGCCTATTGTGAAAAATGTGAAAGGCTTTCAAGGGGTATTAATGCACGCTGGGAATACAGTATCTGATACAAGAGGGTGTATATTGGTGGGTAAGAAAGGAAATCAGGACTTTTATGTTTCGAATTCCAGGAATACTTTTAACAGGTTATATTCGAAGTTGGTTGATGCCAAGAATAATGGAGAAGGAATAACTCTAACAGTTAATGGAGGTCAAACTATTGAAGAACCCAAGAAAGAAGAAAAACCCGTATCAAAAGAACCTGTGTCAAAGTATGAATTTAAAGGTGAAAAAGGTGAGCAAACAACGTTTGACGAATTCTTTCAGAAATTGAAGGATGAAAAGAAGATATTAGTCGGAACGGAAAAGAAAGACTTTTTGGAATACAGTTGGGAAGGGGTGTCAAATTTTGAAAAGATAGTCAAGATGTACACTCAATCAATGAAAGACCAATATAAGTCGGAATTAGAACAGGGTGTTCCCCCGTTGGTTCTTGACGGAACAGTTGTTTTCCTCCCTAACAAATTAATAGAACAATATCTTCAAAAGGTTACGGGGTCGGATTTGTTTTTAAATCAGGAATCATCGATGAAAGAACCGTATTGGTCAAACACTCAAAAGAAGATGGTTGAGAATGTTGGTTATGTTGCTTTTGTAAAGCAGAATGATGAACAAAAGAAAGGGGTATCTTCTAATGCAGCTTTGGGTAAGGATGATTCCAATGTAATTGCCCAACAGCAAAATCTTGAGGTAAAAGTTTGGATTTATTCGAAGGCGATGAAGAAACTTTACAATGTCAGCAAGTGGATAGTTACGATGAATACTGTTAAGAATTTTGATATTGGAAATTTTTCTATGATGTTGACTCCTACCGAGGATTTAGACGTTACTCAAGATGTTGAACATTTTTCTCTCAAAAACGATGTAGGCGGTATTAATCGTGATTGGTTTAGCAATTATATCCAACGTAACGATTTAGTCTTTTTGAGATACGAAAGACTCGTTATGGAGGGAATAAAAGACGAGTCGACAAAAACAGCCGAAGTTGACCTATCAAGGTTGAAAGACTGTAAGTGGGACATGATTGGTCTTGTTGATACCGTATCAATGAGTGCGAATTTTGAAAACACTGATTATTCGGTAACAATATCGGGAAGAGACCTCGGAAAACTGTTTATTGAAGATGGTTCTTACTTTATTCCTTTGAAATATGTTGAGGGCAGTAAGGACAGATGGTTTTATGGAGGAAACCCCGAAACAAGTTGGTTCAAAAGAAATTGTATTAATGGAAACTTTGACTACTGTTTTATGTACGAGTTTCAGAAGATAAAGAATTATCTTTGGTTTATAATTGACCAACTATCGTGCATTGAAATTGTAGATTCTCAAGCATTGTCTTCTTGTGCGTTAAGAGAAAAGAAACTTTCTATTGAGCTATCTGAAAAGGATTCAAAGGAAATCAACAACGAAGTTAATGGAATATGGAAAATTATACAGGCGTATGTTGACCCGACATTAGAAGATAGGCGTATTGTCGACAGAAGTCTGATTAACCCCGAAGGAACACTTCTTGACTTAATTCATAAGATTTGCCAGGAGCCATTTGTAGAAGTTTTTGGTGATACTTGGGGAAGTGGCTACGAGTTAATTGTTAGACAACCTCCGTTCACGCAGACCGCTATAAAGAAAATTATTGAGGGGAATAAATTCCTAATTTCTATTGATTCAATAGACGTGCTTTCTATGGATTTGTCTTATGATGACAGAGCTTATAGTTGGTATAGGCTTATGCCTCAAAATGGTTGGACGGGAAACAACCTGTATTCTTCACTTGCTTGGGTTCCTATAATTTTCTTTGAGGAATTTACAAAAAGATTTGGAAATTCACGCTGTATTATCAATGATATTTACATATCGGAAGAAAGCCTTAAAGGATATGATTCTGAGGGTAAACTTTCAAATCTGTCTAAGAAATTATTGAATGACTTATTATTTGTCGTTGAAACTTCTGCTTATTTACCCTTTACACGAAAAGGAACGATAACAATTAACGGAGACAGACGCATTAAAGTGGGAACGTTTGTCTTTTTGGCTGTTACGGGAGAAATTTTTTATGTGAAGTCAGTAAGCAATTCAATTTCTTTTACAAATGGAAATATTGAGCGTACTACCACAATAGAAGTTGAAAGAGGAATGTTAAGAGAATATATTGATAAGTATTTTCAACTTGTTGATGTGAAGAAGATTAGAGAGGTTGTTGCCGAAGCTGAAACTAAGAAGGAAGATTCAAATAGTCAGTCTTCAACACAAAGTTCCCAGGACGGTGTTAATAAGGAAATTTGGGATTTCTTCATTGAAAGACAGATGTTTAAGACAGAAAATCGGAGAAGTAATATATGGAAATTACATTAGATAAACATGTTCAAGGAGTGAGTCCTTCGGGGCTTCCTCCTATTCAAAATCAGCCTGTTGGGTTTGGATATATTTTCTTGCCTAAAGACGTTGATAGAAAGAATTATATTGAGTCTTGTTATCGTACAGGTAGAGTCTCAATGATTGATGATAGTTCGGGGAATGTAGTTCACGAGTGTTATATTTCAAAAGAGGCTCTTATGAACATTTCTTTTCCTAAAGAGACAGGTCAAAAGGGTATGGGAGTAATTTGGGTTACACAGCCTTTTTTGAATCTCCCTATGATTATAGGCACGTTTCCGAGTTTTGATGAAATAGATGTACAGTCTGAAGAGGACATAAATATTCGAAAATCAATTGACGGGAATCAAATAGGGATACACGGTTCAACTAAGGAAGGAAAGTTGTTTATTGAGGTTGATGGCCAAGATTTTAGTGAAATACGAATTGTTGCAGCAGGAAATAATTCATCTCAAGTTCATGTTCAATCAACTGGAGGCGTTGTTGTATGTGGCGACAGAGAGGTTGAAATTTCTTCTGATGGTTCCGTATCAATGGAAGCCATTTCTCCTGAAACAGGCTATCGGTCAGGATTTTCGGGCGATAGAGATAGTTTATCCCTATATTATTCATCAGGAGAAAAGCAACATACTGATGTAACAGTTTTGATAGATAAGGTTGAAATTGTTTCAGAATTCAATGAAACAAGTTATCAGACAGAAATTAATGAAGAAGGGGTGACACATAAAGTTGCAATAGGTGAATCTTCATTTTCGCAGAAACTGTCTGAAGAAGCCTTTGAAACAATTTTTCAGGATTGCACCGTTAAAATGGAGGATGGTGCTCTAACAATTTCTCAAGGTGAAATGGTAATTGAGTTGAAAGATGGGAAGCTGTCTATCACAAATAGTGGGACAGGGTTGAATGAACTCCTGAAAAAGATTGTGGATGCTATCGCTACGCTAACAGTTTCAACGGCTGTTGGACCGAGCGGAACACCATTGCCTCCTACGATACAGAAGACGACCGAGTTGAGTAGTTTATTGAAACAATTCTTTAATAAATAAGATTATGCCATTAGATAAAGCAGGACTTGCGCAATCAATACTTTCATTGATGACGCAAATGAGAAAGGAAACTGAGATTGACGATAGTAAGTTCGCAAACGGTTTGGCGGATGCGATTGATACGTTTGTCAAGACGGGGGAGGTTCAGGCTGGAATCCCTGTTTCGACCGCTGGTTCTGCCACGGCTCAGACAGGTGCTACGACTGGTCCAGGAAAAATATTGTAACGATTTACTATATTTGTAGAAAAATTTAAAGAATTATGTCAGCATTAGATACAGTTATGAGTTTGGCAAAATCAATTGGAACACAGGCTCTTTCGAGTATGTATCCGAATGATTTTGAATGGTACATGGTGGCAATTGAACTTGCCGACAGCCAAGAAAAAACCGTTGACTACTTGACGTTCCCTATTATGCCAGATTCTATGAGTAAAACAGAGTATGCTCGGACGAACCTTAAAAAGTCTTTGTCTGGTTTAACTGTCTTGTCTAATCCTTCTTTTACTCCTCAAGAATTAACTATTAAGGGAAATTTTGGTAGGCAGTTTAAGATTCTTGTCAACCCGAATGGAAACTTAGGAGATTCAAACAGTATCAAAAATGGAAAATGGAAGTTGGCGGATATTATCAAGAAAGAGAAGGGTTCACTTCCAGGAGTAGCATTTGCGAGCTTTGATATGAATATTAAAACAGGTTATGGAGTGTTGAAAATGCTTCAAGCCATTGTTAGTAAAAGTGTTGGTCTTGATGATTATGGCAAGCCATATCGCCTTTATTTTTATAATATGGCTTTGGGGGAAAGTTATTTGGTGTTTATTCCTCCAAGTGGCATACAATTTTCTCAAGACGTAACAAAGAATATGATTTGGAATTATAGCTTGACAATGACTATTCTTGCCCCACTTGAATCCGTGTCCAATAGACATGGGGAGTGGAGCAGCCTGTTAGAGTCGGCAATACAAACAGGGGTTAATGAGGTTGCTTCTGCCGTTTCAGACGCTTTGCAACCTGTTACCGAAACAGTACTGGAGGACTGGTTATGATAGAAGCATTAGAGACATTTAAGAAGCAAACAGGGTACGATATTAAAGTGTTCTTCGAGTCGTTCGTTTTGTTTTGCAATTCCTATTACCCACTGATAGTTTCTTACTATACAGGTCAGGGCGATGTAGACATGAAAGATACCTTTGGGAAACTTGATGAACTTATGAAACAGTCAAGGGAAATAGAACCTTTGTTTTATTTGAAGTCAACAGGTTTATCAAGAATTAATTCATGGGAATTGCTTGATATGTTTACGGACTGTCAGACAAAACTTTGGACAATAGACAATTCTTCTCGGTGGTTGCGTTCTGCTATTATTGGAAGATATGGAACAAACGTTGCTCTTCAAAGAGTGTTAAAGACTCGGGAGACCTTTGAGAATGTATCTTCACAGTTAGGTTCAAACAATCCTCAGGATGATTGGGTTGATATTGCTCGTAACAATTTGGTTGAAGAAGAAGACTATGATGTCAATAAAGGCGGAGGAATGTTTAAGATAAACATTCGAAAATCAGGTAATTTCAACATTCCTAATATCGTTGATAATCTTGATTCTAATAAAATACTTGGAAAGGATATTGACAAAAATTTTAGAATTGAAGATAATGACTTGGTAACTGTTGAATATGAAAAAGCAGTTGGACAGGCTCTTGACACTATACTTCATTCGATGAAAGGTATGATTCCAGAGTTTCCAAATTACGGTTTACCGAATGAAGCAATTGGTGCTTCTGTAATAGGTATTCAGTATCCGTCAATATTCAAGCACCTGATTAATATGTTTCAACGGGATGCTCGATGGGTATCTGTAGAATTGCTCGATTTGTACAGAAAGGAAGACAATATCTTCATGAAAATACAGGCGAAGACGGTAACGAATAATTTCTTTGTAACAAATATTCAGATATGATAACGAAAGTAAATAACACGATTTCTTTCCTAAAGAATCTTTGGATTGAAACATTTTTGAACAAAACGGATAAAGTATCTGATATTACAGATAATTCTGTTTTGAATGCTGCCGCATATGCGACGGCAAAGGTTGCGCAAAAGGCAATCAAGGACGTGGCTATCGTAGAGGCTCAAATCTTTCCAGAAACGGCTGCTGGTGATTACTTGGATAGAGCAGCCTCACTGTTTGGAGTGACGGCTCGTTACGGAGCGTTGGGTTCTTCTACGTACATCAGAGTATATGCTGAGCCAGGAACAACGTACACGGCTGGAGTGAATACCTTTGTGAGCACAAATGGCGTTCGTTTCGCCATCGAAAACTCTCTTACAGTTGGCGAGTCGGGGTATGGTTATGTAAAGGTGCGAAGCGAGGCAATAGGACTGTTTACGAATGTTGATGCGAATAGTATTACGACCGTAAACCCTATCCCGCAAGGGCACTACGAATGTACGAATGAATACTATGCCATTGGTGGTCGTGACAAGGAGAGCGATGAAATGTTCCGGAGACGTATTCTGAACCACCAGAACGTGTATGCCACAGCGACGATTGAGAAACTGACTCAAATCTTCCAGAATTTCGATAACCGTATTCTCAAGATTATGTTTGTAGGAATTATGGAAGATTCATTTATTCATATTCAGTTAGCGACTCAGAACGGTCAAGAGCTTTCCTACGCAGAGTTGAAAACCTTGCTTGGCAAGGCTACTCCGTATTTCGGAATTGGTGATATGATAGTGTCCGGGAAGCTAATGGGTATCAAACTTGAGAATGCAACTTGGTATGAGGTTGGAGGCGAGGAAGGAGTTGATTTCCGTTGTGAATTGGAAGCTGGATACGATACGGCTGTTGTGAGAAAGAACATACAGGTTGGAATGACGAAGTATCTTGACTTCCGCTTCTGGGAAGCTGGCCAACGAGTTGAGTGGGATAACCTGTTAGAGATAGTGAAGAATACAGAGGGGGTTCGTTATGTTGCTTCTGAATGGTTCAAGCCGTCAGTTGATGAGCCTGTATCAGATTTCATGCTTCCGAGAATTAAGAAATTTATAATGAGAGACTTGGAAGGGAACGTGATGTTTGATGAGTCAAACGAGTTCTCACCCGTGTTTTATCCCGCAAATTAGACTTGTTTCAAGAGAAAATTTGCTGTATTTTTACGCTGTTGAATATAAAGATAAAGTGATATGGATAATTTAGAATTGAAACTTATTCGTCAGGAATTTTCCTCAACCGCCACGATGGGAGTTTTGTATTGTGATGGGTTGAGGATAGCTGATACTTTGGAAGACACCCAACGTAAACTTCCGGAGACCTGTCCTAATACTCCAAGGGGAGTTGCTTGCAAATGTCCTGAAAAGGTGTACGGAGAAACCTGTATTCCTCCAGGACGTTATAAAGTTATCTATCGGTATTCTCCGAAATTCGGAAAAGAATATCCTGCTCTTGAAGACGTGCCTCACTTCTTGGGGATACTTATTCACGCAGGAGCCAATCCAGGACATACCGAAGGATGCATTTTGACAGGCGACAGGGTTCCTGGAAGGGAACAACTGAGGAACCAGTTCAACGTCACTGACAGGGTCAAGAAACTTGTCCGTGAAGCGATTAAGGCTGGGAGGAATGTTTGGATAACCATTGAATAATTAAGATATGAAAAAGATTTCGAAAGTGGCTTTTATGCTGGTGGGAATAGTTCTTTTGGTTGCTGCGTGCAGCCGAAAGATTTATATTCCCGTGGAGAAGACTGTTACAGTAACGGAAACAGTGCGGGACACAGTCGTACAGGTACAACTCGAGAAGGAGTATGTGAAAGTAATCACACCTGACACGACAAGCACGGTTGAAACGAAATACGCTCGTTCAACCGCAACATATCATGGAGAATCGGGTTTGCTCGAGCATGATATTGAAAACAAGCAAGACAGTATTTCGGTCAAAGTAGTGTATAAGGATAGGGAAGTTATCAAGGAAGTTCCCGCTCCGTATCCTGTTGAGGTCGAGAAGAAAGTTGAGGTTCCGAAACGTATGCCGTTACGGTGGTGGGAAAAGATATTCTTCTACACAGGGATAGCCACTGTTGGCGGAGGAATCTTTTGGCTGATAAGAAAATTTAAGAAGTAACAATGGCGACAATAAAGTTTAAAGAATTTCCTCGAGTTGGACAGGGGTTTACAGTTCACACCCAAATGATTCCACCTGCGGGATTGGTAACGGTTCTGAGGGCAGCACGTTCTGACCAGCAGAGCCTGTTCCGCTATTCAAGGGATGGGGGTGAAACGTACACCGAGTGGATAACTTTGACGAAAGAAACTTTCAGTGAACTGGGTCGGCTCACTGACAGTTGTGATTTGGTTCTTGACTACGTGACGAAACCGTATGTCAAGACGCGAGCCTTTATTGACCCATACGCTGGCCCACTATCAACTACCATTTACGATAAGACGATTTTTAAGACGTTCTTTGACAGTAACGACCCACAGGTTCTGACGTGGGCGGTAAATGTCTTAGAGAAGCTATTTGAGCCTGGAATAGTCCCAATGTATGTGAGTCGTAACAACCAAGACGACTATAATACATTCTTCCTCACGATGACCCACTATTTTGCATTTGTTGTAATCTATGCACGAAATTATCGTCAGTTGGAGAACAGCGATTTGCTCATGAAGGAATTCATCGAAGGATGGGGGTTGGTGTATGAAAATATTGATACACTTGACCAGCGTCGTTACCTGTTCAATAATTGGATTCAAGAATTCTACAAGAGAGGAACATATCAAGTCGTAGAAACGGGTGGAACGATAGAGGGTGAGTTGAGACGGTTGGTAGGCTACGAAAAGCCGAATGAGTTCATCTTCGGAGTGTTATCCCCACAGAACGTGGGTTGGTGTTTAGGGTGGAGTTCTCCTACTTGGTATGGTACGGAAACTGTTAATGCCGTTTCAAAGGGTTGGGACTATGGGCCCGACTATGCCGGAGATACATTCAGCGACCTGATACAGTTTGACCAGGACGAACTTCAAATGAAGCGTACAGGTGCTCCCGAGACGAATGAGATTTACACAGTTTATCCGTGGCAAATCTATACAGGGGAGGACGTTCCGGCTGAGTTTTCGGAATCGTACACTATCGGAGTTGGACCATTGAAGGATTATCCTATACTTGGTGCGGTGAAACGAAAATTCATTGATAATATGTACGTCTTCCAGCCGACAGGTGGAGGAAGAGTAGGTATATCAACCGAAGCCGATAAAAGTAAGGCGATGGAGGTTTATCCCGGAATGGACTACGAAGTGACTGTATGGGTGAAGGCATTGAGTTTAGGGAATCAAAACATTGAGTTTGGGGTGAACTGTTACGATGCGAATTTCAACCTTATCAATCAGGTGCGTATCACCGACTGGCGGGAGACAAACAGTTTCTTCACGGGTTCTCGTTATCAGAGTCCCTGTAAGGTTCCAGGAATATACTACCGATTGAGGGGTATCATCTATAATGTGCTTGAACAGAAAGACGAAAGCCTGTATTTGAATTTCGAGAATGGAAGACCGCTTCGCTTCATTGGTGATGTGAAGTATATGGCTCCCTATATTGTTCAGGACAGGGATTCAATTTCAGCGGATATTCTCATTGCCGGAATAGTTCTTAAACCGCTTGACCTCCCGTTCTCACAGGGGTATCTTGGACAGAAGAACGTGATAGCAATGTATGCCCAAATCAAGTCAGCAAGAACGAAGAACGATATCGAAGAGTTCGTGAGACGATACCTTGTATCATACAAGAATGTCGTATCGTACACGTGGCTGGATTGGGTGGCACGAACTTCCTACTTCTTGACGTTCAATGTCAAACGAGAACTTGACGGACAGCCTGTACAGGGTGCGCAAGTAGAGTTGAGTAACGGGTTTATTTCATCGACGGACGCCAATGGGTATGTTCGTTTCGAAGTGTCGATGAATGAGGTTATCCGTTATACTATCACCGCCAAGGGAATAACCCAGACTGGGGAAGTAACAATGGATAAAGACAAGACGCTTGACATTACGATGAACTTGCCTCTTGACGTAAACATTGAAATCGTTGAACCAGGATGGGGAACCGCCACAGTCGAGGGAAGCCGTTTGCCGAGAACAGAAATCACGCTTACTGCTACTCCGAGCGAGGGATATACGTTTAAGAAATGGAACATTATTACAGATGCTACGGAAGACGTTCGGAACCCGACTCAATATTGGGTTGGTGACCATGACCTCGATATTCAGGCTATATTCGAGCGTAACAGCGAATTGACATTCACTCCGTCTGCGGTTGAGATACCAGCAACAGGTGGTATTCAGACAATCGTTGTTTCTGCCTCTAAGAAATGGGCACTCGACCCATTACCTGAAAATTGGGCAAAGGTTACACCGATGTCAGGTGATGAGGGTGAAACTCCGATAAGAATTGAAATTGACCAACAGGGATAAATAAATATTTGAAAATATGAGTAAGATAAACATTCACAGAGGTACGTTCTTAGAGAAAGAAGAACTCACACGGATGATAGGCTTCTTGAACGAGAAGCCTGAAGTTTCCGCAATCTTCGCTGCCTCTCTTTCCTTCGGGTTGGTATCTCCTGGAGGAAAGGCTGGTTCAGCGTTCAAAGTGACGGCTTCCACAACTCTGGGAGCGATTAACATGGTGGGAGGATATGTGATTGGCTCTGACCTGAAAGGGTATAGGGTTGACAATCAACTCGACCTCCCTGTTCCTAACGACCAGAAGTATTATTGGCTGAAAGTCGGTCCCGACTCACACAATTACGAGAATGGAACTGTTCAGGTTGATACGTCAGGAAACGTGTCAGGAACTGTCAATTTCAATGGAATCGTACGAGGTCAGAGTTCTGGCGTTCCTACCTGTATTCGTTTCGTAAAGGAAGACGGCTCACAGCCATTGAACAATCAGGTGTATCAAATCGTTGATATCATCAATAATAACAACATCGTTCTCTCAAGCGGTGTTGCGTTTCAGGCTGAAACTCAGCTTCGAGTTATCGTGCTGGGTAGCATACCGATGGGACGTCGTTTTACCGACGAACAGTTGGAAGGATTATATACCTTTGACACGTATAAATTAACCTTTGTAGAGGAGCCATCGGCAGGTACAATGCCTCCTAAGAATGCGAATGAGTATTATATCGCTCGTGTCCGTAATAATGGTGGTTCGGTTACAATTCTTGACGAGCGTACACAGTATTGGACGCTGGGCGGTTCAGGAGGTTCGGGTCAGACTTATACAATCACAATCAACCCAACGCCAGCCGATGCACAGGTAATCATCGATGGTGTTATCACAAACAGCGTTGAGGCAATAAACGGTCGTACATTGATTTGGTCGGTATCAAAGCCAGGATACCTAACCCAAACTGGCAACTATACCGTATCGGGAAAGAACGAGACCTTAAACATCGTGTTGGAAGTCGACCCCAACCCTGTACAGGATGTCAAGATAACCGTCAAGACAGCCAGCGGTGGTACAACTCAAGGAGCCGTTTCAATCAACAATTCAGCAACAATCGACAAGGCAGAAGAGTCAATATCCGTGCCTATGGGTACGACTGTACAGATATGCGCTCAGGCTGCTGCTGGTTACAAGTTTGCTGGATGGTTGCGTAATGGTAATGCTCACAATCAGACAGCCATTCAGGATATCGCTGCTCAGGCTGATACGGTGTACACAGCAACATTCGTTGAGGATACCGAGGAAGACTTCTGGGACTTCGAAACTAAGACTGCTGACGGAGGATACGAACTGTTTACCGTACCGATTCAAGCCGGAACTGGTGAATTTGAAGGCGTCATGGTAAAGGTCAACGAAAATTCATAAGGATATGCAACTTTATTATACTACAACATCAGGGTACAATGGTGAACAGCCTAATCCCGAACGTTCACTTGGAGGATTCAAATCCTCCACCCCTGTTTCGAATGACGACTTCAGTAACATCTTTGATGAAATATCATTGATGACGATGAAGTCCGGAAGGGATGAATATCGTGCCATCGTCCTCAAGAATGAGTTCGATACACCGTGTACGAATATCACAGTGAAGATAAGCCGTCAAGAAGGAGCGATTTGTTCCTACAAGATGGCTGTCGGTGCGATGAATGTAGTGAACAAATACAACCAGAAGTCTATGGAGAATGTCATGGCTCCTACGAATAAGCCGTTCAGGGCACAGTTTATTGACATGACCGAAGACGCTGTTTTGGAAGTAGGTGATTTAGAGGCTGGTGCGGAAATAGGGTTGTGGCTTTGCCGTCACGTTGATACCGAGATTGCCAAGAAACAGTACGATGATGTATGCGAGCCAGACCCAGCCGACCCGACGGGAAGACGTTATAAACCTGTAACGCACCCCCAACAGGAGTCAATTGATATGATTGTCGACTGGGTGTAACAACGGAGAGGGAGAAATCCCTCTCCCTAAATTAAAGATGATTATGCTATATTCTTATAATGAAACTTTGAAGATAATTTTGCGGATATACGAGTATCTGCAAATGAGGATGAAGGAACAGCCCAGAACGCTCAAGATGAATAAGCCTTTACATCGTTCTGCGGTTGTTTCTTTCATGGAAACGCTTCCCCCGACTGCGGGAGCGGACTTCATTTGGAACTTCCTCCTATTTCAATTCTATGTCTTTGTGGGTCAAGACCATGAACGCAAACCGATGCCGAGTTGGTTCATGGGGAAAGAAGCATGGAGACGTTGGAATGAATATTCTGATGAAGCAAAGTGGCATGCAAGGGATTGGGCACGTGAGAAGAAGTTGGTGAACCCTGTCAAGACAAACACTTATGAAGCGGTATCGGATGACGTGTTTCGCAGGGAACGGTTGAGAATGTCAAGAATATCGGGTCCGAATTTCTGTGAAGCGAAGTTCGGGAGTAGTCCCTACAATCCGAAGGATGAAATCTGTTATACTTGTCCGTTCGAAAAGGACTGTAAGATGTTGTTTGGAACAAAGGACGCCAGCGGGAAAAGCCTGTACGAACAAATCTCGGAAAGTGCTGAAAAGAAGAGTGCTACGGAGACACAGCAATTACAGGGTTCTCACGTTACAATAAGGGAAGTATCACGTATGACAGACTATGGCGAAGACGACTGAAAAATATCAGATATGCAACGGGTGCGGGAAACATCGGTACATCACGAACCGAACAAAGTGCCTGTGCGATGATTGTAATTATAAAAGACTTCACAACGGGAAGTCACGATTTGAGGTACGTGCTGAAAGGAGTAAAGCAAAGAAACCTAAACTCCGACCAGCAACGGGTGAATTGGCTCTCTTTAAGGAAATATGGGCGGAGCGTCCTCACATTTGTACGCATTGTGGGAAGCGTCTCTTAGAACCGCTTAAACCGATTTATTTTAGCCACATCAAATCAAAGGGTGCATATCCCGAGTTAAGGCTGGTAAAAAGTAACATCGAACTGACTTGCGAAGATTGCCACACGAAGTACGAATTTGGAGCGAGAAGTTCAGTTTGTAAAGACGAGTAATAATTATTAAATTTGCAACCGAAATGGATGAAAGAATAACAGGTATCCTCGTGAGGCTTTGCTTGCTGTTTGGTGCGAAGCGGTTGGCTGACCTCCTAACAGTATCAGAAGAGAATTCAGAGACCGAGGAAAAGTTTCTTGAGGCTTTCACGAGGTTCATTGAGAAACTTGAAAAGAAGTTCAACTCGAAAGTCTTTCAGTTTCACGATAGAACCAACCAAGTTCTTATCAAGTTCTATGTCATTCAATGCCGAGGCGACATAACGGTTGAGGGCGAGCCTACAATCGTGCTGAACGATTTCCCGTTGGGGTTAAAGGGTGAGAAGAACCCTGTCGTCAACCTGACGTTGGTGTATGATGACATCGAAACAAGAGACCGAGATTTAGAAGACTTAAAGTTTATGATTTCTTAAAAATAAAGACGATTATGACTGGATATATTTATATGGTGACTTGCTCTGAGACTAATAAAGTTTATATTGGTCAGGTTACTCATGAATATCATCGAAGATTTAATCGGCATATCCGGACGGCATTTAAAACAAAGAAACGAATAAAGGACTGTAAGTTTTATCGAGCAATTCGAAAATACGGTAAAGATTCTTTTTCTGTTGAATGCCTTGAAAAGAAACCATTTCAAAATTTAGTTGAATGCGTGAAATGGTTGGATGAAAGAGAAAAATATTGGATTTCTTTTTACGATTCCTATAAGAATGGTTATAATTCAACTTCGGGTGGTCGAAGTGGGTATGAGTTTACTGAAGAAATTCTGTATAAAATGGGCTCAGGAAATAGAGGCAAGAAACAATCTGAGGAAGAAATAGAAAAGCGTATTTCCCCATTAAGAGGAAGAAAACAGTCCACAATAGAAATAGAAAATAGAGCAGAAAAACTTCGGGGAAAGAAGAGAACTCTTGAACAGAGGAAACATATTTCTGATTCTCTCAAAGGTAGGACTGGAGTTGGAAGGAAAGCAGTTTACCAATATTTAGATGGAAAGTTGCTGAAAACTTTTGATAGTTTAACTCAGGCTGCTTTAGAAACTTCTATTGGAATTGGTAGAATAAATCGCTGTTGTTTGGGGAAGATTATAAGTGTTGATGGATTTGAATTTAGTTACAAATTAAAATAGATTTTGATATGAAAACGACTGCAAATTTTATGGTAGTTGCGGATACCGAAACAGGAGGGTTGCCTTGTAAGGCTTCTAAAGGGAAGCCAGAAAAGAAGGCTTTTTTCGATGTTCCATTGTGTGAGGTTGCGCTGGTTGCTATTGATTTAGTCAACTTGAAAATAGTTGATGAATATAGCGAAATAATTTCACCTTATAAAGATGGGTTAGAATACAGCCCAGAATCCGAAAGAGTTCATGGTTTATCATTGAAGCATCTTACTGAAAATGGGGAAAGTGTCAAAAATGTTTATCAGTCCGTGAAATCATTTTTGACGAAGTATAAAAATCCCCGTGTGGGCACAATTTTGTGTGGACACAATTTTCAATTATTCGATATTCCGTTTTTCGAAGGACTCTTTGAGTTTCAGCAAGATAATTTATGGGAATATGTTAAATTTGTTGAAGATACAATGAAATTGGGGTGGTATCGGGCAGTAGAGCAAGAAAATTATAAACTCGGTACGTGCTGCCGACTGGAGGGTGTTGAGTTGGTAGATGCCCACCGTGCGTTGGTGGATACCCGAGCAAACGCTCAACTCATGCTGAAGTACATTGAGCACATGAGAGGCACAGGGGGTTCTTCGCCTGTGGCAGCAATTTCATCTACAAGAAAAGAGTCAAGATTTAGAGAAAGGTTCCAATTGGTATGATACATTTTAATGAAGATTTAAAGTTGTCGTACAAACAGTTGGACACGGTATTCTCTACTGCGTTCAACGTGCTTGAGTCGTTACCACCTGTGGCTATCAATCAATTGGTTGGTGGCTATGGTGGTGACGTCGATGCACTGTTATCGGAAATTTTCATTCAGACGAATAATGTTCTTTCCCTAAATACCACGCTTGAAACTGAACGGCTCAACTACATTGACCAATTGGAAGAGTCAATGGATGAGACGCTGAAAGTTCAGTCGTACAACTATTTCAAGACAACTATGCTTCCTAATTTCCGTCAGGGTTGGAGAAATCTTGAATGGGGAAACATGGTGCAACTCTATCCGAACAGCGCATATCTTGCTGCTCGTTCTCACGGTAAATGCTTTGCGAGAGGCACACGGGTGCTGATGGCTGACTTTTCCGTGAAGAATATAGAGGACATTTATCCCGGAATGGAAGTAATGGGATTAGACTTCACTCCCCGAAAGGTTCTGACACGACATATCGGTCGTGCTCAGATGTTCAGGGTTGAGCAGGAGAATGGTATGCCGTATGCCGTGAACCGAGCGCACACGATGTGCCTCTTTGACACGAAGCGGAAGAAGTATGTCGAAATAGAAATGGGACAATTCCTGAAATATCCCGTCAAGAAGCAAAGACGGTTCCAGGGGTACAGGGTGTTCTCTTACGATAAGCCTGTATTCGAGCGTGGGAATATAACGGTTGAACCTATTGGGGAAGAGTCTTATTACGGGTTTATGTGCGATGGTGACCACCTGTTTCAGTTAGAGGATGGTACAGTCGTTCACAATTCCTACGAGTTCTGTATGGCGTTTCCGCTGTGGAGATTATACAGTTACCGACGTCCGACGTTTATGCGACCTGATATTCCTGACAATAAAAATCGCCAGGAAACCTGTATTATTACGAACACGGAGAAACTGGGTAAACAGCACATCGACAAGGTGGTTGAGGAAATCCGTGTGAATGAGGCTTTGGCAGCAAAACTGAACCCTACTGGAAAGGCTTCACTGGCAGCGACAAGTATTGAATGCGAGAACGGAACGAAACTTCACCTCCGTGGAAAGGACGGGTTTATTCGTGGTCTTCACGTGGGGGCAGCGGTCAGCGATGACTTACCAGACGAGAGTAGTATCTATTCACTGGAACAGCGTGAGAAGTTGAGAGACCTGTTTAAAGGTGCTATCACTCCGATTGTAGAACCCTATGGATATAATATTGTCGACGGGTGTGTTACCCCTGATACACTTGTTTTAACCGATAATGGAATTTTTGAAATAGGTGAATTAGCTCCAGTTCCTATTACTTCTGATAAAGGATATTATCCTTATGGAAAAGAGGTTTACAACGGAACTAAACTTGAAATTGCAAATGAATATTATATTAATGGGCTAACGAAGACAAAAGTAATAACTCTTAAAAAGGGTTTGAAACTTGAAACAAGCTACATTCACCCAATAATGGTTTGCAATGAAAAGGGGTTATTTGAGTGGCGAAAGGCAAAAGATTTAAAAGTTGGAGATTTTGTTGCAATAAAGGTTGGAGCAGGGGTATGGGGTAAACCTTTGAAAGTTTCAGATGATGACCTCTATCAAATTGGACTTTGTATTGCTGATGGTGTTTTGTCAGAAAGCCGTGTTTCTATAATAAAAGGCGTGAAAGGGATTCGAGATTACTTGATAAATGAACAGGAATTTAGACCTGTAAGAGGAAGGTTGAGTATGAGATACTATCGTAATGAAAAGTCTAAGCTATTTCAATCCTTGGGTTATAAAATAGGACTTTTATCTAATACAAAAGAAATTCCAAATAAAATATTACATTCAGGTGAAAGGGAATTATGTAAGTTTTTATCGGGATATTTTGATGGTGATGGGTGTATGACAATTGATGATTCTGGTCATTGTCATGTTAGCTGTTTTTCAGTTAGTGAAAAATTGATAAAACAAATACAGTTCGTTCTTTTGAATATGGGGATTGTATCGTCTGTAAATCCTAAAAAATGTCAATCTTCTAAAAAAGTAAAATCAAATCGTATGGGGTATCTTCTTAGAATAACCTCACAAGAAATGGTTCATATTTTTATGGAAAAAATTGGTTTCCCTCATTCAGGAAAAGGTGACAAATATCGAAACATTTCTAATACATTAATTGATTGTTCTGTTATGCAGATACCTTATCAGTCAGAACTAATGAAAAGAATTAGGAAAGAAATTAGTTTGACTGCTAAAGATAAGAAAAAATATGGGTTAGAAAAATTAAGATTTAAAAGTAGAAACACGATTAGTATTCATAAACGTTCTGAATTAGAAAAAGTTGTTAAATGGGTAAAGGGTTCTGGTTTTGAAAATGAAGATACAAGAACATTTATAAAAAATGTTGAAAGTGGGTATGTTTTCCTTCCTATTAAGAAAATTGAAGAATCTGAGTCTATTACGGTTGATTTTTCAATGAAAGAAACTCATTCATTTATTTCAAATGGAATTGTATCTCATAACACGCCATATCAGCAGGAGGACTTGTATGCCGAATTAAAGAAAGACCCGAAGTTCCGTGTCTTTGAGTACCCAGCCATATTTCCGGACGGTCGCCTGTTGGCTCCTGACCGTTTTACGTGGGCAAAACTTATGGAGGAAAAAGCGTCTCTGGGGACGCTCGTATTCTCTCGTGAGTATTTGGTCGTACCTATTTCCGACGACAGTACAATCTTCCCTTGGGAGATATTAAAGAGGAGTACAATCGGGATGGAAAACGTCAGGCTCGTTGATAACATAGAGTCGTTCCCTATCAAGTTACAGAGGGTGGTCATGGGTTGTGACTTCGCTGTCTCAGGAAATGTGGGAGCCGACTTCACCTGTTATACAGTCTGGGGAAAGGATGTTCAGGGGAATTATTATCTCCTCTATATATTCCGGGAAAAGGGGTTGTCTCACAATGAACAGATACAGAAGATTGACCTCCTGAACAGGGTGTTCAAGCCAAACGAGATAGTCGTAGAAAACAACGGCTTTCAAAGTATATTGGCAGATATGTGCGTTCAGATGGGTATCAAGAATATTACACCGTTCACGACGACCTCCGGGAATAAGAAAGACCTGAGAACAGGGTGGGCATCACTTGCAGCGTTATTTGAGAGAGGTGTAATCAAGTGTCCGTATCATCCTGACACGGCTGCTAAGATTGACCAGATGTTTGGGGAGTTCAACTCGGTTGCGTTCCGCAGCGATAAAGGGACTCTTGAGAGTATCAGTGGGCACGATGATACCGTGTCTTCCTCTTTCATGGCGATTAACAAGTTACGAGAGAGCACTGTAATGATAAAAATTGACGCAGTTTAAATAATTTAGTATGGGTAAAAAAGTTGATGCTATTCTATCACCTAACTTTGTAGAGGAAATGTTGAGGTTGGCTTTTGCGAATAAACAGTTTGCGGAGTTGGTGGTAGATAATCTTGATTTAAGTAACTTCCCCCGAGAATTGGGAGGGTGCAAAGCGATGCTGAAAGTGTTGGCAGATACGATGAAGAAAACAGGTAATCTGGCGACATTCGGTATGGTGGAAATGACCTTCCCTAACAACGAGGAAGTTTCAAAGAAGATTGCTGAGGTCAAGGGAATTAAACTTCCAGAGGTAGAACCCATGACACGGCAATTGGAAACCTTTATTAGACGCCAGACGTTTGTTGCTACTCAGCACGAAGTGTCGGATATGTATAATGAAGGAAAGCCAGAGGAAGCGATGCTTCTTCTTGAGAAAAGAATGGCGGAAATAAACGCTTTCTCCTTGGACAAGTTCCGAGGAAAATTTGTACGGGTGTACAGGGATTTCTATCGTAACATAGGAACGGCACAAATGAAAGCCGAGGATGAAACACGTCGGGCAAAGATACCGACAGGAATATCAACGATTGACGAAATTACTGATGGGGGAATTCCTCGTCAGGATACTGTTCTTCTAATCATGCGTTCTGGTGTTGGTAAATCCACGGCTCTTAAATACTTCTCTTGGTACAATACATCAATCGCCCATAATCATTGTCTTCACTTTCAGTTAGAGGGTGGTCGTGATGAGGCGGTTGTTAAGTTTGACCAGATGTTGGCGAACACTACCTATGCGAAAATCATGAGGGGTGATGTCAGCGACGAGACCCGACAACGTATCTCAGCACTTATCAAGAGGGCAAAGACAGTAAATAGTGATATTGACGTGTACGCTTCTGAAGAGATGATGGACATGACGATAGCCGACTTGGTGGCTGCGATAGAGGACTATAAGAAAGAGTATGGGTATTATCCCGACTTGGTCACAGTCGACTCTATTGACCTGTTATTGACAGGGGAAAACAAGAAGATTGACTTCGACCCGAACTTCATCAAATACAGGTTACAGAAGTGTGCCCAGCGATTAAAGGATATCGCGAAGAAATACGACTGTGCCGTAATCACAGCAACCCAGACGGGAGACGTTCCTATTGAAGTGTGGAACGACCCAACACGGGTAATCACTCGTCAGAATACAGAGGGCGACCGTACACTTATCAAGCCATTCTCGTTCGTGTTTACAGGTAACATCACAATCGAAGAGGGTAAACAGAACATGGCTCGTATCTATTGTGATAAGTTACGAAACTACCGAAACAATGGTATCATCATTCGAATCCCTACTAATTACGAGAACGGCTTCTTCTACGATATATCACGTTCAACAATCGTTGAGCAGGTGTTGGATATGTCGGCTCTTGACAGGCTTGAGAGCCGTCGCAGCCGTAAAGGTAACGGAGAAGCAGCCGTTGGGGAGAAGAAGGAGCGAGTAGAGATAGCACCAGGAGTGTACGGAACAAAGGTAGTTGGCGAGGGTGAAACGGCTGCGCAGGAGCCACAAGAGACGTTGAATAAGCGACAGACTAAACAGTCGCTCAAGGAATATTTAGCAAACAAGGGTGTGCAGGAAACTCCGAAGACAACGAGGAAGCCTGTACCTCGCAAGAAATAATTTCGTTATGCGGTACGATAAGGAACAGATAATCGCTGATTTTAATCTCACGCCATTTGGTTCACAGGGGTGGCTCACGAATAAGGATATGGACTGTCCTTTCTGCGGAAAAGCAGGGAAGTGGGGTATCATCTTCAATATGAATGGCGTTGCGACGTTCCACTGTTGGAAGTGTCCTCGTAAGGTATCCGTCTATGAGTTCCTCAAGAAACTCGGTAGAACAGACCTCGCGAAACACTCCTATACAGTCAAGCCGAATGAACTTGAGAACTGTCCAAAGATAGGTGATATTCAGGGGGAGACATCGAAGTGGATGGAGGGTGATGCGGAACAGGTACAGGAAGAGGAATTAAAGCCTGTTACTCTTCCGTTACGGCTGAAACCACTTGTGGATGATGAGTACCTGAATAATCGTGGGTTCCGACCTGAACACTATGCGGAGTTCGAGCCATCCTATACCAATACACCGTTGGAAGCGAAGTTGAAGAACTTCATCATCTTTAAGATGAAAGTCAACGGAGTGTGTGTGGCGTGGTGGGCACGCAGTAGGTATTCGAAGGAATGGCACAAAGAAAATCTTGAGGCATACAAGCGTCACGAGGCTGACTTGGTGTTACGTTACAGGAACTCCGAGAATAACTTTCAAGACCTGTTAGGGGGTTGTGATGAGTTGATAGAGGGAAGGACTGAAACGGTTATTTTGGTTGAAGGGATTTTTGATTATGTAGGAATTTCAAATCTTTTGAACTTAACAGAAAAGGATTGGCTGAAATGTTGCTTTACTTTTGGGAATTCTATTGGTCGGGGACAAATTGATATGCTTTTGAAAAAGAAAGTGAAGAATATAATTCTTTTGTACGACTATGGAACAATAAAAGAAAGTAAAGAAGCAGCCTTGAGAATGAGGGATTTGTTTGATTCAGTTTGGGTTGCAGCAATTAGAACTCCAGGAGTAGACCCCGGAAATATTTCAATTGAAGAACTTGAAGATGTTTTGAAAAATGTTGAAGACCCGTTAAATTTTTATTTGGGAAAGTTATGATTCAGAAAGGCTTCATATATTGCGTCACCTGTCTGCCCACTGGGAAACTGTACTTCGGGCAAACGATGCTCTCTATAAGGAGTCGTTGGAGACGGCATGTTCGTTCTTCTCAGCGAGGCTCCGACCACAAGTTCCACCGAGCCATACGAAAGTATGGTGAGGAGAACTTTCTGGTCGAAGAGGTGATGTTCGTGGAGGCTCCTACGAAGGATGCTCTCAAGAGGAAACTTGACTACGCTGAAATGAGGCTTATAAAGCGGTTCAACACTAAGATTGACGGGTATAATTCGACAGATGGTGGGGATGGTTTAGTAAATCTTTCTGAAGAATCACTTGCTAAAATCAGCAAAGCCTTGAAAGGTAGAAAATTTTCGGATGAGACTTTGAAAAGAATGAGCGATGCTGCTAAATTACGAATTGGGGAATTAAATTCGAATTTCGGAAATCATAAACTTTCTGGAAAGAATCATCCATTATATGGAAAACATCATTCAGAAGAAACAAAAAGAAAAATATCAGAAGCGAATTCGGGAAAACCTGGGTATCAAAATAATTGTAGAAAAGTATTTCAATATTCGAAGGGTGGAATATTTATTAAAGAATGGAATACTATAATTGATATCAAACGAGAACTGAAATTGAATGGGCATACTTTAAGGAAAAGACTTGAGGATGGTTTGCCTTATCGAGGATATTTATGGAAATAAAAATTTGAGTAATTATGGACAAAGTAAGAGAAGAAACCTGTGAGGACAAAGGACTGCGCCACAGACAGTTTTTGACACGGCTTCAATTGGAGTATCTGACTCACAAATTACGTTCCTCTATATACCGTAATGGAACGTATGCGTCAGTTGCAGCGGATATTGCTAAGAAGAAGCGGTTTAAGATTATTGAGTTGAGTGTGAAATTCAACGTCGACAGTATATTCACTCCTGGATATAATGTGGTGGAGTTCGTCGAAAAGAATTTCTGGGGAAAGAAAGGTCTTCCAGCGTTTCAGTACAAAGACGAAGAACAGAGGAGAGTTCAGGGAAATTATGACCGTTGGTATATTCTTTACAGGGATACCAAAGTCCTGTATAAAGGGACGATAATGGAGGTCGTAAGCAACAATCCTGCTAAGGAGGAAGTCAAAATTCGAGGCTCGAAAGGTGATTTTCTCGTTAAATATAATGACATCACAATTATAAACAATTTTGATTGGTTGTAACATTTCATTTTAATCATTTACAGTATGAAATTAAAAATCGTAAACAAGAGCACAAATGCTCTGCCGGAGTACAAAACTCCAGACAGTTCGGGTATGGACTTGCGTGCTTATCTTCCCGAGGGTTCAATCACGTTGGCTCCTATGGAGCGTAAAATCATTCCTACTGGTTTGTACATGGAAATCGAACAGGGGTACGAGGGTCAGGTTAGACCTCGCAGCGGTTACGCTGTTAAACAGGGTCTGACCGTAATCAATGCTCCCGGAACGATAGACGCTGGACTTTTAATGACTGCTTGATAAGAGTCTATGGTTCTTTATTAAAGTTGACTAACTTTGTGCCGATAAATATAAATGGTATGGGAAAATTTGATAGAGAACCAAATTGTCAATGTTCAATTTGTGGAGTTAAAATGTGGGTAAAGCCGTCAAGACTTAAACGTCAAATTCATGGAGTTTCATGCTCAAAAGAATGTGGAAAGATTTTACGTTCAAGATATATGACGGGTGAGGGGAACCATCAGTTTGGATTGACAGGGGAGTTGAATAGTTCCTATAAGCATGATGAAAAGATAAATTCAGCAGGTTATATAATGGAAAATGTTCCTGGACATCCTAAAGGTGGTAAAATTCGAGATAGAGGGAAGGCAACTTATATATTGAAACACAGATTAATCATTGAAAGAAACTATGACAAGTTTTCTAAAGAACTGTTTGAAAATATATGTGGCTGGATAGTTTTGAAAGATTGTTACGATGTTCATCATATAAATGAAGATAAGACTGACAATCGATTAGAAAATCTTGAAGTTTTAACTCGCGGAGAGCATACGACAATTCATAATTTTGAAAAGACAATTATTAGAGACAATAAAACAGGCAGAATAATTGGCGTCTTAAAACAGGGTGAATTGCTGGAAAACCCAGAAGTGGGCAATCAGCAGCCAAGCATGAACAGTAATGTTCTTGAAGGTTCAACGACTAACAGCCGAGTCCAAACAAGTAAGGTTGAGGACAGTAATGCTGACACGAGTGCCCTGCCTTTCAAAAGAAAGTGAAGATATAGTCTGAACTTTGCATATAACAAAATAAAGCAAAGAAATAGCAGGATAAAGAGCCTGTTAGATTAACAATCTCCAAAATTAAATGGATTATCGTGGGGAAGTAGGTGTTCCGTTGATTAACCTGTCGACAGAACCACAAACAATCGAGAATGGTGACAGAATTGCCCAAATCGTCTTTGCTCCGTATGCAAAAGTCGAGGAAGTTGTCGAAGTTTCTTCAGTCGAAGAACTCACTGACACTGAGAGAGGTGCGGGTGGATTTGGTCATTCCGGCAAAAAATAATTTCGATTTTTCGGGGAGAAAATTAAACCTTTTCGAAAATTTCCAGTTATATTTGTAGCGAGATAAGTGATAAAACATCACAGAAAAACAATTTTAATAATTAAAAGTAAAAACGATTATGGCAAGTAATGCATTAGCACTTCGGATGAAGTACAGAAAGTTCGATGCTGAAAAGCTCGAAGAAATCATCAATGATGAAAATTCAAGTGAATTGGAAGTTAAGGTAGCTCAAGAGTTCCTTGACAAATTAGGTGGCGAAACCGCTCAAGAAGAGGAAGCTCCTAAGAAAGCTCCAGCCAAGAAAGTCGCTGAAAAGAAAGCTGACAAAAAGGCTGCTCCTAAGAAAGCTGCGAAAGAAGAGGCTGCTGAAGACCCCGACCCTGAAGACGGTTCACCCGAAGCAGCAATGAAACGTCAGAACAAACGCAACTCTACCTATCAGTCAGAAGAACAACTGACTCCGGAAGAGGAAGAACGCTTGGCAAAGGCTGAGGCAGAGTACGAGGAACGTCAGAAAAACCGCAAGACTCCGTCTAAATTAGACAAGTCTATGAAGGAAAAGAGGTCAGCGAAAGCCGACAAGACTCCTCGTGAAACAAAACGTCAGAACCTCGAAGAATCGGAAGAAATTCCGGGACTGAAAGTAGGTTCGAAAGTTATCCTGAAAGGCGAGGACGCTGTTGGTGAAATCACTCGCCTGTACAAGTCCGGAGACGGAAAAGAAAAGTGTATGGTCAAGTTCGGTGACGACAAGCCTATCAAGAAACGTGTAACAGCGTTGGAACTGGCTGAGGACGCCAAACCTGCACCCGCAAAGAAAACTCCAAAGAAGAAGTAAATGGTTGACGGGGAATCCATAGTATTGGTTAAAGGCATCTCGGGGAGTGGTAAATCTACAAGGGTTTACCTCTTCCTCGAGTTCCTCGAATCATTAGGTATGAAACTCCGCTCATACAAGTTTAAGACACTTGACGGAAAGGAAAAGGAAGTCGGGGTTTACTCCGAGGACTTCAATATGGTTTTCGTTGGGAAATTCTATGAGAATGGCGGTACCCGACGCTGGCAAGGTTACGACAGTATGACGTCGCGACTGTGCAAGGCTGAGGGTCTATCCTACTTCTTGAAGGAAACGTCTAAGGCAGGGCATGGAGTTTTGATTGATGGTGCAGGAACAACTGTATCATGGCGATTGCGTCCCTTGGATTTATGCGGAGAGAGTGAGTTTACGAACATTCTCCATGTCAGGTATGATTACCGTGACGACCAATGGGATGAGTATTGTGCTCGGATAGCATACAGGTCTGGCGAGCCTCCTAAGGGAGATTGCATGTGGCGAAAGCACAGAACCTTTATGCACGACTTCGAAAAGGCTCAAAGAGAGGGAGAAGAGGTGAATGAGGCTGGCGGTTGTGTGGTTCTTCACGACCAACCGTATGACGCTCCGGTCTGGGACTTGGGTGTTCATATTTTCAATTTCTTTGGGCTGTCAGAACTATGTGAAGAGTTCGTGGCTTTCTGTGAAGCGTCGGACTACATTGAAAGAAACTCTTTTGAAACGTTTGAGAAAGGTAAATAATGGAGCGCGGGATAATATATTGCGTCACTTGCCTAAAGAATGGAAAGCCGTATTTTGGGCAAACTGTTAGGTCGATTGAGGCACGGTGGCGCCAGCATGTTGTTTCCGCTAACAACGGTTCCGCTCTCAAGTTTCATAGAGCGATTCGAAAGTACGGTTCCAAGAACTTCACAATAGAGGAAGTCATATCGGTTGAGGCTTCCTCTTTACAGGCTCTTAAAGCGAAGCTTGACTTCCTTGAGAGACACTTCATTCAGAAGTACGACACCCGACGCAACGGGTACAATACGACGGATGGTGGTGAAGGCACATTGGGTGCGTCTTGGAAAGTTTCAGAAGAAGGTCGTAGAAATATGTCTTTAGCTCGAAAGGGTTATCATCCATCAAAAGAATCAATAAGAAAATCTGCGGAAAGTAGAAGAGGAAAGTGTTATTTAACCGAAGAGGGTCGAAAGCGTATTTCTAAAGCACATTTAGGAAAGAAAGCCTCTGTAGAGGTTCGTTTGAAAATGTCTTTAGCAAGGAAGGGAAGGAAATTTTCTGAAACTCACAAGTTAAATCTTTCTAAATCAAAATTAGGAGAAAAGAATCCTTTTTATGGTAAGCATCATTCTGAAGATTTTAAACGGGAACGTTCTAAAAGAGTGATTGAAATTTCTGACTCAGGGGAAATTTTGAGGACTTTTGATTCAATTGGAATTGCTAAAGAATCTTTAGGGGTGTGCCGGAAATCTTTATGTAAATTTATAAAATCAAGAGAATTAACGAATGGGAAAAGATATAAAATCGTTTAAGCCAGTTCCATTAGAAACATTTAATTGGTTTTTGTATTGGATATGCGAAAGACAAAACATTTTCTGGAAAAAGTACAATGGACAGGTTGGACCATGGACAGACGATGAAATACTTCGGGGATTCAAGTTCACCAATGTTTATAGATGCTTGGATAGGGTCAGCCAATACCTGTTGAGCCGTGTAATTTACAATGGCAAACAGTATGAACCAGAGGATATGTTCTTTCGCATATTGCTTTTCAAGCATTTCAATAAGAACGAAACGTGGGATTTGTTGGAAAAGGAGTTCGGGGACATCACCTACGAAACAGGCTTGGAAAACATAGCGAAGTTTCTTGACAAGGTTGTTGATGGCGGAGACACGATATATGGTAATGCCTACATCGTGAACTGCTTCTTCTATCAATATCCCGAATATAAACATATTACAGGGATGAGCAAGCATCGTGCCCACTTTCGTATCTTCGAAGATGAAATCTTTCAGAACGGACACTTGTATGACTTCTTAGAGGCGAAGACCTTTGAGGACTTGTATTGGGTATTCCGTAAGATGAAGATATATGGGGACTTCACGGCTCAGCAATATTGCATTGACCTGAATTATTCACCCCTGTTCAACTTTTCGGAAAACGATTTTGTCATCACTGGTCCAGGGTCGTTGAAAGGTATCGGCTGGACATTTGACGGAGCGTCCGGAAAGCGTTATGACTATGTGGGCACTATCAAGTGGGTTCACGACAACTTTGAAAGGCTGATGGGTGACTTCTGCGAAAAGACAGGTATGAAGTGGAACCCGTTACCGTGGGAGCCTGTTCCTACTCTTACAAATCTTCAGAACTGTTTCTGTGAAACATCGAAGTTTGCAAAGGGATTAGGAGCGTCTTTCAACAAAGGTAGAAATGAACGTATCAAGCACACCTACGAAAAGAGTCCGAAGAAGATTGAGTTCGTCTTCCCCCCGAAGTGGAATGCTAAGTTGCCCAAGCCAGGAGAATTATTAATCGATTAAATCAAGAAAGACTTATGTATTTTCAAGCAGAAAATTTGAGTAGTGCGCTGGTGCTACTTTGTAAGGAGTTGATGGATAAAGGGATTGACGTTACCCGAAGAGGGTTCGAATGTCGTGAGTTCCCTGGAGCCGTCCTCATTGAGATAACTAATCCGACCGACCGCTATGTTCGTGTTCCGGAGCGTAAATGGAACAAAACATTGGGGTGGATTGAGTCCCTGTGGTTGGCTCGTGGGGATAACAGTCTTGAGATGCCTGCTTCCTACGTGAAGAACCTTGTAAACTTTTCAGATGATGGGAAGTTCATGAGAGCGGGATATGGACCCAGAATACGTCGTTACGGGGACAATTTTGATTCGATGGTAACATTGTCCGGAAAGTTACTTCCGCGACAGTATAAGAACGGTAAAGCAGACGAAAACGGTCGTTATTCAAAATTGAAGGCTCCCGGACTGTACCAGAACGTGACTGACCAATTACGGTTCGTCATTGAAAAGTTCAAGCAGGACATCGATACCCGTGAAGCGGTTATCACAATTCACGACCCTATCTCTGACAACTTCAATCAGAATGAAGAGGACGGGGAAAAGGCTCCATTGCTCCTCACAAAGGATACACCGTGTACCCGTTCAATCCACTTCATGATAGTGAATGGAAAGATGAACTGTTACGTGGATATCCGTTCGAATGACCTTATCTGGGGGTTCAGTGCGGTGAACGTGTTCAACTTTACATTGATGCAGGAGTACGTCGCAGCGATAGTGGGCGTGCCTGTCGGGAAATATTACCACAAGGCAGACAATCTTCATGTCTATAAGGACTTCATTCCGTTGGCTGAAGAAATCGCTAAAAGAGACCCAAATTCGTATCCTTCCGGAGTAAACTTTTCCTATAAGACGACGTTTAAAACTTTAGAGGAGTTCGATGCGCTTATCGCTCAGTTGAGCCAGTTCGAAGAAAACTGTCGTAACAGTGAAAACCGTACAGAACAGGACTTCGAGTTATTGCGTGCGGATATTGAAAAGTTTGAAGATGAGATGTTCTCTGACTGGGCAAAGGTTATCTTCCGTTATTGGACAAAACAGTTGGTAGAGTTCCGGAACCCGTTACTGAACGAACTGTTCATCGGATAAGAATTATTCACTAAAATAAAGACGATTTAGTTATGAATTTCAAGAAGATTGACATCCTGTTAGGGATGAAAGACATTCAGAGGTTGCCTAATACCCCCCATCACAGGGGGTACAACCTCTTGGAGCATGGGTTGGTGGTAGGCATGTTATTTCGTTGGTTTGCCTCAGAAGAGGACGTTGCTTACGACATCAACGTGTTTGACAAGGTGTTACTCCACGACTACGTGGAAAGTGTTACAGGCGACCTCAATGCGTGCGTAAAGAAATTCAATGAGAACACGGCTGCGGCATGGGATATCATTGAATACGAAATCTGTCATGGCGACGTGAACCTGTTGCCGTATTCCGATGAAGAAATTAAGAAGACAATGACTGACCTCCAGTACCGTCTTTTCAAGACCTGTGATTATTTGGACTTATGGATATTCTGTAAGAACGAACAGGCTCTGGGAAACACGTCCAAGAAGTTATTGACTTGTATCACAAACTGCGAACAACTGTTGGAGAAGTACACGGACGGCTGGAAACTCTTCAAGAGCATTCAAAAATTCATGAATCAATATGAGCCTTAAAGGAAAGATATATGGCTTGGTAGGGGTTATTGGCTCCGGTAAATCGTACCAAGCAGAAGCACTTATGGTTGGTGCTGCGTGTGAAGAACGACCCATGATTATGGGAGATTTCAGTGAAGGAATTCGCCAGACGTTGATGAACATCTTTACAGGGGAATCAAAGAAGATTGACTGTACGGGTGAAGCGTATGCGAAGTGGAAACAGTTGAGCAGCGACATCTTGTTACCGTTCAAGCCTCAAGAAGAGTCTCCTAATATTCTTGACTCGGTACGGGTTGAGGGTCGTGAACTGTTACAGCGTACAGGCGAATATCTCAAGTCATTGGCTGGAGAAGACGTATGGGCACGTTGGACGGCAAACGCTGTTACGAACAGTTGGGCAAAGATGTCTGAAGAAGACGCTCTTATGTGCGATATCGTGTTTGGCTCATTGCGTTTCGACTGTGAGGCTGAGGCTATCTTCAAGGTTGCCGAGGCGACAGGTAAAGAAGTTCAGATATACTTCTGTGATTATCATTCGGACTCCTATGAATTGAATGACCATGTCAGCGAGAAGTTTGCTCAATACTTCCTGTCGTTGGGTTGTAAGGATGGTGACGATATAACGGAACTTGTTAAGCAGAAAATCAATGGATAAATTCAAAGAATATCTTGAGAAGAATTTAATGGACTTCGCTCCTATTTCTGACTATGTGGTCGAGATAGGAGGGAAGACCTTTGAATTGTATCAGCCAGCGTATGACGGTGCACTGTTTGATGACGGGTTCAACTTTGTTGGTATTCCTGCCGACCCGAAGCGTAAAGGCTCGGGAGAGGAATCCGTCGAAACATCATGTGACTTCTACGCATTCAGTTTTGGAGGAGTGTATTATATGCTCGCCAAAGGTAAAGAGAATGACGTGAAACTCACACGGCTGAAATATATCGGTCAGGCGAAACAGGAAATTGAAACCCCTGTATTCTTGGGAGTTCATGGTCAATATGAAATGATGTCCGGGACGGGAACGTATGCCGACTGGTGTAAGAAGGCAAAGTTTCTTGGAGTGAAGACGTTGGGTATCTGTGAAAAGAATTCACTTGCCGGAGCGTTGAAGTTCCAAGCGGAATGCCAGAAGAACGACATCAAGAGCGTGATTGGTATGGAGTGTGTGGTATATGACCAGCCTCGGGATTTCCGCTTCACTGTTAAGGTGTACGCAAGGAACGACAAGGGTTGGCGAGACCTCCTTACTATAAACAAGTTCATCAACTGTGACAATCCGAAGTACATCGGTCTTGAGGATTTCAATAAAATCACCACTAACAACGATGATTTGATTATGTTTCTTGACCCGAAGACAACGGATTACGACAAGTTGAAAGACTTGCATATAGACGCTGTCGTTTATCAGTTAGACCCATGCGAATATGTAGATGATAACCGTGACGAATGGTATCTGACGAACCTGAAGAAATTCTTCAAGGACAAGAACCTGTTACCCGTTCCGTCGGTTGATGCGTGGTATCTTGACGAGGAGTACAGTTGTATCAGACCTCGCCTACATAGTATTGGTGGAACAACTGCCTACGAGAGCGATAATCAATACTTTAAATCGAACGACCAACTGTTTGTTGAGTTGGCTCAAATGTTTCCGGATACCGAAGAAGGGTTTATGGACGTGTACAGCCGTTTCATGGAAGGGTTGGAATTCCTCGAAAACATTGCTGAGGCGATAACCTTTGTCATCGACGTAAAGAAGAGACACTTGCCTCACTATAAGATGACAAAGGAAGAGGCAAAACAGTTCGAAACAAATGAAGACCTCTTTTGGTCTCTTATAGCCGACGGTCTTGAGCGTCACCCAGACCTCATTGAGGATTGGGGTGAAGAGGTCATTATGGAACGAATAGACCGAGAGGTGGGTGTTATAAAGTTAGGGGAAGCAATTGACTACTTCCTAATTACTTGGGACATTATCAACTGGTGTCATCGTAACGGTATAATGACGGGCATCAGTCGTGGTTCGGCTGGTGGTTGTCTTGTCTCCTACCTGTTGGGGATTACCAAGTTAGACCCAATGCGATACGACCTACTCTTTGAGCGTTTCTTGAACGCAGGACGTGTTAAGGTATCACTCCCTGATATTGACTGCGACTATCCTGGTGAAGACCGTCCCCGTGTGAAGAAATACATGGAAGAACGGTACGGCTGGAAACAGGTGTGTTCCGTGGGAACTTACAGCGCATTACAGTTACGAGCAGCCATCAAGGATATGGCTCGTGTGTACGGGTTGGACTTCCAGGAAACGAACGAAATGATGAAAGTGTTTGACGTCAAGGACAGGAAGCCTGAAGACCTGTTCAAGATAGCCTGTGCTCATTCACGGGTGAAGAACTTTGTTGTTGAACACTCCGACCTCATCAATGAAGTGATGCTGATAATGCCAGCACCAAAGGCTCAGTCAATTCATGCCTGTGCGATGATGGTATTCCCAGAGGAACACGATATGTTTCATTGGGTTCCTATTCGTAAGAATGGTGAGGAGTATGTAACCGAGTGGGAAGGTGGTGAGATGGACGCTGCTGGCTTCCTAAAAGAGGACGTTCTGGGTGTGAAACAGTTCGACAAGTTCCAGGACATGGTTCGGCTGGTGAAGGAGCACGAGGGTGTGGATTTAGACATCTTCAGTGTGCCGTTGGATGACCCAGAGGTGTACAGGTATTTCAAGAACGGTTGGAACGAGGATAACTTTCACTTTGGTAGTTCCGGATTGACAGGCTATTGCCGTCAGATGAAGCCAGACAATATTGAAGACCTTATCGCTGCTATCTCATTGTATCGTCCGGGAGCAATGGAGAATAACTTCCATAACGAGTACGTCTCCCGTAAAGAGGGTCAGAAGGAGGTTGAGTATTTCACCGGAACGGACAAGATATTGAGTAATTCTTATGGAGTCTTTTGTATTTCGGAAAATTCTGAAGTTTTGACTTCGTTTGGGATAAAGAAAATACAGGATATTGTTCCTGGGGATATGGTTAAAACAGAAGATGGCTCTTTCCAAAAAGTTTTATTACTAAAAAATAATGGAAAAAGGGGGACAGTTCGGGTTCGTTCTAATTTTGGAAGAGAATTGATTTGTACTCCAGACCATGAGGTGCTGACAAAGCGTGGCTGGATTAAGGCTCAAAATCTTGTTAAAAATGATGAGTTAAAGTGTTGGTTTGAAAAGCCTGAAAGAACTGATAATCTTACGCCACGTGAAAGGCTTGAACATTGGTTAGTTGGCTATTTTATTGCGGAAGGAACTTCCACGCTTTCTTCTCCTTACTTTACAGTTTCTAACTTAACAGTTGCAAATAAGTTAAAAGAATTATTGCTTAAATGGGATTCCGAAATAGAGGTATCAATAAAGGAAAGGATTTTAAAGAAAAGGTCTGGAAATTTTGGTAAATCTATTAGAGTGACCGTTAAGGCTGTTGTTGGGAAATCAAATGGATTTTTTAGCAAGAATTATAAGGAGAATAAATTTAATGTTTTGTTGAAAAAATACGGGCTTTATCTTAAGAATTGTTATGAAAAAAGACTTCCTATGAACTATTCTTTGGATATGGTTGCGGGAGTGATTGAGGGTGACGGATGTTTAAAAAATGATACATTGAAGATGTGCAATTCAAATCTTCTTGAAGATGTGTATTTTGCTCTTCAGTCTTATCAGATTCATTCATCAATATCCCCTCGTGGAGAGAAACTGACAGTTTCGTGGAAGGATTTGAATTATCTTCTTCCTTATAGAATTTTGGAAAAGAAAATAATTTCGAGAAAGTCTTCGACGAATTATTTGTGGGGGAGAGTTAAAGAAGTTGTTAAGGATGAAGAAAGAATTGTTTATGATATTTCAGTTGAAAATGTCCATAGTTTTACGGTTGGTGGAATAATTGTCCATAATTGCTACCAAGAGCAAATCATGCAGCTTTGTCGTGAGTTGGGTGGGCTGTCATTGGTCGAAGCCGATGACGTTCGTAAAGCGATGGTGAAGAAGAAGTACGAGGCTCTCCAGCAGTACAAAGAACGGTTTATTCCTTACTATCGGGACAACTATAACGTCACCCAGGAATACTCCGAAAAGGTGTGGGACGCTATTGATAAGGCTTCGACGTACCTGTTCAACCGAAGCCACGCTGCTGCCTATGCGATTACAGGCTATATCTCTCAGTGGATAAAGGTTCACTATCCTATTGAGTATTGGTCGGTGGCGTTTAAATATGCGATGGAGTCTGACTATTCACGCTATATTGCGGAAATCAATAAAACGGGAGTCTGTACGGTACGTCCTGTGGATATCAATATATCGGATACCGATGTTGTTATCAACTTCAAAGAGAAAGCCTTGTATTGGTCAATTACAGGAGTCAAACAGGTCGCAGAAAAGGCTGCAACCCAGATTATAAAGGAACGCACAGAGAACGGTCAATATTGGTCATTAGACGACTTTATCACCCGACATAAATGGAAGGGTTCAGCAGTGAACAGCCGTATCATCAGAAACTTGATATTGGCAGGAGCGTTCGACAGTCTTGAGGGGGTAAAGAAACCCCAGGAACGAATAGACCTGTTGGTACACTTCCTCGGAACAACGAAGGGAAATGTTAAGGAAGACGACCCTGTATTAGTTGGAGCCGACTTCCACGCCAATGACGCTTGGTGGTGGGCACTCCTACAAAAGAAAGTATCCGGACTGGCGTTCTTTGATTACCAGAAAATCTATGACAGGTTCGCTGGGGAGTTCCCTGATGCCTACGAATATGCTACTCTTGAGGAGTGTCACGATACGGAAGTGAAGCCGAATAACGGGTACGTCGTGTTGGCTGGGTTCATCGCTGAAATGGAGATTAAGAAGACACGCAAGGGGGATACGATGTGTCGCCTGATATTAGAGGCGAACTATGAGTTCATCGAAATTGTGATATTCCAGCAGGAATACGAACAGTTGGAACCCCTGTTATCGTGCGGAAGAGCGAACCTGATACTCATCAATGGTATCCTTTCCTACGACAACCGTAAAGAGGTGAACACGCTGAGAGCCTGTTTCGAGTCGAATATCGTTACTTTGACGTTATAAATTTACTAAGATAAAAGGAAGAAAATTATGAACATTCTTGTGCATTTCAATGATGTCCCAGTGACATTACAAACAAATGGATTTGAGGACACGGTTGACATCGATAAACTCACTTCTATTGAGTACAGTAATTTATATGGTGAAGCGGTTACAGTCAGTGCGCTCCTGAACAAAGTAGGGTTGCTCCGTGCTGAAGCCGAAAAGAAAGTCGCGGAATGTAAACTCGAGAAAGAGGTTTACGAAGCCCAGACAAAGAAGGAATGGCGTCGCGAGGCGAACCGTAATGGCGGAAAGTTCACGTTGGCTTTGGAAGACGGGGAAGTTGAGGAAATCAAGTTGTCGGAAAAGGCTCTTGACGAGGCTCTCCTACTTGACGAAGACTATCAGAATCTCTGTATTGCGTATATTGACGCTCAGAAGAATTTCAGTGTTCTTGACGCACTTCAGTGGGCGGTTCAGGACAAGTCTAAGAAACTGAACAATCTCCTTAAACCTGTCACCCCAACGGAGTTCCTCGGGGAATTGGTAGAGGGTAAAGTAAACAGTTTCTTTATCAAGAAAGCAGGGTTCAAATAAATTTTTCGAAGAATTTTCGGGGAACTTCTTTGATAATTCGAATGATTCCATTACCTTTGTATCATCAAATTTAAGTTAAACATTCAAATAATTAGAATTATGGCAAAGAAAACAGTTCAATCCAGCGCAGTAGAAGAATTCAAAGGTTACATCGAAGTCACAGACGGATTCTACCTGAAACCAGTTGAAAGTCACGCATCAAGTTATGACGTTTACCAATTAAAGAAGTCTGACAGTCCTCGCCATCCTAATGGAAAAATGGATGACATGGCTTATGGTTGTACTCTCCCGAGAGCATTACAGTTAATCGCCAACAAATGTGCCGGACAAGAGGCTGAGGACATCATCGAACTGATGGAATCTATTAAGAGTTACGAACAGAAGTTCCTCGAAGACGTTACACGAATAGTGAAGGAAAACAGATAATTATCAACATTTTAAAAATTTAGTATTATGCCATTAGACAGAAGTAAATGGAAGGCAGCACCGCTCTCAACTGTTAGTGAGACGGTTCAGCAAACCAAACAGTTCGACACCTATTTTGGTGGTAAAGGTGATTATGCACAATTCTGGAAACAAAGAGACGGTATCACCGTGAAACGTGTTCTTCCGGCACACGAACCAGGAGACTCTCCCTACGTGCCTATGCTGACAGCGATGCTCAAGTGTGAAGTCGACGAAAAGGACAAGGAAGGAAAAGTTATCGGGAAGAAAATCTCAAACAAGAAAATCTTCTTGGCGACGCTTCACGGTGGTTATCCGTACGACATCATCGAAGAGTACATCAAGCGTGTCTACGAACAGGCTGAACAGTTCCAGGACAAAGAAGAACGTGCTCGCTTCCTGAACCCGATTACGGGTTATCGTATGGGTGGAAAGAACGGTACGTGGGTTCCGGGAATTCGTCCTCAATTGGAATACGTGTATTATGCGCTCATCGAAGGAAAGATTTGGCGAGACAGCCTGAAACCGAAACAGATGGAAGCACTGAACAAAGAGTCTGCTGACCTTTGTGCCCAGAACGACACCGCTGCTGTGGATATGTTCAGCGACCCGTCAACTGGCTTCCCTATTCAATGGAGTCGTGAAAAAGACGACAATAACAAGACAGTAGAAACACTGAAATCGTTGCCGTTGAAAATGGGTCAGACTTGGGAAGACTACTTCGACAAGAACGCTGTTCCTGACAAGGTATTGGAAGAACTTGACGGTCTCCCCAGCCTTCAGAAACTGTACGTGGACTGCTATACGAAAAGAGACTTCGATTATGCTCTTGACGGTCTGAAGCGTTTCGACGATGCTAACCAGTATCAGATTTTCGCACAGGATGACTTCCTTGACATGATTGAACAACTTCAGGAAATGGTAGAAGAAAAGACAGGCGACAAACCGTCTGGTGCTGATGACTTACCTTTCGGCCCGAGCGAAGAGGAAAAGAAACCTGCTGCAGCTCCTGCTTCTAAGAAAGCACCGACAGCCAAGGCTTCGGTTCCTGCACCGAAGAAAGCCGCAGCGAAGAAGAAACCTGCTGAACCTACTCCGGAAGAGAAACTGAAAGTTGTCAACGAAGAGTTCATTCGCCAGTACGGTGAAGGATACGAAGAGTTGGAGCTTGAGGGTGAAGAACTTGAAGAGGCTTATCAGTTGGCTCTGAAACACGAAGACCTCGGATACGATATTGAACACGTTCCCGGATGGGATGGTTCTGATGACGGTGATTCCGATGGTGGTGAAGAGTACGCTGGGGACAATGACGGTGGTGATGAACCCGACCCCGAACCAGAAGATGAAACTCCGGCTCCTACTCCCGGAGTAAGACCTGCTTCGGACGCTGGTAGTTCATCTGGTCAAAGTGCGATAGACCGTATCCGTGCTATGCGCAACAAAAGAAGTAAACAATGAGTAATCAGAGTGAGAGTCCAAGCGTTATACACTTGGACTTTCATTTTAAATAATTTCGACAATGAGGAAAGAACCTATCGCAATAATAAGTACAGATAAACATCTCCAAGAGGCGAATGCGCTTGAACTGCTGGATATAGCCGAACAGGAAATTGCGTTGGCTCAGGAACAGGGGGTTGATACTGTAATATGGCTTGGGGATATCTTCGACTCACGATTAAGCCAACGACAAGAACTTCTCACTTGTCTAACAGAGATGATAGAACTGTATCATGAACATGGTATCACGTTGCTCTGTATTCCCGGAAATCATGATAAGACTGATTATGAGTCAGACGAAAGTTTCTTGACAGCGTATAAGTACCATCCAGGATTCAACCTGTATGAGACTCCTACCTGTATAGACCTGAAAGGGGTTGAGTGCCACTTCTTGCCATTCTACGCACAGGACGTATGGTTAGAGAAGTTCGCTGAACTACCTACTCCGAAAAGTAAGACATCAATCCTGTTCAGCCATACAGCCGTACAGGGTTCTATCAATAATGATGGGAAGGTCGTGAATAACAAGATTCCGTTGAAACTGTTCTCGAAATACGGAAAGGTCATGCTGGGGCACTATCATGACGCTCAACAACCAGGAGCCAACGTGTTTCACCTACCGAGTACCCGTCAGAATAACTTCGGGGAAGATGAGGAGAAGGGATTTACGGTATTGTATAGCGATACGTCCTTCGAGTTCGTAAAGGCTCAATTCGTTCCGTTTAAGGAAATAAAAGTTGATGTCCTTAAGACCTCAAAGGAAGAGATATTAAAACTCGCTAAAACGAACACAGATGGCGTCAACGTTCGGATAACGCTTGTGGGAGACCAACAGGCTGTTAAGGCTGTCAACAAAAAAGTCTTCACCGAACACGGTATCTCGGTGAAAGCAAAGTACACGGACGTTGAAGTCACGGAGGCTGAGGAAGCCGAAGTGGTTCAGGAACTGTCCGGAACAGATATAGCCGAAAAGTTCAAAGCATTTTGCGATGAAAAAGGCTACGAATATGATGAAGGATATAAACTATTAAAAGAAGTAATGCAATGGCAGGAGTAGAAGATTTGGTGAACTCCCTACAAAAGAAGTTCGGCAAAGAAGTTGTGGCGGGAAACAATACTCAAGGAGTAGAGTTCGTATCGTCAGGAAGCCTGTCGCTCGACTTGGCACTTGGTGGCGGTTATGCGATGGGTCGTATCATTGAATTGCGTGGCTACGAGTCTTCAGGAAAGACTACGTTGGCTTTGACAGCCTGTAAGAACATACAGGAACAGACGGGCAAAGCGGTTCTCTACATAGACCGTGAGAACGCAATTGACATGGATTATGTAGAGGCTCTGGGGGTAAACATATCTCCGGAGATGTTTATTCTGTGCCAACCAGGAGTTGCGGAAGAATGTTTCGAAATCATGAGGGAGGCTGTTAAGTCGAAAGCAATCGGAGCAATCGTGATGGACTCGGTGGCGGCAATGTTCCCTAAATGTTATTTGGAAGCCGATGTGGGCGATGCTAAGATGGGTGTGCTGGCTCGGCTTATGGCTACGTGGCTTCCCGGATTGATTGGTGACATTAAACTGAACCAACAGTTGGTCATCTTCATCAATCAATATCGTGACAAGATTGGTGTGGTGTATGGTTCACCGAAGACGACTCCGGGAGGAAAGGCTCTTGGCTTCTACTCTTCACAGGTGTTGGACATTGCGAAGTCAGGTACAGTTGGAGACCGTGGCGAAGAAACCGCTAACCACATCAAGGTGAAAGTTGAGAAGAATAAGGTTGCACCTCCGTTCAGGAAAGCCGAGTTCGACATTCGCTTCGGTGAGGGAATTGATAAGGCTTCGGAACTGTTATCAGTTGGCGTCGAACGAAACGTTATTGAGAAGGCAGGGTCGTTCTTTAAGTACAAAGGAAAGACACTTGCACAGGGAGCTGAAAAGGCAAGAGAGGTTATCTTGAATGACCCTGACCTTGCTGAAGAACTTGAAGAATTAATCACCCAAACAATTTAGTATGGAACTGACCTATTTACGTTTGAAGAATTTCTTATCGTTCAAGGAGTTGAAACATAAATTCCTGAACGAGCCTGTCTTAATCAAGGGAAAGAACTTGACTGAGATTGAATCAAAGGAAACAAACGGAGCAGGGAAGAGCACAATGGAGGCTGGGATTGCGTATGCAATCCTGGCAAACTCCTTGAAAAAACAGACTCTTGACAGAGACTTGATTTTGTGGGGAGAGGAGGAAGCTGACATTTGGCTTGACATTTACTGCCCGATAAGGAAACAGACGCTGAACATACACCGGACTCTCAGACAGAAAGGTTCAGCGACGTTGGAGCTTATGCTCAATGAAGAAGAGGGTTCGGTACAGTTTGCAACCGTAAACGATGGAAACGCTTACATCCTGAAATGGATAGGTATTTCAGCGGAAGACCTGAAGAGTTTCTATATTCTGAATAAAGAGAACTTCAAATCATTCGTTTCGTCATCCAACTCCGATAAACTGTCGTTGATAAACCGCTTTATTAAGGCTGAACAGTTAGACGACTCTGACAGCGTAATCAAAGAGAAGATTAAGCCGTTGGAAGAGAAGAAGGCTGTTGCCTTGGGAAAGGTTCAGAAGATAGAGGGTGAATTGGGCGTCTATGAGACACAGTTGGCTGAGGAGCGAGAACGTAATCTTGAGGAGGAACGACAATCGCTTATAGAGCGTATAAACGAACGAATTGACGCTGTCATACAGGAGTACGACGGAGCGGAAAAGAAGATTGAGAATTCCCGGACGGCTATCAAGTTGGCTGAACAGAGTATCAAGGACAACCAGAAGAAAGTTGCTGAAGCCTCTAAGAAGTTAGAGGGATTAGAAGCGATTGACTATAAGGCTCAATATGACTCTCTAACGAAAGAACGTTCTTCGACTGATACAAAGGTAGAGGCAGCGAGGAAGAAGCGTAAAGCAGCACAGGAACTGTCCTCACAGTACACTGCCGAAGCCAACCGCCTCACGGCTATCCTGAAAGGGGCTGTAAAGTGCCCGAAGTGTGGAACGGAGTTCGTGACATCAGATGAAACGGTTGATGTTCCTAATACTCGGAAGAGGATTGAAAAACAGAAGAAGGAAGCCGAGACCCAGGAAAACCTTGCGAAAACAGCGTTGGAAGAACTCAACTCGTTTGAGGAACGGGTGAAAAAGTACGACGACAAGTTCATGAAGATACGTGTTCAGGAACAGGGTACAGTCAGAGCCATTCGTGAGGTTCAAGCAGAGATAACAAAAATCCGTGGGGAGATAACCCGAAGCAACCAAATGATATCCTCCTACCAAGAAGATATCAAGCATCAAGAAAATATTCAATTACGTTGTAATAATGAAAGCGAACAATTGGTTGAACAGCTCGAAAAGGCGGAACATGCTGAAATGGAAACAAGGAAGGCCGAACTTGAGGGGTTTGTTGCGTTGACAAAGAAAAAACTTGAAAAGGCGAATAAAGAATATTCTGAGTGCGAAAAACGTGTATCGGATATGACACAATGGGGGCTGCGTTTGAAGGAATTTAAGATGAGCCTTGCATGTGAACAGTTACGAATAATTCAGAACTTCGCGAATATGTCCTTACAGAAGCAGCGTTCAGAACTTCGCCTGTCAATAGACGGGTTCAAGCGTAATGCGAAAGGGAAAATCAAGGAGGAGATAACTGTATCAGTCATCAATGGCGAGGGCGAATATAAATCATTCTGGTCGTTTAGCGGAGGCGAGAGAGCAAGAATTGAAATGGCTTTGATACAAGCATTTCAGGAAATGATTAACGGAACGAACCAATGGGGAGGACTTCACTTCCTAATGATTGATGAGGTTCTTGAGGGAACAGACCCGTTGGGCTTGGCTCTTCTACTTGAGTCAATGAGCGACGTTCATCATCCTGTATATGTAATCAGTCACGTCATGAATATTCGTGCTGGTGTAACCACTCTCACCGTCGTGAAGGAAAACGGTTACAGTTATATAGAATAATATGGAAAAGAAGCAAACAGTTATCGGAGTAGACCCAGGAAAACAGGGGTTCATCACGGTGATGAAAAGTACAGGTATCAAGCACTATCCGATGCCAAAGGTAGGGAAGGAACTTGACCTTCATGAACTGTCAGAATTGATTATTCAGATATCGGAGGAGTGTGACATCAATAACACGGTTGTCGTGATAGAGGATGTTCACGCTCTACCACGTTCTGCTGCGGGTGCTACGTTTACTTTCGGGGGAGTATGTTATGCGCTTCGAATGGGGTTCATCATGTGTGGCTTGAGGATTGTGCTGGTGACTCCTAAGAAGTGGCAGAAAGAAATGTACGAGGGCATCAAACCGAACCCCGACAAGAAAGTGATGTCAGTGCTTGCAGCGAAGCGGTTGTTCCCTCGACAGGATTTACGTCGGACGGAGAACTGTACGAAAGCCGATGACAACTTGACTGACAGTTTATTAATCGCTGAATATGGAAGGAGGCATTATTTATGAAATATGTATTGTGCTGCCCGAATGAAGCCTGTGAACTTCATGGCGTGGCGTTTACTCCGGGAAAATACGTGATGAAGTACAGTAAAGAACTCAAGAAGATGGTTCCTACTATTGTGGGGAAGCCGTATGAGTGTTCTAACTGTCGCGAACAGATGGTTTTCGCAGAAGTTGAGAGCACTATACCAGAGTTTAGCGTTGGCGTCTTTAAGGGACTGCCTGACGACAAAAAGAAGGAGATACTGCGCCAGCGGTTTGACAGGGAACTGAAGCGTGGTGCTGCTGATGAGAAAGAACAACGAAAGAAGAATGCAATAGAAAAAATGATTGGTTATGGAAAATAACGCTGCTAAGAAAGAGTTCCTTGACGCTTGTCGGGGACTTGTAATGAATTGTGACTGTAAGATACTCGTGGTAGAAATCATGGGTGAGTTCCGAGCCTACGTTGCTCCGGAAGTACGGTTGAAGACACGTGAATGTCGCTACAATGAGGTGCGGGACGCTCAAGAGGTTACACCGCTACTCGCAAACATCGGGCATAACTTCGCCAGTGGAATGACGGAACAGAGGCTTCGTGAGCGAATCCAGTCAGTTCACAAAGAGGATTTCAAGTTTGGAACGGATAATTACTTCTGGATTACCAAAGTGTCCTTGAACCAAGGTTAGAGACTTTCATTTTGAATTATTATCTTTGTACCAATAAAGATAACAACGAGTGAAAACTTTAACAAAATCAAGGAATAACGATGGATACAGACATGATTAATCCTGCTATCGAGACAGGAAAGAGCATTGGAGATTTCGGAATGATGGCTATTACAGCCGGATTCTTTTTGGTGCTGTCAGCACTGATGTGGGTAACTTTCTTCCGTTGGTTCATGAAGGTGATAAACGACACTATGAATTCCCAGCGAGAAACTTTTAAGGAACTACTGACAGAAACAAGGAATCAAAATATCCAGCTTAGTGTTATATCCGAGAGCCTAGTTCCGGAAACGCAGCTACGAATTAAGACTGTTACTAATATGGCTTTCGACCTTGCAATTGAAAGGGTTTGCCGGATAATTAAGAAGGTTCGGGAAGAGAATCATATTTCGGACAAAGAAGCCACAGCAAAGAAAATTCGACAGCTTTTAACAAATCTTCATGAAGACCGAAATTCAAAATTCGACTGTTTTTCCTACCATGGCAAAAAATTGTCTTCTTATACAAATCCAAAATGGGTTGAGCAGGTTGCAAAAGTTATTGAATCCGAAATATACAATGAACAGGGTGCAAACAATCAAAGGGCATTTACAAATGTCGAAGCAGCTTATGCGAAAATTCGCCTTGACCTATATCATAACATGATGGAAGAGTAAAAATTTTAAAGGAATATTCGGAATCCCGTCGAATATTCCTGAAATTTCTTTGTTCTTCCAATTTCTTGGACTACATTTGTAGCGTCAAATAAAAACAAGTGTATGAAAAAAGAAGTTTATAAAGCATTACAGTTCGCTCAAAAAGCCCATGAGGGGCAAGTTGACAAGAGCGGTGTACAGTATTTCCTCCATCCTGTTAGAGTGTCTTACAGAGCATCAACAGATGATGAAAAGGTGGTTGCGTTGCTACATGATGTTCTTGAGGATACTCATTATACTGTTGAGGATATAAAACGGGAAGTGACAAATAATGAATGTATCATTCAAGCATTGGAGTTATTAAATCACGATAAAAGCGTTTCTTATTTTGATTATGTTAGAAAAATTAGGGATAGTAAAAACTGTTTGGCAATTAATGTTAAGAAGTATGATATTGCTGACAATACTGACCCAAATAGAGGAAAAGTGTATAATCTTGAGAAATACTCTAATGCGCTTTCAATTTTAAACTATGAACTTAATTGAATTACAAATTTTGAAGTCTCGTTCAGGCGTGTATAAAGACACGCCTGAAAACCGTCGTAAACACCGTGTTGGACAAAGATACGGGGTTCAAAAAGTTGATGAAGTTACTGAGATTAAGAATTATTTCAAGTCAAAAGTGATTCCGAATATAACCAATTTTCAGAAAAATTCCTATGATTTTGCAAATAGGTTTGGAATACGGGTAACGCCTGTTAATCTTAAATCGGTTGACAGTGTTCAACGAAAGGTTGCATTGGAAGGAACTTCTGTTTCAAAGCTAAAGGATTTAATTCGAAACACTTTTATCGTAGAGGCTTCTAAATTGGATGAAATTCTTTTTGAGTTAAAGGGTGAATTCAAGGTTGTTAGGCATAAGGTTCAAACGCCTGAAAATTTTGCGGGATATTCGGGTCATATTTTGAATATAGAGTTCAGCAATGGCCTTATTGGTGAAATACAGGTGAACACCCCTCAAATGATTTTTGGAAAGGAAAAACCCGAAATTTCGAAAACTTTGTTGGGAGAAGAACTGTTTGAAAAATGTAGGAGGTCAGGAGTAGCTCCTGGACGTGGGCATGAAATTTACGAAAGAATACGTGTGTTGCCAAAAACAAGTGGTGAGGCAATAGTTCTTATCGAGGAAAGTGAAAAGTATTACAAGGAAATAAGAAATATCAAGTTATGAAAAGATTATCAAGGGAAGAAGTTTATAAAGCATTACAAACAGGCCAGCCTCTATTTCTTGTAGATGAAGTTGAGGAAGTTGCTTATGACTTCACGAAGTATCCAAAGTTACGGGTGAAGTCTAAAGGTGGTAAAATTATAGAACGCATGGAAGCATATACAGCAAGTGAAACCAATGCGTGGGTGGGCTGTTTAACCCTTACAGCGGAAGAATTTAAAAAATATTGAAGAATTTCAGGGAAACTCTTTGGAATATCATTAGATTCCACTATTTTTGTGGTGTAATAAAAATCAAGGGTTATGAAACGGTTCAATATTCAATTCAATGGTGGTGATACTTATACAGTAGAAACAACTTCAGCAAGAGAGGCTGCTCGTATGGCTAGAACTCAAGGCAAAAACTTGATGAAGTATAACAATCAATCATCTATGTATTGGGTATGGGACGAGGAAGAAGAAAATCTTCTGTACAGCGTTCACACGTTTAAAGTAGGAAACAAGACAGTCACTAAGATTACAAACTGTTTAAAAGAAGAAACTAAATAATTTCGTTATGGCAAAATTGAGTCAAGAAAAGATTAACAGCCTGAGAGCCGAGTTGGTTGCTCTGAATAAGGCTTATCGTGAGGGTAATCCTCAAATATCAGATGTTGATTACGACCACATGGTTGAAACTCTGAGAGCGAACAGTCCAGAGGACGAGTTTTTCAAGAAAGGTATCGTAGAGGAAGCCACCGACCGTATGGAGCCGTTGCCTGTCCCTATGTACAGCCTCGAAAAAATCAAGACAATCAAGGACTTCCGCAAATGGTTACAGAAGATGTTTGTTGCAGGTTGTAAGGAGATTGTCGCCACTCCTAAATTTGACGGAATAAGCCTTGTCGTTGATGAAGACGATAAGAGAGCGTGGACTCGTGGTGATGGTGTAGAAGGACAGTTGTCAACGAAACACTTCGACCGTATGTTCAATGGCGAGGGCGAGCATCCGGAACCACACCTTATGCACACGTGGGGTGAGGCTATCATGAAGAAGAAGACCTTTGCTCACCTCAAGGACAACCAAGCCGACTTCGCCTATAAGAACGCTCGTAATATGGTTGCCGGAATATTCAACTCTCCGGACGGTTGGAACAACCGCTTCATGGCGAACGTGGACTTCGTGCGTTATGGCTCCGACCTTACAGGCGACAAGTCAAGCGTTCTCGAAGAATTGAAAAGAACGTTCCATAATGTTACTCCGTATGTCAGTTTCTTGATTGAAGAGATAATGGAACTCGACGATGAGGAAATGAACCTGTTGCTTGATGAGGAACTTCATGACAGGTTTGATGCTGAATACAAGATTGATGGCGTGGTGATAGAAGTCGATGAAGAAAGCGTCCGTGAACAACTGGGACGGCTTCCTAACGGAAATCCCGCCTATGCTATTGCGTTCAAGAAGGAAGAGTGGTGCGACGTGTATCAGACAAAGGTCATCAGTATAGAAAAGGGAATAGGGAAGACAGGTGTTCTGAACCCTGTAATCATCATTGAACCTGTTGAGATTAACGGAGCAACCGTATCACGAGCCACAGCGTATAATGCAGCCTACCTAATTGACCAGCATATCTGCGAAGGAGCGTTCATTGAAGTAACACGTGGTGGAGACGTTATCCCTAAACACTTGAAGACGATTGAGTATAACGAGAAGGCGTACACCGATATGATGGACGACCTTGTTATTTGTCCGTCCTGTGGTGAACCGCTCAAATGGAACGAAACGCACGTTGACCTTGTATGCTCAAATGAGTCGTGCAAGGAAAGAGTAATTTCTGGTATGGTGTATTTCTTCCGCACGATGGGTTGCGAACAGTTTGAAGAGCCTACGATACGTCGTTTGTATGGACACGGCTATAAGACGATAGACACAATTCTTGAGTCACACGTTGCGGAGTTCCAGAACCTGTTAGGGAAGTCAAAGGGGAAGACCGTTTCAAGTCAGATTGAAAAGGTTCTTGCCGGAGTACCATTGGCTCGTTACCTAACAGCCATAAATGTATTTGACGGAAAGATTGCCGAGGCGACCTGTCAGAAAATCTTAGACGGCTTGAATGGGGAAACGGTTGAGAGGCTGCGTGACCCAAACAGTTATGCGCTCACTGCGGGGTCTGCGGTCGCTCTAAAGCACGAATGTGAACTCATTCCGGGAATAGGTGAGGTGCTTGCTTTGACGTTCGTAAAGGGGTTAAAAACGTATATTTCGAGGGGAAAAGACAGAAGAGTTGTTATTACTTATGTACAGTCGCCAAAGGTTGAAACTCCTGATGGGGTTGAACAAATGCACGTCTGTATGACAGGATTCCGGAATAAGGAACTTGAAAAGGCTCTTCAGGCTCAGGGACACGTGGTGTTGAACGGTGTAACCAAGGAATGCACAGTTCTTGTCGTAGCCGACATCAACTCGACCTCCTCTAAGATGAAGACCGCTAAACAAAGAGGACTTCGTATCGTAACGAGAGAAGATTTTGAAAATGAGATATTGTGATGGAATAGGACATATTTATTGCATAACCTGTCTGGTCAATGGAAAGATGTACATTGGTCAGACAGTGAGACCAATTGAGAAAAGGTTCCAGGCTCATCTTTCTAAAACTCAAAGAGGGAAGGATTACAAAATTTCAAGAGCCATACGAAAGTATGGTGAGGAGAACTTCCTGGTTGAAGAGGTTTTGACTGTTTCCGCTCCTACGAAAGAGATTCTGAAGAAGAAACTTGATTATGTTGAGATTCGATTGATTAAGAAGTTAGGAACTCGCCATAACGGGTACAATATTACAGACGGTGGTGAGGGGAGATTGGGATATGAAATGTCAGAAGAACATCGTAAGAAAATCAGTAAAGCAAGGCTTGGGACGCATTTGTCGGAAGAAACAAAAGAAAAACTTCGTAAGATAAATTTAGGAAGAAAACTTTCGGATGAAGCACGTCAGAAGATGAGCGAAAAGAAAAGAGGAAAGGCTGGTCCTTGGAAAGGTCGACATCGTTCAGAAGAAACTAAGAGAAAAATTTCGGAATCTTTGAAAGGGAATATTCCTTGGAATAAAGGACTTCATAAAATTTGATATTATGAGATATTTTTACAGAGATAATGAATATTGGTATGTTGGCTTCTCCTACGATGAAAATTTGGTTAAACAGGTGAAGAAATTTTCCGGAGCAGGATGGAATCCTCAAAATCGGGAGTGGTACATTCCGTTCTCACTTGTCACGGTGAACCCGTTGAAGAAGTGGCTTGAGGAGAACGGATTCAAGGAGGGAATGAACTACGTTCCCTCTCGTCGGGTGATTGATTATGAGGAACCCGAAGAGGTGATAACAGCGGAGGAAGTTGAGCAAGCCTGTAAGGAGATAGGAATGAAGCGAATTCCCCGTCCCTATCAGTGTGAGGGAGTTGCCTATATGATTAATCACGGGAACTGTATCAATGGGGATGATTGTGGGTTGGGTAAGACAGCCCAGACGATTATTATCATTGAACTACTCGGAGCGTTTCCGGCTCTGATAGTTACCCCAGCGTCCGTGAAGTACAACTGGAAGAAGGAATGGGCGAAGTGGATGCCTGACCGAAAAGTAGGTGTAATCGAAAGGAAGCGAAAGTTCGACCCTGCCGTATGGGACAGCGATGTTGTGATTATCAATTACGATGTGCTCGGGGAACGTAACATGGAGAAGCCGACTGCCAAGTTCAAGGAACTACTCAAGAAGTATTGGGGAGCCTGTGCCTTGGACGAGATACACTTCTTGAAGTCTGAAAAGGCTCTTCGAACCAAGATGGCGAAGAAGATAACCAAGCGAATAGAACACGTATGGGGATTGACAGGTACGCTGACTCAGAATAAGCCAGCCGACCTTATACAGCCGTTCAAGATAATTAGACGGTTTGATGACATCTTCGGTGATACGTTGGGGTTCAAGTTTCGTTACTGTAACGGAAAGCAAACGCCATATGGCTTCGATTTTAGTGGGTTCAGTAATCTTGAGGAACTTCATGAACTGTTACGAATGGGAGGCTATATTAGACGAAATAAGCGAGACGTCCTCACCGAGCTCCCACCGTTGGTTGAGCAAACAGTTGATACCCCTATAACCAACGCAAAAGAGTACAGGCGAGCCGAGTCAGACCTGTTAGCGTATCTCGAGAAGATAGATATCGAGAAGGCAAACAATGCCGTGAACGCTCCTCATCTTGTAATGATTAACACGTTGAAATCCCTGTCGGTGAAAGGGAAGTTGCCGTTCATGCAATCATACATCAAGGATTGGTTAGAGGCGAATGAAGACGAACAGTTGGTGGTCTTTGGTGTACACCGTGAACCGCTTCAGGAACTGGCAAAATACTTTAAGGCTCCGATAATACAGGGTGGGGTCTCGGCTGATAAGAAGCAACAAATCGTGAACGAGTTTTCACAGAGGAAACATCGGTTGCTCTTTGCGAACATTCAGTCGGCTGGCACAGGTACAGACGGTCTTCAGGACAACTGCTCGAACCTCTTCTACATTGAACTGCCTGACAAGTCAACCGACCTGGAACAAACGAACAGTCGTCTTGAGCGAATGGGGCAAAAGAATAGTATAAATGTCACTTACCTATTATCACCAGACACAATAGACGTCGAAATGAGGGAAACCGTTAAGGATAAGAGCCTTATAACAGGGGTGGTGAACAGGGGGCAAAGCGAGAACGAACTGTTGGCAAGGAAATTCTTACAGAAACATCTGAAATGACGGAAACTCGAGCCATCGGGAGCCGTTATGTAATTATCAAATAATTTAGTGATAACAATGGACAAAATTCAATTCAAAGCAAAGTTCTTCGGTACGAAAGAACGTAAAGGACAAATCAAGAAACAGGCAGAATTCGTTATGGCTGTCAGTGAAGACAAAGTTGAGGATGCTCTCCGGTTACAGGGGTGGCAAACCATACACGGCTTAAAGATAAGAAAGGTTGAGTGATATGGTTCCAAAAGAGAGGATTAACATAACAATATTCACCGACGGAAGTTGTAATGCAAAGAGTAACCGAAAATTAGGTGGGTTTGGGGTGTACATTCCTTATGGAAATCAGGAGATACACCTGAGAAGAGGCTTCTGGAACACGACGACCTCCCGTATGGAGATGAAAGCGTTGCTGGCAGCGATACAGATGATAGACCCAGACGTCTATACAAAGGTTCATGTCGTAGCCGACAGCGAGTTCGTGGTGAATGCTTTCAAGAAGTCCCTACTTTCACAATGGCGAGCCAACGGGTGGTGGGGAGTTAAAAATCCTGAACTTTGGAAAGAAATCCTGAAAGAAATTGAAAGCCGTCGAAAGATGGTGTTCGGTATATCACACATCAACGGACACGGGAAAGACCTGTCCGACCCGTTGGTTTACGGTAATGCCTGTGCGGATGCATTGGCAAATTACAAGACCCAGGACAAGTTCACCCAGGACAAGCCTCTTGAGGGGTTCAGTTGGTTCCACCATGAGGGTTCTGATGTTGTGTTTATTGAGAAGACCGAAAGGTACGAAGAATTGAATAAGATGGGAGACATTCTTCTATTAGGAGACTGTTACTATGCGACCGAAGAAGAATTGTTCGACAGACTGAACGGAACGGCTCTGTTCGACGCTTATTACAGTGGAAAATTGGATGTTAAACTACAAATAGAAACGATTTAGTATGGCGAAATTGGACGAATATAAACAGGCGATAGTTGACGAATACCAAAGTACGAACAGGAACATTTTCGTCAGCGCAACGGCTGGATGTCTTGGAAAAGATGTCAAGGTTTTAATGTTTGATGGTTCAACAAAATTGTCTCAAGAAATTTGCGTTGGAGACGTATTAATGGGACCAGATTCTTGCCCAAGAAATGTTTTGAAAATTGATAGCGGAATTTCTAATTTGTATGAAGTTTCTCCGAAAAAGGGTGAAAAATGGATATGTAATGATGAGCATATTTTTACTGTTCATGACCAATATATTACTCGTTCAATGAAGTTGTATAATTCATCAAAAACTTCTGATATTGTTGATAAGCATATTAAAGAAATTTTAAAATTTCAGAAAAGTAATGGGAAAATTGGGCATTTAAAACTCGTTAGAACAGGTGTCGAATTTAAGGAGGAAACCATCCCTATTGACCCTTATTTGTTAGGGTTATGGCTTGCAGAAGGAACGAAGCACAAAGGAAATCCATATTTTAGTATATGTAAACAGGATTCAGATATTATTGATTATCTTTTATCTTATCCTCTTCCAAAAGGAATTGAATGCAAAATAAAAGATGATAGTGAAAATTGTGTTCAGGTAAGATTTGTGGGGTGCGGTTCTAAAAATATTTTTAGGGAGGAATTTAAGAAATGCATTGATGAATTGGGAAATGTTTTCATTCCTCAAAATTATCTGATTAATTCAGTGGAGAACAGATTAAGACTTCTTGCTGGACTTATTGATGGCGATGGATATAAGAAAAGTGATGGATGTTGTTTTTCAATTTCAACGAAATGGGAGTCCTTGGGAGAGGGAATTGTTTACTTAGTTCGTTCATTAGGGTTATATCCGTCTTATAAATGGAAACGTTCAACAATTAAATCAAGAAATTTTGAAGCATATTATTTTAGAATAGGGATTTCGGGTCATACAGAGATTATTCCTAACATTCTTTCACGAAAAAAGGCAAGTAAGAGAAAACAAATAAAAGATGTGCTTCACACTGGATTTTCTTTAAAACCTATTGGAAAGGGTGCGTGGTTTGGTTTTACTGTTGATGGGGATAATAGATATCTATTAGGGGATTTTACTATTACTCATAATTCTGGGAAGACATTCACCCTGTGCAAGTTAGCGGAGATGACTCCTCCTATAAAGAGTTCAATCTTCTTGGCTTTCAATAAGTCAATAGCTGAAGAACTTGGGCAGAGGCTTCCAAGAACTGTAAAGGCTCAGACACTTCACTCCTGTGCGCTGTCGTCCCTGTGCAAAGCATTCAGCCTGAATTTCAGCCTGAGTGATTCAAAGAATTTCAATCTGGCGAAAGAGAAGATGGAATTCAAAGGGGTTCACCCGAAGCGCATTCCCGGAATAATAATGAAAGTATGTAGGCTCTATGACCTCATGAGATTTAACCTCGTACCAGACGATATAGAGGCAATAATAGCATTGGGGGAGAGGTACGGTGAGGACGCTGACGAAGAACTCGCTAAGAGAGCAATAGAGCTCCGTATGCTTAACAAAAGGATTTCCGATAATTACTTCCTAAAAGGTGGGGGAGGGAAACTCCCTATGGACTTTACCGATATGTTATATTATGCGACTCAATACGTTCACAAAGAGGATTTCAAGCAATATAATGTCGTAATGGTTGATGAAATTCAAGATTTATCTCCATTGCAATATCAATTAATAAAAATGCTGAAGACTCCAAGAGGAAGACTTGTGGGAGTTGGAGACGAAAAACAGGCAATTTATGGTTTTCAAGGGTCAAACCTCGATACTCTTAATGCGATTAAGAACGCACCGAACACGGTTACTCTTCCTCTATCAATAACGTACAGGTGTGCAAGAGACATCGTAGATGAAGCCTGTAAAGTGTTCCCCGATGGTATAGTGGCTGCTCCTGGAGCGGTTAAAGGGTTCGTTGGGGACGGTACATTTAAGGACGCTCAGGAAGGGGATTTCATTCTGTGCCGGAATAACGCTCCGTTGGTTGACGCTTTCATCACCCTGTTACGACAGGGGAAGAAGTGTACAATTCTTGGGAAGGAATTCGGTGATGAACTTGTATCACTTATAGACAGCGTTGAGGACGTATGGGGACTCGAACAGGTTCTTGAGAACATGATAAGTAAGTTGCAGAAGAAGGGAGTTAAGAGCCCAACCAAGTGTGAGGCATACGACAAGTTGAATGAGAAAGTGAATGTTTTGTTGAGCCTGTACGAATATTTCGGTGATTTGGAAACCGTGCGCTCCCGGATTTACGATATATTTGTAGAGAACGCCAGTCGTGGTATCACGCTGTCGACCATTCACAAAAGTAAGGGGTTGGAAGCGGACAGAATATTCTTTCTACAGCCGGAACTCCTACCAAGTAAGTATGCGACAACTGAACTGGCTTTATATGCTGAAAAGTGTCTCCAATTCGTGGCTATAACACGTGCGAGAAAGAGTTTAATATATTGTTAAATAATTTGAATTATGGAAGAAGTAAAGAAACAGACCCCAATCGACCTGTATCTGATGGTTCCTCATCAAGTGTACGAGGGTGGTAAACAGTCAGTGAAAGTCTGTCTGTTGGCGTGCAAGAAGATTAAGGCTTTCGCAGGATTTCTACCTACGAAAGAAATTCTTGAAACTCATTTCCAGGCTGAACGGGTTCGCATTGAAATGGCGAAGCAGGAATCCGGGAATGAGAACACGTACCGACCTCAACCCTTGTATCTTGAAGTAGAAAGTAGTACATTTGCGTCTATTGTTTCGGAAGCCAGAGCGAAAGACAAAGCGTTGGGAACCCCTAATGTGCTCGCTTTGACGCTGGGTTCATCGATGCCGTGCTGCATTATAGCAGAACGCAAGGAAGAACCCGCACTGAAGCCCAAAACAGTTCGTAAAAAGAGAACCAAGAAAATTGAAGAGAAACATGATTGAAAAGGACAGTCGACCAGTGGTCGGGGAGTACGTGTTTTTGAGCAAGTATTCCCAAACCCATGATGGGAAAAAGGAAACATGGCAGGAAGCCGTGAACAGAGTAATGAATATGCACTTGAAACGCTATTCCGGTATGGTGAAGCCTGAGGACGAGGCTGAGTTCAGTAAGATGTTTGCTCACGCATACAGCCTGTATTCCGAGCAACGTGTATTGGGAGCCCAGCGTGCGTTACAGTATGGTGGAGAATTGATATTAGAGAAGCACGCTCGTTTCTATAACTGTTCTTCTACCTACGTTGACCGTGTACGGGTATTCGAGGAAATCATGTATCTGTTGCTATGTGGTGCTGGGACAGGTTACAGCGTTCAGCACGTTCACACGGATAGACTTCCTGTACCCAAAGGATTTGATAATTCAAAGCAGGCTGAGAAATTCGTGATACCTGATACGATTGAGGGGTGGGCAGAGGCTGTTGGTAAGATGATGACCGCTTACTATTATGGTGGTGCGGACATCGAGTTCGACTATTCAGCAATTCGCCCGAAAGGTGCATACATCAGAGGGGGATTTAAGGCTCCTGGACCCGAACCGTTGCGTCAGGCGATAGAGAAGTGTCACCACATCATTACCCGTATCAAAGGACGGAAATTGAGACCGTTTGAACTCCACTATCTAATCTGTATCTGTGCGAATAGCGTGGTGACAGGGGGTGTGCGTCGTTCAGCGATGATAAGTATCTTTGACGCTGACGATGCTGAAATGGCTGCGTGCAAAACAGGTAACTGGATAGCAACGATGCCGGAACTGTGCCGGAGTAACAATTCAGCAGCCATCCTACCTGATACTCCGAAGGAAGTGTTTGACAACATTTACGAGAATACCAAGTTGTATGGAGAGCCAGGATTCGTGTTCATTGATAAGACAGACTTTGTATATAATCCTTGTTTTACGGGGGAAACTCTTGTGGCGGTTGCTGATGGAAGGAATGCCGTTTCTATAAAAGAATTGGCGGAAAATGTAAAAGAATTTCCCGTGTATTCTGGAAAGTGGGTTGACAAAGCTGGACGCAATTCGAAAAGATGGAAACCTGAAATTAAAAAGGCAATAGCATTTAAAACAGGTGATAAGGAAGTTGTTGAAGTAACACTTTCGGACGGAACGAAATTTAAGTGCACCCCAAATCATAAACTTGCTTTGAAAGATGGAACTTATTTGGAAGCATGTAAGTGTGTTGGGAAAGAACTTCAACCTTTCTTTACGATAAAAGAAAAATATCGGACAATTTGTTCTCGAAGTAATGGGTATGCGCGTCAATACCGAATGATTTGGGAATATTTTAATGGGGATGTTCCTGAAGGGTTTGATATTGACCACATTGAAAATGGCAAAGGAGATTTTATTGAAAACTTACATTTGCTTGAAAGGGGGAAACATCAAGAAAAATCAGCTTCTGAAAGATTAGGTGAAAATAACCCGATGTTTAGAAGAAAAGATGTGAAAGCATATTCTCATAATATGTCAATTTCTACAACTCTTGAAAAGAACGGAAGATACAAGGGGTTAACAAATAAAGAGTTATATGAAATTGCCAAGAAAGTTCATGAGAACGGTGGATATATTTCTTGTGCAAATTGCAATAAATTAGACAGTCGTTTTCCTAAAAATTTGTCCAAGAATAGGTTTGGTGGAAAGATTGAAAACTTAAGAAATTTAGTTCTTTCTGGACAACCTTATATTGAAGAAGTTGACGAAAGGGAATATATCAAGCCTGAGAAGGAATCAATAGAAATTTCTGTTAGGGTTGAATCTGTTGTCGCTTGTGGTGTAGAGCCTGTTTATGATTTAACTGTGGAAGATAATCATAATTTTTATATCATTACAAAAGGTGATGAAAATTATGAAAATTGTACTGGAGTTTTAGTTCATAATTGTGGCGAGGTGGGAATGTTCCCTCAAATTAAAGACGAAGATGGAGTTACGCATTCAGGATGGGGATTCTGTAACCTTGCGGAAATCAATGGTGGGAAGGTAAAGACAGTTGAGGATTTCTATGCTGCCTGTGAAGCAGCCTCCACTATCTGTACGTTGCAGGCTGGTTACACGAATTTCCGTGTGCTTGAGAAATGGTCACAGTTGATAGCCGAGCGGGACGCTCTTATCGGTGTGGGCATTACGGGTCTCTGTGAGAACCCTGCTATCCTGTTCGACCCAGAAGTACAGAAGCGTGGTGCTCAAATCGTTGTAGAAACCAACAAGAAGATTGCGCGAATGATAGGTATCAATGAGGCTGCACGGTGTACAGTTGTGAAGCCGTCTGGGAACAGTTCACAACTCCTTGGAACCTTGTCAGGAATAACTGCCGGACACGCTCGTCACTACATTCGTCACATTCAGGCTGCGGATACTGAACAGGCTGTTCAAGAGTGGGAACGTGTCAATCCGGATATGGTAGAAGCGAGCGTTTGGGCTCCTGACCGTGAAAAGGTTATCGCTTTCCCTGTTACACTTCCCGAAGGAGCGTTGCTGAAACAGAACCTGACAGCAATTGAATTCCTGAAATATGTTCTCTTAACGAAACAGAACTGGATTGAGTACGGTACGAACCTGACTCATCCTTCTACACTTGACAATCCGAAACTTCGAATGAACGTGTCAAATACCTGTACAGTTCGCCCAGATGAATGGGATGAAGTACGGGAGTTCCTGTGGGAACATCGTGACCAGTTTGGTGGTATCAGCCTGTTATCATCATTCGGTGATTTGGATTATCCTCAAGCACCGTACACCGAAGTTCTTGACGAGGTTGAGTTGGCGGAACGCTACGGAGCAGGAGCAATTCTGTCGAGCGGTCTTATCGTTGATGCGAATGACGTGTTTAAAGACGTTTGGGAAGCCTGTAACACAGCGATGGGGTTGGCTCCACAGTTACTTACAATCAACGACAAACAGATAGCCGACTTCGTTGTTGAAAATATCAAGGACGGACGTTTCCTTGTTGACATTGACGGTATCTGTTTCTCAGACGTGAACTGTGTCATTGACTACCTGAAACGACGTGTTGAAAGACGGTTGGATTGGGTGCGTCGCTTCAATTCATTTGCGGATAAATATATGAACGGGGACAAGCAAAAGACTGCATACTGTCTGAAGCATGTGAATGCGTTCCACAAATGGCAGGCAATATGCCGAATGAAACCCGTATCCTACGACAATATTGTATGGGAAGAGCCTAAACTGAAAGAGGCTGGAAGTGAAATTGCTACGGCCTGTGCAGGAGGAGCTTGCTCCCTTGAGGAACACAGGCAAATGAAAAAAAAATAAATCAAGAAATTGTCCAGTCTTCGGAACCTGACTCCGGGACTGGGCGTTTTTAAATAAAAATCGATTAAGTTAAACGAATATGAATGTAAGAATTTTATTCAACAAATCTGCTCAAGAGGCTCTTTTCGAAGGAATTGATGAACTCGCTAATGCAGTATCTTCTACTCTCGGACCAAAGGGGCATTCAGTAATCATTGACAAAGGGTATGGCATTCCTCACATCACTAAAGATGGTGTAACAGTTGCCCGTGCGTACGATACCGACGACCCAATGAAACGTATGGGAGCAACGCTCGTTAAGACTGTTGCGGCAAAGACCTGTGACGAGGCTGGTGACGGTACGACCACAGCCACAATCCTCACCCGTTCGCTCATTAAAGAGGGAATGAATGTTCTTCCTAATGTCAAGAATCCACAGCGTTTCAAGGAAGGAATGGAGGCTGCTCGTTCAGAAGCCGTTTCGTTCATCAAAGCGATGGCGAAGGAAATTGGTGAGACAGAGTTCGACCGTGTAAATCAGATTGCCACTATCAGCGCAAACGGTGATTTGGAGGTTGGTTGTATCATTTCGGAGGCTATCGGAAAGGTAGGAAACGACGGAGTGATTACAGTTGAGGAAAGCAGCAAGGGAAATGAAACCACAGTTGAAGTGACCACAGGTTTTCAGTGGGAGAAAGGCTTGGTGAACCCGTATTTCGTTACAGACCCAGAGCGTATGGAATGCGTGCTTGATAAGCCGTATATTCTCATCTTCGGGCAGAACATCAACTATCCCCAGGAAATTCTTCCTATCATTCAGACTGTTTATTCAGCGAAACGCAGCGTTCTTATCGTTGCTCCTAATGCGTCTAATGACGTTATCAAGTTTCTCGTGACAAACATTCAGCAGCAGAACGGGTTAAAAGCCTGTTTCGTAAAGGCTCCCGGATATGGTCAAATCCAGAAGGACATGATAGAGGACTTGGCTGTTAAGGTAGGTGCAAAGGTGGTAGGCGATGAGTTTGGGCGTCCGCTTGACCAACTCGGTACAGACTGGCTGGGCGAGTGTGAACGCACAGTCGTTTCTACTAATCGTACAATCCTCGTAGGAGGTGTTGGTACGGAAGCCGATATAAATACCAGAGTAGAGGCTATTAAACATCTAATGGAGGAGAATACGAACTCTTACGACCAAGAGAAGTATCGTGAACGTATTTCGAAACTTACAGGGGGAGCAGCCGTCGTTTATGTAGGTGCGGACAGTGAGGTAGAGATGAAGGAAAGAAAAGACCGTGTTGACGACGCTATTGCCGCAACTCGGGCAGCGTTGGAAGAGGGATACGTTCCCGGAGGTGGTACGGTACAGTTGAGAGCGTCAGACCACCTACGCAATATGCCTTCACTTCACGAGGAGCATCCTGACTTCATTATCGGTTGGAATGTAGTGGCTCAAGCGTTGATGGCTCCGTTCAATCAGTTGTGTGAAAATGCTTCTGTGAACGCAACCCGTATCGAAGTTGACCTGACGAAAGATAACGACCCGATGTGGTGGAAAGGCTTCAACCCTGTTACTGAGAAGATAGAAGATATGTTTGAGGCAGGAATCATTGACCCTGCGAAAGTGTCAAGAGTGTCTCTCGAAAACTCTGTTTCAGTCGCTATTCAGTTCTTGAATACGTCCTGTGCTATGTCCGCAAATGATGAACCAAATAAAAAGTAAATACTATGAGTCAGAAACAAATCCGAAGAGGGGACATTGTACGCATCCGCCATAATAACAGCGGTCATCGATTCAAAGAAAACACTTTGTGCGTCGTACTGGATACGTATCCGAAACGAGCCGAATTCCCCGACAGGTTCAAATGTGCAACCCGAACCGAGTGGTGGTACGTTGATATTAAAGACATCACGCTGTTCTCGCGAAACAAGAACGAGGACGACGATTATTAATCATTAAATAAGAGACGAATATGTTTTTCGAAGTTAGAACAAAACGGTTGACAGTCACCGAGCGCAATGCGTATAAGACCGTCAAGGAACTGTGGTTGTTCCAAGTTGAAAGTTACACCGAAGCCGAGGCTCGTGTGACGGAGTTCATGAACAAACAATTCAAGGGAGAGGACTTCTCTATTCCTAAGATTCAACCGTCAAAGATACAGCGTGTTGAAAAGACAGACGGCTGTGCTGATGAAGACCCGTTCTACAAAGTTAAGATTGAACTTCTCAGCGAGAACGACAAGGGTAAAGTGGTGAAAGAACCGTTCTTCATTTTGGTTCGTGCTGAAAGTCCTGAGGCTGCTATTGAGGTTGGTAATGGCGTGGGCGATGAAGAAGCACCGTCTTCTGAAACTGTTTCCGCTACGAAAACCAAGTTCACAGGGGTTGTCGTAATGACCACTCCGAAGAAAGAAGCAGCAAAGCCGAAAGCAGAGGCTCCTAAGGAAGAGGAACAACCAAAGACCCCTGCTAAGAAAGCGAGTTCGAAAAAGAAGTAACATTCAGTAACAATCAAGAGTAAATGTTTAGAGGAAGAATATATTGTGTTATCTGTTTACCGAATGAAAAGTGGTACTTTGGACAAACGATTCGTTCAGTAAATGAAAGGTTTGCGCAACATATTCTTTCTGCTCAACGAGGCTCCGACCATAAGTTCCACCGAGCCATACGAAAGTATGGTGAGGAGAACTTTCTGGTCGAAGAGGTCATGTGGGTCGAGGCTGATAACAAGAAGAAATTGAGGAAGAAACTCGATTTCCTCGAGATACACTTCATTCAGAAGTTCGACACCTATCGAAATGGATATAATTCTACGTATGGTGGAGAGGGTGCTTTGGGAACAATTCGTTCGAAGGAAACCCGAAAAAGATTATCTTTGATTCACAAAGGAAAGAAACTTTCAGAAGAACACCGAAGAAAACTTTCTTTAGCTTTGAAAGGAAATCGAAATAGTTTAGGTCGTAAGCCTTCAGAGGAAACGAGAAAGAAACTTTCTATATCTGCTTCATTTCGGAGGCATACTTCAGAAACTAAAAAGAAAATTTCTTTATCAAGAATTGGAGAGAAGAATCCATTTTATGGTAAGAAAATGTCGAAGGAATCTAAAAAGAAAATGCTTTCATCAAAAGGAATTCCTGAAATTATTCAATATTCTTTGGAAGGGGATTTTATAAAAGAATTTCCCAATATGGAAGTTATTAAAGAAGAAATAAATATTTCGAAAAAGTGTTTGAGGAAACATATCCATAATGGATTACCATATAAAGGATTTATTTGGAAGTATAAATATGGAAACTAAGAAAAAGATTCCTCCAAAGAAAAAAGAAATTTCCGAAGAGGATATAAATAGAATTAGGAATCGTTTCCCGGATTATATATCAGATTCAAGTGATGAGGTACAGGATTTATATATAATTGCAGAACTTGCTAAAGAGGAACGAGACCTGTCTCCTAAAAGATATTTTGACCTCGTGCTAAACGAGGGTACAGAGGAAGAGAAAACAATCAATATAGACTTCCAACAGACGGTGAATGTGGGGGCAGTTGTCAAGACGCACGGTGGGGACATTACGGCTGTTCGTTCAGCCAACGCCAAGCGTCTTCAATACTTACAGTTAGACAGAGCCTATCAACGAGCCGTGTTGGAACTGAATAAAGCCATGGGAGTCCGTTCCCGGAAGCCTCGTAACATTGTCGACTATACAGGCACGATAATGGAACTCTTTGGGAAATTCTATACCGTTACCGATGTCAGCAAGGTTATGGCGAAGGAATACAAGATTAAGGTTCCTGAGGAAGAACTGAAGAAGTTCTATGTTGAGAACCGAGACTTGATTACCAGACGTCGAGCCGAGTACGTGTTACAGAATAAGGATTTTCGTATAGCCACTGAAACAGGTCGTCTTGAAGTCCTTAATCAAATGTTGGTAGAGGTTGAAATCAAGAACAGAGCAGCAGGGGGAAGTAACGTCGATTACTGTAACCTTATACTCCGTATCATTGAACAGGCTCGCAAGGAAGTGAAGGGAAACGAAATCAAGATGACCGTTGATGGTCGTATTGATATCAACGCCACACTTCACGCTGAGACCAACGTGATGACGGTCATGAAGCAGATGTCTATCAATGCTTTGGTAGTGGGCTTGACGGCTGCAAAGGTAGGGTTGAATCCAACCGTGTTGATATCACAGTTGGCGTCTTCATGGTATGCGAAGTTCAACGGGTTCAATGGAAACTTGATGGACGGTGAACAGGTACAGTTGCCGTCAGCACTGATTAAACAATACGACTGGGACCAGATAGAACGAGCCTCTAAAGAGTTCGTTCAGGAGTTTACCCCTATCACGGAAATCATTGATGAGAAGGAACCTGAGAAGCAAACCACAGCCGAAACAACTCGTAAGAATATGCTCCTACGATTGAAATCAATGAAGGCAGCGAAGGCACAGGAAGACAGCCGTGCCAACCCTGTTACACCTGACGACAAGGATATGAGCCTCAAGGAGAATGGTATGGTATTGGCTCCGGGGCCTGATGAACCCGAAGAGCCGAAAGGTGAGTTCGAAATAGACTACAATCTTAACAAGCATTACAAGCAGAAGAAGAATATGCGTGTAAAGGGTGCGATAGGAGAGTCTATTGCTCGTCACAAGGCACAAAAAGAAGAGGGTGAGGTAAATGTAAACAAATTAGAAGCAGAAGCCGCAGCGAGACGCGAAAGACGTCGTGCTAGGCGTGAAGCTAAAAGAAAGGAGAAAACAAATGAAGATAATTTTTAACAAATGGTTCCCTTTTGGGAGATACACCACTTTAAATTTTTTCGGGATTTTATTCACGAAAAGTGATTATGTTCCCCCCTAGAGTAATTAATCATGAGTCTATTCACACGGAACAAATGAAGGAGACTCTTTGGATAGGGTTCTATTTGTGGTACGGAATAGAGTATCTATTAATACGACTTTTCCATCGAAAGCAGAACTGTGCTTATCACGATGTCAGCTTTGAAGAAGAGGCATACAACAATGATTTGAATCGCGATTATCTTTTTACCCGAAAGCGTTACTCTTGGATAAAATACATAAAAATTCGAAGTAACCACAAATAAAAAGGGAGGCATTAAGCCTCCCTAAAATTTTGAATTTTACTTTAGTTGATTCCCGGAACGCTGTTATACGAGCGTATCATCCAAGCCTCCTTCTCCATAGAGTCAATCATGTCCTCTAAGAAGTTAAGTGTAGCAAGGTCATTCTCGGGGATTTGTTTGTGAATGTCTCTGATAGAGCGTATCAACTTATTCCAGTCGTCACGAATGATTTTCCACATGTCAAGAGCCTGTGGAACGGCTTCGCTCATACCGAATTCCTTGATGTGGTTGTTCTGTAACATTGCTTCCATAGAACCCAGCGGACGTTTGCCAAGAGCACGGACACGTTCAGCAACATCATCAACACGTTCAATTTCTTCTTCGTAGAGTTTCAGCATAGCCTCGTGATAGGAGCCAAACGAGTCTCCTACGACATTCCAATGGAACTGCCAAGTCTTCAGCATGAGCGTGAAGTGGTCAGCAAGTAAACCATTCAGCAAGAGGGCACTACGTTCGAGTTCCTCTTCAGTTAAACCAGTCTTAATCATTTTCCTTTAATATTAAAGAGTTTATAAACAGTTATATAACGATTACAAAGGTACAAAGAATAAAATCTTTAGGAAAATCTAAGAATATTCCGGATAAATCATTGGATATATCAAAAGAATGACTAACTTTGTAGCGTCAAACAATAAATCAACGGAGTAATATGAAGACTTTAATAGAATTAAAACAGGCTGCTGAGAGTAAAGGTTTACGGTTCGAAGTAAACAAGTGGGACCCGACTATCAGACGTTGGGAAACCGATAAAGTTCCTAATCCTGACTTCATGAAGATAGAGATTGGTATTGAGTACCGTCCTAACATCTGGGCATGGTTTGACGGGTTTTGTAAGGAAGATGTCAAAGATGATGATTTAACCCTGTTCTTTCGGGAAACGTATAATTGCATATGCGGTCGTCAGAATAAGACCTGGAAGAGAGGCTTTAAAGTTGAACGACAACTGTTTGGAAATGATAACTAATAACCAGAGGGAGTTCGCGCTCCCTCACAAATAATTTCGTAGATATGAAAGATGAACCAAGAAACAGAAGTGTGTGGGAACGTATGAAGATGGCGTTCCGTCTATTGTTTAGTGTTAAAGCGTTGGAGCCTGTTTATAAGGAAGGCTGGGAAGATGGTCGTAGAGGACTCTATGACGATTATAAGGTCATGAAGGAAACCATTGAGCCATTCGTGAAAAAGGTTCATGACACGGCTTGGCACGGGGATAGTGCTATCACTATACCAGGAATGATTCCAACGGAACTGTATCGTTTACCGTTCCTTCCAGTTGAGGATTTCCTTGGTGCCGGAATAGTTGCCGGACATGATTGGCTTTCGCAGCAAATTGAGTTAAGGCATCAGGTATATAGACAGGGCACGCTCGAGAAAGCGTTTCAGGCGGATAGACGGCTTGCGCATGATATCAATTACGGATATATGGAAGCCTCTAAGAGTCTTGCGAAGTTCCTGTTAGAAAATGGGTTTGTGAAACATCGTGTTATCGCTAATTCGGGAAGCCCATACCCGACATTCGTATTCTTCACGAATGTGATGAAACGGGTATAATCACGTTATAATAATGCGGTAAATCTGCCGTTGGATTGCACTTAAATATTGCGAGGTTGAGCCGGACTGGGAAGTTCGGCTCAATTTATTTTGAAGAATTCCCGAGGAAACTCTTTGATATCTCAATCTGAACCACTACATTTGTACAGTCAAATCAATAAAACCAATGTAATATGGAATTCAAAGAACAATCCGTCCCAACTGGTATCTTGCTTAAGATACGTAAATTACAGGCTCTTGCCGAAAGAGGAGTAGGTGGTGAAGCCACAAACGCAAAAATCCTATTGTCTGCCTTGTGCGAGAAATACGGTATTGATGAGTCAAAACTCGATGAAGAAGAGAAACAGTGGTATGAGTTCGAGATGAGAACATCAGTCCAGAAACTGTTCTTACAGTTGTACGTCAGTATATATGGAACGACTGAACGCTATCTCCAGGAAGTTGAACTGTGGAAGAGAGGTCGTAAGAAGATAGTGAAATGTAAGTTCACCCGTGCTGAATACATTGAATTCAGTCAGTTATGGGAATGGCACAGAAAGAACTATCTGGCTGAACGTAAACGCATGAGAGAACTGTTCCAGATAGCCTACTACAATAAATTCAAGATGTATCCTTCGGAGACCTGTGATGAGTATGAAGCCCAGCGGTCAAAGAAGAAAGACAGTGACCTCACAATGGAAGATATATTAGCAATAAACATGATGGCAGCAGCCTGTAAGAACAAATCCTTCTACAAACAAATAGGAGAGGCAAACGACGACGAAGACGACGATTAATGATTTCCCCGAAAATAATCGGGGATTTCTTTTGATATGTCAATCTTTATACATATATTTGCTTCCGTAAATCAAACAAGTGTAATCATGAGAAAGAAAACATCACATCGCGAGAAGGACTTCGGTCTGGTTCAAAGAGCCTTATGTGGAGACCAGGATGCCTTTACAACGATATTCAAGAAGTACAATGTTATCCTCACTATACAGATTGGTGAGATTATCAATGACAAAGATTTAACAGCCGACATCGTAATAGAAACATTCGAAAAGGCTTTCGAGCGGTTGGAACGCTTTCAACCAGACTATCAATTGAGTGCGTGGTTAGTTCGTATCGGCAGGAACTGTGCGATAGACTATTGTCGTAAGAAGAACCGAGTGAATATCGTCAGTATTGATGAGGGGTTCGACGATACCGAGGATGACCGACCTACGTTACAAGTAATAGACGACAGCCGTACACCTGAAGAATCCTTGTCGTTCAATCAGCGAATAGAATATGTAAAGAGCGTCATGCAGAAGATGCCGTCAACATCAAGACGGGTTATTCAGATGCGGTTCTTTGATGACTTCACCTACGAAGAAATGGCTGATGAACTGGGGTTCACTCTTCAACAGGTCAAGAACGCTATGAATAGAGCGAAGCGAGACCTCATTGAACTTATAGAGTTGTAGGCATACGATGACGTCCTTCATAAATAAAAGAGGAGTTCGTCATAACGCTATACAGGTATGAGAATGACAAGTTATTTCAGGTCTCTTGTTAAGTCAGGGACATTGGACAGCAGTAAATCGTTTGCCTTGCTGCTGTCCGTAATTATAGGAGCCATCATTGGTTTAGTGGTGTGCTTCTGTCTTATTTGGGACGTCGTGACCAACGGGTACATCAAGACAAATTTAAACGAATTGGGAGTGTTCCTATTGTGTGCAGGTGGCTTCATGGTTGGTGGCGGGATAAACAAGGTATTTGGCGAAAAGTATTTTAAACATCAAAAACCAGAGAAGAATGAAAAAGAAGTTTAAAGCGAAAGTTTCAGGAATGTTTGACATCGTTCAGTTGAGCGATGATACATTCAGCGAAGTGGTAGAGAAGTTGAAAGCCAACGACTACTATATTGACCAACAGTTCACGAACCGTGAAGAGTGTTATATTGAAGCCATAGGCGACTGTGAAATAAAGTGGGTATCCCGTGGGGATATGGTGTTCACGGACGAAACGGGAGAGTTATTTATCATGTCTGAAAAACGATTCAACGCAACGTATGAAGAAGTGGAAGAAGATTCAAAAATCCCTAATCAAGAAGTGGAACAGTAAGCTCTGCGAATGGTTTGGGCATAAGCCTGTAACAGTCATGGAAGAACGTTGCCGAGGTGCGCAATTTAGTTTAAGCCGTAAAGGGGGGAAAGAAGCGAAAGAGCGGTCATTGGGTGACTGGGACTTATCAAAAGTGTTCGAGATGTGGCAAGAAATTGAGTAATTTTCAAAGATGTTGGTAGTATGTTAAAGATGAAGTTTTGGTTCGAAGGGAACCAATTGCAGCCTGACTGCAACATTCACGGAGGCTGCAAGATAGGGAGTTCAGCCTGTCATGCTTGTCCTCACTGTGTAAAGGTGAACAGTAAAGACCAGGAAGTTCTGTGCCTTGGTGATGGCTCGGAGTATAAGGAAGTCAAGTTGGAAGAGTTGAAAGTCGGGGACACGTTTAAAACGGTGAAGAACGTGCATGGGACTCTCTATACTGTCAGGGAAATTAAGAACGGAAAGATATTAGTCGATAGCGACGTTACGTCAATGTCAGTAATAAAGAACTTCGATAAGGTGTTCTTGCTTCCTATAAGCGAATAACAGTAACAATTTGAATGAGGTGTCAGCACGGGTGGCAAAAGTTTGTTAGAACGACCGTATGACGCTTCATTTAAAAGATAGAAAGGAAAGACGATTATGATTTACAAAGATTCAGCCGGAAAAGAAATTCATGAGGGCGATAGCCTGATGGATTTGACCCCAGGATTCGTTGGGGAAATCTCGGAAGTGTTTCTTGATGAGGACGAGGGCGAGTTGGCTGTCAATCAAGACGGCACGACCATTTACCTGTACGAAATAGATACAGAGGTGAGCAGCCTGATTGTCAATGAAGAAACGATGAACATCAATAAGGAAGAAACAGGTGGCGAAGAGAAGTGTGATGTGATACAGAGGAAGAGACAGTCGCCTCGATAGATTCAATGAACGGTTGTCGATAATCGACTTCGGGTTCTGGACAAATGTCAGAGGGATGTGATGAGTCAGTGGTGATGGCTTGTTACACCCCTCTAGACGTCTCGAACAGGGACGTCTACCAAAGTCATGGTATTATTCTGTACCCCAGTATGGTTAGCTCCTAATAGAGTGGTATAGGAATAGGAATCAGGTTGGTGATAGGATTGTACCTACCAAAATAGAAAGTAGGGGTGATAATCACTGATGGGTATAGAGTCTCCCTATATAGGTCTATATGGTGTATGGAGTATGGTGGGTATTGAGGTGAGGGGTATGGCTGAGGCTGGGTGTTATTGGGGTGTGGTATGGGTTGGTCAGTGGGGTTATTGGAGTGGGTGGTTGGAGGTTCAGGGTATTTCGAATCCGGACTGCAACACTCTCCTGCGCCAGAATCCTGCGCGACTCAACCCCGAAGAACCGTGTCCGATGACTGTTCCTACTCCACACCAAGGACTCCGTGGCTGTCATTTGGGACGATATCGTATGCCTCACTATCCGTTATCACGAGAATGACACGCTGGCGTCGAAAACAGCCTGTAAATCACCCTAAAACCTCTCCACCAAGACACGGATAATTGGTTGCATCTACTCCGGGAAATTCGGTACAGAAGTAACAGCGTCCGTCATGGGGAGTTGTCATCACCCTAACATGGTCACCCCACAGCGAGTTAAGCCGGAAATGACTGTTTCGAAAAGTTAAATCTTGAGGAAAATCTGAAGAAAGTTGGAGAAACTCTTTGCGGATTCATCAGAATCCACTACCTTTGTGTCATCAAAGTAAATCAAATGTCAAATATTAAAACAAATAAGGATATGAAAACGTCACAAGATTTTAACGAAAACTTCAATCAGTACAGTTCAGAGATAGAAAAAGAGATGTCGAACCTCAATCGTATGTTACAGGAGTTTGCTTCTAATGGAGTAGTCGCTCAACAAATCATCAATGACTTGGAACCTGTATTAGCGAAGTTACACCTGACAATCGACTCATTCACTATGAACCGTCCGGACAAAGAGAAAGCCTCTAATCGTGGTCGTCTGAGTCTTCATCTCGTGTCTGACGGGAAGTTCAAGTTCATTCAGTTCCGTGGCTATACTTCACGTGGTTCTGGTAAGAACAAAAGCCGTCTCGACAGCAAAGCCGAAAAGATTTGTGAAGCGGTACAGGGTGCTCTTCGTGACTCTATAAACGAACTCCGCTGTTCAGTCAACCCGTTCAGCCTCGAAGTAAGGGATGGAAAGGAAACAGGTCGTGTGCTGATGGACATCTCATACAACTTCTAAGAAAATAATCGAAGAATTCTTCAAGAAAATTCCTGATGTTTCATTGTTGATTCATCAGGAATGACTATATTTGTACTGTCAATCAATAAAGGAAATAACAGTATGAAAACAATCAGTCAAATCCAACAAGAGGTTCTCGCCACGGCTCAAGTGACACTTGACGAACTTCAAGCCTCTATCGAAAAGTTTTGGGAACAGGGTTGGGAACGTAACGAGGAAGCGAAAAGAACCTGTCAGTCTTCTAAATGGTACGCTGACAATATCTCAAGAGTCATTCGTGATTATGCTTCTTATAAAAACCTGTATGAGAAGATACTGTCTGGCGAATATATAAGCCAACATCAATCTCGTGAGGACGCTGTGGCTGAGGCTACGAAACAACTCGAAAAGAATGAAGAGTCCTTCTCTCGCTCACTCAATTACATCTACCAAACCGCTGTCCGTCGTACCTATTACAGTCTATGCGGTTACACTCATGAGGACGAGATGGTACACACTCCTGGAGTACGCTACGACCGTCAGCCGGAATACATTCGTAACAAGGAAATACAGGCTTCAGGAGTTCTGAGCATTCACTTCTACTGCGAGTCTCGTGAGAAGTTCTACGCAAAGCGTGACCAAGAGGTACGGCTCACAATCGAACAGGCTACTGCGAAACTGAAATTACAGGTAGAGAAGAAACTCACTCCTATCAAAGATAAGATACAGTCGTTCGACCTCATCTCTTTTAGAGGTCAGCAGGGGAACTATGTAGGCGAGTGGGTGATACGTACTGAAGACGCTCGATACATCTTTAAAACGAGCTGTATCTTGGCTGGTGGCTATAACATACAATGCCTTCACGTTCGTTACATAGCTCATCTGAAACAGTTAAAGAAATAAATCTTGAGGATTCCCCGGAATTTTCCGGGGATTTTCATTGGTATGTCAAATGAATCCAGTATATTTGTAGCGTCAAATTAAATCAAGGAGGACAAATCATGTTACAGAAAGGTTCAGAACAGTACAAACAAGCTCAGTCGATAGCCAATGAGATTAAGAGTTTAGCGGATACAGACCGCTGGAATAACAACTCCTATTTCGACATCGCTTTCAATGCCCTCGGACAGTTCATCAGTAAAGTACAGGCGACAGACGGCTTCGCTGCTAAGATAGCCGAAACAGTCGACAAGACGATGAACCCCTACGGAAAGAAAGTTGCGTTCATCAGTGACAAGCAATCATGGATATTGGCTGTTGCAGCCGTTGAAAATAATATAACACTTTAAAAGACAAATAATCATGGAAAGAGTAATTTGGGCAATCATGAACTTCTTCTGGGGACGCTTCGGAAGAAAGAATTTAGTAAAGAAATACAGGGTGTGGTGGCAGCGGTTCTGGATAGCCGTGTTCGTGTTCCTAATCCTGTGGGGGTTGAAACTGTTCTTCGAATGGTGGGACGGTGTGGTAAGATTTTTGAACTATGTAATATGGGGATAGTCATGAGAACTCTGACTGTAAGAAAGGTCGGTGAGACCGACAAGGCTGTGCAATACTGCGTGACGTTTTGGATAGTCGAACATCCCGGACACCCTATATGCGGTGAGGGGAAGGAGTTCTTCTTTAACAGGTGGCTCCCGAAACGTGTGGTTACTCCTATCGATGATACTCATATAGGTATTCCTAAGAAGTTCCTCGAAGAGACCCTGAAGATTCTGGCTGACAAGCACCCGTTCCAGGAAGTTCGTTACAATGCCCAGTTTTATCCGGAGCGGTTCAAATGGAGTGTAGAGACGATTTCAGAAAAATCTTGAAAATTCTTTGAAGATTTCCGGATAATTTCTTTGCTGATTCAATAGAAAGCACTATCTTTGTAATGTCAAATTAAATCAACAATGTCAAACAAATTAAAATTTAGAATTATGAAGACAACTGTAAACAACATCGCTTCCGAGAATGTAACTTCTTTCGTAATTAACGAAGATATGCTTAACGAAAAGAAGGCAATGAAGTACATCAGCAAACCTAACATGGTCGCTGCTATCCAAGACATCTGTGCTGCTATCAAAGGTCTTAACAGCCTGTTCTCACCTCAGGAGTACACCGAAGCCAACAGCAAGAAAGAACTGTTCGACGCTTATCACCGCTTCTACATCATCTATACTGACCTCCGCGACGCTGCTATTGAGGCTCGTCACCGTGAAGAAGAAAAGGCAGAATGTGAAGAACGTCGTCGTCAGGCTGAAATCGCAAAGAATACCGCTGAACTTATTAAGCCAGCCCAGCCGTTAAAGAGCGAAGAGGAGGTCAAAGAAGCCTCTAAAGCCAATAAGAAGGCAAAGGCTGACAAGGCTCCCAAACAGGAAAAGAAAGCCTCTATAGAGGGTGAAAAGAAGTCCGCTCCCCGTGTTGGTGACGCTGAGGCTCGCCTCTCTACCTACTCCGCTGAACTGGCTGAGAAAGAAGCTCTGGTTGCTAATGCTGAGGAGTTCGCTAAACTGTCAAAGGAAGACGCCAAGGCTATCCGCCACCGTATCGCTTCTCTGAAGCGTAAAATCGAAAGAGCTAACAAGGCTCTGAAATCTGCCGAATAATACAACAGGGGGGGGGTTCTTCCTCTGTTTTCCTATCTATTCACCATAAAATTATTTTGTCATGAAAAAGTATTTCGCAATCTCAACCGCTTTGATGACCCTGTTAGGGCTACAGTCATGTTCCGAGTTGGAACCTGTTATGAACATTGACCATAATGGACCACTTCCCATGTTATTTCTCCTAACCTATCTTCTCATTGGTATAGTTATCATATACAGGGGAATTGCCTTATATGCTAAAAGATTGGGTCGTAGTCAGGTGAATTGGGTTCTCATAGGAGTGTTCTTTTCTCCGCTTATGGCTATCATAGGTCTATGGCTGTGGGGTGAATGTGAGGTTCAACGTGGAACAAATCATACAGGTCTATGAAAGTAAATAAGCGAGCATTGATGATACGGCTCGTGAACCGTATCACTGTTGAGAGAAACTATTTGAGAGCCAAATGTGAGGCTCTCCACAGTAATCAACCATTCATCGAGAATGAACGATAC
>OODJ01000137.1_pt1 | contig 85367 bp, 102 predicted proteins | sample 1671611 | NCBI WGS metagenome assembly OODJ01 (sample SAMN06348174, study PRJEB24527) | human gut metagenome | biome: human gut; feature: ankylosing spondylitis patient; material: feces | host: Homo sapiens | place: China | collected 2015-10 | reverse complement strand
GTGTAGGACTGGGACAACATACCGTCACGGTTGAAGGCCGGGGTCCGCATTACGCGGGCCCCGGCTTTTTTGTTGAACAAATTCACTAGGGCGGCGTCCGTTCGTGCCGTTTGTTAGGGCAGGGGTGTGCGCGTTGCCGTGTCGTGAAAATGGAAGATGCTCGGAATATAACGCGCATCGACATACTCAAATTGAGTTCCGGTTGAGTCGAATGTTTGGCTGGTTACGACCGCCAGATACGTAGAAGGATCGATGTCAAGCAACCGGCAGTCCTCAGTGTCGGGCTGGGCGAGTGTTATCGTTCGTTTGCTCACGGCAATGGTGAGCCCTAGCTCATCCTCGATGTAATGGAAGAGCGACAGGGTGGCATTCTGCTCGTTTAGGCCGGGGACGGAGGAAGTTAGGAAGTAGTGACGGTCGACAGCGACCGGTTTATCGTCGAGCATGCGGACGAGCTTCAAATGCGTAAGGTCTTCTCCTTCGGGAAATCCCGTCAATTGAGCTAGACACTTATTGGTGCTTACGTGCTCGAAATAGACGATTTTTGACGTTGGAATTGCTCCGATCGCGTGTGCCGATTCGCTGAACGAAGAAAGGTCGTTTACGGTGAATGCGCCCTCTTTGCTGGCGCCTGCAAGTGACGTCTCGATTACGAGGACTCCCTTGCCTTTAATGGACTGAACTAGACCTTCATTTGCGAGAAGTGAGATGGCCTTGCGCACCGTCATTCGAGAACAGGAGAACTCTTTGGACAGATTTTGTTCGGAAGGAAGGAGCGATCCCACGGGATGCTTGCCTTCGACAATCCGCTCTCGAAGGCTGCGGTAAATATCACTGTACAGGATCCTTGCCAAAATGCTCTCCTTATAGAGGTGGTGCGGAATGCGTCAAATCGGCGCGATAGTCTGTTTCTACCAATTATAGGAAGTGAAGACGCTTAAAGTTACCGCTTACTGCCATAAATCAACCGTTCACCCGTGTGCTTAACATGTCTAGACAGATAACAAATCATGTGGCTATAATTCAAGTCGTCAAGTACATGTCTAGACAGGAGGATTTGCAATGGCAAAACAGAGCTATGCGGTTACTATCGCGGGAAGCGGGAGCACTTATACGCCGGGCGTTGTTTTGACACTTCTCGCGAAGCGTGATGTGTTCCCCATCAATAGGATTACGCTCTATGACAACGATGCCGAGCGTCAGGGGACAATTGCTAAGGCATGTGCCATCTACATCAGGGAGAATGCTCCAGAGGTAACCTTCAGCTATACGACCGACCCTGAGGAGGCCTTCACAGGCATCGACTTTGTACTTGCCCAGATTCGAGTTGGCAAGTACGCTATGCGCGATAAGGACGAGAAGATCCCCCTGCGCTATGGCGTTCTTGGCCAAGAGACCTGTGGTCCTGGTGGCATTGCTTATGGCTTGCGCTCCATTGGCGGCGTACTCGAGATCCTTGACTACATGGAGAAATACAGTCCCAACGCATGGATGCTCAACTACTCCAACCCCGCGGCGATCGTTGCTGAGGCGACACGCCGCCTTCGCCCGGATTCAAAGATCATCAACATTTGCGACATGCCAATAGCCCTGATGGATATCATGGCTCAGATGTGTGGTCTCAAGGACCACAACGACCTCGTCGTCGGCTACTACGGCCTCAACCACTTTGGCTGGTGGACAAAGATTCACGACCGTGCAGGCAATGACCTTATGCCAACTATCAAGGCCCAAATGGCTAAAAACGGTTATGCTGGCGAGGATTCCGGCCTTGAATTCGTCGATGCGTCTTGGGACCAGACGTTCCGTAAGGCTAAGGATGTTTACGCGCTCGATCCGAATACCATCCCGAACACCTACCTCAAGTACTATCTCTTCCCGGACTATGTGGTTGAGCACACCGACCCCAACCACACCCGCACCGACGAGGTCCGTGAGGGTCGCGAGAAACGCGTCTTCGGCACCGCCCGCCAGATTATCGAAAAGGGCACGTCTGAGGGTTTCGGCCTTAAGCCGGATACCCACGCTGAGTACATTGTCGATCTCGCTCGCGCTTTGGCAGAGAACACCCGTGAACGTTTCTCGCTGATTGTTCCCAACGACGGGGCTGTGTCCAATTTTGATCCAACGGCTATGGTCGAGATCCCCTGCATCGTCGGCAGCGACGGCTACGAGAAAATTTGCCAAGGTGAGATTCCGCAATTCCAGAAAGGACTTATGGAGGAACAGGTCTCGGTCGAAAAGCTTGCAGTGTCTGCTTGGGTCGACCATTCCTATCAGGAGCTTTGGCAGGCGCTGACACTTTCGAAGACGGTCCCCTCTGCCTCCGTTGCAAAGAAGATCCTTGACGATCTCATTGAGGCGAATAAGGAGTTCTGGCCAGAACTCCACTAGTATCGGAAATCAATTTAGTGAATGATGGCGGGCGGCCGACCTTGGACAGGTCGCATGGGAGGAAAACCATGAGCGAAAGCAAAGAGCTTGCAAATCGCAAGCTCGGCGAGGACGTAGTTGGCCTCGTCGGCGGTAAGGAAAACATCCTGAGCATCTCGCACTGCATGACGCGTCTGCGTTTCAAGCTGCGAGACGATGCGAAGGCCGATACTAAGGCAATTGAGTCTCATGAAGGCGTCATTCAAGTAATCAACGCGAATGGCCAGTATCAGGTTGTTGTCGGCATCAATGTGATTGAGGATGTTTACGATGCCGCGGTTGCCGCTTCTGGTGTCGAGGGGCTGGGCGAGGTTAATCTTGATGGTGAGCCCGTCAAGAAAGGGAACGTTGTTAGTGCTCTTATCGATACTATTTCAGGCGTAATCCAGCCGATTCTTGCGGTGCTGTGTGCCGCGGGTATGATCAAAGGTGTTTTGAGTATTCTCGTCGCCCTCGGATGGATTACGGCGACAGACGGCTTGTACCAGATTCTATATGCGGCTGGTGACGGCTTCTTCTACTTCCTGCCGATCATCCTTGGCTATACTGCGGCAAAGAAGTTTGGCTGTAGTGAGTTCGTTGGCATGACGCTCGGTATCGCACTTACGTATCCGGCGATGGTCAACATCACATCGGGCGATGTTTTGGGAACGGTGCTTGCCGGCACTCCCTTTGCCATGAACTACTACACGACTTTCCTCGGCATACCCGTCATCATGCCATCTTCGGGTTATACGAGCTCTGTCATTCCGATTATCATCTCTGTTTGGTTCGCGGCAAAGCTGGAGAAGTGGTGCCGCAAGCATTTCTCTGAGTATGTAAAGTTCTTCTTTGTTCCTACATGCGTACTCGTTGTGATGGTCCCCGCTACCTATTTGATTATTGGCCCGATTGCCACCCTGATCACGAACCTCATGAGCCTGCTGTTTAACTCCCTCTACAGCTTGCCTGTCATCGGCGGCGCGCTCGGCGGCATCGTGCTTACTGCCATTTGGCAGCCTATGGTCATCTTCGGCTTCCACTGGAGTGTCATTGCTCTCATGCTGGTGAACATTGCCTCCCAGGGCTGGGATATTGTCATGGCGCCGTACATGGTTTGCTCGTACGCTCAGTCCCTTGCCGTCCTTGCCATTCTTCTGAAGACTAAGGACGTAAAGCTCAAGCAGCTTGCATGGCCGGCGTTCATCTCGGGCTTCTTCTTCGGCATCACTGAGCCCTGCATCTACGGTGTGACCCTTCCGCGCAAGAAGCCTTTTATCATGAGCTGCATTGCCTCTGTGCCCGGCGGCCTAATCATCGGCGCTCTTGGCACCAAGATGTTCGCCTTCACCGGCGGCGGCTTCTGCGCCTTCCCGGGCTTTATTGACCCGTCCGGTGCAATGGGCGCGAACTACCTGATTTACGTAATCATAGCCATCGTGGTTTCCAGCGTGATTTCGTTCCTGCTTACGTATGCGACGTACAAGGAGGACGTGCCGGCGGTAGAGGCTGCAAAGTAGCCAAAGAAGTGGAGCCGCGGAACAAGTATTTCCCCGCGCGCCAGCAATCTAACAAGGTCGTCCTTGGATAAGCGCCGAGGGCGACCTTGTCTTGTGCTGGTTTCGTTTGAGAGGCAGTGGTTGAGAGTGTCTAATATTATCTTTGACAATAGGATGGGTGAGGCGTGCCTTGCGGCGTGGAGGTCCGCGGGCGTGGAAGTCCGCTCGGTCGTGGTCCGACAGGATGGTGAAGTCGTCTTTGAGCATGCGACTGCGCCGTTCGCCCTCGAACACGTTCATCCGCTCTATTCTGTGACTAAGTCCTTTACCTCGGTCGCTGTCGGGATGTTGGTGAATGAAGGACGGCTATCACTGGCCGATCGCTGGATTTCATACTTCCCGGAATATGAAGGCGAGATCGCGGATGAGCGCTTTCGCAATGTGACGGTTCGCAATTTGCTGACTATGACGATGGGGCAGGAGAGTGACCTGTCGTATATTGGCGCGGGAGACGACTGGGCACATGAGGTTCTTCATCGTGAGTTTGACTGGAAGCCGGGCGAGGTCTTTCACTACGATTCGCTGTGTTCACATTTATTGAGCATGCTCGTGCAACGCGTAAGTGGAACGAAAGAATCCGATTATCTCGCCGAACGTTTGTTTACGCCGTTAGGTATTAGAAGTTGGTGGTGGGAAGAGGATCAAGCCGGTCATACGACCGGAGGTTTCGGTCTTCATCTTTCGACACCGGATTTGGCTAAGTTTGGTCAATGTTTGCTGGATGGCGGCAAGTGGCGTGGGGAACAGATCATTCCCGCGGAATGGGTTGCCGAGGCGACGAAGATTCAAGTGGAAACGAGCCCCTTTTATCCGTCTGAGGCGACTGAAGACAGCAATGGCTATGGATACCAGTTCTGGATGTGCCGGCGTGGCGGGTTCAGATGCTCTGGCCTTTTTGGGCAGCTGTGCTACATACGGCCCACAGATGGCCTTGTCATCGCCTGCTCGAGTTCCACGACAGGAAGTAAGGCGCTGCTTGATCCACTGTATGAGGTACTGTTCAAAGAGTCTGGTGTTCGGGAGACAGTGGCTTCCGAACGTGACTTCGATAGCATTCCCGTGCCACTTGGGTTGGCTTCTGGCGGACGTTTGAGTTCATTACGCCTCGAGGGCATTCATCGTTGCATTTTCGGGGATTTTGAAGAGATCGATATTCGATTCCATGAGAATGAGCTGGATTTGTCTCTGTTGCGCGATGGTCGTGAGTACGGCGTGAGGGCCGGCTACGAGTCTTGGGTTTGCAAATCGGGCGATGGGGCCGGAGTCGGAGACCTCTTTCCCTTCGTGACTCATGAAGCTGAGAGGGACGATGCCCCCGCATGGGATGTTCGCAAGTTGTTTGCAGCGTATGCCTGGACTTCGCCAACACATTTACAAATCGAGACCAGGGAACTGGACTACACGCGGCGCTGTTTTATCGATGTGCGGATCGGAGGTATTTATGCTGTGTGTAGGGTGCGAGTTGAGGGAATGTGCTGTTTCCCGGCACCCTCGGAACTCACAGCGATTTTGAAGTTGGGATAATTGTTCAAGACGTGCGATTGATAAGAAAGCTTGCCAACATCACGGCTAATGGAGACAGAGCTGTCTCCGGGCAATGTTTTTCGATACGGACGTTTCAGATATCGTATTGCTAGGGACTAACTCAATCACTTGTTGGGGTCGAAGCGCAAATGCGTCTCCTCGGCTCCGCACCCTGTTGGGCTCGAATCCCGGCGCATGGCAGCAAAAAGCCCGCTATCGTGAGGATAACGGGCTTCTCATTTCAAATGGTGCCCCATTTGCAAAGATAGTCGAACCCAGGTACTGGCGCTCGGGCGCTCCGTGTTCATCAGGTTCTCTCGGGCCGCCTAAAAAAGCGACTACTGAAGAAGGGGAGGCCCTGCGAGGAGCCTCCCCTTTTTGTTTTGGCTATCCCACCACCAGCACTTGGCCGGGGTAGATCACGTTCGGGTTCGCCAGCCCGTTCGCCTTGGCCAGCGTCCTGTAGTCCGTGCCGTACTTGGCAGCGATGCCCGAGAGAGTGTCGCCGCTCTTGACCGTGTAGGTCTTCTTGGCCGACGCCCCGAGGCGGTCGTTGACCACGCCCTGCACCTCCGCGTAGCGCCCGCCGAGCACGCGCTTGCGAAGCTCGCCGCTGCCGAGCTGCCCACGGATTACCGCGTCGGCCAGCTCCGTGGCGCTCGTATTCAGGACGTAGTTCACCAACTCCTGCACCTCGTCGTAGCGGCCGCCGAGCGCCTCCTTGCGCGCGTCTCCGTTGCCGTAGGTGCCGTCCATGACGCGGGCGGCCAGCTCGAGCGCCGTCTCCTGCGGCTGCGGGACCGTCCCGCTCGGCTTGGCATCGGGCACGGGCAGGCCCTTGGGGTTCGCCACCCTGTCCCAGCCGTCCGCATCGAGGTGCGCGATGTCGAGGTCGAGCGGCCCGGCGTATCCGTCGAGGCGGCCGTTGGAGCTGTACTGGTGGAGCGCGCACTCGTCCCACGCGCCGAAGCCGCCGGAGGGCAGCCACGGGGTCGCCTGGTATGCCGTGCGCTCCGTATTGGCGTACTGGGCGACCCACAGCGGATGGTCCTTGGCCACGGCGCTCCAGTCGTCCTCGGTGCATACGCTGCGGCTCATGTAGACCGCGCAGCGGATGCCCGTCAGCTCGTGGACGCGGTCGAGGAACTTCTTGGCTCCTGCTGACCCGTGGACCATGCCGTACATCTCGTAATCGAGCGCGGGCACGCCGTTGCCGAAGTAGTTCTTGGTCTGCGATACGAAGAACTCGGCCTGCTTCACCGGGTCTTCGCCGTTCAGGAAGTGGTAGAAGCCCCACTTCTTCCCGAGCGCCTTGGCCTTCTGGACGAAGCCGTCGCAGGTGTCGTGGACGATCCCGGTGCCCTCGGTCGCCTTGCAGATCATGAAGTCGAACGGGACCTTGTCGAGGTCGATGCCCCTCTGGTAGTTGCTGATGTCGATGCCCTGCACCGTCAATCACTCCCTATAGCGATGAAGTACGCCCACGATACGCTGGCGAACTCGTCTGTGTTCAGATTCACTTGTCCCTCGTCTGGGTCGCGGATGTCGGCCGTGCTGCCGTCCCACCCGCATATGAGCACGATGTGGCCGCCGTAGGCCCTCCCGCCCTCGTGGAGCTGGCCGGTCATGGAGCCGAACACCATCCAGCCGCGCCAGGCATACCCGAGCGCCTCCTGCTGGTCGTAGACCAGGCCCGTGCTCGACAGGTCCCCGTCGTTCGCGCGCATCCACGCGCAGAACTTCTGCATGTCGTTCAGGCCGTCCGTGGTGCACGTGTCGCCGACGGTCAGCGCGAGCCGCAGCGGCGTCCACTCCTCGCCGGTGAGGCGGGTGTACGCCATGGCCGCGCTGGTGAGGCCGCAGCCGCTCGTGGCGATGTCGTCCCCGGCATAGGGGAGAGCGCCCCAGCGCCCGTCCGTCTGGAGGTAGGTCGGGACCTGCGCTGGGGCGTCCTTGTCGTAGACGGTCGGTATCGCCTTTCCGGCCGTCCGCACCTGCGGCATCCCCAGCTCGAGAGAGAGGAAGACGAGCACGGATGCCGCGAGTAGCGCTAGTGCCGCATCGCAAACGGCGAGGTACCCTCCTCGACCTCCGGGACTCCGGCGATTGAGGTGAGTACCGATACCACTGCGGTGCATGCGGCCACGGCCGCGATCTGGCCCCAGTCGAGCGACGTGATGGCCACGGCGGTCGAGCCGATGAGCGTCACGGCCGTCTGGGCCGCCGTCTTCACGGCGCGGACTCCTGCGGCGATGAGCCAGCGCTTGAGCGCGTCCTTGTTCATAGTTGCTCCTAACCATTGTGGTTCTCTGGGTGCGTGTACTCGGGGATGCTGCCGTGTATGTCCAAGGTGTTGGCGTGCGCCCTGATCGTCTCGATGTACGTGTCTCCGTGGAGGAGGGCGTAGTTGTCGGCGCGCTTGTTGAGCGTGTCCAGCTCCATGGCCGTGATGTAGCCCCGGGCCACCGCCTCCTCGTAGCTGCGCACGATGGAGGCCTTTAGTTGCGAGCGCTGCGCGGATATGACGGCCGAGTACTCCTTGCGGATGTCATGCAGCTGCCTGCTGAGATACCCGGCGAGGCCCGTCACCACCGCGAGCGTCAGTCCGCTGATAACGGTGGAGAGCATCAGGCCTCCTCGTCCAGCATCTTCTGCACCTTCTCGCGCCAAAGCTCGGGCACCTCTTCGATGGTGCGCTTTCCGGCCTTGACTTGGCGGTAGTAGATCTTCGCCATTGTTACTCACCTCCCTTGATGGTTGCCACGAGGTCGCCGAGTTCGGCCAGTGCGGCCTCTTGGTCCTCGATTGCCGACTGCTGCTCTGCGACCAGGTCGCCGAGCTCCGCGATGGCGTCGCCGCTGTCGCTGGCGCTCTGCTCGGTCTCGTCGACTCGCTCGTCGAGCGTCATGCCGTCGCGCACGGCCTGCTCCCAGAGCTGGTCGAACGCCTCGGTGGCCTCGTCCTTCGAGATGGCTGCGAGGACGTACTGCTCGTCAGCCTGCCACTCCACGGTGGCTTCTCCGGCAGGGTCGATCTGCTCGCGCGTCACCTTCTGGATGTTGCGGCGCAGCCTGATGTCCGCGAAGCCGTCCGGGCGCTCGTGGTAGTCCACGGCCTGAAGCTCCGCCGTCGAATAAACTCTCATCGAGTCTCCTCTCGGTCTCGGCAAGGCTCACGACGTCCTTGCACCGTGCGAATGTATCCTCCGCGTGATATTTCTCGATGACTCCCTTGCTGCAGCTGTGTTTCAGGTAGCCGTAGTAGCTGATGCAGCGCCGGGCCAGCGGCAGCGGTATGACCTCCGACCGCCCGGCGAGCATGAAGGCCCGTCTGGCGCGCAGGAAGATGCCCGGCCGGATGGTGGTCTTGTACGTGTAGAAGACGAAGCCGACCATATCCAGCGGCTCCTTGTCGACGGCGCACACCTTCCACGGCTTCAGCTCGACGTGCAGCTCGTCCCTCACGAACTTGGACAGGCGGCGCGCGGCCATCTTCAGGTCGCGCTTGTCGTGGCCCATGAGAAGGATGTCGTCCATGTAGAACAGCACGTGGTCCACGAGGCGCTTGTCCGTCACCACGCCCGTGCGCCTGTTCACGCGCGTCTTGCGCAGGCGCTCCTGCGCGTAGTGGTATGCGCGCGAGGCGTAGTAGTTGGCCAGGTATTGGCTTAGGAACGAGCCGATGTTCAGGCCGTGCGGGAACTGGTCGAGGAGGACGCCGACGAGGTAGAGCAGGGCCTCGTTCTTCACGTCGCGTGCGAGCATGGCGCGGAGCACGTCTTGGTCGATGCTCGGGTAGAACTTGCGGATGTCCAGCTTTATGAAGTATTTGGCCCTCGGTTCGCGTATCCACTTCTCGATGGCGCGCTTGGCGAATATCTGGCCGCGCCCAGGAATGGAGGCCGTCTGGTAGCCGCCTATCTTGGCCATGAGCATCTCGGCCAGACCGTTCACCGCGATGTAGTCGAAGCACTGGTGCTTCGGCGTCTCGCGCACGATGATGCGGTGCTTGCCGTTGATCGGCTCGATTCTGTTGAAGTACTGGATGGGTGCGACCGTGACGCGCCGTTCGCGTATCTCGGCGGCGAGGGAGCGCGCCAGCTCCTCCTCGCCTCCGTATTCGTCCAGAAGCGCCTGCACCTCCCTGCGCCCGCTCTTGCCTCGCAGGAAGTCGCGGACCGCGACGAGGCAGAAGCCCTCGTCCTCGATGTCCACGCGCTTGCAGTAACGCCTCATTGTTTCCTATCTGGTTTTGGCGTTCTTCGCCGCTGGGCTACCAAACGCCGTGGGGTTGATATTTTCGTCAGTTGACGGGGCAAGCCCGCTCGAAGCGGGTGGACTCGACGAGCGTGTTCCGCGTTTGACCAGATTTCCGACCGCCATAGTTCCACCTGTAGTTGCCGAGCCTGTTGTTCGAATTGCCGTAGAAGGCACCGTACATAGACCCATTCCTGAGATTGCCGAAGCACTGCAGAAGGCCGAGAACCAAGCGGCTACCGCCGAGAACCCCCAAGGGGCCTGGGAGGGGTGAGGAGGGGGCGCTGCCCCCTCGCTTGCGCTTCACCCCCGCACCATGGCTAGGCCATGGTGACCCCCAGGCCAGATAGCCGACCGCCATAGCTCCACCAGCAGCCGCCGAGCCCGTAGTTCGAATAGCCGTAGAAGGCACCGCACATAGACCCACTCCAGAGATCGCCGAAGCACAGCAGCTCTCGCAGGCCGGGAGATGAGATCGGGTTGGAATAAATCGCGTCGCAGGTGCCCGTCGTGGAGGTTCCCTTGGAGCCGGTGGGCACGAGGAGGCCGGGGCACTTCGCTGACTCCTGCCAGTCCTCGTTGTACATCCACTGGCCGTTGGTCTTGCTGTCGCGCGCGGGCAGCTCGAGGTCGAGCTTGACGTGGTTGGCGTCGAGCGCCGAGGAGTACTTGCGCGAATCGAAGCACTTGTACAGCTCGCAATGGCCCTCGTCGGCCGACGTCTTGACCTGATTCACGATCACGTCGCACAGCGGCTCGTACGCTCCGCAGAGCACCTCGATGCCCTGGATGCGGTACGGCTGGCGCTGCTTTGGCTTGCCCGCGATGGGGTAGCCGTCCGTGCCGAGCAGGTTGTCGCACGTTCCGGTCTTCCAGGGCATGGCGCTCACGTAATCGTCGACGGCCGTGGTGAACGGTGCGCCGTCGACGTAGACCGCGCAGCGGTCGCTCATCGTCTCGATCTTGGTGACGGTGCGGTAGGCGAACGTGGACTGGCCTGCGGTCGCTCCTCGGTCGCTGTTCGGTCCGCAGTTCAGCGTGGAGCCGACGAGGAAGTAGTCGGCCGCCGCCTTCGGCAGCAGCACGCGGTTCACGCCGGTCTCGGCCTCGAGGACCTTGTACTGGTTCGCGTAGTCGGTGCAGCCGCCGAGGCTCTGCAGGTCCTGCGTGGCGTACTTGATCATAAGCATGAGCTGGAGATAGAAGTTGTCGGCGACGGTGCGGCCCGTGTAACCCGCGCCCTTCTTCTTGCTGTAGCTGATTCCGGTGTCATGCGAGCCGAACTGGAACGTGTGGACCTTGCCGGAGTAGCTGTGGGGCACGTTGTTGGAATCGCACCACGCGAGGTACGGCGAGAACACGAGGAGCGGTCGCTCGGTGCCGTCGGCGTACTTCTGGCCCGGCAGCGGCCTCATGCCCTCGTACTTGGTGTCGGAGTAGAGCAGGCGCTTGTATCCGTTGCTGCGCGTGATGCTGTAGTAGCCGGGGCAGGCCATGACCCAGACGTCGCCGTTGGAACCGTCGGCCCTGAAGCGGCCGTCGCCCTTCATGGCCGTGCAGTGGAACTTGCCGCTGTCGTCGACCGTGCCGTTGACGGTGAAGTACTCGAAGGCGTTGAGCTTGGAGTAGTCGTCGCGGCCCGCCGTGGTGTTGGTGGCGGGCTGGCACACGAGGCCGACGTTGTCGCGCGTCTTGATGCCCTTGGGGTCGTTCGAGTAGGTGTACTCGGGGATGTCGACGCCGTACACCTTGCCGTCACGGCGCAGGCTGAACCACTCGCCGAGGTTGTCGTACTCGCCCTTGGTTCCGTCGTAGTGCGGCGCGACGGCCACGGGGTTCGCCGAGGCCTTGTGCACCTTGGTGATGAGGTCGACGGTGTCGCCGAACGTCATGACCTTGTTTACCTGTACTGCCATTATTTCTCCTTTACTGGCCGAAAACCTTACCGAAGGCGTAGTCGTAGTCCTCCTGGGTGAGGCCGTCGAGGACCGTGTCGGTGCCGATTGCCGGGGCGATGATGGACTCGTACGCCTCGTCGATTTCCGCGTGCGTGGCGAATACCACTCCGGCGCTCGCCATCGCGGCGATCTTCTCCTTCGCGTCGTCCGTCAGGTCGTCGTAGCCGACCTTGAGCGACGCGAGCGCGGCCACGCAGCGGTCTGCCGCGGCGTCAGCCCGTCCGCGCGCGTTGATAACCTCGTCCATGATTGCCTGCCACTCGGACGCGCGCATATCCTCGGCGTTGCCGTAGGTGACGCGCTGCGCCTCGAGCGCGTTGATGAGGTGGTCGATCTCGGGGATGTAGTCGCCGCCCGTGGCCTCGATGGCCACCGAGGGGACGACCCTGATGGCGATGTTGCCCGTTGATGCCGACCAGTCGCCCGAGCTGATGCGGATGTACGAGGTCGGGATGTCGCCTGCCGCCTGCGTGAGCTTGGCGGGGACGGTGTACTGCACGATTCCGTCGGGCGCGGAGAGCACTGCGACGTTCTCGCCGTCGATGACCTTACCGCCGTCCGGGCGCAGCGCGTAGAAGCGCACGGTCATGCCCGTGAGGTCGAGCACCGCGCCTCCCTGCCGCAGGTTGACGTTGAACACGTACGCCTCGGCATCCTGCTGCCTAAGCGTGATGGGGTTGTCGAGCGTCGAGAAGCGGTTGGCGCCCTTCTCGATGTCGAGCGTGAGGTCTATGAGCATCTAGACCGCCTTCCCGAGCACTACTGCTCCTTGCTTGAACACGAGCACCAGCACGCGGTCCCCGGCCTTCACCTCGGCCAGGCACGTACAGGTGGTCGATATGGATGGGTTGAGCCGCACGTCGGCGGTCCCGTCTTGGTTGACTGCGGCGACGGTGCCCCACGTGTGGGACTCCTTTGCGCCAGTCCCGCCGAACAGCAGCTCGTACAGTTCGTGGCCGCTTACCATGACCCTCCCTCCGTCTCGGTGACGAAGCCGGAGCGGATGAAGCGGCGGGCCTTGCCCGTCACCGCGCAGTGGCCTCCGACCTCTATCTCCTGCTCCGTTATCGCACCGCGCCAATTTAGCCCGGCGGTGAGATAGTCGATGCCGACCGCGTCGTTGGGCAGCAGCGGCACCCACGGGTGGCCCCACTCGACGTACTCGATGGACGAGGAGTTGTCCACGAGCTTCGCCTTGGCCTTGGCCTTGAGGGCCTCTAGGCGCTCCTCCTTGGTCGCGCCCGTGAGCTCCGTCACCTGGTCGACGAGCGGGACCTCGTAGCCCCTGTACGGGATGGACGCGCGGGAGTTGGGGTCGGTGTTCCGGCACACGGCCCAGAGGCTCTCCTCCTCCGTCTCGTAGGTCAGGTACACGGCGTTCGGTATGTCGTCCGCGTTGTCCGATCTGGATACCTCGGGGAGCATGATGGAGTCGACGCCGTCGTTGAACGTGCGCACCGGCTTGCGCGCCTGCGGCTCGACGTACGGAACCATCTGGATGACTCCGTAGGCGTCGGGGTATGCCGATGCGAACCCGGCCATGGCGAGGAGGTCGTTGGCTATGGTCAGCCAGCTGTCGTCCGGCTCGTACACCACGTCCCTCGGTAGGACGTAGTCGCAGCGCGGCTCGTTCGTCCGGAGGCCGAGGCGCTTGAAGATGCCGTCGGCGTGCGCGACCGCGTTGGTGCCCGCCTTGACCGTGTAGTAGCGGCCGTACTTCCCCTTGACCGCGAGGCGCAGCGTCGATTCGAGGTCGACGCTGCCGGATACCAGCGGCCCGTTATATTTCGGCGTGCCGATGCTGCAGAAGTACGTACCGAGGGCGAACGTCCCGGCCTTGCCGCGCTCGTCCTCCATCTGGTAGTACACGCGCACGAGGTCGTGCTCGTCGGGCATGGCGCTGCCGGAGAAGTCGAGCGTGCCCTGGGAGCGGAGCTGCGATAGCGCGGAGTGCGTGAGCCGCCCGCCCGTGAACATGCCGTAGTCCTCGGCCTCGACGAGGCCGGGCCACGTGACGCGGCGGTAGATATAAGACTCTCGCCGGAAACCTGTCCAGATCACAGGGCCTCACCGTCCACCCTCGTCAGCGAGAGGCTGATGTCGGCGTGCGTCGTGGGCATGCACAGGTCGCGGTTCACGCTCACGTCGGCGGCGACGTGGAACACGTCACCGGCCACGCTCTTGAAGATGGCGCGCGGGTAGAGGATGAGGTCCTCGAAGGCGCGCACCTCCTCCTCGCCTATGACGTGCGCGGTCAGGGGGCGGGTGTCGCTGATGCCACCGGCGTCGTATAGGACGGGATAGGCCCTGCCTGCGTAGCGCACGAGCGTGCGGTTGGCGCGCTCGAGGCTGCGCTGCTCGGTGGGGTCGAACTGCGCGCGGGCCATGAGGCCGTCGCCGTAGTAGACGAAGCAGTAGGGCGTCTTGATGCTGCCCGGGTGCTCCGTCGCCCTCGATGCGCCCGAGGCCGCATACGCCGCCACGCGGTAGCTGTACTCGGTGTTCAGCGGCGCGTAGCGGTCGACCACCGACGAGCCGTCGGACAGGTCGGAGGCGATCAGCCTCTCACCGTCGCGCGTGACGCGCCAGATGCTGAGGCTCTCGACGTCCTGCCCCTCGTCGTTGTTGTCGACGATGCACTGCAGCTCGGCGTAGCCGCGCTCGATGTCGGCCTCGATGCGGAGGGAGGCGCGGCGCGGCAGCTCGAACTCCACGCGGAAGGGCATGGAGGCCGTCGACTGCAGGCCGCTCGTGCTTCGGGCCGTGGCCACGATTCGGTACTCGCCGCCGTCCTCCGGCATCCACTCGTCCTTGGTGACGCTCGTGGCCGTGGATGTGCCGAGCGCCTCCTCGTAGAGCACGTTGCCGCCCATATCGGTTATGGCCACGGCCATGGCGGCGAGCGCGCCGGATGCGTCGACGTACTGCACGCTCACGCCGACCGGCACGTTGCGCACGGTTTGGCCGGGCGCGTCGAAGGCGAGCTGCGGGGGCTGCCGGACATGGAACGAGCTGTTGCCGGACCATGGGCCGAAGTCCGCGTGCACGCCCTTGGTGCGCACGCGCCAGTAGACGGTGGAGTTGAGGGGGAAGTTCGGCACGCTCGCGCTCTGGGCGGTCGCGGCCGTCACCGTCTTCCATGCGGTGCCGTCCGTGGAGTACTGGACCTCGGCGGCGCTCTGCGCGGAGCCGTCGATGGGGTTGTGGTGCCACGTGAACGTGACCCTGCCCTGCGATACGAGCAGCACCTCGCCGCTCGTCGGCGTGAGGAGCGTCGGTGCCGCCGGGGCGCAGATCGTGACGATGGCCTCGGATGGCTCGGACCACGCGGAGACGAGGCTGCCTCGCAAGTTGCGCGCGCGGTAGTAGAACGTGCCGCCGCCGGGGTTGTCGCCGAACGACAGGGCCTTGCCGGTCACCGTGGCGATGGTGGTCCAGTCCTTGCGGTCGCGCGAGCGCTGAATCTCGGTGGCGCTCGCGGTGCGCGACAGGTTCGGGATGGTCAGCTCGACGGAGGTGTCTCCCGTGCGCTGGCCGCTCGGCTTGAACGGCGCGGACGGCGTGTTGAACGTGCGGTCGGTCATGACGCGCTCGGAGTAGCCGCTCTCGTTGTACGCGCGGACCAGATAGCGGTAGTAGTGGTCGGCCGAGCACGTCGGGTCTGTGTAGGAGGATGCCGAGCCGCTCACGTGGGCGATCTGGACGGAGCCGCCCCCGTCCGTGCTGCGCTCGATGCGCACCTCGGAGTAGGGGGCCTCGTCCATGGCGTGGTTGGCCCACGTTATGAGGTTCTTCTCGTCGTTCAGGCGCTCGACCTTGGCACCGCTCGGCGCTGCGGGCTTCTCCGGCGGGTTGCGCAGCGTCTCGGTGTAGGAGTGGCCACCGGCGTTTCCGGCCGTGTTATATGCGCCGATTCGGTAGCGGTACGTGTGGTTCGGGCGCACCGTGTCGTCGCTGTACTCGGTCTTGTCGCCGCCGGGCTTGGCGATGTTCACCCACTCGCCGCCGTCGGTCTGGCGGTCGACGTAGATGCCGTCGTACGGTCGGGCGGCCGTGGTGTTGCGCGTCCACGTGACTACGTTCAGGGTCTGGGACTTGCGCACGGCCTTGGCGTTGCTCGGCGTCTGGGGAGTCCAGACCGGGGCCGAGGGCTTGAAGGTGTCCCTGCACGTCGACTTGCGGAAGGTTCCTGAATAGCCCGTGTACCACGCCGAGCACTCGCGCGTGACGGGGTCTCCGTAGTTGACCCAGCCGACGTCGAGCCAGCCGGAATCGCCATACCAGCCGGGGCCGTACATGCGGTACTGGCCGCCCCACGAGCGGTTGACGATGGTGCCGCGCATGTCGCCGCACTTGACGTAGGAGCTGTACTTGACCTGCACATAGCAGGAGTTCTCGCCGTACTCCTTGATCTTCCACTCGATATATGTGTTCCAGGCGGTCTGGCCCGTAGGCCAGACCTCGTTGCCCCATGCCATTTACATCCCTGCCTTCGCCTTGCGGACGGTCTGGAAGAAGTCGTTGAGTGTCATGAACTCGCTTATCGAGGAGGCGTCGATCTTGACGTCGCCCAGCGAGTAGTAGTTGTTGACCACGGTGGTCTTGGTGCCACCGTTGCCCGTGTAGGCCACGTTGCCGTCGAGCTGCGCCGTGGCCATGAGGCGCTTGGCGCTGTCCCTCACGTCGGCGCGGGCCTCGAGCATGCCGTGGGCGAAGTTCTCGCCGAGGTGGCGTCCCGAGGTCTCGCCGCCCTTCTCGGCACCGGACCAGGGGCCGTCCTCCGGCACGGAGAAGCCCATGACGCTCTTGGCCGCGTTGACCAGCGACGTGGCGAAGCTGCGGACGGAGTTCCACGCCGAGCCGATTCCGCTGGCGAACTGCTGGCCGAGGTGCGAGCCGCTCGTGTACGCGCTCCACCCGCTCGCGCCGGACGAGGCGCTGCTGGCGAGCGACGAGCCGCTAGCCCTCGATGCCCCAGCCGCCGCGCCGACGCCCCGCGCGTAGTTCGAACCGGCGGAGCTGCCCGTGCCGCCGAGGGCACCGGGGGAGGAGGAGACGCCGGACTTGGCGTTGCTGGCCAGCGAGCGCGCGTTGGCGTTCGCGCTGCCGGACGCGGAGCCGATTCCGCTGGCGAACAGCGTACCGGCCGACTTGCCCGTGCTGGATGCGTCGCCGGGGGCCGGGGCGATGCCGCCGGACAGGGCCGCGCGCAGTCCTGCGGCGTTGCTGGATGTCTGCGGCGTGTTGTCGGCGATGCCCTGCGCGAAGCCCGCTCCGGCGGAGTTGCCCGTCGCGGATGCGTCGGCGGTTGCGGTGGAGATGCCGCTCGCCAGCGCTGCGGCCAGCGCCGCCGCGTTGCCCTCGGTCGGTGCGCCTCCGGTGGTGATGCCGCTGGCGAACAGTGCTCCGGCGAGGGTTCCCGCGTCGGAGCCGCCCTGCTTGGCCTCGTCGAGGCCGCCCACGGCCTCCCTGGCCTTTGCCGCCGCCACGTCGTAGGTGTCGCCCTGGGCGAGCGCGTTGGCGAAGGCCGTCACGGCGGCGTCTCCGGCGATGCCGTAGTCGTCGCAGTTGCGCTTGAACTCCTCGAGCGTGGAGCCGGTGACCTGCTGGGCCGCGCCGATGGCTCCCTGCGCGCCCGCGCTTAGGCCGCTGGCCCAGTTGTCGGCCGCCGCCTGCCCCTCGGTCTTGCACTTCACTCCCATGTCGCCGAGGGCCTTGATGATGCTCCCGGTGGTGCCGTCCCACGAAGCGGCCAGCTTGATCAGCTGCTCGTCGCTTAGGCTCTGGAAGTCCTCGACGCTGATTCCGGCGCTCTGGAGGTCGTCGCAGAACTGGCCGAGGTCCTTCCCGAGGCCGACGAACGCGGAGGAGACGGCCGGGGACGCCGCCGCGAGGTCCTTCACGCTCGCCGTGGCCCCGTCTGCCACGGCCACGGATGCGCCGAGGCTCTCCGTGACGGTGTCGATGGAGTTGTTCACCGCGCCGAGCGCGGCCTTGGCCTCGTCGAGTGCCTTGCCCTGCTTCGTGTAGCTGACGGTCAGCTCGGCCTGCTCGCGCGTCATCTGCGGGTTGTTCTTCATGCAGCGGTTGAGTTCGTCGTTGTAGTCCTTCTGGGCCACGGCGAGGGTCTGGATGTCCTGCGCCTGCTGCTCGTATAGGGCCGTGAGGTTCGACTGCTGCGCGTCCACCCTGATCTGCTCGAGCTTCTTCTCGACATACTCGCCGAGCGCACCCGTGACGTCGCTGATGGCACCGTGCTCGTCGGCGAGCTTGCCGTTCGCCTGGTCGACGACGCTTATCTGCGTGCCGCACATCGAGTTGACCGTATCGACCGCAGCGCGCAGGCGGCCCTGCGCCTCGGTGCTCAGGTCGCTCTTGTTCGCGTACTCCCTGATGGTGTCGTACGCGGCCGTGAGCTGTGCCGATTGCGCGGCGGCCGAGGTGTTCGTGTCCTTGAGCGTGGTGGCCAGCTGCGCCTGGCTCTCGAGCATCTTGTCGATGTCGGCCTTGGCGCTGCCCGTGGAGCCCGTGAGGACGTCGAAGGCCCCGGCCTCCTCCTTGACCTCGTTCTTGGCACCCGCTGCGGCGGCCTCCAGCTCGGTGGTCGATGCCTTCAGGTTGTCGGCGTGCTTCTTGGCGTCCTCCATGCTCTGGACGAAGGCCGTGATGCCAGCGATAACGAGCGCCGGGCCGACGGCGGCGAGTGCCAACTTGGCCACGTCTGCCGCCTTCGATAGCGTCATGAGGCCTGCGGCCTGCGCCTTGGTGGCGGCCTCGGTCGTCTTGGCCGCTGCGGCCTCCTGCCTGTACCCGTTCACTAGCCCGTTCGACTGGTTCATGGCGTTGCGCTTCTCGACGACTTCCTTCTTGAGGCTCTCGACGAGTTCGGCGTTGGCCTTGCTGCCCTTCTTCTGCTCGTTGGACAGCTTGCGGACGGCCGCGTTGTATTTGGACGTGTCGCTGTTGGCGTCGCGCACGGCCTCGACGTACTTCTCGACGCCTCCGGCCGCCTTGGCCGCCGGGTTCTTCTCGAGGGCCTTGTTCAGCTTCTCGTTGCTGCTGTAGGTCTTCAGCGCCGAGGCGTTCGTGGTGGTCAGCGCGTCGGCGTAGACGCCCCACTCCTGCTTGGCCTTGCCCACGGCCGTGACGGCGTTGCCGACGGTCTTGACGATTCGCCCGCTCGTCGTGAGGACGGGCGAGGCTGCTGCGGCCACGGCGGCGAGCGCTATGACGTTGCGCTGCGCGCCCTCGTCCATGTCGGCGAAGCCCTGAGTGACGTTCTCGACGGCCTCGAACAGCGGCTCGGCGGCGTCGACCGCGTCGGTTGCCGCGTTCACCAGCTGCGTGCCGATGTCCTCGGCCACCGCCGTGATCTTGTTCTGCAGGATCTCCAGTTTCGCGGCCATGGAGTCGTTGCGGTTGTTGACCTCGGCCTGCAGCGCGGTGTTCTCGCGCCAGCCGTCGTTGGATACCTGAAGCGCCTGGCTCACGAGGTCCGTGTTGCCCGCGAGGCGCTTGAGCACGTCGGTCTGGCGGATGCCGGTCACGCCCATGGACTCAAGGGCCACGGTCATGTTCTCGGCGCTGTTGGTGCCCTCGAGGAGGGCCAGCATGGTGTCGGTGGCGCTTGCCTTCCAGCTCTGCGCGAACTGGTCGGCGCTCATACCGGCGATGGACGCGAACGAGTCGAGCGCGTCGCCGCCCGTTGCCACGGCCTTGTCGATGGATGCGACGGTGTTGGAGAACGCCGTGCCACCGGCCTCGGCCTCGATGCCGAGGGAGGACATGGCACCGGACCATCCGAGGATGTCCGGCGTGCTCATGCCGACTTGGTTGGATGCGGCCGCGATGCGCTGCCCCATGGACGAGACGCTTGATTCGGTTGTGGCGAGGTTATTGCCGAGGTTGACGATGGCCGAGCCGTAGCGGCTGACGTCGCTGTGGGACATCTTCACGATGTTGGCGAACTGCGCCAGCTCGGTGGCCGCCTGCTCGGCGTTCATGTCGGTGGCGATGTCCAGACCGGATACCACGCGCGAGAACTCGTCCAGCTCGTCGATTGAGAAGCCGAGCTGCGCGCCCAGCGCCTGGATGTCGAGAATCTGGTCGGCGCTCACCGCGTTGGTCTTGGAGAACTCGATGGCCGATTCCTTGAGCTGGCGGTACTGCTCCTCGGTGCCGTCCACGGTCTTGCGCACGCCCGTGAGGGACGTGTCGATCTTGACGGCCGCAGCGCCCGTGGCCACGCCGACGGCGGCGATGGCTGCGGAGATGGGCATCATCTTCTGCCCGGCCTGCTCGACGCGCTCGCCGTAGTTGTATATCTCGCCTCCGGCCTTTGCTAGCTTGGAGCCGCTGCTCACGAGCTTGCCGCCGACAGTCTCTAGGTTGCCCCCGGCGGCCACGGCCTTCTTGGAGAGGCTGTCGAGGCGGCGCTCGGCCTTCTCCAGCGCGGAGCCGTTGTAGGAGCCTGTGACGGCGATGGAGATTGATGCCTTACCCATTTAGGTACCTCTGGATTACTTTCTCGATGCGCGACTCCACGCGGTCGCGCACCTCGTCCTCGTATTCGTCGACGGCGCGCATGAGCGCACGCGGTTTACCGGCATGGGGCACGCCCATGCGCCTGCCCGCCCTGGGGCCGTTCAGGTAGAACGCGCCGGGGTTTGCGAACTCGATGGGGCCTGCTCCGGGGTCGCTGTTGGCGATCTTCACGCCCGCCGATATGGTCCGCATCGATGCGTTGGCGGCGTACTGCCCGGAGCCGCCGAGCCCGCGCGCGTAGGATTGATAGGCGGCAAAAAGGGGCCGCACGTCCTCGCGCAGCCCCCTCTTTACTTCCTTCGGCAGCTCGCGGTCGATTTCGCGGAGGCCCTTCAGCGTCTCCGCGAGGCCCTCGACCCTGATGCTCAGGCTGCTCATCTCTTCCTCCCCATGCGGTCGAACAGGCGCTGCACGCGCTCGCCCCTCGTCCTCTCGCGCTTGGCCGCGAAGCCCTCGCCGCGTCGGTCGAACAGGGCCAGCCACTCCTCGAAGACGAACGGGTACTCGTCCAGGAGGCGCGCCATGTCGTATGGGGAGGCCCCGGTGATTCTCGCGGCGCTTGCTACTTGGCGGGCGCAGATGCTAAAGGGGCGTCCTTCTCCTTGGCGAGGAGCTTGGTGTTGTCGTCGATTACGACGGCGTCGTAGGTGTCGGCGATGTACTCGGCGGCCTCGGCCAGCTCCATGCCCTCGATGCCGACCTCCTTGGCCTTGCCCGCCTGCTCGGCGGCGATCACGCACCAGACGAAGTCGTTGTAGGCCGCCTTGTGCGGGGAGTCGGGGATGGATGCCATGGCGTCGATGGACTTCCAGTTGGATGTGCGGCCCGCGTCGAACTCGATGGGGTCGTTGTCGCCGTCGGTGAGGGTGAAGTGGAACTTGAGCATTTAGTGCCTCCTAGGCTGCTGCGTAGGTCTGAACCTTGTTGACGATGGTGATGGTCACGGGGGAGCCGTCCTTGGCCGCCACGCCGATGTCGTCGGCGCTGAACTCGACCTCGGCGGCGCTGCCCTCGGGGTCGATCTCGGGCGTCTCGCAGTTCCACGGGACGTTGGAGAAGACGACGCTCATGGTGCAGTTGGGGTCTTGCGAGTGGGTGAAGTCCCACGCGGCGGAGCCGTAGACGACCTTGTTGGTCACGGTCGTGCCGTTCTCGCTGCCAGTGAGGACCTTGCGAATCTCGGTGTAGTCCTCGGGGATGATGGTCTGCTTCACCGTGGTCTTGAGCTTGGACTCGGCGACCTCGGATGCGATGACGCGCCCCGCGCCTCGGTAGGAGGTGAGGCTGTTGGACAGCTCGAACTCGCCCTTGGTCACCAGCACCTCGATGGGGGTCTGGTCGTTGGGGGAGAACTTGAACACGCCGTTGGTCGGGATGAAGTAGCCGTCGAAGCACGAGGGCTCCGTCTCGCCGGACCAGCCGCCGAACAGGGCGGCGTCGATACCGGCGGCCGTGATGCCGATGTCGAGCGGCGCGTTGCCCTCGAAGGAGAGCGACAGCGTGTCGATCTTGCAGCCGGTGGCCTTGTGCACCGTGGCGGCCGACGTGTTGCCCACCTGGCCCCAGAAGGTCAGGAAGGGAATCTCGGAGCCGAGGGTGATCACGTGCTTGTAGTAGCCGGGCTTCTCGGCCGAGGTGGTGACGATGTTGCCCATGGCAGCGAGGATGTAGAGCACCAGAGAGTCGGCGTAGGCCAGCGTCTCGAAGTCGACGGCCATGTTGACCTCGGAGACGTAGGCCCCGTTGGTGGTGTTGGCTCGCAGGCCGCAGGCCACGTTCTTCTGCTCGACGGTGCGCTCGGGCTTGATGAGGCCGCCGCCCGTGAGGCCGTGTCGGAACGTCGGCGTCGGCGCGGCCTTGGTCTTGGACTCCTGGCGGGCGACGCCGAGGAGGCCGATGGATGTGTTAATCATCTGCCGTCTCCTTCTTGGACGTGCGGGACTCCTTCACGATTCCGTCCCGCTTCAGGATGGTCAGGAGGGACGTTGGCAGGCCCTCGACCTGCTCGCCCTTCTTCGCTCGATACGTGAGGCCGTTGTAGGTGGCCTCGAAACCCTTAGCCGCGCGAAGCATTGCGCACCAGCTCCTTGAACTCTCTTGGGCAGGCCGAGAAGACCTTGCAGGTCACATCGACCTGGGCCGCCACCACGTACTTCTTGTCGGGGGTCGAGTCGTAGCCCGCGTCGCTCATGCGCGGAATCGCGCAGTCGACCGCGCCGCCGAGAGTCGCGTCGGCGGCGATGCCGTAGCAAAGCGAGTTGACCCAGCGCTGCACGCTCTCGCGCGCCACGTCGAACTTGGCGTGCGTGGCGAACAGGTAGACGTGCAGCGTGAACTGCTTGGCGTACTCGGCGCTCGTGGCCCCGCCCGTCGTGCTGTCCATATCGGCCAGCGGGTCGCACCACGCGAGGAACGGCGGGCGCTTCGGCGGGATGTGGTCGTGGACCTCGGGCACCTTGCCGCCGTCGCCGTACATGGCCAGCGCGCTCTCGGACAGCACGAGCGACGCGCGCTCGAACAGGGCCGCTGCGGCCTCGGCGTAGGGCATGGCGATCACATGACCACCGCCCTGCACCGGCCGAACTGCTCTATGGCCGCGTCGACCTCCGGCAGGCCCGTCGCGCCGTCGCGCCCGGCGAGCGTGTAGCGGATGAAGCCCGCGTCGGTGGCCTCGCCCGTGGCCCTCTCGGGCGTGGCCGACGGCCGCAGGTAGTAGGCCGCGAGCCGCAGGACGGCCTCGCTCACGCGCTCCGGCACCTCGGTGAGGCCGTAGCGGTAGCGGATGGTCGCGCGCCCCTCGGGGCCGACCGCCTGGCAGTCGCTCACGAGCGACCAGCCGGGGGTGAGGACCTCGGCCACGTCGTTGTGGTCGAGCCAGACGAAGCCGCCGCCGAAGGTCTCCGTGACGCCCATCTGCTGCACGAAGCTGCGCCTCGCGTTTCGCTCGAACGTCTCGGTGGCCGCCTGCCGCGCGGCCCAGAACTCCTCCTCGGTCACGTCGGAGAAGTCGTCGGTGTCGTCCATGCCCTTTAGCTGCTCGAGCCTGAAGTAGTGGCGCGTGACCACCGCGAGGAACGTGGTGAACAGCAGGTCGTCACCGCGATACCAGTTGATTCGCACGGAATCTGGGGCCGCGATGCGCGGGAGCCTCAGCTTTCCGTCCTCGAGCCTGTACTCGTGGGACGTTCCGCTGCCCAAAAGGAGGGCCGCGCGGTCGGGCGCGGCCTCCGTCTCAAGTGCCAGCTCGTCCGTGTAGGCGACGCGCAGCGTGCTGTAGGGCTGGACGAGCACCGCTACTCCTCCTCGTCGTCGTAGAGGTCGGCCTCGAGGAGCGCCAGAAGCTCTTCCTTCTTGGCCGCCTTGGGGTACTCGATGCCCTCGGCGTCGAGCTTGGCCTTGATCTCTTTGACGGTCAGGTCCTCGGCCTGCGGCTCTGGGGCCTTGACGGCCTCGATGGCGAGGCCGCGTCGCACGGCCTCGTCGGCGGACATGACTTCGCCCTCGAAGGCGACCAGGTGGCCGTCTCGCACGACGCGCTTTGGTGAGGTGTAGGTTTCCATGGCTCCTCCTTACGCCACTGCGGTGTCGAGGTTCATCTTGGAGGCGTAGCAGAAGGCGTCGGGGTAGCGGACCTGCAGCGCCTTGGTGTGCTCGGCGCGGATGCACAGCTCGTTGTGGATGAACTGGTCGTTGACGCGATCGACGTCGACCGTAGTGCCGTGGATGGAGCGGCGCTCGGCTGCGTAGGAGTCGTACACGAGCAGGCCGTCGCAGTTCGGGTCTTCGACGACCTTCATGCCCCAGAGCACGTCGCCGGTGATGGACTGGTACAGGCCGGTCTCGGTCTTGTACAGGTCGATTTCCTGCTTGATGATCGGGGAGACGAGCACGTGGGTCGGGACGCGCTTGGCGGTCAGCATGACCTTGGTGCGCATCTTGCGGATGGCCTCGTAGTACAGGCCGCCGACGTGCTCCTCGAACTCGAGGATGCCGGTGGTGTTCTTGATGCCGACGATGCCGGTGGAGTTGTTGCCGCTGAACATGTGGTCGTCGGTGACGCTGTTCAGGTCGAGCAGGAGGTCGTGCTGGATGATGCTCAAAAGCTCGTCGTAGTCCTTGAGCGTGTCCTCCGAGACGGGGACGTATCCGGCGAGGGTCTCCTTGTTGGCCACGGCGTCCTTGTAGGAGTACAGGACCTTGGCCTTGGCTGCGGATGTGCCGTCGACCACGCCGCCCCATGTGGCGGGCATGCCCGTCTGTGTGGAGCGCTGCTTGTAGGTGACGGAGCCGGTGGCGGGGGTCTCGCGCAGCGTGTCGGCGAAGCTGCCGAACAGGCTGTCGGGCTTCGGGTCGAGGGTCAGCTCGATCTCGGTGGGCGCGCCGACGGTGACGACGGTGGCCTCGTTCTTGAAGCCACGGTAGAGGCCTCGGAACTCGTCGCGCGGGCCGAGGATGCGCTCGGCGAAGGACGCCTTGGGCGTGGGGACCTTGGGGGCGGGCGCGTTGCGGGCGGCGTCCTCCTCCTCGATGACGTGCTCGAGGGTCAGGTCGAGCTGCTGAATCTGGCCCTCGATGATGAGGGCCTTGTTCTGGTCGCCGGAATCGGCGGCCTTGTGCTGCTCCTCGGCGAGGCGGCTGCGCTCCTGCCAGAGCTGCTTGGAATTGAGCGGCATGCTTACTCCTTACGGTAGACGTGGTTGCCGAGGAGGACGAAGCCCTCCTCGCTCCGGGCGACTGTATCCACGGCGTGAGATTTTTCGATTGCGTCGTCGGGCGCGTGCTTGAAGCGGCCCATGAGCGTGCGGTCGAGCGCGTCGGCCACGCGCTTCTCGGTGGCCACCTTCTCGTCGACGAGGCCGAGTTCGAGCGCCTCGTCGGCCGTGTACCACGTCTCCTCGTCCATGGCCTTCTTGACGTCGGCCAGCTCCATGCCGGAGCGCGCGGAGATGATTCCGGCGATGGTGGAGTCGAGCGCGGCGAGCTGCGCGACGACGTCGGCCAGCTCCTGCGCGTTGCCCTGCGCATAGGTCCATGCGTCGTGGATCATCAGCTGGGCGAAGCTGCTCATGACGACCTTGTCGGCCATCATTGCGATATAGGAGGCCGCCGATGCGGCGATGCCGTCGATGTGCGCCGTGGTCTCGCCCTTGTAGCGCTGGATGGCCGAGGCGATGGCGAAGCCCTCGTAGACGTCGCCGCCCAGGGAGTCGATGCGGATGTCGACGGGCTTGCCCTTCAGGCCGTCAAGCTCCCTGGCGAAGTTCTTGGCCGTGTTTGACTCCTCGGAGGACCAGAAGTCGCTGCCGATGGTGCCGTAGAGGTACACGGTGGCCTTCTCGGCCTCATTCTTGATTCGGAACATTCGTTGCCCCTTCCTGCGTGCCGTCGGCTGTGCCGTTCGGCTTGTCTGCGTTGAATACGTTCACGGTGCCGTCACCGTTGACGGTGCCGTAGTTGAGCGGGAACAGCGGCTGGTCGATGCCCTCGACGGGTTCCATGTCCTCGAGGTCGCGCACGTCCGCGCGGGTGATCGCGCCGAAGTAGCCGAGCTCGCGGTAGTACTGCGTGCGGGCGGCGTCGTCTCCGCGCATCAGGCCGTTCAGCTTGAACTTGGCCTTGGCGTTGCGCTGGTAGCAGGCGTCGAGGACCGGCTGCAGCGCCATCTCGAGGTCGCGCACGTCCGGCGTGATGGTGTCGGTCACGTAGTCGATTCGCATCTGCTGGCCGCCGTTGTACGTGGCCCCCTCGCTGTCGTAGACCTTCCACGGGGGCACGTTGCAGGCGCGGCAGACCTGATGGAGCACCCATTTCTGCTGCTCGATAACGGATGCGTCCTTCATCGTCTGCTGGTCCGTCACCCACTTGGCCCCGTAGCCGAAGATGGGCGCGCGGCCCGCCTCGGCAACGCCGCTCTTGGCGTCCACGGCGGCGCGGAGTGCCTTCAGGTCCTTCTCGTCCATGCGGCCCTCGGGCACCTCGACGTGGCCGAGCTGGTGGTTTCCGTTGTGGAGCATGGAGCGGTAGAAGCGCTCGAGGTCGATGGACAGGCCGATCTCCTCGGCCGCGAGGCGCGCGAGGGAGATGCCCTTCACGCCGTCCTTGGTAATGTGCGTGGAGATGTTCACGACCTCGTCTGGGAAGTACCACCCGGCGGGCACGTGGTCGTCACCCGGCGAGACGTAGTAGCGCGTGCGCCTTCCCCTGGGCGCGTGCTTGTCGTAGTCGTGCATCACGCTGGCCGTGATGGGCCAGATCGCCACCGGCTTTCCCTTGAACCACTCGACGTACCAGTAGGCGTTGCCGAAGGTGTCGCGGCGCAGCACGGTCCAGTCCATGAGCTTCGCTGCGGTCATTTCCTCGTTGGCCATGCCGTTTAGAATCTTGGCCAGCGGGTGGTTGTCGAGCCGCTTGTGGCCGTCGCGCCCGGCCTGCATCACCGAGAACGGGAGGCTGGCCATGCTGCGCGCCTTGGTCTGCTCGCAGGCGGCGAAGTCGATGGACATGAGCGCGCCGTATCCGTGCGGCGTGGCGAAGCCGGGCGGCAGCGTGACGTGCACGACGTCCTGCACCGGCTCCCTCTTGTAGAACATGTCGTAGAAACGTCCCATACGTCCCCTTTCTGTCGGGGGCATCGTATGGGCCGCGTGAGATTAGCTGACGGGCACGTAGGACTCCGTGCCGCTCACCAGCTTGTCGTATGCGAGGGCCGCGATGGCCAGCGCGATGGCCGCGTCGATTTTGGACTTCTTGGAGTCCTTGCCGAAGCGCATGCCGTACGGCTCGCGCTCCATCTCGACGGTGTTGGCCAGATGCGAGCGGAGCTTTGGGCAGCCGCGCAGGCGCAGCTCCCCGGCCTTGACCTCGTTCACGACGATTGACGTGGCCTGGCACATCGTCGCGTTGTTCTGGGGGAACGAGACCGTCTCGATTCCGTACACGTCGCGCAGGCGCGAGTTCATGACGATAAGGCGGTTGGGGTCGATTCCGACGACCTGCGGCCAGTGCTCCGAGCACAGCCCGGCGATGAGCTGGGTTATCTGCTCGAAGTCGTAGTGGCCCGTCTCCTCGTCGGGGGTGTCGAACACCCACTCCTTGGTGAGGCAGACGGTCTTCCCCTTCTTGGTCTTGCGCTTCTGGTACGCGACTATCGCGAAACTGTCGCCCGCCGTTGCGCCGTCGATTCCGAGCGTCCACGGCTTGTTGAAGTCGAACCTGTTGGTGCCGCGCTCGCAGCGGTCGAGCTGCGGGGCCTTGAAGACCGAGTAGGCGTCGTTGTCCTTGGGGAATCGGTTGGCCGTGTAGCGCTCGAACTGGCGGGCGGATGCGGCCATGCCCCTCTGGTCCTCGATGCTCTCCCAGTTGACCCACGAGGCCACCATGATCTTCTCCCAGTCGGCGCGCTTCTCGATGTCGTCGCTGTCGTCGAGGCCCAGCCAGTACAGGTACATGCCGGGGTCTCGGCGCGCCTTGTCGCTGTACATCTCCCAGAGGAAACCCTCGCGCTTGTCCCCGGCCGTGGTGATTCCCACGGTAAGCGGGTTCCACAGGACCTTCTGTCCCTTGACCCCGGCGTCCCATACCTTCGAGTCCGGGTAGGTGTGCAGCTCGTCGAATATCAGGAAGTTGAAGTGCCACGACTCCAGCGCGTCCGCCGTGTTCGGCAGAATCATGATTTTCGCGTTGGTCTCCTTGTGCGTGATGATGTTCTTCCCGATGTCCCACTGCTCGCGCCACGTCGAGTTGAGCTTGATCATCGTGCAGATCTTCTCGTAGACGTTGCGGATCTGGTCCTTCGACGACGCCACCATTCCGTACTGGCCGTTGTGTACCGGCTCCATGGTGGCCACGGTGAGGAGGATTCCGGCGCACGTCTCGGACTTGCCGTAGCCAGAGGGCAGGCCGATGATGGCGCGGCGGTACTTGCGCTTGAAGCCCCTGGCGGTCATCTTGCCCGAGGCGAAGAGCGGTTTCCAGATATTCTCGCGCTGGAACTCCTCCAGATAGAAGGGCTGCGCGTAGTAGGAGTCGTTGGCGACGTGGCGGCACATCGAGGTGAAGCAGCGCTCATAGTCGCGCGCCATGACGAGGCCCTCGCGCGTGTAGCTAGTCGGCGTCCGATACATCGACTACCTCCGCTGGCAGCTCGTAGGCCGCGTCGATTGAGCGGAACATCGACGCCGTGTCCGCTGCGGTCTTGACCGTCGTTGCGTCCATGAGGCCGATGCGCGAGCGCGCGAGCGGCGACAGGCCGAGCATGTCGGACAGGGCGCGAATCTCGCTCGATGCCTCCTTGAGGATTGTCAGTGCCGGGTTCTTGCGCACGAGCGGGACCTCCCTCCCATCCGGTGTCTTATAGGGCTTCACGCCGATCTTGTCGAAGATGTTTATGCGGCCGTCCTCGCTGTGGATGGCCTGCTGCGCCTGCTCGGCCACGGCGTGCCAGTAGGTGAGGAGGCGCAGGGTCGGTATGTCCTGCTCGGAGAAGCTGTTCACCGGCGGGCACAGCCACGCCCATATCTCGCTCTGGACGGGGTCGAGGGCGATGTCCTCGGGCATGAGGACTCCGGCGGCGTCGGTCTTCGCCGCGAGCCCGTATGCGTCGGTTATCCCGCGCCGGATGGCGTCGTGCTTCGGCTTGGCACCCTTCACAGGCCCTCACCCCGCAGCGCGTCCTCCATCTTCTTGGCTGCCTTTTTCAGGGACAGGCACAGCGGGGCGGCGGTCATGAGGGATGCGCGGGACATGTCCGAGGCGGCGACGTGCGCTCGCTGGATGACCTCGAGCACCTCGTCGTCGCTCATGGCGGCGTTTGGTGCAGGAGGCTGAAGCTCGCCCACGTAGGCGTAGCCCCTGTATGCGTGGCTGCGGCACGTCGAGCAGCAGAATCGGGCGGTGCTCCTCTTCGCCTGGAACTCGCGCCCGCATGACTCGCATCTCTTTATCAAACTTCCCCCGTCTCGAGGACCGCCTCGCGGCCCGTCATGTTCTCCCATCTCGTTATGATCACGTCGCAGTAGTGCGGGTCTAGCTCCATGCACAGGCACCTGCGACCCATCTGCTCGGCCGCTATCACGGAGGTGCCGCTGCCGCCGAACGGGTCGAGCACCGTCTCGCCCTTGCGGCTCGAGTTGCGCATCTGGTATGCGAACAGCTTTACCGGCTTCATGGTCGGGTGGTCCTCGTTGCGCGACGGCTTGTCGTAGCGGAGCACGTCCGTCGCCACGCTGTCGCCTGACATCGCCTCGACCATCTCGATGAGCTCTGCCTTGCTCATCTTGTGCGGGTCTTTGCCGAGGTCCTCGTAGACCGTCGACTCGGAGCGGCTGTCCGTGAAGTAGTGCGCGGCTCCGGGTTTCCATCCATAGAGGCATCCCTCGTGACGCCACTGGTAGTCCTGATGGCCGAGCACGAATGTGTTCTTGACCCATATAAGCATCTGCTTGCACATGATTCCGGCGCGCGCGAGGGCCGAGGCGAACGCTGGCATGTGCATCACCGCGAGCCACGTGTAGACCGCGCCGCCTTCCTTCAGATGGGGCACGACCGCGTTCAGCGCTGTGTGCAGGAACTCCTCGAATTGCTTCTCGTCTTCGAACTCGTCGTTGTCGATTACGAGGCCGTCCGTTCTGCGCTGGAGCTGTTTTTTCTCCGATGGCCTCATGTGCTGGCCGAGCGCGACGTTATAGGGCGGGTCGGTCAAGATCATGTCCGCGAGACCCCCCCCGCATAGCTTCTCGACGTCTTCAGGGCATGTCGAGTCTCCGCACATCACGCGGTGGTTTCCCAAAACGAAGACGTCGCCGCGCTTTGCCCTGCAGATAGTGACCTCCGGCTCGGGGTCGTCCTCCTCTACGGCGCTTAGGCCGTCCGGCTCGAGTTCCTCGGAGAAGCCGAAGTCGCCCATGTCAAATTCGTCCGCGAGGACGTCCAGCTCGTAGGCGAGGAGGTCCTCGTCCCACCCGGTCATCATGGTCGTCTGGTTGTCGACGAGCGTGAGCGCGCGCCTCTGGGCATCGCTTAGGTCGTCGCACGCGACGCACGGGACCTTCTTCATCCCGAGGTTCTTCGCTGCGGTAATTCGCGCGTGCCCGGCCACGACCTCCGGCAGGCCGTCCGCGTTTCGCCAGACGATAACGGGGTTTCTGAAGCCGAATTCCTTGATTGAGGCCTCGACGGCGTCTATCTGCTCCCTCGTGTGCTTCTTCGCGTTGTTCTCGTACGGAACGAGCGAGTCAATCTCGATTTCCTCGATTTTCAGTTCGTTTTCGCGCATTGTCGCGTCCCCTTCCGGCGTGTCGTGATGGGGAGCATAGGCGTGCCGTGAGATTTAGCGTTGCGATTTCACCTCGCCTTGGCGTTGCACTGAACCCCACCGGCCTCCAATTTCGTGGCGAAACGCGCGGGGTAGGGGCGCGCGGGGTAGGGGGAAAGAAACCCGATTTTCCGAGGGGGTAGGGGGCCGTGCATAAAAAGGGGTGCAGCCCCGTCCGAGGCCACACCCTTATGCATAAAAGCTATCTGTTCGCCGCCCTGCGTGCATCATCGCGCTTCTTGTGGCAGCTCTTGCACCTTAGCGTGAGGTTCTCCACCTCGCTGCCGCCGCCCTCGCACAGCGCGCGGCCGTGGTCCACCTCGCCGCCCATGCCCGCCGTGTACCAGCGGCCGTCGCGATACTCCGCGCACACCCTGCCGCAGTCGGCGCACCTTCCGAGCTGCCTGCCGATGGCCCTCTGCCTCGCCTTGCGGTACGCGCTCGACGAGTACTCGGTGCGCCATGGCTCGCGCTCGGCCCTCGTGGCGTCGCCCTCCGTAGGCCTGCGCTTTGGCCTCGGCCTGCACGGGCAGCGCTGGCCCTCGGGATGCGTGCGGCCGCAGTGCGGGCAGTACACGCTCACAGCTCGCGCCTCCCGCTCTCGGCCTTGGCCTTGGCGGCCACGCCCAGGCTGATGCTGCGGGCCGCCTGGAATATCTCCAGCGGCGTGAGGCCCAGCAGCTCGAAGGCCTTGAGCGCCGCCGTGATTCCCTGCTCAACCCTGTGCTGGTCGTACTGTTTACCGTTGTCCATCTATCCCACTCCAATCGCCGCCGACAGCGCCAGCAGCATCTTGAACATCACGGCCACCGCCGCCGCGTCTATGACGAGGCATGCCGCGATGATGAGCAGGCATCCGCCCGCCCTCTTCCAGTCGATCATGTGTCCCTCCTATAGTGCCATGAATGCGAGCAGGAGGAGCCCTGCGGCGAGGGCGCGGACCGTCCACGCCCATGCCGCCAGCAGGGCCGCCGCCAAAAGGGCCAGCGCTAGTAGCTCTCGAAGGTTTCGCACGCCGCCTCCTGCATGTCCCTCATGTGGTTCGGTATCCACTCGAGCGCCCACATCGCCCCGAAGCTAGAGTTCTCGGCGTCGCCGGTGCCGAACTCCTCGGCGTACGCCCGGTCGAACTCGACCTCGCAGATGCCGTAGTCGCAGCAGCACTCGACCATGCGCTTGCACTCGGCGCACGTGGGCTTGCCCTCGCCGAAGTGCCTGTCGATTGCCGCGTCGGTGCACCCGGCGGGGAGGTTGTAGCCGCTGCCAGGTTCGTTATCGCACATCAGTCTCCAGCTCCTTCGCTATTCCCACGGCGATGATGCGCGCGGTCTCCCTCGCCACCGCCTCGCTGCTCTCCATCCGCCCGACCGTGTAGGCGCGCTCGATCATGTCCTGGGCGGCGCGCTCCATGGCCGTGTCGTCGCAACCCCGGCAGACCCTGTGCTCCTTGAGGTACGCGTGGGCGCGGTCCTGCGGCCTCGTCTCGTCGTAGCGGAACACCTCGTTGCAGTCCGCGAGGATGTCCTCAATCGTGTCCATCAGGCCACCTCCGCCCGTATCTGGATAGGCCCACGGTTCCACTGGTCGCGCGCGCCGCTGGCATCCATCGGGTCGCCGCCTCCGCGCGCCCCGCACGAGGCGCAGTAAACGAACTGCCATATGCCGCCAATCTGGGCACGGTACGCGGAATGCGCCAGATGCTCGGTTGTGCCGCAGCACGGGCAGCATTTGAGCGGGTCTCGGTCAATCATTCGCCCACCCCGAAACCGTCGCCGAACCTCTCTGTCACCAGCACGCGCTTCAGGCCGTTGATGCGCTCGATTGCCTGCGCCGGGGTGTGACCGTCCCATTCGGGCGCGTGGTCGAGCACCCTGCATTGGAACAGGTCCCAGTGCTTGCCCTCGCGGAAGTGGTACGTCGCCTGCCCCTCCGGCGTCTCGATACCGACGATGAACATGCCCTCGAGCATCGTCCCGTCGGCGTGGAGCCTCGACTTCCACGCGAGCTCCGGGAACATGGCCACGATCACCGAGAACAGGACGGCCCTGTGGTGGTACAGCTCACCGAACGAATGGCACCCGTCGGACGTGCCGGAGTCAATCTTGGCTGGCTCGATGAGGTCGGCGAGAGTGCGCAGAATCCCCCGGTAGCTCCTGTCCTCGGCCTTAATCAGCCTCCCCAGCGCGCTCGGGGATATTTGCACGTTGCGGCAGTTGGCCGCGTCGCGCAGTCGCCGCGCGGTCTTGCGTCGGTCGTTGTTGCTTATCTTCGTATAGCTCATTGGTCCTCTCCCATTAACTTATGGATGCGCGATTCGATGTCCCCGAACGCGATCTTCTTGCAGGCGAAGGAGCAGACGGCCTCGCATTGATCGCAGTCGTTCTCGTCCCTCCCGAAGTAGGCGCACTCCGGGTGATGGACTCTGCTCGCGCCCCTTTTGAGGTCGGCCAGCAACTTCTCCCAGCTGTCGTCCCGGTCGAGTAGGAGTTCGGAGACGCGGCGCGACCCCTCGTCCGTCTCGACGTACCAAACCTTGCCGCGCGGGTCGTAGTCGTAGTGGTAGATGAACTTCGCCATGCCGTTCTTTCCGTAGAGCGTCCCGGTGTCCAGCGGAATGACGCGCCCGTAGGCGTCTTTCGGTAGCTCTATATTCGCCATTGCTCCTCCTTTCTAGAACCTGCCGCGCATGTCGTTGCGGGCGTCCATCCGGTCGATGGCCATGTCGATTTCCCCCTGCTCGATGGTGAGCGCCGCGAGCATGTTGACGGCCGCCTGGATGGTTTCCACGCACTCGTCGATGACGTAGTCGCGCAGCATCGCCCTACGCGCGTCGGCATCAGGCGTCATCCCGTCGTGGATGGTCAGTTCCTGCCACGCGCCGTAAATCTCGGCGGCCTCCTCGAGCGGCTTGAGTGCCTGCTCCTTGTCGCACGCCACCTGCCTGAACGGCCTGATGCTCAACTCGTAATGCCTCATCGCTTCACCTCGTAACGGTATCCGCCGTCGGTCCAGTAGTTGCAGCGCGCCTCGCCCTGGGTGCGGTGGATGAACTCGGGCCTGCGCATGCACTCGTACTCGATGCGCTCGGTCCCGTAGACGCTGCGGAACACGGTCGTCCTGACATGGAGGCAGTTCGCGCAGCGCTCCGGCCTCTCCGCGTCGCTGTAGATGTCGGGCCTGTCCATCAGTTGGTCACCTCCGCCCCGCACTGCTCGCAGTAGTTCAGGCCGCACGTGGGGTCGGTCCTGCCGTCGTGGCCGCAGGCGAAGCAGTGGTACTTGCCGTCAGGAGCCACCTGCACCTGCGTCGTCGGGCGGTACGCCAGCTCGGCCACGCGGCGCATGACCCCGCGCCAGCTCGTGTCCTCCGCCCCGGTGATTCTGGCCAGCGCGCGCTGGAGGCTCTCGCCGCCCAGGCTGTCGTTGGCCGTGCGGTTCAGCTCCTCGACGATGCGGAGCCTCTCTTCGGCAGTGATCTCGTTCATCTCGTCTTCTCCTTAATCCAGTCGTATGCGATAAGCGGGAGGCACGCCACGAGCAGCGGGATGCTCAACAGCAGCGCTGCGGCCCTTATGGCGTCCTCCCCGGTCGGTCTCCTCATTCCATCCAGCTCCCCGGCCTCTTCTGGCCGTAGTCCCAGCTTCTCAATCTGAACACCTGCTCCATCGGCAGGCCGTGGGTCGCCGCCCAGCAGCGGTCCCACACCGTGTGGACCTTCACGTTTGGGTCGAACACGCCTATCTGCCGTGGGGTGGTGCATAGGAGCGGCTCGTGGCACTTCTTCCCGTCATGGAAGTCGACCAGCGCCTTGCAGCGGTCGAACGCCTCCACGGTGCCGAAGTCGCGGTACAGCTCGCGGACCTCGCCCTCTATCTCGACCCTGATGCACCCGTGCACGTCGCACATCCACGTGAGCGTGTCCTCGACGTGGTCGCGCGGAGGCGCGGGGAAGAGGTCGAGGACCGTCTGCCCCGCGCACGCCCTATTCATCGCGGGCGATGCGGTAGAAGGTCGGCAGGCAGTCCGGCGGGGTCACGGCGTTGGCGCGGATGAACTCCATGCACTTCTCGAAGCTCCCGGCGCAGACGTCGTAGAAGGCACCGCTCGACGGCCTCGGCCTGCCCCCGTCGCTCTTGTCGAACACGACAGCCTCTACTCGGTACATTTGGCCACCTCCGCGTCGTAGATGGCCTTGAGGTCGTCGCGCATGAATTGGATGAGCGTCTCCTCGCTGATGCCGTCCGGCAGCGTCTTCAGGCGCACCGCTTTGTGACACCATTCGTCGAAGTCGAGCGTCTTTCCGGTATACAGGTCCTCCACGCCCGTCACCTCGGCATAGGAGAAGCGGGTCAGCATCTCCTCGCGCATGACCCTGTCCGCGAGCGCCTCGATGGGCGTCTTGGGCCGGTTGATGATCTGTCGGTAGCCGTTGGCCCTCTTGGTCATGGCGTCGAGCTGCTTGGCCAGCTTGTTGTTCTCGGCCACGAGGCGCTCGTTGCGGCGCTGCTCGTAGTCCAACTCGGCGAGCACGTACTGCTCGCAGTTGGTGATTTCCACTCTAACCCTCCGTTATCTCGATGGTTCGTCCCGTCTTGGTGTCCGTTATCGCCCAGTGGCCGTAGCCGTAGAGCGTGGGGTCGTGCGGTTCGTGCTCGCACAGCAGCGTGCCGTCCCACCACGCCTCCTCGAACTCCGGCTCGTCCCACACCCACTCGGGCCTGTACCTCGCCCCGCCGTGGAACCCGTCATGGCATCCCGTGGTGCCGCTGCCACAGAGGGCGATCAGCGGCGAGCGGAGCCGCCACGTGCCCCTGGGCGTGACGAGGGCGAAGTCGCCGCAGCGCCTCGGCACGATGTGGTGGCAGTTGGTCGCCTGCCGCCCGCAGATTCCGCAGCGCTCGGCGGTCAGCTCGTAGCGGTTTCCGACGTAGCGCGCGCCGACGTGGGGCTTGCCGTAGAGCTCCGCGCGGTCCTTCGGGACTCCACGGAGCTGCGATGCGCTCACTATCATCCGAGCCTCCTGTCCTGTCCCTTGACCTCGATGGGCCTGCACGCACCGGCGAGGCGCGATGCGACGCGCTTGCCCGCCATGCCTCCCCAGAGGTCCCTGATCTGGCCGATGCGGTAGTTGCTCGTGACGATTGTGGGCAGGCCCTCGGCCACGCGGGTGTCGATGAGGCGCGTCAGCGTCTCGATGGCCCACTCGGTCGGGCGCTCGGCCCCGAGGTCGTCCAGTGCGAGGAGCCTGTACCGCTCGGCCCTGCGGAGCGCCCCGCGCTCGCCGCCGTCGTACTCGGCGCGGATGTCGTCGAGCAGGCGGCTCGTGGTGACCAGCTTGGCGCTCGTCCCGTCAAGCACGGCCAGGCGCACGGCGCAGGCGGCGGCGTAGGTCTTGCCCGTGCCCGGCTCGCCCCAGAGGTATGCGCCCTCGCCCTTCCCGGCGAGCTTGGCCATGCGCTTGCCGAGGTCGCAGTCGGCCTCGGCGTAGGGGCCGCGCAGACCGGCCTTGCGGAGGCGGGAGCGCATGATTGCGGCGATCTGCTCGCGCGCCCCGTCGGGCATGAGCACGTCAGAGATTTGAGTACGCATCATGGCTGGTCTCTTTCTTCGCCTCGCGCTGCTGCCACGTGGAGCACGCGGCCTTCCAGTTCTTCATCGGCTTGCTGCCGACCTTCCACCCGACGGCCTCGTAGTAGCTCCAGAACGCCTCGGGGTTGAACGTGTAGCCCTTGGCCGAGACGTACTCCTCGACTTCCGCGAGCGCGGGTTTTACGAATCTCTTACTAACTGCCTTGCCTTGCTTTGCTTTGCCTTGCCTTGCTTTGGCTTCGGCGTTGTCTCCATCCCCCTTTTGCTCTGCCGAAAGGGGTTCGTCGTTTCCTTCCGGCTCGTCGTTTTTGGTTTCGCTTTCGCTAAAGGGGGGTTTCGGACTGTCTAAAGGGGGCTTTCTGTTGCCTCGTCCACCCGTTTTGCCAGTCGCTATGCACCGTTTCGAGTAGTCGATGTCCTCGCGGACGCTGGCGAAGATGGCATCGAGCGGCCACTCCAGATCAGGCTCGATGCCGTAGGTGCCGTACTGGGCCAAGGCCCAGAGGAGCTTTCCGCGCTGCTCCTCCGGTGCCTTGGCACAGGCTGCGGTGAACTTGGGAAGCCACTTGAATTGGGCCTCCTCCATGTCAGCGCTCCCAGGAATAGGCGGCCTTGGCCGCGCTGAAGGTCAGGGTGGCCTCGCTGCCCACGATCACCTCGAGCACGTCGAAGCTGATGGCCTCGACCTCGGGATGGTCGGCGGCGAAGCACATGGACACGCGCTGCAGGCGCTTCTTGTTGACCTTCGGCGCGGCGTCGTTGCCGCGCGAGCGCTTCACCTTCGCCTCGACCAGGAGCGCCTGGCCGTTGGTGACCGTGTAGACGCACTGGCCCTCGGTGCAACCGTAGCCGTGGGCACCCGGGATGTAGACCTCGAGTGCGAGGTCGAGAATCGAATACTGCTCCATCTTCACTCCTTAGAACGGGCAATCGTCGTCGTATACCTCGTCGGGCACGTCGTCGCGCTTGGCACCGCCGGAGAACGTGACGTTGTCCGCGATCACCTCGAGGCGGCTGTGCTTCTGGCCGTCCTTCTCCCACTTGCTCTGGCGCAGCCTGCCCTGGACGCACACGTGCGTGCCCTTGGACAGGTAGCGGTTGAGCGCCTCGGCGCGCTTGCCGAAAACGGTCACGTCGACCCAGTTGGGCACGCCCTGCCACTCGTCGCCGACCTTGCGGCGCTCGTTGACGCACACCGAGAACCGGAGCACCTGCGTGCCCGTCTGCGTGGCCCGCAGCTCGGGGTCGCGCCCGAGGTTGCCGCTGATGGCGACCGTGTTGATTCCGCTGCTCACTAGTCAATCTCCTTACTGTCCCTGGCCATCTGGGCCAGATGCTTGCCGAGCTCCTCGAGCTGCCTGTCGGTGAGCTTGGTCGTGTCGTCGGTGCCGAAGTTGGCCTCCTCGTACGCGCGGAGGCCCTCCTCCTTGACGCCGTTCTGCATGCACTCGGTCTTGAGCTTCGCTATCTTGGCGAGCATCACCTTGCGCTTGCTCGGGCGCGGCTTCGTCGGGGCCTTCTCCTTCGTCTCCTTGGGGCCTGTGTCGCCGTCGGTGTCCTCCTCGCCCACGAGGCCGAAGGCCATGAGCGCGGAGTAGCGGCGGGCGTAGGTCTCGCGCTTGCCGAACTCCTGCGGGTCGCTGGCGTACTCGTAGGGCTTCACGTCGAGCACGCGCTCCTCGCCGCAGAAGGCCACGATGGTGTTCAGGAGCATGCCCGCGCCGTTGGCGGCGACCTCGGAGCGCTGGTAGAAGAAGATTCCGCGCTTGTTCAGCGGCGGCCTGATGATGTTCAGGACCAAGTCAAGCGGGGAGTACGAGTAGGTCTGGTATCCCTTCTGGCCCGTCTTGCTCTTGGTCGGGTTGACCATCTCGGACTGCGCCTCCGCGAGCAGCTGGGTGAACATCGCGGACGGGTCGAACGTATCCGGCTGCACCGCCTGGACCATGGTCATCTCCTCGGCCATCACAGCTCACCGTCCCCGAGCAGGGCGGCCGCGCTCATTCCCTCGACGCGCGGGCCGAGCGCCTGCATGACGTCCTCGGGGTCGCAGCCGCGCACCGCTGCGGTCTTGGGCGACTTGGGGCACCACATGGCCCAGTCGACCGTCTCGCCCGTGTCGGTGCAAACGACCTTGTCCCCGGCCTTGGCGAAGTGGGCCTCCCAGCCCTTCTTGGGTACGATGTCCACCATGCCGATTGAGTCGAGGAGGGCCACGGCCTCGTCCATGCGCTCCTTGAGGATTACCGGGGCCGCTTTGCTGTAGCTGATGCCGATCTCGCCGACCTTCTCCTCGCCGACGATGATGGCGCGGCGGTCGGTATGGGTCTCGGCGAAGCCATCCATGATCTCCTGCCGCGCGATGGCCTTGGCCTCGTCGAGCGCGGGCTTGATTTGCTTCTGCATGGCCGTGAGCACGGCCAGCCTCTCGTCCTGCGTGTACTCCATTACTCACCGTCTCCAATCATTCGCGCCTCGTCCGTGATTACCTCGTAGACCTCTCCCGTCTCCGCGTCCACGTTCGCAGGTCGGTCGAACGGGAGCGGCTCGCCCTCGTCCTCCTCGTCGTAGTCGAGCGGCAACTCGTCCTGGATGTCGGCCACCGTCAGGACGACGGGCTTTCCGGAGAGCTTGAGGATGGGGAAGGCGTTGGCGTCGCTCGTCAGAATCTCGAGCTGCAGCACGGCCGTGCCGCCCTTGACCGTCGCCTGCTTGAAGTTGGCCCTGATCTCCATGGGTTCCATAGATGCCTCCTATTTGATGCCGAAGATGGCGGCCATGAACTCGCGGCACATCTCGCGCTCGTTCTCCTTGGTGATGGGCGTGAGCGCCTTGGCGACGAACTCGCGGCTCTCGGCCACGTCCTTCTCGTCGAGCTTCGCGAGCCCGGCCTCGCACAGCGCGATCATCATGTGGTAGGCGTTGGCGCTCTTCACGCCGCCTCGGTGGTCGGGGTGCTCCGCATCGAACATGAGGTTGTTCGCGATGCAGTTGGCGTGGTCGAGCACCTTCTTGTGGAAGTGGCCCGCCGGGAGTTCCTCGAAGAGGTTGCCGTCGAAGTACTTATCGTTCATTTCTTTTCTCCTTTACGTATTCCTCGGTGAAGTGGGTGATGCGCACCTTTGCCAGCGGCGGTGTGCCGTATGGCGTGCGGCATCCCTTCTTGACGCCTCCCATCACCACGTGGGCGTCGTCCGTGTACGCGACGCCGTTGAGCGCGTCGCATACGAGCTTTCCGATGTTGTCCCAGTCGGGCTTGCCGAGGTCGGCGCGGCCCACCCAGTACTTCGGGTTGCTCTTGGCGAGGGGCCTGAAGGTCTCGATGGCGACGGTCACGATGCCGTCGAAGTCCCCGTGGTCCTCGTGCTCGGCCCTGTAGGCCTTGCGTACGGCCTCCTCGGCGAGCCTCGTCTGCTTCGGGGTGTAGTTGCGTCCGGTTCGCGGGTCGGTCCGGTGGCGCTCCTTGCCCACGATCTTCTCCAGCTCGAGCTGGAAGGTCATGGAGCGCTCCTTGCGCCTGACCCAGCTCATGCCGTGAACCCGTCGGACTGGCTGCGATGCTTGTTGAAGGCGTCCTTGAGGCTTGGGTAGCGCGCCTCCATGATTCGGGCGAATGACGGAGCGAGGCCGTTGCGCACGCCCACGTGCAGCTCGTTGCGGACCATGTTGACGAGGTAGTTGGCGCTCACGTAGCCCTTCTTGGAGAGCCTCACGGCGTTCTCGACCATGTAGTTCCATGCGCCGGGGTTCTCGACAATCCAGCGGCGCGCGTCCTCCGCGTCCGCCTCGCCCTTGGCCCCGAGGCCGAATATCTCGAGCTGGCCGCTCTGGGGCTTCGGCCTGTAGCGCTCGTCGTTACGCATGCACGCCCACCGCCTCGTATGCGGCCTGCGCGCTGTGCACCGCGCCGTCCATGGTCGGGATAATCCAGAGCCACAGCAGCGCGCACATCGCGAGCGCCGTCACGGTGATGCCGACCAGCATCCCGGCCATGAAGGCGTTCTTCTGCCTGTCGGCCTGCTCCTGCGCTGGCAGGCGGTAGCCCTCGCGTGCTACGATGCGGGGAGTCCTGTTGGACGTGCGGGCGCTCTTGGTGTGGTTGCTGGGGGTGCCCGCGTATCTGTTTTGAGGGGTCATTCTTCCTCCGTTTCCTCGTCCTCGACTTTCAAAAGGTTTTCGTTGATTTGCTTTTTTGCGCGATATTTGCGGCTGTAGAGCCGCTGGCGCTCCTTGTTCGCCTTGTCCTCCCTCCTCACCTCCTCCTCCATCGCCCGCACCTGCTCGGCGATCTCGGCGGCGCGCTGCTCCCTTGTGCAGGAGACGCACCATCCGGTCCGGTTCGACAGCGGCTTGAAGGTCTCCCTGCCGCACTTGGGGCAGAGCCAGCGCTTGCGGAGTGAGAGTCCGTAGCGGTGCGCCTGCACCTCAATGGCCGTTACCGATTTACCGAGCGCCTCGGCTATGGCCACGGCCCCGTCCCCGGCGTGCTCCTCGAGGTAGCGGACTTCGCTGCTCGTCCACGTCATTACGCCCGACGTCCCTTCCAGGACTTGAAGCGGCGCTGCAACTTCCGGCGCATGATGTCGAGCCTTTGGTTGCGGGGCATTACGCCACCGCCTTCTTGATGAGGCGCTCGTTCGAGCGGGCCATGAGGTAGTCGAGGCTGCAGTCGAAGATGTCGGCCATCGAGATCAGGAGGGTGCTCTTGATGGGCGTGCGGCCCGCCTCCCAGTCCTTGACCGAATCGCGCGAAACCTCGAGTTCGTCGGCGAGGTCCTGCTGCGACATTCCGAGGCGCACGCGCTCCGATGCGATGTTGTTCTTCATCTCTATCTCCTTTCTTCCCTAGGTCCCCGTTTTGGGTACCTCGTAAGGGAACTATACCCCCAAATTGGGGATGCCGCAAGAAGATATATTGATAAAAGTCCCCATTTTGGGTATCTTCTTCTTACCGAGGAAAGGAGCGAGGCCATGATGCTCAAGGAGTACAGGCTTAAGAACGGCCTTACGCAGGAACAGGTAGCCGATTATCTCGGCATCCCCAAAAAGACCTATCAGAATTACGAGCGCGAGGTGCGCGACGCCGATTCCGACGTGCTGTGCGCGCTGGCCGACTGCTACGGAATCACGCTCGACCAGCTCGTTGGCAGGGATGGCGGCGGCTCCGATCTGGCGGCGAATATAAAACAGCTCGAATCGCTGTACGTCTCGATGAGCGACGATGGCCGAGACGCCCTCATGATTGTCGCGTCGGGGCTTGCCGAGCGATTCCCGGAATAGGAGGAGTCATGGAGCCTGTAAGGCGCTGCATCGCGGATAACATCAAGAAGTTCCGCCTGGAGAAGGACCTAAGTGTTGAAGACATAGGCAATGCCATAGGTAAGAGCGGTAAGACAGTTAGCTCATGGGAGGTCGGGCGCGGCCAGCCAGACGCCGACACCATGACCAGGCTCTGCCGACTGTTCGATGTCGACATAGCCGACTTCTACGGCGAGAGCGGTGATCTGGCACCAATCTCAAACGATGAGCGCGATCTCGTCGACACGTACCGCGACCTTACGTCGCCGCACAAGCATGTTTTATTGGCTGTCGCCCGCGAGCTGCGGGCGGCGCAGGGGAAGGAGTAACCCATGATTACCCGCAGAACGTTCCTGGCCGCTATGGCCACGGCTTCGCTAGCGCCGCTTGTCGGATGCTCCGGCGGGCAACAAGCCGGTTCCGGTCAGCAATCGTCTGGCGAGTTCAAGGAGGTCGAGAATCGGAGCGAACCGAAACCATTGGAGATTACCGAGTCAGGCTGGTCGGTGGTCGGCGACGGATGGGTCTACTACGGCTTCGCGCTGAAGAACACCAACAAGGACGTCGAGGCCCAGATGCCTACGGTGACGATAACGGGCAAGGCCGAGGACGGCTCCATCGTCTTCTCCGACAAGCAGACCCTGTTCGTCGTCCTCCCCGGTGAGACCGTACACTACGGTTTCCAGGCGGGAAACGGCACCGCCCCCGCAACGGTCGAGTTTAAGGCGAATGAGCCGAGCTGGGTAGACAGCCAGACGCTGGACGAAGACGTCTTTACCGTATCGAACACGGCTGAGGTACCTGACTCGTACGGCGGCGTCTCGTACACAGGCGAGTTGACCGCCAACTACGATCTGGATAAGAAGCAGTACAGCCAGGTCGCCGTCTCCGTGATTGCCCGCGACGCCTCCGGGGCCATCAACTACGGAAACACGACGTTCGTCGATACCCCGTCCAAGGGCGAGTCCGAGCCGTTCGAGATTTCCTGCTTCAACATGCCCGAGCACTCCTCGTTCGAGGTATACGCCCAGGTCTGGTAGCGGCAAAGTGAAACCCCGCAGGTCGAAGCGCGCCAACGCTGCTGCGGGGTTTACCAGATAGCCGCCCGTTTGGAGGGCATCCTAGATTATGCCAGAAGATATAAAGACCGCCGTCATATACGCCCGCTTCTCGTGCTCGAAGCAGCGCGAGGCTTCGATTGACGACCAGCTGCGCGTCTGCCGCGACTGGTGCGCGCGCGAGGGCTACGCCATCGTCGGGGAGTACTCCGACTACGCCATGAGCGGCCGCAGCGACGACCGCCCCGAGTTCCAGAAGATGATTGCCAACGCGGGCGAGTCGGACATCGTGCTGGTCTATATGATGGACCGCTTCTCGCGCGACGAGTACGACGCGCCCGCGTACAAGCACGAGCTGCGCAGGAAGGGCGTCGAGGTCGTGTCGGCCATGGAGGCCATGCCGGACGGCCCAGAGCGCATCCTGATCGAGAAGATTTACGAGGGCCTCGCGGCCGTGGAATCGGTCAAGACCTCCATGAGGACGAGGCGCGGCATGGAGGGCAACGCCCTCAAGTGCAAGACCAACGGCGTGCGCGTCTACGGCTACGGCCGGAACGAGGACGACGAGTACGTTGTGAACGAGGACGAGGCCGCGATAGTGCGCGAGGCGTTCCGGCGCTCCTGCGACCACGAGCCGGTCGACTCCATCGCCAGCGACTTCGCGCGGCGTGGCGTGACCACGAGGACGGGTAGGCCGTGCGGCTACTCGATGGTGTACCAGATGCTCCACAACAGGAAGTACACGGGCTTCTACTCGTGGGGTGGCATAGAGGTGGACGGCGGCATGCCACAGATTATCGACAAGGCGACCTTCGCGATGGCCCAGGAGGTGAAGCCGAAGAAGCGCCGGGCCTCGGAGGACTGGGGCACGTTCGCGCTGTCGGGCAGGGCGATCTGCTCGGAGTGCGGCCACAACATGGCCGGGACGTCGGGCCGTGGCAAGAAGAACGTCAAGTACGAGTATTACGGCTGCCGCTGCGGGGCCAAGCCCGTCCGGCGCGACTGGCTCGAGCACGAGCTGGCCGAGGCCATCAGGGGGATGCTGCGCGACCGCGAGACGGCCCTCCGCATATCCCACATGCTCTGGGACGAGCCGGAGCCGGAGATAGCCGACGCGCGCAGGCGGGCCATGGCGTCGAAGCGCAAGGCCGAGAACGGCCTCCAGAACATCATGGCCGCTATCGAGCAGGGCATCGTGATGCCGGAGTTCACCGACCGCATAGCCCAGCTTCAGGCCCAAAAGGCGCGCGCCGAGCGCGATCTGGCCTCATACGACGAGGCGCGTATCGACCCCGAGGAGTTCGCGGACTTCCTCCAGTGCGGCGGCGGGATGGACGACGCGGCCGTCCTCGATTCCTTTGTCTATCAGGTGATGGTGACGCCGGAGGAGTGCGTGGCCACGCTCTACTGCGACGACGAACGAAACGAACCCGCACGACTTAGCATCGCACGGGTTCGCACATTTTCGGGTTGGTGCCCCCAGCGGGATTCGAACCCGCGATATCCACCTTGAAAGGGTGGCGTCCTTGGCCGCTAGACGATGGGGACAGCGGGAAAGAGTATAGCAGACTTTTTTGCCGGCGCGTATATCGTTGGCAAACTGGAAAACCACCACACAGGAGTAGGCTTTTATTCCGATTTTCAAATATCTCAATCTGTAACATCTGGGCGGGCAAATCGGCTCTATCTGTTACAGATCGAGATAGACGGCGGGCGTCGGCACCAACATCTCAATCTGTAACAGTAAGACGACTTTTAACGGTCTAGATGTTACAAATCGAGACAAACTACCGTGGCGGGTCGAAACCACCACAAAGGTGCCTGTCCCCTTTGTGGTGGTGGGGCGTTAGGGGAGGAGCTTCATGGCGGCGTCGTGAGCGGTGTGCTCGTAGGTGTCGTCGAGGGGCTTGAGCGGCAGCAGAGCTGTGGCCTGCGCATCGCCGCGGCGCTCGAGGGCGTGGGTAATGAGCCAGTCGGCAAGCTCGGGGTTCTTGGGCAGTGCCGGTCCGTGTAGATACGTGCCGATGACGCCCTTGTAGATCAGGCCCTCAAAGCCATCGTCGCCGTTGTTGCCGGTGCCCGCGACGACGGACGTTCCGAGCGGCGTCGCCTCTGCGTCGAGCAGGGTGCGGCCGCCGTGGTTCTCGAATCCCACAAAGGGCTCGGGTGCCAGGTCGGTCTTGACGGCGACGTTGCCGATCAGGCGGTCGGAGCCGCGCACGGTTTCGGCGGCAATGACCCCCAGACCCTCGATGCGATCCTCGCCCATGTAGTACGAACGGCCGAGCAGCTGATAGCTGCCGCAGATGGCAAGCAGCGAGCCACCGTCCTCAACATAGGCCGCGACCTTATCTTTTTGGGCGAGCAGCTCGTGTGCCACGGCCAGCTGGTCGCGGTCGGAGCCGCCGCCCATCATGACGATATCGGCATCGGCCAAATCAAGCGTTTCGCCCATACGGACCTCGTCTACACGCACGGGAATGCCGCGCCAGGCGCAGCGGCGCTCGAGGGCGATGACATTGCCGCCGTCGCCGTAGAGGTTGAGGGCATCGGGGTACAGATAGACGATGCGCAGCGGGCGCGAAAGCTCGACCGGCGCAATGTCGGTGGGGACAGCGCTACCATCGGCGCCCGTTACGGCGTGGGAGGCGACCGAACTTGCATCGGTGCCTTTGAGCCCGTCGAGCTCCTTGACCAGCGGCGGGAAGGCCGTGTAGTTGGCGACGGCGTAGAAGGTGTCATCGGCGGCCTCGTCTGCCACGGCGCCGATCGCCTGCGCGACGTCCGAGATAATCGCGGCATCGATGCCGGCGTACTTGAGGCGTACCTGCATGTCGTGCGCACGCGTGCCTCCGGCAAAGGCGACAAGACCCGGCGTGTCGGCGATGCGCTCGAAGTCGACATCGTAGATCCACGAGACATCGTGGCCGTCGGCATCGTTATCGTTTAGGAAGAAGGCGCAGAGCCTGCCACCTGCCGTTTTAATGGACTGGATCTGGCGATCGAAGCCCACGGGATTCTTGGCCAGGTTGGCCTCGACGGTGCGGCCGGCAATATCCCAGCGGCCCATGCGTCCGCCGGCGGGCACGTAGGCATTAAGCGTGGGCTGCAGGTGCGCCGCGTCCACGCCCAGCTCGTGCGCAGCAAAGAAGGCGGCGGCAACGTTATAGACCATGTACAGGCCGTTGTAGCGTGTGGCGATGTGTGCGGCAGCCGCGTCGGGCGCAGATCCAAAGACCAGGTCAAAGCTGTAGCCGTCGCAGCTGAGCTCCACGCCCGTCACGCGACGGACAAGCGCAGGGCGGGCCCAGCCGCACGAGGGGCAATGGTAGGCGCCGAGCTGGCCGTACTGTACGTAGTCGTACTCCAACGGGGCGTTGCACTGCGAGCAAAAGCGCGAGTCGCTAATGCGGTCGGACTCGGTGTTGGTGGCGCCATCGATGCCAAAGGCAATACTCGCGTTGGGAACGCGCACGGCAATCGAGGCGCACAGCGGGTCGTCAGCGTTGTAGATGAGCGTCGTTGTCGGCGAAAGCTCCAACGCGTGGGCGATGACCTCTTGGGTGTGATCGATCTCGCCATAGCGATCCAGCTGGTCGCGGAACAGGTTGAGCAGCACAAAGTACGTCGGTTTGAGCTTGGGCAGAACGCGTACGGTGTAGAGCTCGTCGCACTCAAAAACGCCCACGCGCTTGCCGCTGCTGGTGTGCTTAAGGCCGCCGCGGGCCTCGAGCAGAGCACCCACCACACCAGGCTCCATATTGTTGCCGGCACGGTTGCACACCACGGTAGCGCCGCTGGCAGCAACGGCGTCAGCGATGAGGTTGGAGGTGGTGGTCTTGCCATTAGTACCGGTAATCACTACGCTGCGGTCGACGAGGCCGGCGAGGTCGCTCAGCAACTCGGGGTCGATCTTCATGGCGATGCGGCCGGGGAGTACGCCGCCCTGGCGTTTGAGGACAGAGCGCAGTCCCCAGCGGGCGATATCGCTCGAGGTGCAGGCGAGAGATGAGCGGAAGTTCATGAAGTCGTTCCTAACGTGAATGACATGGTCGGGGCGATCGCGTCGCTAAAAGCCGTAGCGGCGCGCAAATTCCTGGGCGAGCTGCGATACATCTTCGCAGGCGTTGGCCCAGGGGGCAAAGTCGGGGGTGTCCGAGATAATGCCGTCGGCTTCCCAAACCGCCTGGTGCGAGAGGTCCCAGGGGTCGCGCGGCTCGGGCCGGCAGGGAAGATACGGCGTCTGGTACATGGGGTTCAGCAAGAAGAACGCGCCGCCCTCGCAACGGTTAGCGAACTCACGCAGCGCGCGCGTCGCCGGGCGCATCTTGTTTGTTTTGAACAGCAGAATCGTGCGAGCGAGCAGGTACCAAGGAGAGTTTTCGAGTGCGTCTGCCCCCATCTGCTCCTCGAGCTGGTGGGCCAGGGCAAAAAAGCCGTCCTGGTCTTCCAGACGAGCGAAGGCGAGCAACACGGTGCCGGCGGCTCGGGTGGGGTAGCCTTCCGCCTTAAGGACGCGGCGGGCGTAGTTGGCGGCAGCACGGTAGCGGGCGCTCGCCATGCACAGCTGCGAGATGGCCTCGAGCGTGTGGAGCCACCCGATAAGGGCCGGCTCGCTCACGGTAAGGTCCGCTGCGGTGACACCGTCGGCCAAAACATTATTGGCCCAGTAGTGCGGGGCCTCCATATCAAACCCGGGCACGCTCTGTTGCAGGTAGTCGGCCGTGCTCGTCTCGAGCTTCATCAGGTCGCCCAGGCAGGCGTCGACGGGCGTGTCTGCCAAAATGATGGCGAGCAGCTGGGCATCGACGGCCAGCGCATCGATGCGGACGATCTTGAGCAGCTCATCACGCATATCGTCGAACAGGCGGTTGCGCGTCTGCTCAAACTCCTCGTCGCTGCCCATGTCCTCGATGCGATGGAGCTCGTCGAGCAGGTGGCGATGAACACCGGCATAGGACAGCAGCGCCTGGGCATGCTCGGACTGCGCATACTTTTGGGGATTCGCACTAATGTCGTTATGGACAAGCTCGCGTGCTGCATCGGTGAGCTCGGGGTGCGACGCCAGATAGGTGCGCTCCAAGTAGGCGGGGATGTAGACGCTCGGATCCATTAGAGGTCCCCTCCCTTAAATGGAAGCCCCTGCTCGGCTGCACGCAGGATGCGCTCGTCGATCTGGGAGCGCACGATGTCGTTGGTGGCGACCCAGGCGGCAAAGCTGGCGTTGTCGGGAGCGCCCAGGCCCTCCTGCAGTACCGGCGTCGCCTCGGACAATGCAAGGACAAGCTCGTCGGTGGAGCCCACACCCACGTTGACACGGGCATAGACGCCATCGGGAAACTCGGTTTGGAAGTAGAGCGCCTCGGCTGCGTGTGGACAAGAACGCGCAAGGATGCGCAAGTAGTGCTCGGCGCCCTCGTAGTCCAGCTCGCGCCAGGCAGCGCTCATCAGCGCGATGAGCGTCCATGGGTCCAAGTCGCGCTCCGCGTCCTTGGGACGACGGCGCAGCGGCGTGTTGGCGAGATAGGGGACGGAGTGGGCAGAGCGAAAGCGTTTGAGCTCCTCGGCGGGGTATTCGAGCTTTGCCATGGCGAGCATTGCGGTGTGGCGGACGCCGGCAGGATCGTTGGGGGCAAAGTCGAGGCTGCGGTTTGCGGCTTCGAGCGACATGCGGTAGCGGCCGCTAATGAGGGCGCGTGACGCAAGGGCGGCAAGCCAGCGCAGGTAGGGGCGGCGCATAAGGTCGCCAGCGGCCTCGCGCTCGTAGGGGTCCTGCGCCGAGGCGATCTTGAGCGCCAGATCGTGCTCCACCTCGTCGCACTTGGACACCAGATACTGTACGTATTCCTCGTTGGAGCTGGCGGTGAGGGCGGTCAGCATGCGCTGAGCGTCCCAGTTGGCCGGATCGAGCGCGGCTGCCTCGCGGAGCATGTTCTCGGCAGCTGCCTCTTCTTGCTCTGCCTGGGTATCGTCGGGGATAAAGGGAATGCGGTAGTCGACAGCCTCGACCACCTTGGCAATGAGGTGCCCGGCGCGGTCGCGGTCGTGCACGATGAGCGGTGCGGGGTTGCGGGTGAATTGTTCCATCAGACGCTCTACGGCGGCAGCGTCGGTGAGCGGGATATTGTCGCGGCGCAAGGCCTCAAGAACGAGGCGATGGCAATCCTCTTGAATGGGATCGAATGCCATGGGGCCTCCTTTGCTGCGGTTAGGGTTCAAATATCTCTATATAAGCTTCTAGTTTACCCGCATGTGGCACACCGAGGGTGTCGCACTTGGACTTGCATCTTTGCACCACGAAGACGGATGTCGCACAAATGTCGGCACCTTGGACGACCGAGTGGTATCACGGTGCCGCAAACGGTCGATTTTTGGCGGCGAACGGGGCGCATTTTGGAGGGGCACAGTCCTGCCCGGGATATGTGGTCAACCTTGATAAAACGTTTGCCCAGCTTGGGAGTATGAATGCCGCACAAGGGTCTTCAGGGATAGAAAAAACGTTTCATCATTGGCGGCTTTAGGTGAATAACTGACCAACCAGAACGGTAAAATAGTGTTTGTCTGAGCGTTGAGACGTTTAGACATCGCGCATTGTCATCGCCGGCAACGCGCAAACCGGTCCTAACGGAGCCAATTGGGTGCTCCGTTATATACGCAAGTCTAAGAGGGGCTTGTTTAGGAGGCACAGTATGGGACGTTTTACCAATCCTCGCGATCTGTACTTTGGTGAGGGCGCTCGCCACGAGGTAAAGAACCTCAAGGGCAAGAAGGCCATCATCGTTTCTGGCGGCAGCTCTATGCGCCGTGGCGGGTTCCTGCAGGACGTTGAGGCCGACCTTAAGGAAGGCGGTTTCGAGGTCAAGCTGTTCGAGGGCGTCGAGTCCGACCCGTCCATCGAGACGGTCATGAAGGGCGCCGAGGCCATGCGCGAGTTCGAGCCCGACTGGATTATCGCCATCGGCGGCGGCTCGCCCATCGATGCCGCTAAGGCCATGTGGGTCTTCTACGAGTATCCCGAGGAGTCCTTCGATAACATCATCCAGCCGTTCAGCTTCCCCGAGCTGCGTCAGAAGGCTCATTTCTGCGCCATCTCCTCTACCTCCGGTACCGCTACCGAGGTCACCGCGTTCTCCGTCATTACCGACTACGCCAAGGGCATCAAGTACCCGCTGGCCGACTTCAACATCACCCCTGATGTCGCCATCGTCGACCCCGAGCTCACCTACACCATGCCCGCCAAGCTGTGCGCTCACACCGGCATGGATGCTCTGACCCACTGCATGGAGGCCTACGTTTCCACCTTCGCCTCTATGTTCACCGACGCCAACGCTCTGCACGGCATCCGCGAGATCGTCGAGTGGCTGCCCAAGTCCTATGCTGGCGACCATGAGGCCCGTCAGCACATGCACGAGGCTCAGTGCATCGCCGGTATCGCCTTCTCCTCGGGCCTGCTCGGCATCGTTCACTCCATGGCTCACAAGACCGGTGCTGCCTTCGAGAACGGCCACATCATCCACGGTGCCGCTAACGCCATGTACCTGGGCAAGGTCATCCAGTGGAACTCCAAGGATCCCCGTGCTGCCGAGCGTTACGCTTACGTGGCCAAGGAGATCCTGCACCTTCCCGGCGAGACCAACGAGGAGCTCATCGCTGCGCTCGTCCAGAAGATTCGCGACCTCAACGACCAGCTCAACATTCCGCAGTCCATCAAGGATTACGCGAATGGCGGCGTGAAGGTCGACGCCGAGAACCCGCAGATGGTCTCCGAGGAGGAGTTCCTCGCCAAGCTGCCCGAGATCGCCGCGAACGCCGAGCAGGACGCCTGCACGCCCGAGAACCCGCGTGAGACCAAGGCTGCCGACTTCGAGAAGATCCTCAAGGCCTGCTACTACGACACCGACATCGATTTCTAATCGACTCTTGTTATCGTAACGAGGGGCTCCGCACGTATCTGTACGGAGCCCCTTTCTTTTTTATTTTAGAGAATGGGATAGTTATGGCTGCAATTTTCAATAGCCCCAGCAAGTACATCCAGGGTCCGGACGAGCTCGCCAAGCTCGGCTCCTATGTCGAGCCGCTCGGCGCTAAGGCTCTCGTCATCGTGACGCCTTCGGGCAAGAAGCGCGTCGGTGCCAAGATCGAGGGCGGCTTTGCCGAGGCTAAGGCCGAGCTGCTGTTTGAGGACTTTAACGGCGAGTGCTCCAAGGGCGAGGTCGATCGCCTGGTTGCGCTCGCTCGCGACAACGGTTGCGACATCATCGTCGGCGTCGGTGGCGGCAAGATCCTCGACACCGCGAAGGCCGTCGCCTATTACCTGGAGTCCCCGGTTATCATTTGCCCCACCATTGCTTCGACCGATGCCCCGTGTTCGGCGCTTTCGGTGCTCTATACCGATGACGGCCAGTTCGACAAGTACCTCTTCCTTAAGGCAAACCCCAACATTGTCCTGATGGATACGACGGTTATCGCGGCGAGCCCGGTGCGCCTGACGGTTTCCGGTATGGGCGATGCGCTCGCAACCTATTTCGAGGCTCAGGCGACGCACGACGCCGACGGCGGCACCTGCGCTGGCGGCAAGGGCGGCATGGCCGGCCTGGCGCTCGCCAAGCTCTGCTATGAGACGCTCATGGCCGATGGCGTCAAGGCCAAGGTCGCGCTGGAGAAGGGTGCGCTCACGCCTGCCGTCGAGCACATCATCGAGGCCAATACGCTGCTTTCGGGTATTGGCTTTGAGAGCTCGGGCCTTGCTGCTGCTCATGCCATCCACAATGGCCTGACGATGCTGCCCGAGTGCCACGGCATGTATCACGGCGAGAAGGTCGCCTTTGGCACTATCGTCCAGCTGGTACTCGAGGATGCTCCGACTGAGAAACTCGAGGAAGTCTTGGGCTTCTGCATTGAGCTGGGCCTGCCGGTCACGATGAAGGAACTTGGCGTTGCCGAGCTTACGCGCGAGCAGGCCATGATTGTTGCCGAGGCCGCCTGCGCGCCCGATGACACCATGTGCAACATGCCGTTTGAGGTGACGCCCGAGATGGTCGCAAACGCCATCCTGGGTGCCGACGCACTGGGCCACTACTATCTCATGGATGAGTAAATCAAGCTAAGGAAGGGGCAAAGCCGGCAGATTGCTTTACCCTTTTTTGCTATGGTGCAAAGGGGTCAGGTTGCTTTGCACCAATTGTTGTTGATGAAAGGGCGGATTCTCGTATGGCGCTTCCCATGGTTTATGGCGGTCCCGGACGATATGTTCAGGGGCCGGGTGAGCTCTCGCGTCAGGGCAGGTATTTGTCATGGTTGGGCTGCGCTGCCTATGTCTTGTTTGATCAGGGCACCGAGGATCGGCTGTGCAGGCAGATCGTCGATGGATTTCTGGACGAAGATCTAAGCGAGCCGTTCTTTAAGATTTATGACGGTCCGTGTACGGAAGAGGCCGTTGTCGAAATGGCTAAGGAAGCCCAGGCCGAGTATTGCGACATGGTAGTGGGTATTGGCGGCGGCAAAATGCTCGATATCGCCAAGGCCGTTGCGTTTTATGCCGAGTTGCAGTTGTGCGTATGCCCCACGGCGGCGTCGATGGACGGTCCGTGCAGTGCGATTTCGGTGCTGTATCACGAGGATGGGTCGTTCGACCACTACCTGATGCTCGAGAAGAATCCAGACCTGGTCGTGGTCGATACCAACGTGGTCGCGTCAGCCCCGCTGCGTATGACGGTCGCTGGCATGGGCGACGCGCTGGCAACGTACTTCGAGGCGCGTTCGTGCGCCGCGGCGCGCGGCGCCAACGAGCATGGTGGCGCGCCGGGACACTTGGCCTTGGTTGCGGCTCGTGCCTGCTATGACACGCTTATGGAGTGCGGCGTCGCTGCCAAGCGCGATCTCAAAAAGGGACGTATATCGCCGGCGGTTGAGCGCCTGATCGAGTGCAATATTCTGCTCTCGGGTGTTGGCTTTGAGAGCGGTGGCCTAGCGCTTGCCCATGCCATCGCCAACGGCCTGACGATTCTGCCCGAGTGCAAGGCCATGCATGGTGAGGCCGTGGCATTTGGCCTGGTGGTGCAACTGCGCCTGGAGCGTGCGCCCGAGCTTGATCAGGTGCTCGAGTTTTGCCAGCGCGTTGGTCTGCCGACGACGCTCGAGGAGCTGGGTCTTGGCGAGATTTCCGATGCCGATCTGCTGAGCGTTGCGGACGCAACTTCTAAGAACGAGCGCAACATGGCCAACGAACAGACAAAGGTGACCAAACAAAAGCTCGTGCAGCTCATGCGCGAGGCATAGCTTGGCGCTTGATTGGCCTTGTGCAATCGAGGCAGCGATAGGCCATGGGCTATTTGCCGCAAAGATGCTCCGCGTGTAATTTGCCCGAGGCGTGGGCCGATAGCGTATCATTATCTCTTGCTTGTTTGCACTGCTCAGGGAGGGGCCGCGCATGGCGCAGGAACACGATCTGTTTGATGACATTATCGAGATCAGCAAGGGTTTCGACTTTCTTAAAAACCCGCTTGGCGGTGTGACCGATGCACTCGATCCGTCGGCGCCGCAGTGGAATCCTGCCGACTACAAGGAGCGTCCGCGCGGCAACACCATTCCGTGCTTGACCTGCAAAAACGAAAAGAGCGGCTGCACCGCGTGCATGGACGTGTGCCCGGTCAACGCTATCGAGGTCGAGGAAGACGCCATCGAGATCCTCGACTCCTGTCGCAAGTGCGGCCTGTGCGCCGCTGCCTGTCCGACCGAGGCGATCATCTCGCCGCGCCTGGCGCCCAAAAACCTGTATGACGATATCGTCTCTGCTGCTACGAGCCACGAGACCGCCTACGTCACCTGCACGCGCGCCCTCAAGCGCATGCCGCGCGAAAACGAGGTCGTCGTTGCCTGCGTGGGCGATATTACGGCCGAGACCTGGTTCTCGGTGCTGGCCGACTATCCTAACGTGAGTGTGTACCTGCCGTTGGGCGTGTGCGATAAATGCCGCAACACCGGCGGTGAGGACATTCTGGGCGAGGCAATTGCGAAGGCCGAGGAGTGGTCTGGCACGGGTATGGGCCTGGAGGTCGACCCCAAGAGCCTCAAGTGCCATAAGCGCCGCGAGTACGAGCGCAAGGAGTACATGGAAAAGATCGCTCGCACCACGGGCCTGACGGTGACCAAGCTCAACCCGGCAACGGCGGCGCTGGCCTCGGTGACGCAGAAGCTCAAAGCCCATCGCCACCAGATTACCCAGCTCGAGCGCACGCTCAACACCATGTGCGGTACCACGACGGCAAAGCGTCGCCGTACGCTCACGCACGGTCGCCAGCTGGTGCTCTCGACGCTGCAAAACCATCCCGAGCTTGCCCAGAACATGCAGGTGAGCACGCCGGAATGCGATTTTGACAAGTGCACGTCGTGCGGCGAGTGCGTCAATGTATGCCCCACGTTCGCCTGCGATTTGGTGGGAAGCGGCCGCTTTGCGTTGGAGTCCACGTATTGTTTAGGCTGCGGCGCCTGTGTCAAGGTTTGTCCCGAGCATGCGCTCAAGCTGGTTGAACACGATACGTCCAACTTGGTTGTCGTTGACCCCGAGGCCGAGGAAAAGGCTGCCCAGAAGGCGAAGGCTCACGAAGAAGCTGAGAAGGTCAAGGCCGAGGCAAAGGAAAAGCTCAACAAGGTGCTCGATCAGGTGGAGAAGCTCGCGGACTAGCTAAAAGAGCGTAAATGATGGCCGGTGGGACAGACACTGCCCCGCCGGCCAAAAAAAGTTGCGGTGGAATAGTTCCTGTTTTGCCCTTAAGCTGGCCATTCTAGGAACTATCCCACCGCAACTAATAGATAGTTAGTTCATGCTGCTTTGATGGCCGGTTCGACCGGTACCGTTGCGCGTCACGGTTTCATGGAGCAAAAAGAACCCGGGGACCTGTTTGGTCTCGGTGTATTCCATAAGGATGCCGTCGGCGTTGTAGGTCTGCCCGCGTATAACGGCGAGTGCGTTAAAGTCGTCGAGATCGAGCACGCGCGTATCCTCGGGCGTGGGATGCTCGATCGTTACATCGCGTTTGCCCGTGGCAATCCTAATGCCAAGATCTTCTTCGAGGTAACGATAGATCGAGTCGTTGACAATCTCGGGTGTCAGCCCCGGTACTTGTGAGCTTAGGTAATAGGAGTCGTCGGAGCACACGGCTTGTCCGTCTGCATAACGGATGCGTTTGGCGCGTGTGAGCTCACAGCCTTCGGGAAACCCAGTAATCTTGGAGAGCGCCTTGCTGCAGATGAGGAGCTCAAAGACGGTGGTGACAGTCTTGAGCTCAAAGCCTCGGTTGACCGCGATTTCCTTAAAGGTCTCGAGTCCGCCGCCACCACGACTCTTCTCGTCACTGATGTTGCGAATGACGCGCATGCCTTTGCCTTGCTGGGGGAGCACGTAACCATCTGCCGCAAGCATCGAGATGGCGCGACGGACCGTCATGCGCGAACAGTCAAACAGCTGCGTGAGCTCAGTCTCCGAAGGCAGATAACTCTGATAGGCGTATGTGCCGTCGTCAATCGACTGCTTCACGTTGTCATAAATAGTTTGGAAGATGGCTCGCGCCATGACGGTCTCCTAGAGCTGGGTGCGCGAACGACGGGTGAGGGCCGCCCGCGCAGGTGTCAATCGATTTACTTGCTGGGGTCGATTATATATTTACCCATGGCACGCAGGGCCGGGTCTGACAGGATGGCGCCGAGTTCGTCGAGGGAAGCCACCTTGGCGACCATCGAGGATACGTCGAGCCTGCCAGAGTCGATGAGCTCGAGCGCGCGACGCTGCGTATAAGGGTTGATGTAGGACGAGGTGAGCACAAGCTCCTTCTGGAAGACCTCGAAGGGCTTGACGGTGATTGTCTCATCGGGCTTGGTGAGGCCGAACATCATGACCGTAGCCTTGTGGCCGGCGATCTGGATGGCCTGCTCGATGGTGACGGGCTTGCCAACACACTCGATAACGACATCGACGTTGCCGACGCCCTCCTGCTTCAGGCGGGCCGGGACGTCCTCGTGGATGGAATCAATTGCCAGATCGGCGCCGAGTTTGAGCGCAACCTCGCGCTTGCCCTCGACGGGCTCGAGCAAGACGACCTTGGTGGCGCCGGCGTTTTTGGCAAGCTGCATCATTAGCAGACCGATCATGCCACCGCCGATGACGACAACCGTGCTGCCGGGCTTGATGTTGCACATATCGATGCCGTGCAGGCAGCAGGCGACGGGCTCGGTCATAGCACCCTGCTCAAAGCTGGTGTGATCGCCCAACTTGTAGACTTGCTGCATATCGACGGAGCAGTACTCGGCAAAGCCGCCGTTAACGGTGGTGCCGTAACCGGTCATATGCTCGCAGTAGTGGTTGATTCCGTCGCGGCAGGGTTCGCAGCAGCCGCAGGGATGGTTTGGGTCGATGCACACGCGATCGCCCGGTTTAAAGCCAGCGACGTCGCTGCCCACGGCCTCGACAACGCCCGCAAACTCATGACCAAGGATCGTGGGCGGGGTAACGTCGGCTGCACCCTTGTCGCCTTCATAGATATGAACGTCGGTACCGCAGACGCCGCAAGCCTTGACGTTGATCAGAACGTCGCGCTTGCCCACGGCCGGCTTTGTCGAATCCTCGACCCTGAGATCGTGCTTTCCATAGAAGACCGCGCTTTTCATGGTGACTCCTTAACGTGGCGGTGAATGTTGTAATGAAGTATAGGCATGTCTATAGATATAGACAAGCACATCTATACAAGTTGAAAAGAAATATAAATTGCAGCCATCAGCTATGTTAGATTTAGCAGGGGAAATACTGGACATATACCGTTTACCGCGAATAATCAACCGTTGGCCGACCACAGTATTTATACTAACTTGTATAGATGAGTGATGTGATAAAACGTAAGTGCAAGAAGTCAGGGAAGCGGGCCCACCCGTCCTATTGCACGAGGTACACGCAAACGGCGCGTCTGCGGTCTCGAGTGAAGCCAAAACCGCAGCGCTCCGAATGAAGAGAGGGGGATTCCCCGTCATGATGCAAAAGATACAACGTTTCGGCGGTGCAATGTACACGCCTGCAATTCTTTTCGCATTTTCCGGAATCGTCGTCGGCCTGGGTACGTTGTTTACCACCGAGGCGATCTTTGGCGAGATGGCCACTGCGGGTCATCTTTGGTTTGATTGCTGGAATGTGTTGCTCCAGGGTGGTTGGACGCTCTTTAACCAGATGCCGTTGCTGTTTTGCGTAGCGTTGCCAATCTCGCTCGCGAACAAGCAGAACGCTCGCTGCTGCATGGAGGCTTTGGCCATCTACCTTACCTTCAACTACTTTGTAAGCACAATCTTGGGGCAGTGGGGCCCTGTCTTTGGGGTCGACTACTCTGTCGAGGCGGGCAGCGGTACTGGTCTTGCCACTATCGCAAGCATCAAAACGCTTGATATGGGCATCATGGGCGCGCTTATCATTTCGGGTATTGCCACGATGCTTCACAACAAGTACTTCGACACCGAACTTCCTGAGTGGTTGGGCGTGTTCTCGGGCTCCGTGTTCATCTATATGATCGGTTTCTTCGTTATGGTTCCGGTCGCTATTATCGCCTGCCTGGTATGGCCGCATGTTCAGGCTGCTATCGCCGCCTTCCAGGGATTCATCCTTTCCGCCGGTACGTTTGGCGTGGGCGTCTTTGCTTTCTTCGAGCGCGTGCTGATTCCTACAGGCCTGCACCACTTTATCTATACGCCGTTCTATTACGACAACGCGGCGGTCAACGGCGGCATCTTTGCTGCTTGGGCCAACATCCTGCCCCAACTGGCTGCCGATCCGAGCATTGCTCTTAAGGATGCCGCACCCTGGGCTGCCTATACCTGCCCTGGTTGGACTAAAGTCTTCGGCTCGCTTGGCGTCGCCATTGCGTTTTATATGACCGCCAAACCCGAGCGCAAGCAGCGCGTCAAGGCTCTGCTCATTCCCGTCACCCTTACCGCTATGCTTTGCGGTATTACCGAGCCGCTTGACTTCACCTTCCTGTTCATCGCGCCCGGCCTGTTCGTCGTCCACTGCGTGCTCGGAGCGCTTGGCTGCATGGCTCAAAACCTCCTTGGCGTCGTGGGCATCTTCGACGGCGGCATCATCTCGATGCTCTCGTGGGACTGGCTGCCCCTTTGGGCCGCACACGGTCTGCAGTACGCCATCTCCATCCTTGTCGGTCTGTGCTTTACCGCCCTTTGGGTCGTGGTCTTCCGTTTCCTGATCGTCAAGTTCGACTTTAAGACCCCCGGTCGCGAGGATGACGATGTTGAGGTCGAGCTCAAGTCCAAGGCCGACTACAAGCAAAAGCAGGGCGGTGCCGCTGCTGGCAAATCGGTCGCCCAGAGTAAAGATGATGAGCGCTTGGTGCTTGCCGAGAACATCCTCGATCTGCTCGGTGGCGCGGATAACATCATCGATGTAACTAACTGCGCTACCCGTCTGCGCGTTAACGTCAAGGATAAGGGCGTCGTTGCACCCGAGGCTTCCTTCAAGGCGATCGGTACGCATGGCTTGGTGGTCCAAGGTCAGTCAATCCAGGTCATCATCGGCCTTACCGTCCCGCAGGTTCGCGAGAAGTTCGAGAGTCTTCTGAAGTTCGAGACTCTTCTGTAAACCATCGTCCATCGAAACAATCGGCCTTGCAGAGCCGGTATGCACCGCAAGGCCGATTCTAGAGATAAAAAACTCCACTTCTAGGTAACAATTCCAAACCGTGCAGGCCGCGTGCGGGGATGGATTGAGCAAGCGGCCAGAATGAGGAGGACATCATGTCCAAGAAAAACTATGCCGTGACCATTGCCGGCGGTGGCTCTACCTTCACTCCGGGCATCGCCCTGATGCTGCTTGAGGAGCGCGACCGCTTTCCGGTCAACAAGGTGACCTTCTACGACAACAACGCCGAGCGCCAGGAGACCGTGGCAAAGGCCTGCGAGATCTACTTCCACGAGAACGCCCCCGAGGTTGAGTTCAACTACACCACCGACCCCGAGACCGCATTCACCGGGACCGACTTCGTCCTTGCTCACATCCGCGTTGGCCTGTACGCCATGCGCGAGCTCGACGAGAAGATTCCTCTCAAGTACGGCTGCGTTGGCCAGGAGACCTGCGGTGCCGGCGGTATCGCCTACGGCATGCGCTCCATCGGTGGTGTCATCGAGATCCTCGACTACATGGAGAAGTACAGCCCCAACGCCTGGATGCTCAACTACTCCAACCCCGCGGCCATCGTTGCCGAGGCCTGCCGCGTGCTGCGCCCCAACAGCCGCATCATCAACATCTGCGACATGCCGATCGACCTCATGGATAAGATGAGCCGTATGTGCGGCATCAAGGATCGTCGCGAGCTGCAGTACAGCTACTACGGCCTCAACCACTTTGGTTGGTGGAGCAAAATCTACGACAAGGAGGGCAACGACCTCATGCCGCAGATTAAGGAGCACATGGCTAAGAACGGCTACCTGGACGGCATCGAGCACGAGGCCGGTAAGGAGCAGCATGTCGAGGAGAGCTGGATTCACACCTTCGGCAAGGCCAAGGATGTCTATGCTGTCGATCCCGAGACGATTCCCAATACCTACCTCAAGTACTACCTGTACCCGGACTATGTCGTCGAGACGTCTGACCCCAACTACACTCGCGCCAATGAGGTTATGGACGGCCGCGAGAAGAAGGTCTTTGGCGCTTGCCGCGACATCATCGCCAAGGGCACTGCTAAAGACGGCGGCTTTGAGCCAGATGTACATGCCAACTACATCGTCGACCTTGCCTGCGCGTTGGCCGAGAATACGCTCGAGCGCTTCCTGCTGATCGTCCCCAACGATGGCGCTGTGCCCAACTTCGACCCGACGGCCATGGTCGAGGTGCCTTGCATCGTCGGTTCCAACGGCTTTGAGAAGATCTGCCAGGGCCCGATCCCGCAGTTCCAGAAGGGCCTGATGGAGCAGCAGGTTTCCGTCGAGAAGCTCGTTGTCCAGGCTTGGGTCGAGGGCAGCTACCAGAAGCTCTGGCAGGCACTCACGCTCTCCAAGACCATTCCTTCGGCGAGCGTTGCTAAGCAGATCCTGGACGAGCTCATCGAGGCCAACAAGGATTTCTGGCCCGAGCTTAAGTAAGGACTACTGTCTCGAACCCTCACGCATCTCTGCTTCATTTGCGCCGCCGCGGTGTCCGGATTCGCCCGGATGCTGCGGCGGCGCTATACTTATACGGTTTGAAGTACCTGTACCAAAAGGAGCTGTCGTGTCCCTTTCCATCGGTATCGTGGGCCTGCCCAACGTGGGCAAGTCGACGCTGTTCACCGCGCTTACCAAAAAGACCGGCCTTGCCGCCAACTACCCGTTTGCCACGATCGACCCCAACGTGGGTATCGTCGATGTGCCCGATAGCCGCCTGCAAAAGCTCGCCGACATCGTCAACCCCGGCCGCATTGTGCCGGCTACGGTCGAGTTTGTCGACATCGCAGGTCTGGTGAAGGGCGCTAACGAGGGCGAGGGCCTGGGCAACCAGTTCTTGGCAAACATCCGCGAGACCGACGCCATCTGCGAGGTCGTGCGCTACTTTAAGGACCCCAACGTCATGCGTGAGGTGGGCCGCACGGGCGAGTTCGTTGACCCCGCCGGTGATGCCGACACCATCATGACCGAGCTCATCCTGGCCGACATGGGCACGCTCGAGAAGCAGCTGCCTAAGCTCGAGAAGGAGGCCAAGCGCGACAAGGAGCTCATGCCCAAGTTCGAGGTCGCCAAGCGCCTGCTTGCCTGGCTCAACGAGGGCAAGCGCGCCGCGTCCATGGAGATGACCGACGAGGAGCGCGCCGCTGCCAAGGGCCTGTTCCTGCTCACCATGAAGCCCATCCTGTATGTGGCCAACGTAGACGAGGATATGCTCAACGACGACCTGGCGCCCATCGATGGCGTCAAGCCACTGCCGATCTGCGCCAAGATCGAGGCCGAGCTTTCCGAGCTCGATCCCGAGGACGCCGCCGACTACCTGGAAAGCCTGGGCCTGGAGCAGCCCGGCCTGGACGTGCTCGCTCAGGCTGCCTACAAGCTGCTCGGCCTGCAGTCGTTCTTTACGGCCGGCGAGATGGAGGTCAAGGCCTGGACGGTGCGCCAGGGTGCGACCGCCCCGCAGGCCGCCGGCGTCATCCACACCGACTTTGAGCGCGGCTTTATCAAGGCCGAGGTCATTGGCTATGATGACTACATCGAGCTCGGTGGTGAGCAGGGCGCCAAGGCCGCCGGCAAGCTGCGCATCGAGGGCAAGGACTATGTCATGGCCGATGGCGACGTCGTGCACTTCCGCTTTAACGTGTAAGGACGACGCGCATGTTCAAATATGGCAAAAAAGCCGGCTACATGGGCATCGCGCTGCTGGTGCTTGCGGTGCTTCCGCTGGTGATAGCGGCGTTTGTGATCCCCAACATTGGCCCCGAGGTGGCAACGAAGTTTAATGCCGCCGGCGAGGTGACGCGCTGGGGCAAGAGCTACGAGCTGCTGGCGCTTCCGGTGCTCAACCTGCTGCTGAGCGTGGCGACGTACTTTACGGCGGGACGCCAGGCCAAGAACAATGATGACTCCGCCGCCATGGCGCGCATCGTATGCGAGCGCTACCTGCGCAACGGTTGCATCACGGGTGTGTTCCTCAACGTGATCAACGTTTACTTTATGTACTCGGCGATTACCGGAACGGGCTTTGGCTTTGGTTTCTAGCTTGTCCTTTTAGGCAACGAGCCTGCATGCATATTCAATGGCTGCTGCGAGGCCGCCGCTCGATCGTGGTTGAAAGACTACATCGGCGGCGGCCTCGTTTTCGTATCCGGCACCGCGAAGGGCGAGCGCGACGCCGGCTTCCAGGAGAAGGGGCAGACCGCGTTGGCTGGTTGCGATTACGGCAGCCTGATTGAGCGAGCAGCCGTGCGTTTGGCATTGAATGGCAAGTTCACCTTGCGCCGGGCAAGGGACCAGAACGGCGACGACGCGACTTGATAGCAATGCAAATGCTGTGCGCTCATCGGGCGAAAGGCATTCTGCTTCAACGACGACGAGCTTGGGCGGTGCGCTGTTTGTGCGAAGCGTGGCTCGGTGCATGCGGACCGAAGAACCCGACATAGAAAACTCCTGTGTATTCGGCAAAACGTAAACTATAGTTTACGTTTATGTTCGGCCCCATTTCAAACTCGTCTGCATGGACGAACGTGCGAAACAGATTCTTGGCAGGCGGGTCGAAGAGACACGCAGGGACCTTGGTATCTCCAAGGTCGATTTTTGTGTGGCGACAGGAATCAGCCGACCCTATCTCGACCGAATCGAAGACGGGACGGCAAATTTCACGCTCAAGGTTCTATTTAAGATCGCGCCCGCACTCGGCATGACGGTGTCAGAGCTTCTCGAGGGCATCGAATAGGGGATACCCGTCGACAACTGAATTAGGCCATTGGGATGCGGTCGTGGTTAACTTGGCTGTAGAACAGGCGCTGGATTTCGGCGGCATCGCGTGACTGGCCGAGTGCCCACATGGTCTTGGCCACAAGCGTCTCGGTGGTCATGTCGTCGCCGCGCAGAATGCCCGGATGATCGGCGTAAGCACGGCCGACCTCATAAACGCCCAGATCGAGGCCCTCTTCGGGGACCTGCGTGGTCATAACGACGGTGCGGCCCGAATCGACCCAGCGGAAAATCGCCTCCTGGAATGACTCGCCGGACTCGCCAAACTCGGGAATACCGCCAATGCCAAAGGTCTCAAGAATTACAGCATCGTAGCTATCGGCTAGGGCGTCCAGGATACCCGGGTTCACGCCGGGCGTAAGCTTAAGGACAAACACGCGCGGGTCGATGCTGTTGTAGAAACGCACCGGGTTTTCGCCCTGATGAGTGCCGTGGAGCCCGTTGCGCACGATGCGGTCGTTGCGGATGTAGGCAATGGGCGGATAGTTGACGCTAATGAACGCGTTAAAGCTCATGGTGCGCTGCTTGCGGGCGCGCGTGCCGGCAATGGCGACGCCACCAAACACAATCGACACATCGTGCGAGTGCTCGTCGAGCGCATAGAGCAGGCTCTGGTACAGATTGAGCTTGGCGTCGGTAAAGGGGTTGCCCATGGGCTTTTGCGAGCCGGTGAGTACGATGGGCTTGGGGCTGTCCTGAATCAGATAGGAAAGTGCTGCCGCGGTATAGCTCATGGTGTCGGTGCCGTGCAGAATCACGAAGCCGTCGTGGTCGGCATAGCCTTCGACGATGACGTCGCGGATACGCATCCAGTCACTGGGACGCATATTGGTACTGTCGATGTTCATGGGCTGCACGACGTCGAGCTCGCAGAGGCCTGAGATCTCGGGGACGCTCTGGGCGAGCTCCTCACCGGTCAGGGCGGGGGAGAGGCCGTTGCCGTCCTCGGTCGATGCGATGGTGCCGCCCGTGGCGATGAGAAGGATGCGCTTCATGCTGGTATTCCTATCGTATTTGCCGCCGCAGAGGCGGAGTCGTTCGGCAGTATTGTGGCACAGGGCGTCCAATGTTCAAACGTATTACATCATCCGTAACGTTTGGTAACACTTCAATTGCCGTCAAATAGGGGCCCTGGTCGTGCGTTTGCCGTGCGCTGATGGCTGCGAGGGACGAGAAACCCCATATAACGTGTACACTATGGAGGTTATTTTCGTTCATTCACGCGGGTGGGCACCGGCTCCCCGCCAACAAGAGGGGATACCATGGATCAAAAGGCTTCCGCAAAGGTCCTCGTACTCGACTTTGGTGCGCAGTACGGTCAGCTCATTGCCCGTCGCGTCCGCGACCTCAACGTGTATTCCGAGATTGTTCCCTGCGACATATCGGCCGATGAGATTCGCGAGATGAACGCCTCTGCGCTCATCCTTTCCGGCGGTCCGGCCTCCGTGTACGCCGAGGACGCTCCGTCCATCGACCCCGCCATCTTTGACCTGGGCCTTCCCGTCCTGGGCTTTTGCTACGGCCATCAGATTACGGCCGTGACGCTCGGCGGCAAGGTCGGCCACTCCGAGGTGGGCGAGTACGGCCGCGCTACCATCACACGCACGGCTGGCGCCAAGCTCTTTAACTCCACGCCCATGGAGCAGACCGTGTGGATGAGCCACCGCGATGCCGTCTCCGAGGTGCCCGAGGGCTTTACCGTTACCGCCAGCACCGACGTGTGCCCGGTTGCCGCCATGGAGTGCGTCGAGCGCAAGATTTTCACCACGCAGTTCCACCCCGAGGTCAAGCACTCCGAGTACGGTCAGCAGCTGCTGAGCAACTTCCTGTTTGAGATCTGCGGCTTGGAGCCCAACTGGAGCATGGACAACCTGGTCGAGACCATGACGGCCGAGTTCCGCGAGAAGGTCGGTGACGACCGCGTGATTCTGGCCCTGTCCGGCGGCGTCGACTCCTCCGTCGTGGCTGCGCTGGGCGCCCGCGCCGTGGGCAAGCAGATGACCTGCGTGTTCATCAACCACGGTCTGCTGCGCAAGGGTGAGCCCGAGCAGGTGGAGGAGGTCTTCACCAAGCAGTTTGACGTCGACTTTATCCACGTCCACGCCGAGGACCGCTATGCCGAGCTTCTGGCCGGTGTGACCGAGCCCGAGGAGAAGCGTCGCATCATCGGTACGCAGTTCTGGAAAGAGTTCTTCGCCGTGGCGCAGCAGCTCGAGACCGACGGCAAGCCGGTCAAGTATCTGGCTCAGGGCACCATCTACCCCGACATCATCGAGTCTGGCGCTCGCAAGACGGGCGGCAAGACGGCCACCATCAAGAGCCATCACAACCTGATCCCGTTCCCCGAGGGCGTGCATTTCGACCTTATTGAGCCGCTCGACCACTTCTTTAAGGACGAGGTCCGCGCACTTGGTCTGGCGCTGGGCCTGCCGGGTCATATCGTGTTCCGTCAGCCTTTCCCGGGCCCGGGTCTGGCCATCCGCATCATCGGTGCGGTCGATAAGGAGAAGCTCGAGATTCTCAAGAACGCCGACGCTATCGTGCGCGAGGAGCTAGACGCCTACAACCAGCGTCTGTTTGAGCAGACCGGCGAGCGCAACTCCGAGCACAGCTGCTGGCAGTACTTTGCGGTCCTGCCCGACATCAAGTCCGTCGGCGTTATGGGTGACGAGCGCACCTACCAGCGCCCGATCATCCTGCGTGCCGTCGAGTCCAGCGATGCCATGACCGCCGACTGGGCCAAGCTGCCCTACGACGTCCTGGCCCGCATCTCGGGCCGCATCGTTGCCGAGGTCCCCGGCGCCAACCGCGTGTGCTACGACATCACGTCCAAGCCGCCCGCGACCATCGAGTGGGAGTAGGCTGATAGGGTTCTGACCTGCACTTTTGAGTGCCGTACTGTGCCGCTGAGTTTCGTTTCGTACGAGAGTCATGGCAAAGCCGTCAGCGACGGCGGTGAGTAAATACGAAAATTGAGCCTCCGTTCCCGTGCTGGGACGGAGGCTTTTTCTTTGCCTTTTTACTCCCTTTCACCTGCGATTTTGCTATTTACTCCCCGTATTTCAAGACGGCAAAGTATGGGGCGGTATTCGGAGGAATGGGAGTAAGAATTTATCCCAAGTGAGTAGACGTGCGATTTTTGTCCCCGATAACGAAAAGGGGCCGTTTTAGGTCCTTTGAAACTCAAATCGAACTCAATCGGCTTTTCGGCGGTCTCTGCACGGCGTTTCCCCAGGTGGTTAATGGGGAGTAAAGAATCTCGCCATCTCAATGAAAACGGGAGTAACCAGGGGAAATGCCGCGGCGTACTGCTGTGTGCTGCCGTGTAAGCCACCGCGTCATTTACTCCCCGTTTACGCTTGAAATGCCTTGGCATGCAATGGAGAGTAAAAACTCAGCATACGCAGGTGCGAGCGGAGCTCACCGACTATCCTGGCGCCCTGATTCGGTTTTAGTGGTAGCGAAATGCGGAGAGCTGCTACAGCGAGGCTTTCCAGTCCTCGTACTCGGCGGCGTCGATCTCGCCGTTCTCGAGCCGTGCGCGCTTCTCGGCCCACAGCTGGATCGCCATCGCCGCTTTGGGCGCGTGAGGCGCCTTGGGGTTCAGAGAGAGCCCCGTGCCGTCGGCTGCGGGCACGATGCCGAATGAGTCCTCGAGCCGCACGAGCAGCGATATGAGGTCGCCCGCGGTTTCGACGCCGTAATCCTTGAGGGCGTTGACGGATACGCCTAGTGCTGCGGCGATGGATTCGAGCAGCTCGGGCTTCACGGCGCGGATGCCGCTCTCGTAGTGGCGCACGGCCCCCTCGGTCAGGCCGACCGCCTCGGCAAGCTGCGCTTGCGTCATGCCGCGCGACTTGCGGTACCGCCTCATGTTCTCGCCTACGGACATGCGCCCTCCTCCTGGAATTACGTACCCGCACATCTTACCAGCGTACGCAAATGTACGCAATTCTATTGACAGTACAGATATGTACGTTTACTCTGAATCTGTAAACCGTACGTATCTGTACGCTAATGACAGGAGGAGTCATGGACGAGAAGGTGGCAAAGACGCCGAGACCGCACATGCTGGATGCGGACGAGGTTGCGGAGCTGCTGAGGATCAAGAAAGGCAGCGCCTACGAGGTGATCAGGAAGATAAACGCCGAGCAGGAGGCGCGCGGGCGCGTGGTTATCCGCGGACGCGTTCGAAGTGACGTCTTCGATGCCCTGTACTTCCCGGAGGTGGACTGACATGCCGGTGTACAAGGACGACAGCAACGGCACGTTCTTCGTGCAGTGCTACTACCGCGACGCCCGCGGCTCGAAGCGCCACAAGACAAAGCGCGGCTTCTCCTCCGAGGTGGAGGCGGCCGTATGGGAAAGCCAGTTCAAGAGCCTTAACGGCGGGGCCATGGACATGACGTTTTCCGAGTTCGTTGAGGTGTACGCCTCCGAGGTGAAGCCTCGCATACGCGAGCATACGTGGATCACCAAGGAGTACATCATCAACGACAAGCTCGTGCCGTTCTTTGGGGATATGCGCATGTGCGATGTGAGGCCGATCGACGTTATTAGGTGGCAGAACGAGCTTACTGAACACCGGGACGCCGACGGTAAGCCCTGGGCGCCGACGTACCTGCGCACGGTGAACAACCAACTCAACGCCATCTTCAACCACGCCGAGCGCTACTACGGGCTCACCGACAACCCGGTGCGAAGGGTCGACAAGATGGGCTCGAAGAAGGGCGGCGAGATGCAGTTCTGGACCAAGGACGAGTACCTGAGGTTCAGCGAGGCCGTCATGGACAAGCCGCTCTCGTTCCACGCCTTCGAGCTGCTCTACTGGACGGGCATCCGCTGCGGCGAGCTTCTGGCGCTCACTCCGTCCGACTTCATGCTGGAGAGTTCGCGTCTGCGCATCAACAAGTCGTACCAAAGCCTCCACGGCGTAGACACCGTGACCGATCCCAAGACGCCCAAGTCGGTGCGCACGATCGTCATGCCCGCCTTCCTGCGCGACGAGATGGCGGACTTCATCGAGCTACGAGACGACGTCGCCCCCGACGAGCGCCTGTTCGCCGTTACCAAGCACTTCCTGGCCCACGAGATGGAACGAGGGTGCAAGGCGTCTGGCGTGAAACGCATCCGCATACACGACATACGCCACAGCCACGTGAGCCTGCTGATCGAGATGGGCTTCTCCGCGCTGGCCATCGCCGAGCGCATGGGCCACGAGGCGGTGGACATCACCTACCGATACGCGCACCTGTTCCCCACGAAGCAGGACGAGATGGCCGCCGCCCTTGACGGGGCGAGGGGATAAGAAGGATGCCGTGCGAGAACAGCGCCCGCAAGCGCAGTAAGACGATGGCGTTCCGCTGCACGCCCGAGGAGCATAAGCTCATATGCGAGATGGCCGCCTGGAGCGGCATGAACAGGCAGGACTACATCATCGCCAAGCTCACCGATACCCAGGTCGAGGTGAGACCCTCTGTGAGCGTGCAGAAGGCGCTGAAGGACTCGATGGCGGAGTTGGCCAAGGAAGTACGGCTGGCGGCCTCCTACAGCGAGCTGAGCGAGTCTCTGCAGCAGAGAGTCGAGCACGTGATGAGGTTCTTCCTGGCGCTCGGCGAGCCTATTGACTCGCGAGTGGACGACGCGTCTCAGGAAGAATCGTTCCCGGCGATGGCGACTGAGGTCGAAACTAACGACAACGCCGACAATGCAAGTATCTTTGGAATGGGTCGCGGCTAACGCTCATCTAAGCGCCGACCAGGAACTGCGATTCTTTAGGGTGTTGCCCGCAAAGCAAATAGTTAATCTTCCGCGAAAGGAAGCTAAACGGTCCGTTCCTCGACATAGAGGATCTCGTTTTGCGCCTCCAGGATTCGCGCGGCGTCGCCGATGCGCTCGGCGCACCTCTCGCTTATCGACCTCAGGGCCAGGACCCCCTCGACGTCGGGCAGGTCCAGCTGGTCGGCGTGCGCCAGGGACTCGAGCAGCTGGTCCAGGCCCCTCGCCAGCCTTCCTGCATCCGCCACCGCGTCAAGCAGCTCACGACGCTCGTCCTTCTCGTTGATATCCATCATTGGCTGTCCTCCTTCTTCCGACGGAGGTGTTGCGCAGCACCGTAGCCGTTCCGCATGGAGAACCATCTCGCCGCCGCGATCCCGTGCGCATATTGGCCGCAAGCGGCGCGGGGAATGCCGTCCCGATGCGGACCACGGCACCGCGACTCGGGAACGCGCCGTCGTTCCCGCCGCGGCGTCGTCTCCAATCCCACGGGAGCCCAGCAACCGCCGACAGATCGCATCCCATGCCTGGAAGCCTCGGCGCCCATGCCTGATTCCATGCCGCACGCCTGCGCCCTTCCGATCCGAAACCCGCCCCGGCGTTCCTTGGACGCGCAGGGTCGCACGCCGGCAGGCGGCCCGCAAGGGCCGCGACACTTTTTCGGGTTCTTCGCTCCATGCGCTGCGCGCGCGAACAACGCGAAAAACTGCCGTCGGAATACTTCTATTTCCACGCCCGACTTCGCTTCCTCTCTTGCCGGCACGCCCGCGCCGCATGCGACTCACGCGACGCAAGGCACGCCACAGGGGCGGGCCTCCGAGTCTAAGGAGCAAGACATGAACGACATGAAGGAAAAGGCGATGGGCGCGGTCAGGACCTTCCTCGAGCGTAAGGGCTACGAGATCGTCGATGAGGCCTGGCAGGGGCCCGAGGGCATCGGCGGAATCGACCTCGTGGCGGTGGACGAGGACGGGACCCTGGTCTTCGTCGACGCCACGGTCCGGATCGGAACGGACGGCTTCCCCGAGGCCCACAGGGCGCGCGGGCTGCGCGAGGCGCTGGCGGCGACGTGGCTCGCCGGCAACGGCGACGACTACGCCGACACGCCGGTCCGCTTCGACGAGGTGGCGATGATGGTCGTCAAGGAAAACCGAGCGCTCCTGCGCCACCACATCAACTGCTTCGGCGAGATGGAGCCGCTCTCCTAGGCGGCGCGCCCGGCCCCGGGCTCCCGGGGCCGGGTTTCCCCGAATCCGCCCCTTGTACCACGAAAGCGTACATATCCGTACGTTTTCGTGGTACACTCCGCTTGTCGGACAAATCCGTACGGTTTTGTCCCGACGCTCCGAGACTCGGGGCGCGCCGGACCGGATGCGCCGAGGCGCGCCCCACGCTAGAGAGGACGCGACCCATGCGCACGATAGCCATTTCCAACTACAAGGGCGGCGTCGGCAAGACGACGACCGCCGTGAACCTGGCGGCGATCTTCGCCGCCCGGGGCCTTCGGACCCTGCTTGTCGACCTCGACCCGCAGGCGTCTGCCACAGACTTCTTCGGCCTCTACGACCGGGCCGTCTCCGAGCGGCGCACGTCGGTCGAGCTGCTCTACGGCGGCGCGCCCGTGGAGGAGGTCGCCTACGCTGCCGGGGAGAACCTCGACGTGGTGGCCTCGACCATCGACCTCGTCGACCAGAACGAGATGCTCCTGCGCGAGCAGCGACTCAAGTTCGCCCTCGACGACGCCTCGGGCTCCTACGACGTCTGCCTCATCGACTGCAGTCCCGTGATGCGCAGGCTCGCCTTCAACGCCTACCTCGCCGCGGCGGAGGGCGGCATGGTCGTCATCCCCGTGAAGCTCGACTCCACCGTGATGCGCGGCACGGCGCTCACCGTCGAGGCGACGCGCTCCATCGCCGACGCTCTGCGCATGCCCACGCCCCGCTGGAAGATACTGCGCACCTGCGTGCCCGGCCGCATGACCAACGCCGAGGCCACGGGCGCGGCCGTGCTCGACGGGTTCTTCCCGGACGAGCAGTTCGAGACGGTCATCCACGCGAGCAGCAAGGTCTGCGAGGGCAGCTGGCAGTGGAAGCCGGTGGCCGCCTTCGAGCCGGGGAGCCGCCCCGCGCGCGACTACAAGGCGCTCGCAGACGAGGTGTGCCGTGAACTCGCCTAGGCAGGTGGCCGCGGGCTTCACCATCACGGGGCTTCTCGACGGCGCGTCGCGCACCCGCGGGCGCTACCCGGTGTCCGAGATCGCGGTGGCCGACATCGCCGACCACCCGGCGAACGCCGCGTACTCTATGGACCCTGCTGGGATAGCTGAGCTCGCCGAGTCCATACGCGAGGACGGCCTCACCGACCTGCCGCTCGTGCGAAAGGTCGGCGACGGCTCGTGGCAGATGGTCTCCGGGCATCGGCGCAAGGCCGCCTACGCGCTGCTCGCCAAGGACGACCCCGCCTACGAGAAGATGCCCTGCCGCGTGATAGAGGGCATCGACGACGAGCGGGCGGTGACGCTGCTCCACGCAGCGAACTACTTCACCCGCGCGCTCACCGTGACCGAGCGCGCCGCCGCGACCGAGGCGCTCAGGGGCGACGCCGTGCGCCTGCGCTCCGAGGACCCCTCGCTCTCCGGCATGCGCGTCGACGACGTGAAGGCCGCCATCATCGAGCGGCAGACGGGCCGCAAGGTCTCCGGCAAGACCATTGCGCGTGAGGAGAGGCTGGCCCGCCGGATTGCCGAGGACCTCTCGCCCGAGTGGGCCGCCGAGGCCGATCGCGGCAACCTCAGCGCCGAGGCGGTGCGCTCGCTCGCGGGCATGCCGAAGGAGCGCCAGGCGGAGATGCACGCCGCAATGGAGCCCTGGCGGCGCACCAAGCGGGAGCTCTCCGACTACGTGAGGAGCGAGAGCAAAACGCAGGCCGGCCCCGACGGGCGCATCTCCAAGGCAGCGAGGCTCGTCGCCGATTTCCTCGAGAGCCCGCCCGAGAGCCCGAGCGCGGCCGACCTCTCGCTGCTGCGTGAAATGGCGCTCATGACCGCGCCGTACGCGGAGGCGGGCACCGATGCCCGAAAGCGTCGCAGAAGGGCCTCAGGCCCGAAATCCAGCAAGTAGCCTATGGCGTCCGACACTTCGGTCGGGCGTCCATAGCACTTGGGGACCGGGCGGCCTCGGACCCGTCATGCCGCGGGCCGTTTAAGAGCCCGCTTTCGCGAGGCCCGGTCCCAGAGGCGGCGCCCGAGCCGGGCCGCCGCCTGCGGGGGATCCCCCGCACCCCTAGAGAGACGCGCCCGCCGCGCGGCGGGCCCGAGGAAAGGAATCCGCCATGAAAGAGGAAGCCGACGCCGCCAAAGGCAAGGAGCGTCGCGTCACGTTCCGCATGGAGGGAAGCGACTACGACGCGCTTTGCGAGCGGTGCGAGCGCGCCGGCCTCAGCAAGTCGGAGTACCTGCGCTACCTCGTTCGCATACCGCTGTCGACGGATGCCAACGCGGGAGACGAGCACCGCATACTCGTGGACCGCAGGGCCCTTTGGTCGATGTCTCGGGAGCTCACGAAGTGGGGCTACCACTACAACCAGGCAGTGCACGCGATGAACCTCATCAACTTCCACGCCCGCCACGGGCACGTCGACCGGGACCTCGTCGCGGAGAGCATCCCAACGATCGAGCACGAGCTCGCCGACGTGAACGGCGCGGCCCGCGAGATGGCGGCCGAGCTCGGGCGCATCGGCGCCGACTCGCTCGTGGAGGGCTCGCCATGCCGATCCTGAAGCCGATAAGCGGCCACGGCTCGACGGGTGGCATCCGCCGCTACCTCGAGAAGGGAGGCCGCGCCCTGGCGCGAGACCTGTTCAACCTGAGCTACGACGAGCGCGACGCCGGCGCTCTGGGAGAAGCCGCCAAGGAGGCCTGCGCCTGGGACGCCGAGATGGACGCCACGCGCGCCGCGTTCGGCACGGACGCCTCATGGAGGGGCAAGCCCGCGCGCACGTTCAAGCACTTCGTGCTCTCGCCGGACCCCGGTGACGACATCGACCTGGCCGCTCTGCGGGAGCTCGCGTGCTCGTGGGCGCTCAAGCACTTCGGCGACCACGAGATCGCCATCGTCTACCACGACGACAACGCCCGCGGCATACCGCACGCGCACATCGTCGTGAACAACGCGAACCTCCGCACCGGCTACCGCATGCAGACCCAGCACCCGGAGGACCTCAACCGAGACCTGCAGGACATGGCGCGCGAGCGCGGGCTGTCCGGGCTCTCCAACGACAGGTCGCCCGTATCGCCCTCGAGGGCACGCGGGCGGGCCGGCGCGGGCGGGCCCAGGAGCCGCAGGAACGTCTACCTTGGAAGGGCCGAGAAGGAGATCATGCGCTCGGGCGGCTACTCGTGGGTCGGCGACATCCGCGCCCGCGTCGCACTCGCCAAGACCACGGCGCGCGACGAGGCGGAGTTCCTCGGCATCCTCGACGCCCTGGGCGTGCACGTCGCCGACAACTCGGCCAAGGCGCGGCGGGACGACTGGGTGTTCAGCCTTGTCGAGGAGCCGTCCAAGAGGGTTAGCGGCGAGCGTCTTGGGTTCGTCTACGGCAAGGAGATGCTCCGCCGGCGCTTCGAGCGCGAGGGCGCCTACCGTCCCACGGACGCGAGCACCGCGCGCATTCGCGAGGCCGCTGAGCGCGCCCTCGAGCTCAACGACCTCTCGGAGCTGAGCAAGCTCTCCTCGGCGCTCGAGACCTGTGCGAAGTTCGACGTCGAGTCCATCGAGGAGTTCGGGCTCAGGATGGCGACGCTGGAGCGCCGCGGCCAGGCGGGCGGCGAGGGGTACCGCCGCCTCGAGGCTGCGCGCGATTACATGGCGATGAACGGGCTCATGCCGCTCAAGACCCGCTACGGGGACGATCGCGGGCGCGGCGCTGCCGAAGGAAACTCTCGCGACGGCCGTCGCGAGGACGAGCAACAGCGAATCCTCGCCGCCGAGCGGCAGCGGGCTCAGCAGGACCAGCGCAGGGAGAGGGGCCGGAGATGATGGTGAGGATAGAGTATGAGGGCGGCAGGACGACGCTGTTCGACACGCTCTCGTTCACGGAGGGGTCGCCGTTCTCCGGCGCGAACATGCTCACGGAGTTCGAGCTCGAGATGCGCGAGGAGCCCGAGAAGGGGCTCTGGCTCACGGCGAACTGGCACCAGGTGCGCGACGACTGGCGTGCCGACGCGCCCGCGGACGGCATCCCGGCCGCGCGCAGGTCCCGCGGGTGGCGCTTCATGCTGGCCTCGGAGGCGGAGCTTGGGCGCGCCCGCCGCGTCCTGCTCGACGGCGACGAGGCGTTCGCCCGGGTGCGGGGCTACCTGTGCGACGCGGCTGCAATTTGCGCTTGCTACCGCGAGCACGTGGGCCCTCCCTCAAAACCGCTGAAATCGCAGATAAGGGACCTGCAGCGCGCGCTGGGGAGGGCGGAGGTCCCGGGCGTGCCAGACGAGCTGGCGAGGCTGCTCGCGCAAGAGAAGGAAGAGGGCGCCGAGGAGGGCGCCCGCAAGGTAAAGGAAGATTGGGGTGACGTCGATGAAGAGGCTTGGTAGGTTCCTCATGGCGGCGCTAAAGGTCACGCTGGGCTTTTTCGTCTGGCTGTTCCGCGCCGTGTTCAAGTGGGTGATGTGAAACACGCTTGCGTAGCGGAATTGCCGGCAACGACTCACAAACCGAGAAGCTGTTTCTTCTTCGCGGCGTAATCCTCATTTGTTATGGCGCCTGCGTCGAGAAGCTGTTTCCATTTTAGTAGCTCATCTGGCGCAGATAAAGCATCGGCCTGACGCGAGGGGCTGTTCGCCGTGCGCATGGATTCCTCTTGCTCTTCCGCTTCAGCCGCCTTGTCATCGAGTTTGCTTTCGATGAATCGAGCTATCTCTATGGCGGCTTGCTTCCTGTTCTCCCCTGGATCGAAAGAGAAGACTATTTTTTTCTGCTTTCTGGATACCGCTGTCGTGAAAAGGAGAAAACCGAGGTTCTCCTCTCCTTCTGGGATGTAGAACTCAAAATCGTCAACGTCTTTGTATCGAACCGTTTGCTCGCCAAAGGGGACGTCGAATTGCGGAAGCACAGGCAGGTCGTCTATTGTTGGCCGATTCGACTTCGATATCACTTCGCCGGCTATTTCCGCTCCAGCGCGCATGGCTATTTTCCCTAACGATCCGCCACTCGAGAAAGCTCCCAGAGCTATTTTTGCAAGATTGGCGGCATCAAAAGCGTCGACGTTATCGTCTTCGTCGATTGAAAGGCCGCGTCGCCCGCTCGCTATCAACCCCAATTGCTTGCGGGCGTCGCTTGGATCGAAATCATCTTCAGTGACGATAATGACCGACTCGTCTTTGACGACTAGCCCTTGATCGTTGCCGCCATCAAAGATCTTAAAGAGACCGGGAATTATCAAGCCGTCAAAGTAGGATCCCAGCTTAGTAATAGCATCTGAAGGAAAACCAGCGGAAACGGCTCGAGCAAGCGTCTTCTCTCGCTGCTCGTGAACCTCTTCGTTCGTCGAGTATATTTTGTTCTTCCACGTTGGAGCGAGTATCTTCATGGAGCACTTTTTGCAAAGGGTCAAAGCCCCGTAATGTTCTGGGAGGATGCTGTTGCCTTTACACGAGTCGCATATGGCCATTATCTCTTCTCCTGCTTCTTTTTAGTGGTTGAATCATTCCTGTAAGACCTCAAAGCAACCGCTTGGCCCGTTCATCGTAGATCTTGTCGAGCTCCGATTGCACGTACTCCTCTTTGAGCCTCGCGACGAAACGAGCATCCGAGAACAGTCGGTAGACGAGCACCGCCGCGCCTCCGAGGTCGAGGCACTTGGGGTTCTTCGTGATCGATGCCTGCACGACGCTGCTCGAGGTCGCGATGGTGTCGGAGATGAGGATGATCTTCTTGGTGCGCGCCTGGTACATCTCGGTGCAGTAGTCCGACCCGTCGTCCTTGAATATCAGCGAGCAGCCGTGGAGCGCCGCTATCAGCCAGTTGATGAGCACCGTCATGCCCGCCTGCATGCCGACTTTCAATACGTCGCCAGTGCTGACGTATTTGGTGAGGGCCTCGGTGTGCGCCTTGTCGAGAACGAGGTTGGCGAACGGGACCTGTATCCCGCACGGCGTGTAGAGGTCCGTGCCGATGTGGATCAGCTGCTTGACCAGGGCCGCTGCGGCGGCATCCGGCTCGCTCACGACGCGCCTTCCCGCCGCGACCAGCATCTCCACGGTCCCGGCGGGCGCCCCGATCAGCGGGTTCTTCCCGAAGGCGTCGTAGGAGACCGAGTAGGTCGCGGGGATCCGCGCGCCGATCCCGAAGACGTTGGCGTCCTTAACGCAGGTGATGCTGTTGGTCATGATGTTTGAGGTCCCGAACACGAGGCCGAGCACCGGGTCGTGGCCGAGGGTCGCGAACCGGTGGTTCGCCCCCTTGAACACCTTGAAGTTCTCAGCCTCGTAGCGCGTCGCGTCGTACGGCACGCCTCGCGAGGAGAGGATGTGACTCTTGGAGGCGAACAGGCGGCCCGATTCCGCCGGACCCCCATCGCCGAAGCCGGAGAAAACGCGGTCCTGGAAGCTGTGCAGGGCGTCCTCCTTGGCGTTGCCCGCTCCCGCCCGCTCGACCTCCGTCAGGGAGTTGATGACGAGCACGCGGGCGACCTGGAGCATGGTCGCGGCGACGACGAAGGCCGCGTCGGCGTCCTGCAGCCTCGTCCGCTCCTTGAACTCGCGGTCAATGCGCTCGAGATTCTCGCCGTACTCGCGGACGGACTTCTCGACCGCCTGCTCGGCCCAGCCCTCGTCAACGGCCACGCATGCAGCCCTCGCCGCCATGTAGTCGGCGAAGAGCCTGCAGGCGTGCTCCTCTTCCTCCGTCACCTGACCGTCCGAGGCCGCGGCGACCTGCAGCTGCTCGGCGATGGAGCCCAGCGACACGATGCTCACGTTGTCTAGGCAGTCCTTGACCCGGTCGAACGTTGTGTTAGACCACTTTGGATAAGTGTCCTGCACGCAGTACACGCGACGGGGCCCCGGTTGCGACAATTCCATCATCAGGAGAGATGGAGGTTGCAATGGAAGACGTGCTCACCCAGCTGACGAGGCAGTTCCTCCCGCAGATGACGGCTGCCGAGAAGAGCAGGGCCCTGAGATCGCTCAAGGCGCTGATAGACGCGGAGCTTTTCGAACTCGCGGCAAGCGAGGGGGCGGAAGACGATCCCGACAGAGCCTGCCCCTGGTGCGGCTCCCCGCATTACGTGAAGAGGGGGCGAGACGGGCGCGGCCGCCAGCGGTTCCTCTGCCGAGGGTGCGCCAGGACCTTCACCGACGCCACCATGCGCATCTTCTCCACCACCAAGCTCGACAGGTCGGCCTGGATGAGGTTCGCGGAGTGCCACGTGGACATGCTCCCGCTGCGCGAGTCGGCGGAAAAGTGCGGCGTGTGCCTCAAGACGGCGTTCTTCATGCGCCACAGGCTGCTCGAGGCCATGGCCAAGCGCATGCCCGCCTTCCGCGTGGAGGCCGGCGGCGGGGCCGAGCTCGACGAGTGCTTCTTCAGGGAGAGCTTCAAGGGAAACCGCTCCAGGTCGGAGTCCGGCATGCCCAGGAAGCCCCGCACAAGGTCGCAAGGAACCGACGGGCACGAGAAGATATGCGTGCTCACCGGCATCAACGACGCCGGCGACATCTTCTACGAGATCGCGGGGAGGGGCGGCCTCGACGAGGCGGCAGCCAGGGAGCTGCTCGCCGACAAGCTCGCGGTCGGCGCGATAATCTCGACGGACCGTGCGCACGTGTACCGCCGCGTCCTGCCCGCCCTCGGCGTCGGCGCGCACATCGCCAGCAAGAGGGAGGAGCACGCCATCAACAGGGTGAACAGCCTCCACTCCCAGATGAGGCACTTCATCGGCAGGTTCCGGGGTGTCTCCACGAGACGCCTCGAGAACTACCTCGCCTGGTTCAAGTGGACATGGTGCTTCAAGGTCCGCAGGAGCGCGGACGAGCTCGCCGAGCTCATAGTGAGGCAGGCGGCCCGCGGCACGTACGAGAAGACCTGGCGCCAGTACAAGGTGACCCCCTATCCGTTCTACGAGTACTGGATCAAGCAGGCGAAATGGGACTCGCGTGCGCGGAGGGCCATATACGGCGTGGCGTGATGTCCAGGGCGGTCTGGCGCAGCGCATCTGCGGCAAGCGCTGAAGTCGTGCCCCGATGCAAATAGCAACAGCTAGCGATATTCTTCGGGAACGTCGAAACCGTACTCACGGCATAGGAGCATGACATCGTGGGCGTCGTGCTCGTCATGCTGATAGCCCAAGTGAAACAACAGCTGGCTTTCGGGGTCGATGCACGACACCTCCACCTCGCCGATGCGCCCCCTCCCCGAAAAGACCTCCCCGGGAAAACGATCTCCCTGATACAGAATATCGCCATTCTCGGCGAAATCGAAGCAATGCAGGTCGACGATGCGCCCCGCCTCGTCTTGCCACACCGTGTGATCTTCGGTGGTGAAAGATGCAGCCACCTCGGAAAACCCCTCATCAGCAATTAGATCCACGAACCTTTGGTAATCCCCGCGCTGAACGAACAGGTCGATGTCGTTATGAGCCCTGGTCTCACGCCCGACAAGCGCATCGACGCCCCAGCCGCCATCAAGGTATACGCCAATGCCCGCACCTGCGGAAAGGCCGATTATCCAACACGCATCATCCTTGGTGACCATAGGAGCTCCTTCGCTTTCGCCTGCTATCTAAGCAAGAAAGATTATAGGAAAAGTCCCAGTATCCAAAGCGGTCTAACACAACGCGGTCGAAGGACAGGTCCTCGTCGTCCGCGATCGCCTGCACCCTCGCCTTCACGTCGTCCGGGAGGCCGCCGTCCAGCTTGAGGTAGTCGAGGCCGTCCTCGAGCCACTCCCGCTCCTCTTGGGAGAAGTCGCCGTCGCAGCGCATCAGGAAGCAGAGCGTCGCCACGTAGGCGTAGATGAAGTTGTGCCGCTTCTCGCCCGCAAGGTAGGCCCCCTGCTTGATGCCGTCACGGAACCCCTTGATGCGTGCCTTGCGGAGTCGCGCGGAGAACGAGTTCTCCTTGATGGCGTTGATGCCGCCCTCGACGGTCGACGCAGCGCCGGACGCAAGGGACGACGCTCCCTGGGCCAAACCCATTGCGGCGCCGACGGCGATTCCGCCCACCGCGTTCGCAGCCCCTGCGATCGCCTTGCCCGCATCGGACGACGCGATCTGCTCGCCGGCGCTCGACACGCCTTCCGCAGCCGAGCACATGGCGCTTCCGACGGCTTCGGATGCCGAGGCGGCCGTATCGACGATGGCGTTCCCCGCGTTCTCGGCCGCATTCGCGACGCCCTTGGCGGCGGACTCGACGGTCGCCGATGCGCCTTTTGCCATCTCTCCTGCGGCGTGGGCAGCTTGGGACAGAGCTTCCCCGAGATCGAACTTGAGCGCCATTCTGTATCTCCTGACGTAAACGAACCTTATGTAAGGCGCTCGTGCGCAACCGATGCAACACGGCACACACGACGCGTCTCACTCGCTCTTCATTATCCCACTATGCGCAAGCCCCTCGTCCGACCATCGGAGCGAGGGGCTTGATCGTTCTGTTCGGTTGCGATTTCGTTTTTCGGCAGCTAGTCCCGGTCGTCATCGCCGGCTGCGCAGCAGGCGTAGGCCGTGAGCGTGAGGAGCCCCATGAGGAGCCCTATTCCGAAGGGCGCGAATCCCATCCTTCCACCTCCTTCGCGTAGACGACGGTGCGCGAGTTGCTCGTCTGGTAGCTGCACGTCACGAAGGCCCAGGCCTGCGCGACGTCCGAAGGCTCTTCCAGGACGACCTCGCACCGGGACAATTTGTCCCCGAGGTAGGCGGCGAGCGCCGCCGCGTCTGCGAAGTCGGTCCGCTTGCCCTCCGAGCTCGCGTCGACCACGTCGGCCGCGAAGACCTCGAGCTCGATCGCCTTCTCGCGGGTGTAGACCCGGATGGTGCGGTGCCCCTCGGCGAAGTCGCGCGACGAGTACTGCGCGAGCGGCGCGAACATGGTGCCGTCGGACATGTGGTGCCCGTAGACGATGACGAGCGGGCTCTCGGCGCCCTGCGCGCACCCGGCGTCTATGTAGGGAGCGCCCCACGCGGATCTTTCGCCGCCGGCGTCGTGCGTGAGGTAGAAGTCGGGCGATTCAGTCCGGCCCTGGACGATCGGGTAGTCGACGGTCGTGCCCGGCACGCGCACCCAAGCGACGACGGAGGCGGGAAGGGCGTCCCAGTCGATGCCGCCTCCCGTCTCTTGAGCCTCCATTGTCGCGTCCTCTTCCGCAGTAGGCACCTCGTGCACCTCGTACGGGTTCCTCTCGGGCAGCGGCAGGACGGCGAGCGCCCCCATCGCCAGCAACGCCACGGCAATGGCGAGCGCCGTGGCGGCTTTCCCTTTGTTCATGTCCTCCCCCGTTCGCAGGGGAGGCCCCGGGCGAGCGCCCAGGGCCTCCGGTTCGGTGTCGATGCGGCGCCGCTACTCTTCCGGCTCTTCGGCAGGCTCTTCGGCTGCCGTGTCCTTGCTTGCGCCGGCCGTCTTGCGCTTGCGGTACGCGAGCGCTCCGCCCGCGCCCGCCGCAGCTGCCAGGGCGATGCCCGCGGCCACGGCGTAGCCGGTGCCGTCGGGGGCGTCGGCCCCGGTCTTGGCGTAGGGCTCCTCGGGGACCTCGGGCGTGTCGGGGTTGTCCACGACGACGCTCTGCTCGGCGGAGTCGATGTCCTCGTGGGTTGCAACGACGTTGCCGGCGGAGTCCAGGACCTTCTCGAAGACGACGAGCTCGTCTCCCTCGGCCAGGCCCTCGGTGTCGAACTCGAAGGTCACCTCGACGGTGCCGGAGGGCGCCTCGGGCTCGAAGGGCGTGCGCGCGGTCACCTCGTTGCCGTCCTTGTCGAGGAACGGCTCTCCGGTGCCCTTGTCCATGAGCGTGCCCACGGCGATGTAGGTCTCGCCGGGGACGAGGCCCTTGTAGGCCACCGTGTCGACGACCTTGGCCTTGCCGGCCTCGATGACCTGGTCGCCGTCGGCGGCGTCGGCCGCCTGCGTGCCCACCTCGACGGCGACGTGGACTGTCTGGCCCTCGTCGGAGAGGTCCGCGTGCGACGCCACCTCGGCTCCGTCCTTGCGTAGGCTCTCGAACACGACCAGGTCGCGGCCGCCGAGCAGGCTCGCGTCGAAGGAGATCTCGACGTCCTGGTTGCCCGTCGAGAGCGCGGGGGCGAACTCGGCCTTGGCCTCCACGGGCATGCCCGAGACGTCGGTCACGGGCTCGCCGGTCGCCTTGTCGACGAGGGTGGCCGAGAGCTCGTACTCCTCGCCGGCCTTCAGGCCCTCGTAGGCGACGGCGTCGACGACCTTGGCCTCGGCGTCGGCCGAGACGTCCTTGTCGCCGTCCGCCCCGTCCTTTGCCGTGGTGGAGATGCGCGGGCCCTCCTGGTCGTCGAGGCCCATCCACACGGCCTTCGCGACCGTCGAGTCGCGATCGATCCAGAAGCTCCTCGTGATGAGCTCGAGGCCCTCGTTGGCATCGCAGCGCAGCTCGGTCATGGTGTAGGCGCCGTACGGCAGGGCCGCCAGCGAGTCGTCGACCGGCGCCGAGGAGCCGTCCTCGCCGAGCGAGAACCAGATGCCGGCCTTCGGGTCCATGTCGGCGGCAGCAATCGGGCCCTCATGGCCGAGCAGGGCGTCGTTGGCGTTGGTGTCCCTCGAGTGCCTGTTCCAGCTGCTCGCGGTCGACGCGTCGCCGTTGCGGTCCGTGACCAGCACGTGAATCTCGCCGGTGGCCGCGTTCTCGATGGCGAACGGGGCCATGAGGCCGGCGTTGTCGGACTCGCTCTTCTTGGAGAGCTCGAGGTCGTTGCGCACCACCTGGTCGCGGAACTCGAGCGCGGCGCCGTCCGCGGAGGCGCTCACGATCTCGTCGCCGGTGCGGACCTCGAAGGTGCGGGGCTCGCCGTCGGTCAGCAGGTAGCTCCCGTTCGTCGCCGTCTCCCGCACGTCGTAGGTTCCGTACGGCAGTGCGTCGGCCGCGGTCTGCGCGGTGTAGGCGCCGGCCTCGTCGTTCCATGCGGTGGTCAGCGTGGCCACGGCCTCGCCCGGCTCGCGCCACTCGCCGTCAACGAGGACCTTGTGCGCCGAGCGGTTCGTGACGGTGAACTCGATCCCGTCGAGGCCGGGGTGCTCGCCAGGCGCCTCCTTGTGGCCGCTGCCCGCGAGCGCCTCGGACGCCTGCAGCTCCTTGTCGGACTTGGTCACCTGCACGCCGCCGCGGAAGACCTCGTCGGTCACGGGGTCGCCCGTGAGGTCGCACACCTCGCCGGCCTTCACGGTGAACGCGACGGGGACGTCGCTGGCGTCGTAGCCCTCGGGCGCGCCGGACTCGACGATGCGGTAATTGCCCGCGGGAAGCGCGTCGGCGCCGGTCGCGGCGACGTGCGACCCGTCCTCGGGCGCGGTCTTTATCGTGGCGCATACCTCGCCGTCGGCGTAGTACTTGCCCCCGACCAGCACGTAGCGGCCGGTCTCGTTCACTACGGAGAAGCTCGCGCCGTCGAGCGAGGCGTCGCCCTGGGGCTCCGCGCCCGCCTCGGAGTCCGTTTTGGCGACCTTGACTCCGCCTGCGGACCAGCTGAAGCTCACGAGCGTCTGGGAGCCGCCGCCGGTCCTGACGCAGAACGCCTCGAACCCGGCGGATACCTTGCCGGCGCCCGCCTTCATCTTGGCGAAGGTCCCGCCGATCAGCTCGGATTTCGCCCAGGAGGCGAACTCGGCGCTCGTGCCGTGCGTGGCAGCCGACTCGGACCCAGAGTAGGCGTAGGCGATGAGCACGTGGCTCGCCGCCGCGTACTTGGCGTCGTCCCAGCCGCCGCCGTCGTACCAGCTGCCCGGGAACATCGACGCGTCGAAGCCGGGAGAGCCGAACGAGTACCAGATCGCCGCTGTCACGTCGCCGCTCGGCACGGGGCTCGTCGAGTAGGAGCCCGGCGCGGGCGTCGGGGACGAGGGCTCGGCGCAGTAGGCGATGTTGCCGTCGGCGCTCATCCACGTGGTGGCGAAGCCGCCGTAGGGGATCTTGCCGCCGATGGACACGTCTACCGTGCTCGGCGCGGCGTAGGCGGGCGAGGCCGCCACGGAGGCGAGCAGAGCCCCCGCCGCCAGGATGAGCGCCATGGCGCATCGGAGGAGCTTTTCCTGCAGGGTGCAGTCTTTCGCTGCGTTCATCTTTCCGCCTCCCTATCTCTCGACGCTTCGCTGTGCGCGGGGCGCCTCGTGCTCGGCGGCGCGGCTCGCCTGGCGGGCGTGCTCGGCGCGCTCCGCGAGGTAGCGCGAGCGCCCTGCGTCGACGGCCTCCTTGAGCTGCGCCGGCATGACCTTCACGGTGTCCTTGACCGTGCGTCCGTCCTCGTCGAGCTCGGGCTGGCCGTCCGGGCCCATCACCGTCTTCCTCAGCCACACCTCGCGGTTCGCGAGCAGCGGTATGTCTCGGAAGTCGGCCCCCTTGAAGCGGCTCTCGTTAACGAACATGGGGCTGAACTCGTAGCCTCCCACGTCCATGCCGTCGACGACGGTGCCCTTGGGAAGGGTCGCCGAGTTGAAGGTCCTGGCCTTGCCGGTCGCGCGGTCGGTGTACTCGATGCCCTCGCGCACGAAGCTCTTGTGCAGCGAGAGGTACACGTTCTTCCTCTCTTCCATGTCTTTCCTCCTTTTCGTTTTCGATCGGTCCTTGTCTTCATCCGCCGGGACGCGTGCCCCGGCGCGGTGCCCCTATCTCATGGCGACCGCCCCCTTCCTCGCTTTTCCGCTAGAAGCCGCTCACGATGTCGCGCGCCCAGGAGCCGCTTTTCACGAGGGCCAGGATGAGCAGCACGCACATGGCCAGGTACTGCAGCGCGTAGGTGAGCCCGTTCGCGACCGCGTCGGCCGGGGTGCCCGTCCCGGGGTTCGCCCCGGTGAGCCCGCCGAGCACGAGCGGGAACGATATGAGTAGCACGAGGATGATGACGCCGGCGATGCAGACCGCCCCGAAGCTCTTCAGGTAGCCGAGGCCTATCTGGCGCGTGGCGTCCATGCCGAGGAACGCCAGCGGGATCGGGGCGAACGCGGCCATGATGTAGAGCTGGAGCGCGCGGGCCCAGCAGACCACGAGGGCGACGACGTAGGCCGCCAGCACCACGACCCAGCTGATGAGGCTCACGACGAGCATGGCGATGAGCGACGGGATGTCGTCGTCGGTGGTGACGACGGACACCTCGGGCAGGTCGAGCGCGCCTCCGGCGCCGAAGAGCGCCTCGACTCGGTCGATGGCGAGCCCGCAGACCTCGTAGATCGACGCCATCAGGTCGAAGCTGTTCTGTATGAGGAACAGGAACACGGCGAAGAACACGAGGAGGAAAACGACCTCCTTGACGCCGGGGAGGCTCTGGCTGCCGTCCATGCGCTGGGAGATCTCGATGAGCTTCAGGGTGAAGACCAGGCCGAGCACCCCGCACCCGATCGGCAGGATGGCAACCTGCCATACGCCCCGGGCGACGTCGTGCATGGTCAGGTCGCTCGAGCTCGTGAGCATGTGCGCGAAGTCGGCCGAGAGGATCCCGTTCGCGCCGATCGACCCGAGCACGCCCGTTTGCGCCTTGAACATCCAGTTGCAGCAGTCGCGCAGAAGGCCGCACAGCCAATCGTTGACGTCCCCGGCGATGTCGGCGTATGCCGGCTGCGCGGGGACGAGCAGGAGCGCGCAGAGGGCGAACGCCGTCGCGGCGGAGATGGCGAACGCCCTTCGGCGTCGCGCCTTGAGCGCCCCCATGGCTACATCGCCTCCAGCGAGCCGCCGCGCGAGACCACGGTGACCACCGTCGAGGCGGGGTCGTCGAGCGTGAAGGTCGTCGACGCGACGTTCCCGGCGTAGTCGAGCCACACCTCCTTGTCCCAGGTGGCTCCCGTCGCCTGCGGGGACACCTCCGCCGCCTTCCCGGCGACGGCCTCCTCGATGGCGGCGACGTCTGCGCCCAGCGCCTCGGAGAGGCGGCCGTCGGTGCCGGTCACGGAGAACGCTCCGTCTTGCGCCTTCTGGGGCGTGTACGCCTGCGTCAGGAGGTCGCAGGCCAGGGTGCGGGCGTCCCCGTCGCCCGAGACCTGGATGAGCGAGAGGCCTCCTGGCTTCTCATTGGTTCCCTTGACGTCGATGGGCACGCTGAGCACGCCGCCGGCCTCGGAGGGCTCCTCGGCCGAGAAGAACCAGGCGCGCTCGGTGCCGCCTGAGCTCTCCACCATGGCGCCCTCGACGATCCGCAGCGTGGCTGTCGGGTCGTCGGCGCCCGTCCATGCGGTGTTCCAGAGCGCCTCGGCGCCCGAGGCGGCCTTCCCGGTTGCCGCGTCGGCGCCTGCAGCCGCGGGCTGCTCTTGCTCCTGGGGACTATCCTGCGCGCCTTCCTGCGGGGCGATGGCGCAGCGCGCCGCGCCCGCGCCGAGCGCCACGACGAGCGCGCCTGCCGCGACGGCGGCCATGACCCTTGACTTTCCCTGCATTGGTTTCTCCTATCTCGCGGTGAGCGCGCAGCTGAAGCTGCCGATGCCGCTCGCTATGCGGCACACGTCGCCCGTTCGCGGCTCGTGTATGTACCTGTCGTCGCCGATGTAGATGGCCACGTGGCCCGAGCGGTAGAGGATGTCGCCGGGCTTCGCCTCCGAGAGCGGTATGCGCCTGAGCTCCTCGTACTGGGAACCCGTGTAGTGGCTTATGCGGATGCCCGCCTGCGCGTAGCAGTACTGCGTGAGCCCGCTGCAGTCGAGCGCCTTGCCGGGGGTCGAGCCTCCCCACACGTAGGGCACGCCGAGCTGGCTGTACGCCGCCTCGACGATCGCGTTCTCGCTCGCGGATGCGTCCTTCAGGTCCTCGACCGTCATGGAGTCGAGCCGGTAGAGGCCCCATTGCGCCATGATCGACTTCAGGGACTCGACGTAGGACGAGTCGGTCGCCCAGCCGGCGTCCTTGAGCCCCTCGGCCATCCTGTCCGAGTCGTGCCTCTCGATCGCCTCGCGGATGAGGGCGTTGCCCGAGTAGCGCTCCGCCTGCAGGAAGACCCTGCTGCGGAAGCGGATGCACTCGGCGTCGCCGGTGAAGCGGATGAAGCTCGCCGTGATCTGGGTGTGCTCGCCGGGCACGTACTCCTCGCTGGTGGCCCAGTTCGCCTTGCCGGCCACCTCGGGGCAGCCCGCGTAGCCCGACCACCACTTCATGCCGAAGAGGTTGTGGTCGCGCTCTGCGAGCTGGCTCATGCGGTCGCCCTGGCCGGACTCCTGGATGATCTGCGCGATGGTGCAGCCCGCCGGGTGCCCGTACTCCTCCTGGCACTCGAGCGCCGCCTCGACCATCTCGTAGGTGATGTAGGGCGGCAGCCCCTCGAGGCCCCGCTTGGAGGCCGCATCGTCCCAGAAGCCGAGCAGCGCGCTCAGCAGCTGCGCGACGGCGAGCGCGCATGCGACGAAGGCCATAATCCCGGCCACCGCCCCGAGCAGGGCGGGCGCGGCGCCCGAGACCGCGCCCGCGATCGCGGAGG